>Ga0335082_10009273_pt1 | contig 10695 bp, 12 predicted proteins | sample Lox_Sample_41_FD_206718 | JGI IMG/M metagenome (GOLD analysis project Ga0335082, IMG submission 206718) | Soil microbial communities from Loxahatchee National Wildlife Refuge, Florida, United States - Lox_Sample_4.1 | ecosystem: Environmental > Terrestrial > Soil > Wetlands | place: USA...
AAGGAGATGCTGCCCGAGATCGACCTGCTGCTCGTGATCGGCTCGCGCAACTCGTCGAACTCCAACCGCCTCGTCGAGACCGCGCGCTCGGGCGGTGTCGATGCGTACCTGATCGACGACGCGGGCCAGATCGACGAGCGCTGGCTCGCCGACGCGTCGGTCGTCGGCGTCACCTCGGGCGCGTCGGCGCCGGAGAAGCTCGTCGCGGAGGTTTGCGACTGGTTCCGCGCGCGCGGTGTCGCGGAGATCGAGGCGTACCGGTTGGTCGAGGAGGACGTCGAGTTCCGGCTGCCGGTCGAGCTCCGTCGCGAGCTCGCGCTGGCAAGCGACCAGGCGGACTAGACGACGCGCTCGACGCGGAGCTCGCCGGCCTCGACCGAGACGGCGAGCGTCTCGTCCTTGAGCCGGTCGGCGTAGGCCTCGACGATCTCGCGGTCGGGGAGCCACAGCCGGATGCGGTCGGTCACGGCCAGCCCGGACGTCTTCCGCAGGCCGTTCACCTCGTGGATCCAGTCGAGCAGCCGCCCCTCGCGGCGCAGCTCGTCGTCGAGCGCCGTGTCGAGCGCCACCGTGACGCCGTCGTCGCTCGCGACAGCCCACCCTTCACGGCCGACTCGCTCGACGAGCACCTCGTCCGGCTCGAGCACGTGGCCGTCGACTCGGAAGCGGCCGCCGTCGAGCTCCTCGAACTCGCCGCGCGCGAGGCGCTCGCGCACGTCGCGCAGCGCCGCGCCGAGCTTCGGCCCGAGCACCGGCAGATTCGGCTTGACGCGCAGCTCCGACGACTCGACCTCGCCGAACGTCACCTCCTTGACGCGCAGCTCGTCAGCGATCTCGTCGCTGTGCCGCGCAGCGTCGCCGGCCGCACCGGCGACCACGAGTCGCCGCAGCGGCTGGCGCAGCTTGAGCTCGCTCGTCGACCGCGCCTGGCGGCCGAGCTCGACCACCCGCCTCACCTGCGCCATTTCCGCGAGCAGCGTCTCGTCGGGCGGCTCGACCTCGGGCCACCCCGCGAGGTGAACCGACGCCGGCCCGTCCAGCACGAGGTTGCGCCACAGGTGGTCGGAGAGGAACGGCAACATCGGGGCGATCACCCGAAGCGACTGGACGAGCGCGTACCAGAGCGTGGCGAACGCAGCTTCGTCGAGCGAGTAGAAGCGCCGGCGCGACCGGCGGATGTACCAGTTCGAGAGATCGTCGACGAACGACTCGAACGAACGAATGACGTTGACGGTCAGCGTCGCCTCGTAGCCGTCGCTCGTCTCGGCGACGAGCTGCTTCGTGCGCGCGATCAGCCAGCGGTCGAGCGGCCTCGGCTCGTCGACCCGCCCGAAGCCGCTCCACGAGGGCTCGTAGCCCTCGATGTTCGCGTAGTCGACGAGGAACTTCACCGAGTGCCAGTACGTGAGCAGCTTGCGGCGGATCTCGTGCGCCGGGCCGAAGCCGAACAGCAGATTGCGGTCCGGCGGCTGCGCGCAGTACTGCCAGCGCATGACGTCGGCGCCCATCTGCGCGAACGCGTCCTCGGCCGCGATCGTGTTGCCCCACGACGCGTGCATCTCGCGGCCCCGCTCGTCGAGCATCTTCTCGTAGGCGAGGACACGCCGGTACGGCGAGCAGCCGACGAGCGCGACGGACATGAAGAACTGCGAGTAGAACCACAGCCGGATCTGCTCGCGCATCTCCGACACCCAGTCGGCCGGGAACCAGCGTTCCCAGTAGGCGTGGTCGGGGAGGTCGGCCCTCGTCAGTCCGCGAGCCGCACCTGTCGCGTAGCCCTCGGGCACGCGCGTGGGGCTCTCCCAGCCGAGCGTCGCGAACGGGACGATGCCGGCGTCGAGCCACACGTCGCCGACCTCCGGGATGCGCGTGACGCGCTCGCCGCATTGCTCGCAGGCGATCGGCACGCGGTCGATCCACGGGCGGCGCAGCTCCTCGAGCTGGTCGAAGCCCTCGAGTGCCCGCTCCTCGAGCTCCGCCTTCGACCCGATCACGTTCAGGTGCCCGCAGCTGCACGGGTAGAGCGGCAGCGGCAGGCCGTAGTAGCGGCGCCGCGAGATGTTCCAGTCGCCCATGTTGCGCAGCCAGTCGTCCATGCGCTTGCCCATGTACTCGGGCACCCATTCGACCTTCTCGTTCTCCTCGAGCAGCTTCGGCCGCAGCTCCTCGACGGAGATGAACCAGTCGTCGGAGAGGCGATAGACGATCGGCGTGTCGCAGCGCCAGCAGTGCGCGTAGTTGTGGAGGTAGGTGCCTGCATCGATGAGGAGTCCCCGGTCGCCGAGATCGCCGACGATCTGGTCCGCCGCCTCGAGCGTCGAGAGGCCGTGCAACCAGCCGTAGTCGTCGTAGAAGCGGCCGGCCTCGTCGATCGGCATCAGGACGGGCAGGCCGAGCGCCTTGCCGAGCTCGAAGTCCTCCGGGCCGCAGCCGGTTGCGATGTGGACGATGCCGGTGCCCTCCTCGAGCGAAACCTCGTCCCACGGAATGACTCGATGCTCTACGGACGCGCCCGGCGGCAGCGTGTCGAATGGACCTTCGTAACGGAGGCCGACCAGCGCCCTGCCGGCGACGCGGCGCGTGAAGGTCTCGTCCGGGTAGCGGGCGACGAGCACCCACTCGCCGTTCTCGCGCAGGCCGTACTCGCCCTCGGGGTGCACCGCCGCCGCCACGTTCGCCGGCAGCGTCCACGGCGTTGTCGTCCAGACGACGAGCGACTCGCGGTCGCGGTCGACGAGCGGCAGGCGCACGTAGAGCGACGGATCGGTCTTTTCCTGGTAGACGCCCGACTGTGTGAGCTCGTGCTGGGAGAGCGACGTCCCGCAGCGCGGGCACCAGGCGGTCGCCCGATGGCCCAGGTACAGCCACCCGCGGCCGTGGACGATCTTGAGGAACTTCCAGATGTACTCGATGTTCGTGTCGCTGAACGTGAAGTAGTCGTTGCCCCAGTCCATCCACTGACCGAGGCGAATCGAGCCGCGCGTGAGCGCCTCGGACGAGTTGACCACCACCTCGCGGCACCGGCGCGCGAACTCCTCGATCCCGAAGTCCTCGATCTCGCGCTTCGAGTTGAGGCCGAGCGACCGCTCGACGCCGACCTCGATCCAGAGCCCCTGGCAGTCGAACCCGTTCTGGTAGCGCTGGTCGAATCCGCGCAGCGCCTTGTAGCGCTGGAAGACGTCCTTCAGCGTCCGGCCCCACGCGGTGTGGACACCCAGCGAGGAGCGGTTCGCCGTCACCGGGCCGTCGACGAACGACCAGATCGGGCCGCCCTCGTTCCGGGCGCGGAGAGCCGCGAAGGTACCCTCCCGCTCCCAGGCCTCGAGCAGCTCGAGCTCGAGCGAGGGATGATCGGGTTTGTCCGGCAGGGGCGCGAACATGTGCCGATCGTACCGAGGGGAAGAAACGGCATCCCCTGCGCGTTGAGAGAGACAATGCCCCACTGAAAGGAACGGAAACGAATCCGATGTCAACAGAAGCAACCAGCGCCACGTTCGAGGACGAGGTCCTCAAGTCCGACGGCAAGGTGATCGTCGACTTCTGGGCCGAGTGGTGCGGACCGTGTCACGCTGTCGCGCCTGTGCTCGACCGGATCGCCAACGAGCACCAGGTGAAGATCGTCAAGGTCAACATCGACGAGCACCAGGATCTCGCGCAGCGCTACGGCGTGCAGTCGATCCCCTTCATGGTGCTGTTCGATGGCGGAGAGCCGCAGGCCTCGGCGATCGGAGCGATGCCGAAGGGCTCGCTCGAGAAGGCGCTCGGCCTCGCAGCGTAGGCGGGCGGAGGCAGGAGCCTCCGCCCAAACCTCCGCCGCGTCAGTCCTCGAGGAAAGTCTGGAACGCGAGGTGCTTCACGAGGTACTCCTCGATCGCCTGCACCCCGAGTTGTGCCCAGTCGGCCACCCAGTCTTCGGAGAGGTCTTCCTCGATCCGGTGGAACGTGCCGCACTCGTCCATGTGCCGATCATCGGCGCAACTCCGAGGGGTCGCATGAGCCGTTCGGCCCATCTTTCCCGGGCCTGACACCCACCAGGGGTCACTCGTTCGAGTGAAATCGGGCGAAATCAGCGTTGCGCCCACTCGCGCAGCACGCTCTCCTGCCGCGGGAACGCCATCTCGTCCGGCAGCTCCGACGGTGCGAACCAGCGCAGCTCGGCGACGTCGTCGGCCGGCATGGGATCACCCGTTGCAGTGACGCGGTAGGTGACCGAGAACACGAACCTGTCGCCGTACGGCTCGATGTCGATGCGCACGAGCTCCGCCGTCTCGAGCTCGAGCCCGGTCTCCTCGTGCAACTCGCGTCGCACTGCGTGCTCGGGCGTCTCCGACTCCTCGACGAATCCGCCCGGCAGGTCCCAGTGCCCGAGCCGCGGCTCGATGCCGCGCCGCGCGAGCAGCACGCGGCCGTCGCGCTCGAGCAGCGCTTGCGCCGCGGGCAGTGGGTTCGCCCAGTAGCGCTCGCCGCACGACGTACAGTGCAGGTGGTTCTCCTCGGCCTCGAACGCACCGCCACAGCGGGGACAGAACCGCCAGCCGTCGAGAGCTCCCACGAAGGTGCATGCTACGGCGGTGAAGCGGCGTGTCGTGCTGGTGCACTCGGCGCTCGGCGACTCGCGGCAATGGAGTCGGCAGATCGCGGCGCTTCGCGGCGGGTTCGATGTCGTCGCCCCGGACCTGCCCGGCTTCGGCACCGAGCCGATGCCGAGCGAGCCGTTCTCGCTCCTCGACCCCATCAGCGATCTGCTGCCGGCCTCGCTGGTCGGCAACTCGCTCGGCGGCGCGATCGCCCTGCGCATCGCGCTCCTCGAATCGGAGCGGTTCGACCGTCTCGTGCTCGTTGGGTCGGGGCTGCCCGACTGGGACTGGTCGCCCGAGCAGCTCGAATACTTCGCCCGGGAGGAGGAGGCGCTCGCGCGCGCGGCGACCTCGATGCAGCCACCGAGCTGAATCTCGAGCACTGGCTACCGCCCGAGCACCGCGACGAGCTGAGGCCACAGCAGCGGCGGGCGCTCGAACTGCAGACGGCGCACGACGAGCCCGAAGTGCTGAAGCCGGAGCTGCCGCCGCTCGAGACGCTCTCCGTGCCGACGCTCGTCATTGTCGGCGCGCACGACAAGAACGACTTTCACCGCATCGCGCGCCACATCGTCGATTCGGTCCACCACGCACGGCTCGAGGTCGTCGCAGACGCCGGCCACCTCGCCGGCGTCGAGCGCCCGGACGAGCTGAACCACCTGCTGCTCGAGTTCCTGCAGCCTCTACCGGAGGACGCCGGTGTGCCCGAGTGAGTAACGGCCGGGCTGCGGCCACACGCAGACCCCGTGCGGCCCCGCGCCGACCGGGATGCGCGCGAGCAGCTTCCCGGTGACGGTCGAGATCGCGTACACGACGCCGTTGTAGCGGCCGGACAGCCACAGCACCTTGCCGTCGTCGGAGACGCCGCCCATGTCGGGGCTGCCGCCGCCCGGGATCGTCCACGTGCGGATGACCTTGCGAGTGGCGAAGCTGATCACCGAGACCGAGCCGGCAACGCGGTTCGACACGTAGAGGTCGTGCGCGTCGCGGCTCGGGTACAGGCCGTGCGCGCCTGCTCCCGTGTGCACGAACCCGGCCTCGCGGAACGTGCGTGCATCGACGAGCCACACCCCGTTCGCGAGGTTGTCGGCAACGTAGAAGATTCGGCCGTCAGGAGAGAGCTTGACGTCCTGGGGCATCCGCAGGCCCGGAAACGAGAAGACGCGCAGCACGCGCTCGTGCGCGACGTCCAGCTCGAGCAGTTGGCCCGAGAACTCGCAGCTGAGCAACGCCTTCGTCCCGTCGGCGGTGAAATCCATGTGGTCGACGCCGTGACACGGGGTCGGAACCGACTTTGCGAGCGTGAACGAATGGGCGTCGCGGAAGTCGAGCCGCTGGAGGCGCTCGGCGACGACGATCGCGTAACGCCCGTCCGGCGTGAAGTACATGTTGTACGGATCGTCGACCGGGATCGTGCGGACCGCCCGGGCGGTGCGCGGATCGATCACCGTCAACGAGTTTCCCGCGTCGTTCGTCACGTAGAGGTGCGCGAGGTCGTACGCCGGCACGACGTGCTGCGGCAACGCGCCGACGACGAAGTGGCCGACCACGCGAAAAGTCGCGGGATCGATCACGTCGACCGTGTCCGACTGCGAGTTCGGCACGTAGATGCGCGGCAGCGCGTGCCGCGCCGGACCTCTCAGGTCACCCGGAGCGTCGGCCGCGTACACGTTGGTCGTGTCGAGCAAGCTCGGCACGTCCGCGGCTGCAGCGGTGCGGAGGCGACCCGGCGTGAGGATGGTCATGGACGCAACCGTCTGCGCGCCCTGGCCGCCCGCAACCAGGATCCCCCTGCCGACGGGAGCCGCCGAGAGGTCGGACAGAGCGGCGGGCAGCCTGCCGGCCGGCGAGACGCGGCGCGAGCGTGGATCGACCGAGACGATCCGGTCGGTCGCCGTGCCGAGGTTCGTCCCGCGGCCCCCGATGACATAGACGCGACCGTTGAGCGCGGCGGCCGCAGCGTGGGTCGTCGGCGCGGGGAGCGTGCCGAGGCGCGCGACCTCGCCGGTCTTCGGATCGAACACCAACACTGCGCTCGAAGCGGTCCCGGCCGGCGTCGAGCCGCCCGCGATCACAACGCGCCCGTCGGCCGCCCCCACGGCCGCGTACCGGAGCGGGGTCGGAAGATGCGCAACGACCCGTGCGGGGCCGCCTGGTTTCCACGCGACGATCGTGTCGAGCCAGCGTGCTCCGGTGAAGCCGCCGACGACGTACGCGCTCCCGGCGAGCTCCGTTCCCGACTGGTCGGAGCTCGGCGCCGGCAGCTGGGCGACCGTGACCGGCCGCCCCGGTGCTACGCGCTGGATCTCCGCATGCTGCGCGACGCCGTCTCCTCCCCCGAACAGGAAGACGCTGCGGCCGATCCGCACCGCGGCGGAATCGTGCAGGGCCTGCGGGAGGGTGCCGGCGCCGGACACGCCCGCCGGCCGGGCAAGCTCGACGGCCGAGGTCGAGACGTCGGCGGCCGTCAGGCCGCCGACCAGCAGAGCCCCACCGCGCCAGGGCGCAGCGGCAGCATCCTGGACCGGGGAGGGCAGACCGGCCCCCGGGCGCGCGACGAGCGTCACGGGTAGCGGCGTCCGCACCTTGTGGACCGCCGCTGCGGGACTCGTCGGGCCCGGGTCGCCGGCGGCGCCGCAGCCCGCCGCTACGACGACCGACAGGAGCGTGCCGACCGCGACGGCAGCGAGGCGGCGCACCTGGACGGGGCGGGGGGACACCGCGGGCAGGCTAGGGGGTGCCTCATGAACGGTTCCTGAACGGCGCTTCAGCGAGCTCGGCGAGGACGTCGTCCGCGAGACGCGGCCACGCGGCGGCCGCCCAGTCGCCGAACGCGAGGTCGGTCAGGCAGGCAAGTGCGATCGACGCATCCGGGTCGACCCACAGGAACGTGCCGCTACGGCCGAAGTGGCCGAACGTGCGCGCCGAGTTGTGGGCCCCCGTCCAGTGCGGCGACTTCGCATCGCGGATCTCGAAGCCGAGTCCCCAGTCGTTCGGCTCCTGGCGGCCGAAGCCCGGGAGCACGCCCGCGAGCCCGGGGAACTGGGTCGTCGACGCCTCGTCCAGCGTCTCGCGAGCGATGCGTTCCGGCGCGAGCAGCTCGCGCGCCACCGCCGAGAGCGCGTCGATCGTCCCCGCGGCCCCCCAGGCCGGTGAGCCGCCGAGCTCGAGCGCCGTTCCGGCCCACACCGCACGGAAGTAGTCGCCGAACGGCATCTCCGCACGTTCGGCCACCAGCTCGGCCGCGATCTCGAACCCGTAGTTCGAGTAGATGCGGCGGCGGCCGGGAGGCGAGATCGGCGCTCCGGCGTCGAACGGCAGCCCCGATGCGTGCGCGAGGAGATGGCGGAGCGTCGAGCCGGGAGGCCCGGCGGGCTCGTCGAGATCGACCAGGCCCTCCTCGGCGGCGACGAGGACCGCGACCGCGGTCGCGAGCTTCGTCACCGACGCGAAGGGAAAAACGCGGCCGACGTCGCCCTGAACGGCGGCCGTGCGCCCGACGACCGCCACGGCCGCGTGCTCGCACGGCCACGCCTCGACTTGCCTCAGGGCCTGCATCGGCGGCAGGCTATCCGCGTGGAGCGCCAGCGGATCTCGTCGGGCTCGGCGTTCGAGGAACGCTACGGCTACTCGCGCGCGATCCGCGTCGGCGACCGCGTGCTCGTCGCCGGCACGGCGCCGATCATGCCGGACGACGCAGACCCGCCGAGCGGGGCGTACGAGCAGGCCAAGGTCTGCCTCGGGATCATCGAGCGCGCGCTGACGGAGGCGGGTGCATCGCTCGACGAGGTCGTTCGTTCGCGCGTGTACGTCACCGACGCCTCGCATATCGGCGAGGTCGGCCGTGCGCACGTCGAGGCGTTCGCGCAGGCTCGCCCCGTTCTGACCGGCGTCGTGACCGACCTGCTCGATCCGCGCTGGCTGGTTGAGATCGAGGTCGAAGCGGTGATACTCCGGTCGTGAATCAGATCTTCCCGTCGTCGATCACCGGCAAGGGGGCCGCCGTCCCGGGGACGAGCGCGAGCGTGCTCGATCACGCCTTCGGCAAGGGCGACCCGTACACGCTCGGCGTCGAGGAGGAGTACATGCTGCTCGACCCGGAGACGTGGGACCTCGTGCAGCACATCGACTCGGTGCTGTCGGCCGTCGCGAATTCCGAGCACGAGGCGCGGATCAACGCCGAGCTGATGCAGTCGGTGCTCGAGGTGACGACGCCGGTCTGTCGCACCGCCGCCGACGTCTACACCGCGCTGTCGCAGCTCCGCGGCTACGTCGCGGAGATCGCCCGCTCCGAGGGCTGCCGGCTCGGCTCGGCCGGGACGCATCCGTTCAGCCTGTTCGAGCGGCAGCGGATCACCGCGCGCGACCGCTACCGCCAGCTCGTCGATCAGCTGCAGTACGTCGCCCGCCGCGAGCTGATCTTCGGCATGCACATGCACGTGGCGGTCGACGATCCCGAGAAGGTGATCCAGGTCATGAACGGCCTGCTCGTCCACCTTCCGCAGATGCTCGCGCTGTCGGCCTCGTCGCCGTTCTGGCGCGGCGAGCCGACCGGGCTCGCGTCGAGCCGCCAGATGGTCTTCGCCGCGTTCCCACGATCGGGCCCACCGCCGCGGTTCCGCGACTACGAGGACTACGCGTCGCTCGTAGGCCAACTCGAGCGCACCGGCTGTATCGCCGACTACACGCACATCTGGTGGGACATCCGTCCACACCCACGACTGGGGACGATCGAGATGCGCGTGTGCGACGCGGTCACGAGGCTCGAGGACGTGATCGCGATCACCGCCTTCTACCAGGCGATCGTGAAGATGTACTGCGAGCAGTACGAGTCGGGCAAGGAGGTGCCGAGCTGGCACCGGATGCTGACGACGGAGAACAAGTGGCTCGCGGCCCGCTACGGGCTCGAGGCGCCCGTGATGGACCTCGCCACGGGCCGCCGGAACCGCGTTCCGGTCGCGCAGCTGATTCGCCGCACGCTGCGCGACGTCGAGCCGCACGCGCGCGAGCTCGGCTCGGAACGTGAGCTCGAGGGCGTCCGCGAGATCCTCGCGCGCGGGAACGGCGCCGACCGCCAGCTGCGCGTGTGGAACGCGAACCGCGACATCGTCGAGGTCGTTCGCGAGATCTCGGCCGCGACCGAGGCGACCGCCGCCAAGGCAGCGGCGTAGCGCTCGGGACCCCGCAGGGCGCACGTCTCCGAGGGGCGCACCCCGCGCCGGCGAGGGCCGGAAGCGCGCAAGTAACAGACTGTTACTTGCGCTGGGGGCGCCGGCGCTGCAGATCGCCGAGCGCTGGTGCTGCGCCGGTTAGTCTCCGGCCCATGCTGCAGGCCGGCGACCGCGTCCCGAACGTGACCGTCCATCTCGGTCCCGGCGAGCCGGTGACCATGGAGGAGCTGGTCGAGGACGGACCGAAGCTCCTGCTCTTCTACCTCTTCGACTGGTCGTCCACCTGAACGAACGAGCTCGAGCTCCTGCGTGACAGGAGAGCCGAGTTCGACGAGGCGGGCGTGCAACCAGTGGGGATCTCCCGGGACTCTCCTTACACGCACATCTCCTGGACGCAGGCGCTCGACCTGAACCTCGGCCTGCTGTCGGACTTCAACGGCGACGCGGTTCGCGCCTTCGGCGTCGACCAGGTGTTCCGCGGGTTCCGGGACGTCGCTCGGCGCTCGGCCTTCCTGATCGACGGCGACGGCATCGTGCGCGCGGCCTGGAGCTACGAGACCAACGAGCTCCCCGACATCGACGAGCTGCTCGGCGCGTGCCGGGCCTTGCGTTCCGCCGGGCCATCTGCGTAGATAGCCGTCGGGATCGTGGTCGCGGTACGCGCCGAGCGGGCGAACACCCCCCGATCAGCTCGCTTCGATCGCGCCAGGCGATGTTCGCCGGCGAGCGCAGCTTCGCCCCGGCCGGGGTGATCGTCTTCCTGATGGGGATCGCGACGATGATTCGACATTGCCGTGCTGCTGATCGTCGTGCCGGACATGGTGACGAAGCCCTTCTCGCAGCGGGCTGACGCAGTCGCCTACATGCCCATCGAGTGGTATCCGGAGTCGACGTACAGCGTCGTTCCGGTGACGTTGCGTGCGGCGTCGGAGAGGAGATACGCGGCA
>Ga0335082_10009275_pt1 | contig 10694 bp, 7 predicted proteins | sample Lox_Sample_41_FD_206718 | JGI IMG/M metagenome (GOLD analysis project Ga0335082, IMG submission 206718) | Soil microbial communities from Loxahatchee National Wildlife Refuge, Florida, United States - Lox_Sample_4.1 | ecosystem: Environmental > Terrestrial > Soil > Wetlands | place: USA: Florida...
CAAGAGCCTGATCCACACCCAGGTCGGCGAGGACAACGTGGCCGCCCTGATCATCGAGCCGATCCAGGGCGAGGGCGGGTTCGTGGTGCCGCCCGACGGGTTCCTGCCCGGGCTCGCCGAGTTCTGCTACCAGAACGGGATCGTGTTCATCGCGGACGAGATCCAGACCGGGTTCTGCCGCACCGGCGACTGGTTCGCCTGCGAGCACGAGGGCGTGGTGCCGGACATGGTCACCACGGCCAAGGGCATCGCGGGCGGGCTCCCGCTGGCCGCGGTAACCGGCCGCACCGAGATCATGGACTCGGTGCACGCGGGGGGCCTCGGCGGGACCTACGGCGGCAACCCGGTGGCGTGCGCGGCGGCGCTCGGCGCGATCGAGACGATGGCGGCCGAGGACCTGGCCGGGCGGGCCCGCCGGATCGGCGAGATCATGCTGCCGCGGCTGCACGGGCTGGCGGAGAAGTACCCGGTCATCGCCGACGTGCGGGGGCGCGGCGCGATGCTGGCGATCGAGCTGACCAGGCCGGGCACGCTCGACCCCGACCCGGCCACCACGACGGCCGTCGTCAAGGCCTGCCACCGGGCCGGACTGGTCGCGCTGACCTGCGGGACGTTCGGCAACGTGATCCGGTTCCTGCCGCCGCTGGTGATCGGCGAGGACCTGCTGGACGAGGGCCTGTCCATCCTCGAGGACGCCTTTGCGGCAGTCTGAGCGCGAGGAGCTGACCCGGCTGGTCATGGCGGCGCGGCCGGCGCCGTTCTGGCTGGACCGGCCGGATGCCCCGGCCGCGCGCGAGCCGCTGCGCGGCGACGCGGCCTGCGACCTGGCGGTGATCGGCGGCGGGTTCAGCGGTCTGTGGACCGCCCTGCTGGCCAAGGAGGCCAACCCGGGGCGGTCCGTGGTGCTCATCGAGGGCAACCGGATCGGCTGGGCGGCGAGCGGGCGCAACGGCGGCTTCTGCGAGGCCAGCCTGACCCACGGCGCGGACAACGGACGGGAGCGGTTCCCGGCCGAGTTCGGCACGCTGCAGCGGCTCGGCGAGGAGAACCTCGACGCGATCGAGGCCGCGATCGGCAAGCACGGCATCGACTGCGACTTCGAGCGGGCCGGGTCGGTCACCGTGGCCACCGAGGACTACCAGGTCGCTTCGCTGCGCGAGGCCGCCGCGGCCGACGGGGCGATTTTCCTGGACGCCGGGGCGGTGCGCGCCGAGGTGAACTCCCCCACCTACCTGGCCGGCCTGTGGGACAAGGAGGGCTCGGCCGGCGTTCAGCCGGCCAGGCTTGCCTGGGGCCTGGCCGACGCGTGCGAGCGGATCGGCGTCCGGATCGCGGAGCGGACCCCGGCCACCGGCCTGGTCAGCGACGAGGACGGCGTCACGGTGCGCACCCGGCGCGGCGTGCTGCGGGCCAGGCGGGTGGCGCTCGGCACCAACGCGTTCCCTCCGCTGGTCCGGCGGCTGCGCCCGTACATCGTGCCGGTCTACGACTACGTGCTGGTGACCGAGCCGCTCAGCCCGGCGCAGCTCGCGTCGGTCGGCTGGCGGAACCGGCAGGGCGTCGGCGACGCGGGCAACCAGTTCCACTACTACCGGCTGACGTCCGACAACCGGATCCTGTGGGGCGGTTACGACGCCATCTACCACTTCGGCGGCGACCTCCGCCGGGCCTACGACCAGCGGCCGGCTACCTTCGCCAAGCTCGCCGGGCACTTCTTTAGCACGTTCCCGCAGCTGGAAGGCATCGGGTTCAGCCACCGCTGGGGCGGCGCGATCGACACGTGCAGCCGGTTCTGCGCGTTCTTCGGCACCGCGCACCGCGGCCGGGTCGCCTACGCGCTCGGATACACCGGGCTGGGGGTGGCCGCGACCAGGTTCGGCGCCCGGGTGATGCTCGACCTGCTGAGCGGTCAGCCCACCGAGCTGACCCAGCTCGAGATGGTCAGGTCCCGGCCGCTGCCCTTCCCGCCTGAACCGCTCGCCTACGTGGGCGTGCAGGCCACCCGCTGGTCGCTGGCCCAGGCGGACCGCCGGTCCGGCCGCAGGAACCTGTGGCTGCGGGCGCTGGACGCGGCGGGCATGGGCTACGACTCCTGAGGCGCTCCACGTAGGCCAAATCCTCCACGCTACTCGCCGATCCCTAAGGGCAAGGTCTGTGAGCCGGACACTCCGAGTGGACTGGGCGCGGTGAACTCCACGCGCAGTACCGCCTGGCCGTCAGGCAGCACCACGGGCACCGTCCTGACCGGCCTGATGCTGGTATCGAGCCCGCTCAGGGCGGAACGCACCGACCGCGCGTAACCGGCCTCCGGGGTCAGAGGGCTCGCCAGGGTCAGAGGGGTCAGAGGGGTCAGGTCGGCGTAGCGGAGCGGGACCCCCGCGCTCACGCCCGGGCCAGCGTTGCCGAAACCCACGACGGTGACCGGCAGGTGCCGGGACAGGGCGGTGAGGGCGGACAGCAGGCGCAGGTCGACCAGGCCCGCGGTGAGCTGGGACCGGGCGGACGTCTGGACGCTGATCCGCGGCTCGGCCAGCAGCCTGGCGCCGGCCGCCTTAGCGGCGGCCATGTCGCCGGCCAGCGCGGTCTGGTACGCGACGGCGCCGTGCGAGGCAACGACCCGGACGGTGATGCCCGCGGCCCCGGAGCCGAAGGACGCCACGACGGCCGGCGCCCAGGCCCGGTCGAGGCTGGTGCCGAACAGCGCCCGGACGGCGCCCGTCTCGACGACAACGGCAGAGCTGCTCGGATCGCGCGAAAGCGGCCCGAGCACGAGCAGGTCGCGTGCCGGGAGCCCGCGCGCCTCGAGCGCCGCGCACATCACCCGATCGCAGGACACCGTCACGTCCCGGCTGACCTGCTGGGCGACCCAGGCGCCCGCCTGCCCGCGGATCGCTGCCTCGTGGCGGGTCGCCGCTTCCTGGCGGGCCGGGGCGGCGCTGCCCGACCACGTTCCGGTGAAATGCCTGACCGCAACGACGGTCAGCGACCCGATGACCAGGGCGGGGATCACAATCAGGGCAGCCAGCCCGGCGCCCAGCCAGCTAGCGGATTCCGGCTCGGCCTCGGGCGCGAGGTCCGGCGCGGCGTCCAGGGACTTACCGGCGGTCCCGATCCATTCGGTGACCTCGTCCTCGCTGAGAGGTCCGGTGTTGGCGGCGCGTGGCCGGTCCTGTTCCGCGTCGGCAGAACCGGCCGGGCCGCCACCCCGGGGCTCGGGCAGGCTGGTGCCGCCAAGGCCGTTCCGGCTCCGGACCGAGGGGGTAGTTACCTCGCCACCGGACAGCACCGGTGCGACGGGCGAGCCGGACGGGGACGTTGCGGCCCGGGCGTCGCCGTGGAAGCGCTGAGGCGGCTCCCTGTCGCCGCTCTTATCTGTCATGCCGGTCAACCCCCAGCGGGACGCATGCCGGATGATGCGAACCGCACGGTATAGCGCAGCACAGGTTCGACATCTGTTCAAGCAAGACTACGAATTGTAATCGGAAATCCCCTGATTCCGGTGGGCCGCGGCGCGGCGGGTCAGCTCATACCGGTGGTGGAGGCCGAACGGGACCTAGGATCCCGCGGGTGCCACGAGCCGCGGGCCACGCTGGACAGGAAGCTGTCCACGGCGCGGTTGAAGACGTCGGGTTCTTCCAGGTTGGCGGTGTGGCCGGTGCGCGGCAGGACGGTCAGGCCCGCGGTGGGGATGGTGCGCTTGAGCATCAGCGCGGGCTCCAGGCAGCCTTCGTCCTCGTCGCCCGCCAGGATCAGGACCGGAACGGTCATCGCGGCCAGGGCGTCGGTGAGCGCGTACAACGAGGGCCGTTCGGCCTGGACGCCGCGCATGGTCAGGGCGCTGCCCAGGGAAGAATGGCCGGCCAGCGCCGCGGCGAACTCGGCCCAGCCGCGCGGGTTCTTGTTCTGGAACTGGACCCGGGCCGGCCCCACCGCGTACCGTTCGGCGACCTTCGCGGCACCCTCCGCCGCGAACGCGGCCGCGGTGAGCACGGACTCGGCGCGGAAGGCTTCGGCGCGCTCGGGCTCGGCGCCGTAGCCCGCGCCGGCCACCACCGCGGACAGGACCCGCTCCGGCTGGCCGAGCGCCAGGTGCAGCGCGGTGAAGCCGCCCATCGACAGGCCGACCACGTGCGCCTGGCCGATCTTGAGGCCGTCGAGCACAGCGATCGCGTCGGCGACCGCCCGCTCCTGGGAGTACGCCTCCGGATCGGTGGGCACGTCCGACGGCGGATAGCCGCGGGCCGCGTAGGTGACACAGCGATAGGCCGCCGAGAAGAACCGCACCTGCGGCTCCCAGCTCCGGTGGTCGCCTGCGAACTCGTGGACGAACAGGAGCGGCTCGCCCTGGCCGGTCTCCTCGGCGTGCAGCTTCACACCGTCGTCGGTCACGATCGCTGGCATCGCGTCTCCCCCCTGATCTAGCTGACCTGGATCTGGCTTCGGCCCTTCCTCTTTTACCGGATCCGCGCCCATGATGTGCTGATATGTCCGAGCGGAGGCCCGCGTGCTGGCTGCCACATGAGCGACTACCAGGACTGGAGCCTGGACGGGTGGCGGACCCACCTGCCCGGGGTGCCCGACGTGCCGGACTACGTGGCCCGGCTGGGCGGGGAGAGCCTGCCCGCGCTGGCCGCCGCGGCCGCCAGCGCGGTACCGGACCGGATCGCGGTCACCGTGGACGGCGAGCCAGTCACCCACGCCGCGCTGGACGAGGCCTCCGCCCGGCTGGCGGCGTGGCTAGCCCGGCGGGTGCGTCCCGGGGACCGGGTCCTGCTCGCGGCCGGCTCCAGCATCGGCTTCGTGCGCTGCTACCTGGGCGCGCTGCGGGCCGGGGCCGTCGTGGTCCTGGCCAACCCCGGCTACACCGCCGCCGAGCTCAGGCACCTGGCCGCCGACTCCGGCGCGGTGCTGGCCTTCGCCGATACCGAGCCCGGTCGCCGGCTGGCCGGGCTGGGACTGGGCCTGCAGATCGCGGACGCCGGGGAGCTGCCCGCGGACGTCCGGCCGGCCACCGGGGTGGCGGCCCGGCCGGACGAGGTGGCGCTGCTCGCGTACACCTCGGGCACCACCGGCAGGCCCAAGGGGGTGCCGCTGACCCACCGCCAGGTTACGGTCTCGATCCGCGCCGCGATGGCAGCCTGGCGGTGGCAGGCCGACGACGTGCTGGTGCACGCGCTGCCGCTGTACCACCAGCACGGCCTGGGCGGGGTGCACGCCGCGCTGATCGCGGGCGGTACCGTGCACATCAGGTCGAAGTTCTCGGCCGACGCACTGGTGCAGACCGCCGCCGATACCAGGGCTAGCGTGCTGTTCGCGGTGCCCACCATCTACCAGGCCCTGGCGGATTCGCCCGCTGCGCGGGCCGGCGGGCTGCGGGGGCTGCGCCTGGCCGTCTGCGGTTCGGCTCCGCTGAGCCCGTCGCTGGCCGGACGGCTGCCGGGCGTGCTGGGGCGGCTGCCGCTGGTCAGGTACGGCACGACGGAAAGCGGGCTGGACGTCTCCAACCCGGTCGCCGATCCACGCGGGGACACGATCGGGGTGCCGCTGCCCGGCGTACTCGTGCGCATCGGCACCGGGGACGGCTCAGCGGACGGCCTGGCCGCTCCCGGCGCCGACGGCGAGATCCAGCTCCGCGGGCCGCACGTCTTCTCCGGTTACTGGGACGATCCGGCCGGCAGCCAGGCCGCCTTCACTGCGGACGGCTGGTTCCGCACCGGTGACATCGGCACGGTGGACCCGGATACCGGGCACCTGGTGATCCGCGGCCGGACCAAGGAGATGATCATCTCGGGTGGCCTGAACGTGTACCCGCGCGAGGTCGAGATCGCGCTTGAGGGTCATCCGTCCGTGGCGGAGGCCGCGGTGGCGGGGGTTCCTGACGAGCGCTGGGGTGAGCGGGTGACCGCCTGGGTGGTGCTGCGGGACGGGCACGACTTCGACGAGGCCGCGCTCATCGCGCACGCCCGGACGCTGCTGGCCGCGTACAAATGCCCCAAACGGGTGTTCCGGCTGGCCGCCCTGCCCCGCAACCAGCTCGGCAAGATCGTCCGCGGCGCCCTAGGCTGAGCCGCCGGCACCTAACGATCTCACGCCGGCCCCGGCACCACCTTCCGCCCCGCCTGCCCCGTCATTATCGCGCCCGCGGGCCGTTGAAGTCGTTAGATGTCGCGCGGGGACTCCGGCGCGATGCCGTATCGGGCCGCGACCGGATTCCACACCTGGACGAAGGCCTGTTTGGCCGCGTCGGCCCGCTGGCTGGCGTTGAACGCGGCGTTGTAGGTGCTCGACTGGCTGGTCGGCGTGCATCCGCTGGTCAGCTGCTGCCGGGCCCAGGACAGGTAGTCCCGGTCGGCCGTCAGCGAGCTGCCCAGCGCCGCCAGCAGCTTGGACTTCACCTGCGTACCGCCCGGCAGGGCGGCGGTGGACAGGGTCGAGGCCCGGTCATACTGCCCGGCGCGCCGATTCACGACGGCCTGGAGCTGGCTGACCGCGCCGGGCAGGTTGGTGCACGCACCCACCTGACTGACCGCGTTGTGCAGCGTCGTCCGGGCGGCGGCGCTCGAGGTCAGCAGATCCTTCAGGGCCGCCGCCTGCTGGGAAGCCGTGACCGGCACCGTCGGCGATGAAGCCGCTGACGGCGATGACAGCGTCGGGGACGGCGAGGAGGCAGCCGGCGTGGGGGTAGCTGCGGCCGGGTGGGCGGGGGCCGATCTCCCCGACAAGACGACACCGGATACGACCGCGGCGGCCACCACGACTACGGCACCGGCCGCCAGCACGGGTCCGCGGGCGCGGATACGCCGGGCGGACCGTTCGGGATCGGGGCCGCCCGGATCGGGTCCGGCGGGATCGGGGCCGCCCGGATTGCCGCCGGGGGCCGGTTCCAGCGAGCCTGCTCCCGCGGGCCGATCCGCAGCGACGGCGTGCGAGTCTTTCGCGGCCGCCTGCTCGTCTTCCGCGCCTGGCCGCGGCCGCTCTTTGACGCGGAGGATTCCCCGGCCGGCCGGAGCCGGCCTGGGCCGGCTGACGGGGCCGTTGCCGCGCGGTACGGGTGACCGCGGCGCGTCCGCTGACTCGCCTGGCCGCACGCCGAGCGCGGCACCCAGTTCCTCGACGAACCGGCCGCAACTCGGGTATCGGCCGGCCGGGTCCTTCGCCAGCGCGGTGGCCAGCACCGAGTCGACCGCGGCGGGTATTCCGGCACGCCGTGCGCTCGCGGCCGGAGGGTCCGCGTAGATCTGCTCGTATATCAGGGTCTGGCCCTGGTCCGGGCCGAAAGGCGGCGTGCCGCACAGGAACTCGAACCCGGCGCACGCCAGCGAGTACTGGTCGGCCCGGCCGTCGGCGGCGCGGCCCTCGATCTGCTCGGGCGCGAGGTAGTCGAGCATTCCGGCAGCCTGGTCTGCCGCGATGACCTGGCCGGGCGGGAAAGCCTGGCTCATCCCGAAATCGGACAGGTACGCGTGGCCACCCGCGGCCCTGTCCCCCGCATCGTCGCCATCCAGAAGGATATTGGCTGGCCTGACATCCCGGTGGACCACGCCGTGTGCGTGCGCGGCGTCCAGCGCCGACGCGACCTGGGCGACGATCCGCCAGGCATAGCCGAGCGGAAGCGGGCCGTGCCGGCTGAGCAGCGACCGCGTGTCCCCGCCGGCCACATAGCGCATGGCGGCGTACAGGATCCCGTCCGCCTCGCCGGCCTCGAAGACGGGAACGATGTGCGGATGTCCCAGCGCGGCGGCGGCCCGGGATTCGCTGATCATCCTGGTCCGGAAGCCGGGGTCGCGGGCCAGTTCCGGCGTCATCACCTTGAGCGCGACCCGGCGGCGCAGCCGCTCGTCCCGGGCGAGGTAGACGACGGCCCGGCTGCCCCGCCCGACGTGCGCGTCCAGCCGGTAACCGGCGATCGTGCCGGCCGGCCCCGCGGCGGGCAACCCCGGACGGGTCGCGTGGCTCATCAAGGCCCCACCGGGCCGGACGCGGCCGGCCAGCAGCTAAGGCTGGCCTTGCCCACCGGGCCAGCAGGGCACCAGCTCCAGTGATGATCTCGGCGGTGCAGGTCACGAACCTCCGTTCGCAGTGCGGCACGCCAGGTAACCAGGCGCCCGCGGGCGCGGCGACCGCGCCGTATCGCCACGATATTGACATTGCACCAGGCCTGTCCGGCCAACAGGAAAGAGGCGATTGGCGAGGGACGAAGCAGATCTTCCACCGCGCTGATATCTGGTCTACCATCCAGCTCACCGACGGCAGTGGCCGGAGGCGGGAACAAGCCGCACGCGCGCGGGAACACGCCGACCCGACGCGGCGCTGTAGCGAGACGGAAGGGGTTGCGGTGGATCTGCGGCTGGACGGGAAGGTCGCCGTCGTCACGGGCGCCAGCAAGGGCATCGGCCGGTGCGTCGCCGATTTCCTCGCCCGGGAAGGCTGCGACGTGGTCATCACCGCCCGGACCGCCGCCCCGCTGGAGGCCGCCGCAGAGAAGATCGCCGCCGATACCGGCCGGGCGGTGCTGCCGCTGGCCGGCGACATGAGCGTGACCGAGGACGTCCAGCGCTGCGTCGACGCCACCCTCGAGCAGTTCGGACAGATCGACATTCTGGTCACCTGCGCGGGCAGCTCACCCGGCGGGCTGCTCGAGGACCTGACCGAAGAGCAGTGGATGTCGAGCCTCAACCTGAAGTTCATGGGTTATGTCCGGTCGGTGCGCGCGGTCATCGGTCACATGCGCGAACGTGGCGAGGGTGCGATCGTGCTCGTCGTGGGCAACGACGGCCTCAAGCCCAGCTACTGGGAGATGACGGCGGGCGTGGCCAACGCCGCGGACATCAACTTCGCCTCCTCGGTCGCCGAACAGTACGGGCGGCACGGGGTGCGCATCAACACCGTCAACCCCGGCCCGGTGAACACCGACCGGTGGGACACTCTGGAGAAAGCCTTCGCCCGCGACAAGGGCGTGACCCAGGAGCGCGCGCACGAGCTGGCCCAGCAGTCCATCCCCTTCGGCCGCATCTGCGAGCCGGATGAGGTCGCGGCGCTGGTTACCTTCCTCGCCTCGCCGCTGGCCAGCTTCATCAACGGCGCCCATATCCCGGTCGACGGGGCGCAGCGCAAAGCCATGATGGACCAGTAGGGAGCCTAGTAAGGGAGCAGTGCCATGACCCACGCTGCCGACGCCGCCGAGTTGCGGCCGCTCCAGGTGGAGATGAACGGCATCAACGTGATCGCCGAGTCCGAACGCAAGGGCCACCCGCGTGACCTGTTCTGGCCGTGGTTCGCGGCGAACGTCTCGGTGCTCGGCCTGAGCTACGGCGCATTCGTGCTCGCCTTCGGCATCTCGTTCTGGCAGGCCGTCATCGTCAGCGCGGTCGGGATCGTGCTGTCGTTCCTAGCCTGCGGGTTCATCTCGGTGGCCGGAAAGCGGGGCTCGGCGCCGACAATGGTGCTCAGCCGGGCCGCGTTCGGGGTCAACGGCAACAAGCTTCCGGCGGCGATCTCCTGGGTGCTGACCGTGGGCTGGGAGACCGTCCTGGTCATCCTGGCCACGCTGGCCACCGCCACCGTGTTCAAGCAGCTGGGCTGGGGCGGCGGCGACGGCACCAAGGTCGTCGCGCTGATTATCGTGGTGGGGCTCACCATTTTCGGCGGCGTGATGGGGTTCGACCTGATCATGCGCCTGCAGACCGTGATCACCATCGTGACCGGGGTGGCCACCGTGGTGTTCATCGCGCTGGTCGCGGACCACATTCACTGGCACACCGTGTCCGGCATCCACAACGGCTCCGCCCAGGCCGTCATCGGTGCGCTGGTGTTCGTGATGACCGGCTTCGGGCTCGGCTGGGTGAACGTCGCCGCGGACTACTCGCGCTACCTGCCCAGGCGGTCCTCTGGCGCGGGCGTGGTCTGGTGGACCACGTTCGCCTCGTCCATCGCTCCTATCTTCCTGGTGGTGTTCGGCCTGCTGCTGGCCGGCTCGTCCGGCAGCCTGAACTCGGCGATACAAGCCGACCCGATCGGGGCGCTGGCCACGCTGCTGCCGACCTGGTTCCTGGTGCCGTTCGCGATCGTGGCCGTGCTCGGGCTGATCGGCGGCTCGGTGCTGGACATCTACTCCTCCGGGCTGGCGCTGCTCACCCTCGGCGTCCGGGTCCCCCGGTACGTGACCGCCCTTATCGACGGCACCGTGATGACCCTCGGGACCATCTACGTGGTGTTCTTCGCGCACAGCAACTTCATCGTCCAGTTCCAGGGCTTCCTGATCACGCTCGGCGTGCCGATCGCCGCCTGGTGCGGGATCATGCTGGCGGACATCGCGCTGCGGCGGCGGGACTACGCCGAATCCGAGCTGTTCACGGCGCGCGGCCGCTACGGCGACATCAGGTGGCTGCCCGTGCTGACGGTCGTGGTGGCCACCGGGCTCGGCTGGGGACTGGTCACCAACGGCCTGGCCAGCTGGCTGACCTGGCAGGGCTATCTGCTCGGCCCGTTCGGCCTGGGCGGCAAGGACGGCGCCTGGGCCTTCGCCAACCTCGGTGTGCTGATCGCCCTGGCCCTCGGCTTCGTCGTGACGTTCGCGTTCAGCCGGGCCTCGGTCCGGGCCGAGGAGGCCGCCCCCGCGCCCGCGCCCGCTGCCGCCTAGCCCTCCGTCCAGGGCTGGAAGTTGCCAACAAAGCAGTACCATGTCCGGCCCGGGG
>Ga0335082_10009276_pt1 | contig 10694 bp, 13 predicted proteins | sample Lox_Sample_41_FD_206718 | JGI IMG/M metagenome (GOLD analysis project Ga0335082, IMG submission 206718) | Soil microbial communities from Loxahatchee National Wildlife Refuge, Florida, United States - Lox_Sample_4.1 | ecosystem: Environmental > Terrestrial > Soil > Wetlands | place: USA...
GCTTCGAGACGAGCGGGCCGAGCACGAACGTGGAAGCCGCCGCACAGTTGCCGATCCCGAAGAACACGATCGTCGTCCAGATCCAGGTCTGCCGCCGGAACTCCTTCCACCCCTCGCGCACCTCGTCGAGGAACGGCTCCGGCTCGACGCTGTCGGCGCGCGTCGAGAGCGTGACGCGCGCCAGGAGGATCGCGGCGGCGAAGAACGTCGCCGCGTCGACGAGCAGCGCCCCACCCGGGCTGCCGGCGGCGACGAGCACACCGCCGATCGCGGGCCCGACGACGCCCAGCACCGACCGGCTCAGACCGAGCAAGGCGTTCGCCTGCTGGAGCCGCGTCGCGCTGACGATCGCCGGGATCAGTCCCTGCGACGTCGGCAGCACGAACCCGTCGGCGAGCCCGTAGCCGACCGAGAGGACGACGAGCATCCAGACCTCGGCGCGCCCGCTGATCACGAGGGCGCCGGCGAACGCCTGCGCGACGCCCTGAACGGTCGCCGCGCTGACCAGGACCAGGTGCCGCGGGAGCCGGTCGGCCCAGACCCCGGCAGCGATCGTGATCCCTGCGGCCGCCGCCTGCCGCGCGGCGATCACCAGGCCGAGCGCGGTTGCCGAGCCGCCGATGTGGAGCACGGCGAACGCGAGCGCGACGATCGAGACGCCGTCGCCGAAGGCCGAGATCGACGTGCTCGAGAAGACGAGCCGGAAGTTGCGCTCGGCGAGCGCTCCGAGTCGGCCGTGCAGCTCCACCCCGGAAGGCTATTCGCCGGGTCGAACGAGCCCGGTCTCGTACGCCAGCACCACCGCCTGGACGCGGTCGCGCAGGCCCAGCTTGGAGAGGATCCTGTTGACGTGCGTCTTCACCGTCGCGCCGCTCACGTACAGCTCGCCGGCGATCTCCGCGTTGGACCGCCCGCGGCCGATCAGCGTGAGCACCTCGCGCTCGCGGTCGGTCAGGTCGGCGAGCCGCTCGGACGACGCCTCACCGGGCGGAGGGCGGCGGACGAAGTCCTCGACCAGCCGGCGCGTCACGCTCGGCGCCCGCGCAGCATGCCCACCAGCCGCTTCATCTCGACCAGCGCCTGGCGGCCGGTCTCCTGCACCGCGCGCACCGGCTCGAGCGCGCGCTCGGGTCGCGCTTCAGCATCTCTTCGGCCGCGCCGGCCTGCACGGTCATCACCGACACCGAATGGGCGATCACGTCGTGCAGCTCGCGGGCGATCCGCGCGCGCTCGGCGACGACCGCCTCACGCTGCTCGAGCTCCAGCTGCGCGGCGCGCGCCTCCGCACGCTGCAGGCTGCGCGTGCGAGCGCCGAACGCGATGCCGAGCACGCCGGGCGCCAGGACGAGCGCGCCGACCCACGGAACGTCGGTACCTCCGTCGAGGATCGGGTGCCTGGCACTGAGGTGCCAGGCACCAGGCCTGCGTCTGGGCGTGAAAGCTGAGGTGCCTGGCACCGAGGTGCCAGGCACCTGATCTGCGCTACTAGCTCGTCCGAGCGGCGAGGTCGTCGACGATCTCGGCGAGCACGTCCGTGTCGGCGTCGATCGGCGCGAGCAGCCGGTGGGCGCGCTCCGCCGCCTCGTCCGCAAGGCGGCGGGCGCCGTCCTCGCCGACGTCGAGCACGTAGCCGTCGCCGTCGAGCAGGTCGTCGACCACCTGGAAGAGCAAGCCGAGCTCGGCGGCGAACTCGTGCCACCGCTCGCGTTCTGCCTTCGGCACCTGGCCGGCTGCGAGCGCGCAGCCCACTGCCGCTCGAAAGAGCGCACCCGTCTTGAGCCGGTGCAGCTCGTCGCGGTCGCCCTCGCCGCGGAGGTCGAGCCACTGCCCGCCGATCATCTGCAGAGTCGCCCCCACGAGCTCGCGCGCAACGTCGGCGGTCGGGTAGGTAAGCGCGAGCCGGAACGCCTCGGCCAGCAGCGCATCGCCGGCGAGGATCGCCTCGGCCTCGCCGAACTCGGCCCACACCGACGGCTCGCCACGTCGCTCACGGTCGTCGTCGAGCGCCGGCAGGTCGTCGTGCACGAGCGAGAACGAGTGGATCAGCTCGACGGCCGCGGCCGCGGGCAGCAGGCTGTCGATCGTGAGGCCGAGCGCATCTCCAGTCGCCAGGCAGACGACCGGCCGCACCCGCTTGCCGCCGATCGCATACCGCACCGGCTCGGCCAGACCCCCGAGCTCGGGGGTGAGGCTCAGCTCGTCGAGGTAGTTCTCGACGAGCGCACGCAGCTGGTCAGGCCGCTGGGACATCGGGCCCCGGCGGCGCCGCAGCCTCCATCTCGGCCGCGCGTTTCGCGCGCTGCAGCTCGCCCTCGACCTCCTTCGCGAGATCGGCGAGCTCCTGGAGGATCGCGATCGCGCGCTCGGGATCGTCGGTGTGCTCGAGCTGCGCCCGGGCCGACTCGAGCCGCGCCAGCAGGTTCTCCGCGTTCGAGAGCGACTCCTCTGAGGTCATGCAGCCTCCTCCCGTTGGATTCGACCAAGGATGCCGTTCACGAGCTTCGCCGCGTCGTCGGATGCGTAGCGCTTCGCGAACGCGACCGCCTCGTTGATCGCGACCTCTGCCGGGACCTCGCCCGTCTCGAGCTCGTGCACGGCGACGCGGAGCGCGCTCCGCTCGACCACCCCCAACCGGTCCGCCGTCCACCCCTCGGCGGCGGCGGTGATCCGCACGTCCAGCTCGGGCGCACGGGCCGCCACCTCCTCGGCGACCCCGCGGGCCCACGGATCGATCTCGCCCGCGTACTGGGACCCGATCTCCTGCCCGGAGAGGTCCCATTGGTAGAGCAGGAACAGCGCCTGCCGGCGCGCCTGCCTTCTCGACAGGGGCGTCATGCGGGGACGCTCCGCAGCGCCTCGAGCGTCGACGTCGTGTACTCGCCGCTTCGGAACGGCTCGCTCGCGAGCACCTCGAGCGCGATCTCGCGCGTCGTCGGGATCCCCTCGACCGAGGTCTCCCCGAGCACCCGCTCGGCGCGCGCGATCGCAGAGGGACGGTCGACGTCCCACACGACGAGCTTCGCGATCATCGAGTCGTAGTACGGCGAGATCGTCGAACCGGACTCGACGAACGTGTCGACGCGCACCCCCGGGCCGAGCGGCGGCCGGAAGGCCTTGACCAGGCCGGGCGCCGGGCGGAAGTCGGCGTCCGCGTCCTCGGCGTTCAGGCGGATCTCGATCGCATGCCCCTCGCGGGCGGCGCGCCCCGTGGCGGCGAGCGGCTCGCCGGCCGCGATCCGGAGCTGCTCGCGGACGAGGTCGACCCCGGTCACGAGCTCGGTGACCGGATGCTCGACCTGGAGGCGTGCGTTCAACTCGATGAAGAAGAAGCTTCCGTCCGGGCCGAGCAGGAACTCGAACGTGCCGGCGTTGCGGTAACCGACGGCACGGCATGCACGCTCGGCGGCCGCCTCCATCTCGGCTCGCCGCTCGTGCGTCAGCGCGGCGGACGGGGACTCCTCGATCAGCTTCTGGTGGCGCCGCTGGATCGAGCACTCGCGCTCGCCGAGCGTCAGCACGTTCCCGTGCTCGTCGCACAGGACCTGGATCTCGACGTGCCGTGCGGGGACGAGCGCCTTCTCGACGTAGAGCGTCGAATCGCCGAACGCCGCCGCCGCCTCGGACGCGGCGGTGCCGAAGGCGTCCTCGAGGTCGTCGGCGGCCTGGACGAGCCGCATGCCCTTGCCTCCCCCGCCCGCGCTCGCCTTCAGGAGCACCGGGTAGCCGATCTCCTCGGCTGCGCTTCGCGCGGCCGAGATCGACGTCGAGCCCTCGGTGCCTGGCACCGTGGGCACGCCGGCGGCGCGCATCGCCTGCTTGGCGGCGATCTTGTCGCCCATCGCCGCCATGACGTCCGCCGGCGGGCCGACGAAGACCAGGTCGTTCTCGGCGCAGGCAGTCACGAAGGCGGGGTTCTCGGCCAGGAACCCGTAGCCCGGATGGACGGCCTGGCAGCCGGTGGTGACCCCCGCAGCGACCACGCTCGGGATGCTCAGGTAGCTCTCGGTGGCGGGGGGAGGGCCGACGCGGACCGCGTGATCGGCCATGCGGACGTGCAGCGAGTCGCTGTCGGCGGTCGAGTAGATCGCGACGGCCTCGATACCGAGCTCATGCAGCGAGCGGATCACGCGGACGGCGATCTCACCGCGGTTCGCCACCAGGACGCGCGAGAACATCGCGGTCACTCCTAGAAGGCGTCGAGCGGCCGGCCGTTGACGGGCTCGAGCTCGAACAGGAGCTGCCCGTACTCGACGGGCTCGGCGTTCTGGGCGTGAATGGCGCGGACGATTCCCTCGATGTCGGCCTTGACCTCGTTCATCAGCTTCATCGCCTCGAGAATGCAGAGCGTCTGCCCCGCCTCGACGGGATCGCCCTCGGAGACGAACGGCGGCGCACCGGGCGCCGGGGCCCGGTAGAAGGTGCCGACCATCGGGCTCTCGACCCGGACGAGGTCATCGTCGGGAGGCAGCAGGGGCAGATCGTCCGGGTCGGCGGCCGGGCCGGGCTCGGCGGCAACGGGCGCGGGCGCGTCGACCGTCCGCCGGACGCTGACGCGCATCCCGTCCTCCTCGATCGTGATCTCGCCGACCCCGGTCTCCTGCACGATGCGCACGACCTCGCGGATCCGCTCCGCTCGTGCACGGTCCACGCCGCCCGCGGCCAGCGACTCGTCACCGCTCGAACGCTGGCGCAGCGCGCGGAGGAGCGGCTCGGCCTCCTCGCCGAACAGCGCGAGCAGCAGCAGTTCCTCCTCGCTCGACGCGAGGCCGTCGGCCTCTTCGCGCAACGCGTCGAGGTCGACCAGTTCCATCAGGCCGACGCCGTCGAAGAGCTCGGCTGCGCGGACGAGCGCCGGATCGACCGGTCCGGGCGTCCGTCCGAACCGGCCGAGCACGAGGTCGCGCAGCTCGTCAACCGTCGTCGAGTACCGGTTCGCGCTCAGCACGTTGAGCAGGGCCTGCGACGCGACGATCTGCCCGATCGGCGCGGCGAGCGGCGGCGATCCGATCTCGCGCCGCACACGGTGGACCTCGGCGAGCACCTCGTCGAGGCGGTCCGCCGCGGCCTGGCCGCGCAGTTGGACCTCGAGCGCCGCGACGAGGCCGACCGGCAGCTTGTTCTGCGCGGCGCGGACCGCGATTCGCGGCGCGAGCGGCGCGACGGGTTCGTCGCCGATGTGCTCGTCCACGAGGTCGGCGGCCTCCCAGAGGCGCTCGAGGTCGACGCCCGTGTCGAGCCCGAGCCCGGCGAACGCGAGGGCGGCCGCCTCGGCGGACACACGGTGCAGCGAGAGCGCGACCGGGTAGACCGCGGTCCCGATCAGATCGGCGCCGGCGCGCGCGGCTTCGAGCGCGGCCGCCAAAGCGTTGCCGGCGGCACCCTGCGCGTACAGGCCGACCGGCAGCCCGGAGACCTCGCGCAGCTCGGCGGTGAGCTCGCTCGCACGATGAGGCTGAAGGAGGGCTGCCGGATCGTGGAGCAGGATGCGCGCGGCCCCGAGCTCGGGCAGCTTCTGGGCGGCCGCGACCAGGGCCTCGTGGCGGCCGCTGCCGTAGAGCAGCCCGGCGTCGAACTCCCGGCCGGCGTCGACGATCGCCTCGGCGGCCTCACGCAGGTTGTCGACGTCGTTCAGCGGATCGTGGAGCCGGAAGACGTCTATCCCGCTCTCGGCTGCGCACGCGACGAACCGCCGCGCGAAGTCGCCCCCGACCGGGCGCGAGCCCACGAGGAAGCGTCCGCGCAGCGCCAGCGCGAGTGGCGTCTGCACGCGGGCCTTGAGCGCGCGAATCCGGGCCCAGGGGCTCTCGACGCCGCGATGGACGGCGCTGTCGAAGACGCCGCCGCCCGACACCTCGAGATAGACGAAGCCCGCGGCGTCGAGGACTTCGGCGAGGCGAAGGACGTCGGCGGTCGGGACGAGCCCGGCGAGGGGCTCCTGCCCGAGGACGCGGATCGTCGTGTCGACCAGACGCGGCACCGCGGGCACCTTATCGCGGCCCGTTCATACCGTCCCGCTACTCAAGCCGCGGGGTGCACCGGCCGAAACATCTGGTCCTGATGTCTGCGGTTCAGATCACCTGGGACGAGTTCGAGGCGTGGGAGCCCGAGCGGCGGTGGACCCGTGACGAGTTCGAGCTGCTGTCGGTGGACGCGGCCGAGCAGGTGCTGGCGACGCGCCTGCGGAAGCTGATCGACCGCGGCTACGAACCCACCACGGCACTGCGGCTCGCAGCTCGCTTCGACTCCCCCCTCTAGGTCCCTCCCGGTTTCGCCGGGAGCGCGCCGAATCAGGCCGGAGCGGCACCGGCCGGTTTGGCGCTGGTCCGAACCGCTCTCGCCGCGTCACCGACACGACCGCGCCGCCCGTCGCCGAGCGCAAGCAGATCGAGCCGGCCGCGCCGCCGGCGGACGGCGACAGCTAGCGGCCCGGTTCTTGTAACAGACTGTTACTTGGGCGTTTGGCGACGTCGCGGAGCGTCGCGATCGCGGCCGCATGGTGGCGTCCGCCGAGCGCGGCGAGGCAGGCCGCCACGAGCGCGGCGTCGTCGATCGTCGCCTGTTCGTCTCGCTCGAGCCACTTGAGCAGCCAGCGCGCTGCGACGCGGGAATGCCGTTGCGGCTGCTTGAAGGCGATCAGCGCGGTCAGCTCGAGCAGGTCCCCGAGCGTCGGCCGCGGGATCTCGGTGCGAAGGGTTGCCTCGGCGACGACCAGGTTGCCGTGTTCGATCGCCCGCTCGAAGATCGCTCTCGGATGACCCTGTGCGGTGATCCGGCCTCCAGTCCGGGGCCGGACGGCACGCCGACCCTATCGGTTCGCCGCCGCTCCGTCGCGGCGGCCGCGACGCGTAGGCTGCATCACAGCTCCAGGCGTTGGCCGCCCAGCGGCGGGCGGCCAACGGTCGGGCCGGTCGCAGGCGCCGCCCCGGTCGCGCCGAGACGCGCGACCCGCTTCGTATGCCGGGAGTCGGTCAGTCGAGCGGCCTCCAGAGCCGTTCGCTCGGGTGCTGGTAATGGGTGTGCGTGAACGGTCTGACGACCACATAGACCGCCACGGCGACGACGGAGACGACGAACAGCAGAACGACGATCAACCCGATCATCACGAGCCTCCTTGGGCCGGATTCCTCATCGTCGGCCCGAACGGGCGGCAGCGGCATCCGTGGCGAACCGAATCCAGATGCGGGTTACTGCGCAACCGCCGTACGGCTTTCTCTATCGGTCCGGCGAGACCCGCCAGTACGGCTCCTGGGCAAGGGTCACCAGGTAGAGGTGAAACTCGCGGCCGCGGGCGTAGAGCGTGCAGGCGAACGACCGAAACGTCAACTTGCCCTGAGCATCGAGCCTGGGCTTGCCGCCGTTGAAGTGCTTGTGGGTACCCCGCTCCGTCGCAGAGTGGGAGCCGTTGATGCACCACGCCGTGGTGTGGCTCTTGGGGGCGTTCAGGTTGATCCCAGCCCAGTGGTGGAGTCCGTGCAGGACGTAGCGTGCGGCCTGGGCGTCCGTTCGGTAGAGGCCGGGCTGGGGTGCGGCGGCGGCGCGTGGCGCGGTGAGCAGTGCGGCGAGGGCCAGCGCCGCGAGAACGGGCCTCATGGCCTCACGCGCCTACGCCCTCTGGATGTAGCGCTTCTCGCGCGGGTCGACCTTGATCTTGTCGCCCACGTTCACGAACAGCGGAACCTGGACGACCGCGCCGGTCTCGAGCGTGGCCGGCTTGGTGACGTTCGACACCGTGTCGCCCTTGATGCCCGGCTCGGTCTCGGTCACCTCGAGCACGACCGACGCCGGCAGATCGACACCGGTCGGGCTGCCGTCGACAAAGAGCACCTGAACCGACGACGACGGCTGCATGAAGGGCAGCTCGTCCTCGAGGTCGGCGTGCGGCAGCGAGAGCTGGTCGAACGTCTCCTCGTCCATGAAGACGACCTCGTCGCCCGAGTCGTAGAGGTACTGCATGTTCTTCGTCTCGGTGCGGATGCGGTTGAACTTCTCGCCCGCGCGGAAGGTCTTGTCGACGACCGAGCCGCTCGAGAGCGCCTTCAGCTTCGTGCGGACGAACGCGCCGCCCTTCCCGGGCTTGACGTGCTGGAACTCGACGATGCGCCAGGTCTGGCCGTCGAGCTCGATGTGCATGCCGTTGCGGAACTGGTTGGTGGAGACGACCTCGGCCATCGGCGCAGCAGGGTAGCTGACGCGCTACCGCTGGTCGATCGGGACGTACGGGCGCTCGTCCGCGCCCACGTACAGCTGGCGCGGGCGCGCGATCTTCTGCTCGGGGTCGGTGAGCATCTCCTCCCACTGCGCGATCCATCCGGGCAGCCGTCCGAGCGCGAACAGCACCGTGAAGTAGTCCGTCGAGTAGCCCATGGCCTGGTAGATCAGACCCGAGTAGAAGTCGACGTTGGGATACAGACGGCGTGAGACGAAGTACTCGTCCTCGAGCGCGATCCGTTCGAGCTCGAGCGCGATCTCGAGCTTCGGGTTGAGGCCGGTCTGCTCGAATACCGAGTCGGCAACCCGCTTGATCAGCTTCGCCCGCGGGTCGTAGCTCTTGTAGACGCGATGGCCGAAGCCCATCAGCCGCCCGTGCCCGGTCTTCACCTGCTCGATGAACGCCGGGACGTTCTTCTTGTCGCCGATCTCGTCGAGCATCACCAGCACCGCCTCGTTCGCGCCGCCGTGGAGCGGTCCGTACAGAGCGGCAATGCCGGCCGACACGGCGGAGAACGGGTCGACCTGCGACGACCCGACACCCCGCACCGCGTTCGTGGAGCAGTTCTGCTCGTGGTCGGCGTGCAGGATCAGCAGAACCTCGAGGGCGCGCTGGAGCACGGGGTTGGCCTCGTGGCGACCGCCGATCTCGAACGTCATGTTCACGAAGTTGCCGATGTAGCCGAGGTCGTTGCGCGGAAGGACGTAGGGCAGGCCGCGGGAATGCCGGAAGATGTACGCGGCGATCGTCGGCAGCTTCGCCATCAGGCGAACGCGCTGCAGATACCGGTTCTCCGGATCGGAGACGTGCTTCGCATCCGGGTAGAACGTCGAGAGCGCCCCGACCGCCCCGAGCAGCATCCCCATCGGATGCGCGTCGTAGCGGAAGCCCTCGAGGAACTTCGTCACGTTCGTGTGGACGTACGTGTGCGAGCGGACGTCGTCCTCCCAGCGGCGCAGCTGCTCGGCGCTCGGCAGCTCACCCTCGAACAGGAGGTACGCGGTCTCGAGGAAGCCCGCCTCCTCGGCGAGTTGCTCGATCGGATAGCCGCGGTAGCGCAGGATCCCGGCGTCCCCGTCGATGTACGTGATCGCACTGCGGCACGCAGCGGTGTTCAGGAACGCGGGGTCGAACGAGAGCAGCCCCAGCTGCCTCAGGTCGGTCGCGCGGATCGCACCGTCCTCGATCGCGATCGTGTACTCGCTGCCGGTGCGGTTGTCGACGACGGTCAGCGTCTCCGACGTGGTGGTCATCTCAGGGACGAGAGTACTCATCCCCGCTCCGGTACCGGCAAAGCCGGCACCTCCGCTCCTTGTGAGCCTCCGTCAAGCCTACGGCTCATGAGACCTCGATCAGCTCCTTGGGGAAGGACGTCAGCAGCTCGACGCCGTGTTCGCGCACAACGGCCAGATCCTCGATTCGGATCCCGCCCACGCCTTCGAGATAGATCCCCGGCTCGATCGTGACGACGTTGCCCGCCTCCAGAACGTCGGTCGACTCCGTCGACAGCCGCGGGGCCTCGTGCACCTCGAGCCCGACTCCGTGACCGAGGCCGTGCCCGAACTCCTCGCCGAAACCCGCTTCGGTGATCGGCTCGCGCGCGAGCAGGTCGGCCTCGACGCCGGACATGCCGGCCTTGATCCCCTCGCAAGCGCGCTGCTGGGCGAGGCGGCACACCTCGTAGGCTTCGCGCAGGCGCTCCGGCGGGCTCCCGGTCGACAGCGTCCGGGTGCAGTCGCTCGAGTAGCCGTCGATCTTCGCGCCCCAGTCGACCACGACGAGCGACCGCACCTCGAGGATCGTGTCGCCCGGTGTGGCGTGCGGCCGCGCGCCGTTCGGGCCCCACGCGACGATCGCGTCGAAGCTGGCGTCGTCCGCGCCGTGGGCGTGGAGCAGCTCGCGCAGCCGCCACGCGACCTCCTTCTCGCTCCGACCGACCCACGTCTCGGCCGTCAGCGCCTCGAACGCCCGGTCGGCGACGCGGGCCGCGCGCCCGAGCGACGCGAGCTCCTCCGCGTCCTTCACGGCGCGCAGCGACTCGACGAGCCCCACCGTCGGCACCGGGGTCACCTTCCCGGCCCCGAGCCGCTCCCACTGCAGGTGCGGCATCACGTCGGCCTCGAACTGAATGCGCCCCGAGAGCTTGCTCGCCAGATCCACGATCAGCGACCGCTTGGTCAGCTGCACGTCCACGCCCTGGAGCTGCCGCGCCACCTCGATGTAGCGGAAGTCCGTGTAGAGGGTCGCGCTTCCGTTCGGGCGGACGAGCAGCGCCGCGTTCGAGCTGTCGAAGCCCGTGAGGTAGCGGATGTTGATCAGGTTCGTGACGAGCAGTGGGAGCTTCAGCTGCTCGGTCAGCGCCTCGAGACGATTCGTCATCACCGCGCCTTCCCCGCGAGGAACTCGAGCGCCTCGCGATAGCCGTCGGGCCCCTTGCCGATGACGCGGAGCGCAGCGAGGTCGGCGACGACGCTGTTTCGCCGCC
>Ga0335082_10009279_pt1 | contig 10692 bp, 7 predicted proteins | sample Lox_Sample_41_FD_206718 | JGI IMG/M metagenome (GOLD analysis project Ga0335082, IMG submission 206718) | Soil microbial communities from Loxahatchee National Wildlife Refuge, Florida, United States - Lox_Sample_4.1 | ecosystem: Environmental > Terrestrial > Soil > Wetlands | place: USA: Florida...
AGATGGTCCGGCTGTTCCTGCCGGCCAGCAGCAACGAGGCGCGACTGTCCGACCAGATCGACACCTATATTCATAAGGCTGCCGAGCTGGGCTTCTTGCGTCACGTGAAGGGTTCCGAGCAGGTGTATGAGGTGCGGCGGATCCTGAAGGCGTTCGTGGACGGCCAGTGGCTCGCTGACTTCGAGCGGCGTCTCGCCGGCTACGCCGTCTTGCTGTCAGGACAGGTAACTGCCAGCGAGGAGGAGGCCGGGTGACCAGCGTCCCGGCGACCGCGCTTCAGTCGCGCGAGACGGACTCAGATCCGGGCGGCGGGTTCCGGCTGGCCCGGCTTGAGCTTTACAACTGGGGCACCTTTGACCAGCGGGTGTGGAGCTTCGAGCCCGGCGGCCACGATTGCCTGCTCACAGGCGACGCGGGGTCAGGCAAGTCCACCATCGTGGACGCCATCACCACGCTCCTGCTGCCGGCACACCGCATTACCTATAACAAGGCCGCGGGCGCGGAAGCCAGGGAGCGCAGCCTGCGGTCCTATGTGCTCGGCTACTACAAGGGCGAGCGGAGCGACACCACGGGCGCCTCGCGGCCGGTGCCGCTGCGGGATGAGACCGCCTTCTCGGTCATCCTCGGCGTTTTCACCAACGCGGGCTACAAGTCGGCGGTGACCCTGGCTCAGGTGTTCTGGCTGAAGGACGGCCATCAGGGCCAGCCGGAGAGGTTCTTCGTCATCGCCGAGCGGGACCTGTCCGTCGCGGCGGATTTCTCCGACTTCGGCACGGAGATCGCTCCGCTGAAGAAACGGCTGCGCGCGGCCGGTGCCCGTGTGCACGACAGTTTCCCCGAGTACGGCCGGGATTTCCGGCGCCGGCTCGGCGTCGAATCCGAGCAGGCCCTGGAGTTGTTCCACCAGGCCGTGTCCATGAAGTCCGTCGGTAACCTCACCGGCTTCGTCCGCGAGCACATGCTGGAACCGTTCGACGCGGCCGCCTGGACCGCGAAGATCATGGCGCATTTCGAGGACCTGACCAACGCGCACGAGGCCGTTCGCCGCGCTCAGGCCCAGATCCTGGCGCTCGGGCCGCTGCTGGCTGATTGCGACGCGCACGACACGATCACGGCCGGCATCGAGGCGGCGACGGCACAGCGGTCGGCGTCGAGGTTCTTCTTCGCCGAGGCCAAGGCCGGCCTCCTGGAAGGGCACATTCAAGACCTCGATACCGAACGGGCCGTGCTCCTTGCCACCCGCAACCAGTACGACGCCCGGCTGACCGAGCTGCGGGACAAGGAAACCAGCCTCAACCTGCAGCGAGCCGGGCACGGCGGGAACCGGATCGCCGAGCTCGAGCGCATGATCACCGCGACCGAGGCGACGTCGGCGCAGCGGCAGGCGAGTGCGGAGCGTTTCGGCAGGCTGCTGGCCCAGGCCAAGCTGGAGCCCGTGCACACCGCCGAGCATTTCGCCGTGTGCCGGCGGCAGGTTGCCGATGCGCGTTCTGGCGTGCAGCAGGCGCAGGTCGATGTCCAGAACCGCCTGATAGAGCTGGGCGGTGAGAAGAAGCACCTGGGCGAGCAGGCCGACGATGTCAACGCCGAGCTCCGCAGCCTGCGGTCGCGCAAGAGCAACATCCCGCGGGTCAACCTGGGCATTCGCCAGCAATTGTGCACCGAATTGAGGCTGCCGGAGTCCACCCTGCCTTTCGCCGGCGAGCTGATCGCGGTTCGTGCCGAGGCGTCCGACTGGGAAGGTGCGGCAGAGCGGCTGCTGCACGGTTTCGCCTTGTCGGTCCTGATCCCCGACGAGCACTACGCCGCGGCGTCGGAGTGGGTCAACGCCCACCACCTGAACGGCAGGCTCGTCTACTACCGGGTGCTGGCTGGCTCCGCGCCCGGAGATGCCCGGCGCGGCGACGGTCAGCTCTACGCCAAGCTCGACATCAAGGACACCGAGTTCACCCCGTGGCTGGAGCGCGAACTGGCCAGCCGCGCCGCCTATGAGTGCGTCGAGACCATGGCTGACTTCCGCCGCCTGCCGCGGGCGATCACCAAGGCGGGCCAGATCAAGGGGACCGGCGGCCGGCACGAGAAGGACGACCGGCGCCGTGTCGATGACCGGTCCGGCTACGTGCTCGGCTGGGCCAACGAACGCAAGATCAGCGCGCTGCTCCGGCGGGCCAGCGCGATCCAGGACCAGCTGAATACGCTCGCTGCCACGGAAAAGACGCTCAAGGACGAGGCGACGCGGGTGAACGATCGCGCGCAGATCCTGGCAGCACTCAGCCAGACGGCCGATTTCACCGAGATCGACTGGCAGCCGCTGGTCAACCAGATCGCGGAGCTGAAGGCCGAGAAACGCGACCTGGAGGGGGCGTCCGCCGAGCTTCAGCGCCTGGACCGCGAACTAAGCAAGGTCAGGGGGCAGATCAGCTCGGCCGAGGCAGAGCAGAGAATGGCCACCGAGAGCATCGGCGGCATGGACAGCAAGATCTCCTCGGCCCGTTCGGCCCTGGAAACGGCCCGGCGGGCGCTCGCCGAGCCGGAATGCGAATTGGCCCGCCCCTGCTTCGCGGGAATCGCTGACCTGATGCAAGCACCACCGCTCGTTAGGCTGAAAATAAATGAACCCGCGGACTGTGACACGGTGGCCGTGGCGGTGCGCGATGAGCTGACGGCAAAGATCGACGGCGCACGCAAGAGACAGAACACGCTCGGCAACAGGATTGTCGCCAGGATGGGCGAATTTCGCAGGCAGTACCACGTGGAAACCAGCGAGCTTGACGATTCACTGGCCTCCGCCCCGGGTTACCGGGAGCTTTACGCGCGCCTGGTAGATGACGACCTGCCCAGGTTCCAGGATCAATTCAAGCGGTACCTGAACCAGAATACGATCCGTGACATCGCCGGATTCCAGTCCCAGCTCAACAAGCAGGCGGAGCTGATCAGGGGCCGGGTTAACGTCATCAACGAGTCACTGGCCGACGTTGAGTACAACCCGGGCCGGTTTATCCGGCTGGAGGCTCAGCCGACGCAGGACACAGATATCCGTGATTTCCGAACCGACCTCCGCGCGTGCACCGATGACGCGGTTTCCGGTGATGTCTCCGACCAGTACTCCGAGCAGAAATTCCTTCAGGTCAGCCGGATTATCGAGCGTTTCAGAGGCCGCGAAGGGCAGACCGAAACCGACCGGGGGTGGACACGGCGCGTCACCGACGTGCGGAACTGGTTCATCTTCTCCGCGTCCGAGCGCTGGCGTGAGGACAATACCGAGCACGAGCATTACGCCGATTCCGGTGGCAAATCCGGTGGCCAGAAAGAGAAGCTCGCCTACACCATCCTGGCCGCATCCCTGGCCTACCAGTTCAAGCTGGAGCGGGGGACCGGACGCTCCAAGACGTTCCGGCTGGCCGTGATCGACGAGGCGTTCGGCCGGGGACCTGACAAGTCCGCGCAGTTCGGGCTCGAACTGTTCCGGCGGCTTGGCTTGCAACTGCTGGTGGTGACTCCGCTGCAGAAGATCCACGTCATCGAGCCGTACGTATCGGTAGTGGGTTTCGTCGACAACCCGGACGAACGGTATTCACGCCTGTACACGCTGACCGTCCAGGAATACCGGGCGCGACAGATCGCCAAGGCCGCGCACGAGAAGGTGATCGTCTTCAGCGAGCCCGTGCCCGCGGCGGCCGGGAGCTAGAAGTGCCGCCCGTGGCCTGGACGCGGCCCGACGACGTGCGCGCGGCGCTCCGCAGGAAATGGCAGTCCGGAGCGTTGCTGACCGCGTTCGCGGACGGTGCCGCCTGGGAGCCGCTGGGCTTCCCGTTGCGCGGCCCGGGCCCGGGCGAGATCGGCGGCCGCCTCGGCGAAGTCCAGGACTGGGCGGGGGAGTGGGAGCGGGCCAGGCTGCGTGAACTGCGGGTCGAGTACTCCAAGGTCGGCGGCCGGCACGTCGGATCCAACCTCATCCCGCGCCGGGCCTGGATCGACAGCTACGACCAGGCGTGGCGGCTGCTCGGCGTGCTGGCCGAGGTGCGCCGGTTCACCGAGCTGGCCGAAGCGACCAGGGAAAGCTGCCCCCGGCTGGTTCCCTGGGTGGGCCGCCACCCCATGAAAGCGCTTCAGCTGTCGGCGGTGTGGGAGCAGGTGCTCGGCACTGTCCGCTGGATTGACGAGCGGCAACGGCCCGGGATGTACCTGCGGCAGGTGGACGTGCCTGGTGTCGACAGCAAATTCATCGAAGGCCACCGCGGGGTGCTCACCCAGCTACTCGACCTCCAGCTTGACCCGGACCGCGTCGACGCGGCCGCCGTCGACTTCTCCGCCCGTTACGGATTCCGCCGCAAGCCCGGCTACGTTCGGTTCCGCTGTGCCGCCCTCGCCGCGGCCGGGCTCTGCGGCTTCAGCGAGATGTCCGTCCGTGTGGACGAGCTCACGGCGGCGCCGCCCGGGATCACGCGGGTCTACGTGGTCGAGAACGAGATCACCTACCTGGCTTTCCCGCTCACCGAGGGCACCATGGTGATCTTCGGCGCGGGATACGCGGTGTCGGTACTCGAACCGCTCGGCTGGCTGGCCGGAGTCGACCTCGTCTACTGGGGCGACATCGACACTCACGGGTTCGCGATCCTGGACCGGCTGCGGCGGCGGTTCCCGCACGCGCGGTCCATGCTTATGGACCGCGGCACGCTGCTAGCCCACCGCAGCCAGTGGGTGACCGAGCCGAATCCCTCGGCTGGCCGCCTGGACCTCCTGGACGCTGAGGAGTCGCGGCTCTACCATCACCTGGTGGCGGATGCGCTGGGACCTTCGGTGCGGCTGGAGCAAGAACGCGTCAGCTTCGCCGCGATCCACCAGGCCACGCTCGACAGCTGATTCTGCTGCAACGCGGATGTGCCCGATAGCCGTCGCCACTGCCGGGCTCGTCAGCTGGACGTGGGTCGCTTGCGTGGCCGGGGCTTGCGCGCCGCCGCTCCGATGACACCGCCCTCGTGCTGATCCGCGAGACCGTGCCTGACCAGCGACTGCGCCGTCCGCACCACGGTGTCGAGTGAGCCACGGCGCGGGTTCCACCATTCGGCGGCCCAGTTGAGCGCGCCCAGCACCATCATCCGGGCCGCCACCGGGTCCAGGGCGGGCCGCAGCAGCCCGGCGTTCTCCGCGTCCTGCAGCAGCTTGCGCCACATGTCGCCGTACTGGGACGCCTCCGCCGTGAAGCGGATAGCGATGTTCTCGGGAACCTGGCCCGCGTTGCGGATCGAGGCGGTGGTGTAGTCCGAGATCTCCAGGCAGTACCGCAGGTGCGCCTCGACCGCCGCGTCGATACGGTCTAGCGCGTCGGCGCCCGACGGCATAGCCGCCAGGACCCGGGTCATGTGCTCGCGCATGCGCGCGATGCCCGTCCACATGACCTCCTCGATAAGGTCCTCGCGGGACGGGAAGTAGTAGTAGATGGCCGGCGCCTGGATTTCCGCCTGGTCGGCCACGTCACTCAGCCGGGTGCCCGCGTACCCTTTCCGGCTGAGCACGTGCGCGGCGGCATCGAGTATCCGTTCCCTGGTCCGCGCGGACTTGGAACCCGTGTCCTCCGGCGCCGCCACCTCCGGTTTTCTAGGCACGAGTCGAATTATAGGCGCCCGGCTTTTCCCGCCCTTCCGCACATCCTGTCCGCCGCTGTGCGCCCGCCCCGCGCTCCCGATGCTCCGGCCCGGTACCGGCTACCCGTCGCGAGCACCTTGACCGACCCTAGTGACGCCGTTAGCGAAGGAAGCTTTTACCCAGAAGTAGAAAGCATTCGGGCGCCACTGATACCCACGTCGGCGCCCGATGCGCTGCGCCTCCATTGACGGCTGAGCCCCGGTTGCGTTTAGGCTAAATCAGTCAGACCTTGAGCGGCGGCCCGGCGGAGGACCATGTACCCAGGAACGTACGCGGCCGAGGCGCCGGACCGGGCCGCGGCGGTCATGGCCGGCACCGGCGAGACACTCACCTACGGGGACCTCGAGCGGCGCTCGGTCCAGCTGGCGCACGTGCTGCACGACGCGGGCCTGCGGCCCGGCGACGTGGTGGCCCTGCTGACCGAGAACAACCTGCGCGCCTTCGAGGTGTACTGGGCCGCGATGCGGTCCGGCCTGTACATCACCGCCGTCAACTGGCACCTCAAGCCGGACGAGATCGCTTACATCGTCAACGACAGCGGCGCGACCGCGCTGATCGTGTCGGCCGAGCAGGCGCCCGCCGCCGAGGCGATCACCGGCCTGACCACCGGGGTGAAGCTGAGGCTGGCCTTCGGCGGGCCGGTGAGGGGTTACGGCGGCTACGAGGACATCATCGCCGCCGCGTCGGACGAGCCGTTCGCCGACCAGCCGAACGGTTCTACCATGCTGTACTCCTCGGGCACCACGGGCCGGCCCAAGGGCGTCCGGCCGTCGCTGCCCGATCGCCAGGTGACCGAGCCCGGTGAGGCCCTGGCCGGCCTGGCCAGCATGTTCTTCGGCGTCAATCAGGACTCGGTGTACCTCTCGCCCGGGCCGATCTACCACGCGGCCCCGCTGCGCTGGAGCGGCTCCATCCAGGTACTCGGCGGCACCGTGGTCATGACGAAGCGGTTCGACGCCGAACAGGTCCTGGCCGCCATCGGTGACCACCGCGTCACCCACGCGCAGTTCGTGCCGACCATGTTCGTCCGGATGCTGCAGCTGCCGCAGGACGTCAGGGACCGTTACGACGTGTCCAGCCTGCGGGTCGCCATCCACGCCGCGGCGCCGTGCCCGGTCGAGGTCAAGCAGAAAATGATCGCCTGGTGGGGCCCGGTCCTGTTCGAGTACTACGCCGGCACCGAGGGCAACGGCATGACGGCCATCGACAGCGCCACCTGGCTCGCCAAGCCGGGCACCGTCGGCCGCGCCATCATGGGCACGGTACGGATCTGCGCCGACGACGGGACCGAACTGCCCGCGGGCCAGACCGGCGGCGTCTACTTCGAGAGCGAAGAGATCCCGTTCGCCTATCACAACGACCCGGACAAGACCCGGTCCGCCCAGCACCGGGGCCACCCGAACTGGACCACCCTCGGCGACATCGGCTACCTCGACGAGGACGGCTACCTGTTCCTCACCGACCGCAAGGCGTTCACGATCATCTCCGGCGGCGTCAACATCTACCCGCAGGAAACCGAGAACGTGCTCGCGCTGCACCCGGCCGTCTACGACGTCGCGGTCATCGGCGTGCCCGACCCGGAGATGGGCGAGTCGGTGGCCGCGTTCGTCCAGCCTGCCCCCGGAGCCGTCCCGGGACCCGAGCTCGAGCAGGAGATCATCGCGTTCGTGAAGTCGAAGATCGCCGGCTTCAAGGCGCCCAGGACCGTCCGCTTCGTCGACAGCCTGCCGCGCAGCGAGGCAGGCAAGCTGATGAAGGGCGAGCTCAAGGCCAGGTACGCCGACGCCTGAAGGACGGTACTGAGGGTGACCGAGGAAGTTGGCGACGCCGCCGAGCTGGACCTGACCAGGTACATCAGGCCGGGTGTCCTGGTGGCCTGGGGTCAGGGCTGCGCCGAGCCGCTCACGCTGACCGAGGCGCTGGCCGGGCAGCGCCAGCAACTCGGCGGCGTCCGCTGCTTCTCCGGGATCTCGACCACGGCCGCGGTGCGCCCGGAGCACTGCGACTACCTGTCGTTCAGCTCATACACCGCGGCCGGCGCCAACCGGGCGCTGAGCGAGGCCGGGCTGCTCGACATCGTGCCCTGCCATTACTCCCAGCTGCCGGATATCCTCGGCCGCGGCCCGCTGCGGGCCGACGTGCTGCTCCTGGCGCTGCCGCAGGCCGGGCCCGACGGCACGTTCGGCCTGGGCCTGGCCGCGGACTACCTGGCCCCGCTCATCGGCCGGGCCGGCACGGTGATCGCCGAGGTCAACGACCAGGTGCCGGACGTCGGTGGCGACCGCAGGCTGAGCCGCGGCGAGATCGACGTGCTCGTGCGCACCTCGCGGCCGCCGGCCGAGTATCCGGGCCAGCCGGCCAGCGATGTCGATATAGCGATAGCAGAGCACGTCGCGGGCCTGGTACCCGACGGCGCCACCCTCCAGGTCGGCATCGGCAGCCTGCCCGCCGTCGTGCTACGCCACCTGCGCGGTCACCGTGACCTGGGCGTGCACTCCGGGATGATCACCGACGAGATCGCGGAGCTGATCGAGGCCGGCGTGGTCACCGGGGCGCGCAAGAGCGTCGGCCGGGGCCTGACCGTGACCGGTCTCCTGCTGGGCACCAGCACCCTGATCAAGAGGGCCGCCGTCGATAAGTCGATTCAGCTTCGCGACACCCGCCACACCCACGACCAGGCGGTACTCGCTGCCCAGCATGCCCTGGTCGCGATCAACTCGGCTATCGAGGTCGACCTGACCGGGCAGGCCAACGTCGAGGTCGCGGCCGGCCGCTACGTCGGCGGCATCGGCGGCGCCGCGGACTTCCTGCGCGGCGCGGCCCGGTCCGCGGGCGGGGTGCCGGTCCTGGCGCTTCCGTCCGTGGCCGGGACGGCCAGCCGCATCGTGGCCTGGCTGAGCGGCCCGGCCGGCCTGACCCGGGCTGACGCCGGCGTGATCGTGACCGAGTATGGAGTGGCCGACCTGCGCGGGCTGAGCCTGGCCCGGCGGTGCGAGCGGATGATCGCGATCGCCCACCCGGACCACCGGGCCGCGCTCGAATCAACGGCCGCAAACTGAACGGAGGACCAGCATGACCATTCGCCGGGCTGCGATTGTCGCACCCATGCGGACCCCGGTGGGCACGTTCGGCGGGAGCCTGCGGGCCGTCCCCGTCGAGGAACTCGCCGCCACCGCGATCAAGGCGGTACTCGAACGGACCGGGATCGACCCCGGACTGGTCGACGACGTGTCCTTCGCCCAGTCCTACGTCAACGGCGAGACACCCTGCATCGGGCGGTGGGCGGCGCTGCACGCCGGCCTGCCGGTCAGCGTGCCCGGGCTGCAGATCGACCGGCGCTGCGGCGGCGGGCTGCAGGCGGTCGTCACCGCGGCGATGATGGTCCAGACCGGCGCCGCCGACGTGGTGCTGGCCGGCGGGGCTGAGTCGATGAGCAACGCCGAGCACTACACGACCTCGGTCCGCTGGGGCGCCCGGGCCGGGAACCAGGTCCTGTACGACCGCATCGACCGGGGCCGGGAGCGGTCGCAGCCGGAATGGCGGTTCGGCAAGATCTCCGGGATGATCGAGACCGCGGAGAACCTCGCCACGCAGTACGGCATCACCCGGGACGAGGCGGACGCCTACGCCGCCCGCAGCCACCAGCGGGCCGCGGCCGCCTGGGACGCGGGCCTGTTCGACGACGAGGTGGTTCCGGTCCAGGTGCCGCAGCGGCGCGGCGACCCGGTGACGGTCACCCGTGATGAGGGGGTACGGCCCGACTCCACGCCGGAGGGCCTGGCCAAGCTGCGCACCATCATGCCGGGCGGCACGGTCACCGCGGGCAACGCCAGCCAGCAGAATGACGCGGCCGCGGCGTGCCTGGTGGTGGCCGAGGACCGGCTTGCCCCGCTCGGCCTGGAACCGCTTGGCTACCTGGCCGGCTGGGCGGCGGCGGGCTGCGAGCCGGCCACCATGGGGATCGGCCCCGTCCCGGCCGTGGAGAAACTATTGTCCCGAACGGGCCTGGCCTTTCCCGACATCGACCTGATCGAGCTCAACGAGGCGTTCGCGGTCCAGGTCCTCGCCGTGCTGGCCGGCTGGGGGTGGAACGAGCCGGACAAGCTCAACGTCAACGGATCCGGCATCTCGCTCGGCCACCCCATCGGCGCCACCGGCGCCCGGATGCTGGCCACCGGCCTGCGCGAGCTGCGCCGACGGAACGGCCGCTACCTGCTGGAAACCATGTGCGTCGGCGGCGGCCAGGGCATGGCCGCGATCTTCGAGGCAGCCTGACACCCCAGCCCCCCTGTCCCTGCCCCTGAGCCCTGCCCCGGATCTTGCCCCTGATCGCTACTCGGCGACGGGGACGGGCGGATCGAGGTCATCGGTGGCGATCACCTGGCCGAGCAGCGCGGCCAGCTCGCGGCACTGCTGAGGGGTCAGCCGGGCCGCGAACTGCCGGTGGATGGCCTGCCGGTAGACCGGCCAGGCGCGCCGCAGCGCCTCGCGGCCGGCCGGGGTGAGCACGGCGAAGCTCGACCGGCCGTCGGCCTGGTCGGGCTGGCGTTCGGCCAGCCCGGCGATGGCTAGTTCGTCCACGACCCGGCTCACCCGGGTCCGGCTGAGCACCGTGCGCTGGCCCAGTTCGCTCATCCGCAGCCTGCGGTCGGGGGCGGCGTTCAGCTCCAGCAGCACGTCATACCAGGACAGCGGCACCTGGCCCGCGGCCCGCAGGTCGGCCTCGACCGCGGGCACCAGCCTGCTGTGCGCGACCAGCAACCCGCGCCATGCGTTGACCGCGAGATCTCCGGCCGAGTTCCGCGCCGCGGCGTCATCTTCCGCCACGCCGCCGCCGCTCCCGAAACCTTCCGCCACGCCGACAGCCTAGCATTTGCGTGCGTGCGCGAGCACATATACTATGTGCGTGCGCACACTCTTTCCTGACTGGAGGATCTCATGACCCAGACCGAGTGCGGTCCGGCCGTCACCCGGATCGCGGACGGAGCCGAGCTCCCGGCGCCCGGCCGGTGGCAGATCGACCCCGGCCACACCGAACTCGCCTTC
>Ga0335082_10009281_pt1 | contig 10689 bp, 10 predicted proteins | sample Lox_Sample_41_FD_206718 | JGI IMG/M metagenome (GOLD analysis project Ga0335082, IMG submission 206718) | Soil microbial communities from Loxahatchee National Wildlife Refuge, Florida, United States - Lox_Sample_4.1 | ecosystem: Environmental > Terrestrial > Soil > Wetlands | place: USA...
TCGACGGCGTGGCGCTGTCCGCGGCGCGCTTGCGCGTGAGCGACGCCGAGATCGCTGCCGCATACGCCGCGGTCGCGCCCGCGGCATTGCGTGCGCTGCGGTTGGCGGCGCGGCGGATCACTGCGTTCCATCGCCGACAACGGGTGCGCTCGTGGAGCTATCGCGACGCAGTCGGCCTGCGTCTCGGCCAGCAGGTCACGCCTCTGCAGCGCGTCGGCCTCTACGTGCCCGGCGGGCATGCGGCATATCCGTCGTCCGTCCTCATGAATGCCATTCCGGCGCGCGTTGCCGGGGTGCGCGAGGTCATCATGGTGTCACCGGCAGGACGCGGTGGCTTCAACCCCGCCGTGCTCGCGGCCGCGGCGATCGCCGGCGTCGACGCCGTGTATCGCATCGGCGGCGCGCAAGCCGTGGCGGCGCTGGCGTATGGGACGAAGAGCATTCCGGCGGTCGACAAGATCGTCGGCCCGGGCAACGCCTGGGTGCAGGCGGCGAAGAAGATCGTTTACGGGACGGTCGACATCGACAAGATCGCCGGGCCCAGTGAGGTGTTGGTGATCGCCGATCGCAGCGCAAATCCGGAGCACGTTGCGGCCGATCTGCTGGCGCAAGCCGAGCATGGCAGCGGTGACGAATGTGCCGTGCTGCTGACGCCGTCACGTCCGTTGGCGTACGCCGTGCAAGCCGCGATCGAGCGCCAACTGCAGCGTCTGGGACGCCGGGTTGACATTGCGCGCGTGCTGCGCCGCCGCGGCGCGCTGGTGGTCGTGCGCAACCTGGCGGAAGCCATCGCAGTGGCGGACAGCGTTGCACCGGAACATCTGGAGTTGATCGTCAAAGATCCGCAGCGCTGGGCGCCGCGCATCCGCAACGCCGGGGCGCTGTTCCTGGGCCCGTTCGCGCCGGCGCCGCTGGGCGACTATGTGGCCGGTCCGAATCATGTGCTGCCAACCGGCGGCACAGCGCGTTTCTTCTCGCCGCTCGGCGTGTATGATTTCGTCAAGCGCACCAGCGTCGTCTCGGCGACGCGCGGCGGGCTGCAGCGCTTGGCGCCGGCGGTGGTGCGCCTGGCGACGCTCGAAGGGTACGACGCGCACGCGGCGGCCGTGCGCTGCCGCTTCGCCGACGCGCGGCGCGGATAGAAGGAGGGCGGAATGGCACGAGGAAAGGGAGGCACCAGCGCGGGTGTGACTGTACGGCCGTCCGTGGCGGCACGCCCGCCGGCCAATGGCCGGCGGGCGCGGGTGACGCGCCAGACGAAGGAGACGGACATCACGGTCGAGCTGAACGTCGACGGCCGCGGCCAGGCGAGTGTTGACACGGGCATCCCGTTTCTCAACCACATGCTCGACATCTTCGCGCGCCACGGCTTCTTCGACCTCACCGTGCAGGCGCGCGGCGACCTCGATGTCGACCAGCACCACACCGTCGAAGATGTCGGCCTCGCGCTCGGGCAGGCGTTGCGCGATGCACTCGGCGACAAGGCCGGCATCCGCCGCTTCGGCGACGCTGCCTGTCCGCTCGATGAAGCGCTGGTGAGCGCGGTCGTCGACCTCAGCGGCCGGCCCTTCCTCGCCTACAACCTGCGCATCAAGCAGGCGCGCGTCGGCACCTTCGACACCGAGCTGATACACGACTTCCTGTTGGCGTTCAGCAACCAGGTCGGCATGAACCTGCACCTCAATCAGACACAAGGCCGCAACCCGCACCACATCATCGAAGCCGCCTTCAAGGCGTTGGCGCGCGCGCTGGATCGGGCGAAGCAGGTCGATCCACGGGTGCAGGGCGTGCTGTCGACGAAGGGAACCCTGTGAGCTGAACGACCCCTAACCCGGTGCGCCATGATTGCGATCATAGACTATGGAATGGGAAATCTACGCTCGGTGCAGAAGGGCATCGAGCGCGTTGGTTTCGCGGCGGAAGTCACGCGCGACCGCGCGCGCATCGAGTCGGCGGCGGGCGTAGTCCTTCCTGGCGTGGGTGCGTTCGGCGCGTGCATGGACAACCTGCGGGCCTTCGGCCTGACGGACACCGTGCGCAACGTCATCACGAACGGCACCCCATTCCTGGGCATCTGTCTCGGCATGCAACTGCTGTTCGAAGAGAGCGAGGAGTTCGGATCGGTGCCGGGTCTCGGCATTTTTCCGGGCCGTGTGGTGCGTTTTCCGGACCAGCCGGACCTCAAGGTGCCGCACATGGGATGGAACCAAATCACCAAGCGGCAGGACCCGCCGCACCTGCGCGGCATCGACGACGGCGCCTTCGTCTATTTCGTGCACTCCTACTACGTCAGGCCGGCGGATCCGTCGCTCACGGCCACGAGCACCGACTATGGCGTCGAGTTCACCTCGGCGATCGCCCGCGACAACGTCTTCGCGACGCAGTATCACCCGGAGAAGAGTCAGGCTGTGGGGCTGAAGATTCTCGAGAATTTTGGCCGATTGGTAGCAACAACCTGATAACCCATGCGCAAGATGCTGATAGTCCCAGCCATCGACCTCAAAGGCGGCAAGTGCGTGCGCTTGCTGCGCGGCGAGATGAACGCCGAAACCGTGTACGGCGATGACCCGGTGGCCATCGGCCAGCGCTGGGTGAGCGAAGGAGCGCGGTACCTGCACGTCGTCGACCTGGACGGTGCGGTCAGCGGCCATGCGGTCAACGGTGCGGCCATCGAGGCGCTGTGCAAGACCCTGCCGATCCCCATCGAGGTCGGTGGTGGCGTGCGCAGCGTCGAGCGGGCTGCGCAGTTGTTGGAACGTGGCGCGGACCGTGCGATCTTCGGCACCGCCGCGCTTGCTGATCCCGACGTCGTGCGTGCGGCATGCGAGCGCTTTCCAGGGCGCATTGCGGTAGGGATCGACGCCCGCGACGGGCGTGTCGCGGTGCAGGGATGGACGAAGACGAGCACGACCAGTGCGGTTGACCTCGCGCGGCGTGCCGAAGACTTCGGCGCCTGTCGGATCATCTACACCGACATCAGCCGCGACGGCACGCAGCAAGGTGTGAACGTGGCTGCCACGGTGGCGATTGCTGAGGCAGTGGGCATTCCAGTGACGGCCTCGGGCGGCGTCGGATCTCTGAAGGACATCGAGGCACTCATGGCGGCCGGCGTGCCAGGCATTGATGCCGTCATCGTCGGTCGCGCGCTGTACGCAGGAGCAGTGCGCTTGCCGGAGGCGATCGCTGTGGCGGGTGTCTCGTGATCTCTGCGACGGAGCCTCTCAGCTGATGCTTGCCTGCCGCATCATCCCCTGCCTCGATGTGAAAGGCGGCCGCGTCGTCAAGGGTGTCAACTTCGTCGGCCTGCGTGACGCCGGGGATCCGGTCGAGGTCGCGCAGCGTTACGATGAAGAGGGCGCCGACGAGTTGACCTTCCTCGACATCACCGCGTCGCACGAGCGCCGCAAGATCATTCTGGACGTCGTGGCGCGCACGGCGGAGACGGTCTTCATGCCGCTGACCGTTGGCGGCGGTGTGCGTGAGATCCAGGACATCCGCGACCTGCTCAACGCCGGCGCCGACAAGGTGTCCATCAACACCGCCGCCGTGCAGCAGCCAGACTTCGTGCGCGCCGCGGCCGAGAAGTTCGGCAGCCAGTGCATCGTGGTAGCAATCGACGCCAAGAGGGTTTCCTCCGGCGAACGACGAGCGACGGGCGACGAGCAACTCTGGGAAGTCTACATCCACGGCGGCCGCACGCCGACCGGCCTTGACGCAATCGAGTGGGCGCGGCGCATGGAATCCTACGGCGCCGGCGAGATCCTGCTGACCAGCATGGACCGCGACGGTACCAAAGAGGGCTACGACATCGCCCTTACGCGCGCCATCGCCGATGCGGTACATGTGCCGGTGATCGCCTCCGGCGGCGTCGGCACGCTGGAGCACATCTACGAAGGCCTGACGGCCGGCGGCGCCACCGCGGCGCTGGCGGCGTCGATCTTCCACTACCGTGAGTACACCGTGCGGCAGTGCAAGGAGTTCCTGGCAGCGCGCAGTGTGCCGGTGCGGTTGTGAGGCGCGGGGGAGCAGGGTAGCGGAGAGGCAGGGAGAGCAGAGGTGAACCGGACGCCGATTCGGAGCCACCACGAGTTGGAGGTCTGCCCGTTGGCATTTCATGCCGCGATCCGGATCTTTGAGTTGTCCAAGGGCTTCCCTGCGGAAGTACGGTACTCGTTGACCCTCGTTGCGGCGATCGACGATGGTCGGGAGGGGTGCGCAACTGTTGCAGTGCCCGCTTTGAGGCTTGGAAGGGTGTGGCAACTGTTGCCGTGCGCGGTTTTGGATTCCGGAATGAGCCCGCAGGCGTTGCTGTGTGCGATATGGAGTTCAGGGAGGGGCGCCGCCCTGGGCGCCGCCCCATCCGACCGTGCCGCTGCGGTTCGCCAGCCAGCCCGCCTGTTGGTCGGACGGCCGGCGCCCACGCTTGGTCAGCACACGGACGAGCCGCGGCGCGAGCTACTCGGCGTGAGTGACGTGGAGATCGGCGAATTGGGTGCCGACGGCATCATCGGTGATTGGCCAGTTTTGCTGTGAGAAGAAAGCCTCTTGCTCCCTCCCGGTCACACAGGCGACCCAGTTTGACAAATCGGCGCGCGCGCATTAGAGAAAGCCCCTGGCGTTTGCCCTTTGGCGAACGACCGGCAGGGAAGGAGGGTGGGTGACTGCGTGTTGAGGCTTCGCGAGCTTGGTGTTAGTGCTGTCGTCGTACTCGCAGGGGCGGCCACGGCCTTGGCAACACCGTATTCCGTCTCCTACCGGGGGACGATTTTCGACAGCGACTTCGCCGAAATCATCAATGGTCAGCCGTATACCGTGACGGTGGTTGTCGACAACGGCAATGCCACTGCTGCCAATCAGACTTGGAGCGCTGAGGATCTCAAGTGTCTCATCTTTCGGATGAACACAGCGGGCACAGTCGCTTATGCCCAAGACCTCGCGGCGACGAACGCTGATCTGACTGTCAGCGGTGACCTGACGACCAATGGGGCAAGCGCCTTGACCACCAATTTCGATGAGATCAACGGTTTTGCTGACGCGGCTTCCTATTCCTTCGTCGGATTTAACCCTCAGCCGCAAATTCAGTGGTACCTCAACAACGCCAACAACGTCTTCTTCGACAATGCCCACCAGTTTGGCGACGCCTCGGGAGGCGTACAGATGGCCATCGCCTACTGGAGCAACCCCCAACCTTTCTCAGGGTCCTGCCGTGTGTCTGCGGGAGCACCGGCTCCCGCCCTGAGCGCATGGGGGGAAATACTTCTGGCTAGCCTGATGGTGGTCGGCGGACTCGCGGTCTTGAGTCGGCGCACCCAAGGCGAACGCCTCTCCCATCTCGCCACCCGCGACTGACGCGGCCGGCAGGACGGGTGAAGTCGGCGCGAAGGTCTTTCAAGAGCGCAAATACCTGGCGCGGCATCCTCCCTTTGATTCTGCCGGTGATCGCCGTCGCGCATCGAGGCTCACAGCAGCATCCAGCGCCGTAGGAACACGTCCTCTACTCCCCCAAAAAAACGACGCGCACGGGTTCAGCCACCTTCCTAGCGGAGGAGCGGTACTCGTTGACGGATCAAATCCGACGATCATCGCGTTCCGTCTGCGCCAACCTGGCCGAGGCGTGGCGGAAGCGTCGCTACGAAGGTGCGTTCGTTTTCAAACTCAGCGATTCTGAAGACGAAGCGGCGGAGACTTAGACGTGGCTGGACTTTGCACTGCAGTGCCGTTATCTCAACGCCGGAGCGGGTTGCGAACTCCGAGAGATTTATGATCGCGTCATTGGAAAGCTGGTGACGATGATCGGCAATCCATCCCCCTGGCTTCTGTTGAAATAGCTTCTTGTGCCCCTCCGCCCCTCCGCTGCCCCGCCCCTCCCCCTACCCGTGCTGCGCTTCGAGCCAGCGCTCGGCGTCGATGGCGGCCATGCAGCCGGAGCCGGCGGCGGTCACCGCCTGGCGGTAGACGTGATCTTGCACGTCGCCGCAGGCGAACACACCGGACACGCTGGTGTACGTCGAACCGTTCTTGGTGACGATGTAGTCGTTGGCGTCCATCTCGATCTGGCCCTTGAACAGCTGCGTATTCGGCTGGTGACCGATGGCCATGAACACCCCGTCGCACTTGAAGTCGGTGGTGGCGCCGGTCTTCACGTTCTTGAGGCGCGCGCCCGTGACCCCGGCTTTGTCGGCTGTGCCGTGGATCTCTTCGACGACCGAATCCCAGATGAACGCGATCTTCGGATTCTTGCGGGCGCGCTCCTGCATGATCTTCGAGGCGCGCAGCTCGTTGCGGCGGTGGACGATGGTCACCTTGGTGGCGAACTTGGTGAGGAACGTGGCTTCTTCCATCGCCGTGTCGCCGCCGCCGACGACCACGAGTTCCTTGCCCTTGAAGAAAAAGCCGTCACACGTCGCGCACGCCGAGACGCCGTGGCCCATGAGGCGTTTCTCCGACTCGATGCCGAGCAGCTTTGCGGAGGCGCCGGTGGCGACGATCAGCGCGTCGCACGTGTGCCCGTCCTTGCCCACCTGCACGCGGAACGGACGGCGGGCCAGGTCGATCGAATTGACGTCGCCGTAGAGCATTTGCGTTCCAAAGCGTTCCGCTTGCTTCTTGAACAGCTCCATCATCTCGGGGCCCATCACACCGTCGGGAAAGCCGGGGTAGTTTTCCACGTCAGTCGTGATAGTAAGTTGCCCACCCGGCTGTGAGCCTTCGATGACCAGCGGGGCGAGGTTGGCGCGCGCCGCGTACAACGCCGCGGTGAGGCCGGCCGGCCCGGATCCGATGATGATGACTTTGTGATGGGGCATAAGTACCGAGGTTTATAGTGACGCAACCACGCTCTCGCAAGATGGGCAGGCGCGCTGCGCCGCGTGCACGGCTGTCGCACATCGATGCGCAGGGGCGCGCGCGCATGGTCGACGTGAGCACCAAGGCCGTCACCGAGCGCGAAGCCATCGCGCGCGGCGTCGTGCGCATGCGGCCGCAGACGCTCCGGCTGATCCGTGGCGGCAAGATTGCCAAAGGCGAGGTCCTGGCGGTGGCGCGCGTCGCGGGGATCATGGCCGCGAAGCGCACTGCCGACCTCATCCCGATGTGCCATCCGCTGCCGATCCAGGTGGCGGGTATCGACTTCGACGTCATCGCGCCCGGCCGTCTGCAGATCCAGGCGCGCGTCATGGTGAGCGGCAAGACGGGCGTCGAGATGGAGGCGCTCGCGGCCGTCAGCGCCGCCGCGCTGACCGTCTACGACATGTGCAAGGCGGTCGACCGCGGCATGGTGATCAGCGACATCCGACTCATGGAGAAACGCGGCGGACGTAGCGGCACCTACCGGCTCCGCCGGTGAGGAGCCGAATGGTGAATTGTGAATGATGAATGGTGAATTCTGAACGGGGCTGCTGCCTCGATGACTGAGCGCCGGTACAGCGAGGGCCGCCGACAGCGGCGTGCGAAACCGCAGAGAGTTCGCCCTCCGGACATTCACCATTCACCATTCAGCATTCACCATTCGCCGCCACCGGCGGCGCTGCCCTGTCCGCACTTCCCGAACTGTGTCGGGTGTGCGCTGATCGGCAACCCCTACGGCGAGCAGTTGCGCAGCAAGCGCGAGTTCGTGCGCGAGGCGCTGCGCCCGTATCCGAGTCTGGCTACGCTCGAGGTTCCCGACGTCGTCGGCTCGCCGCGCGCCTTCGGTTACCGCAATCAGGCCAAGCTGGTGGTGCGCCGGGCGCGCCGCGGATTGCTGCTGGGCGTGTACCGCCCGGGCAGTCATCAGGTCGTCGACATTCGACAGTGTCCCGTACACCATCCGCTCATCACGTCGGTGCTCGCCGCGGTGGCGCGCATCGTCGAGCAGTATGAGATTCCAACCTACGACGAGCGCACTCACGTCGGGACGCTGCGTTACGTGGTGGTGCGCGTCAGCGGGTGGGCCAAGGCGGCGCAGGTCATTCTCGTAACGCGCGAGCGGTCGCTACCGCGCGCGCGCGAGGTTGTGCGGGCGCTGAGGCGCGTCCGCGGCGTGCGCAGCGTGGTGCAGAATATCAACCCCGACCCAGGCAACGTCGTTTTCGGCGCGCAGTTCGTGCCGTTGACTGGGGAGACTGCGCTGATTGAACGGATCGACTTTCTCAAACTGAAGACCCACGCCGGGGCCTTCTTGCAGGCCAACATCGCGGTGGCGCGCAAGCTGTACGCACAGGCGCTGCAATGGGCCGCCCCAGAGACCGACGCGATGTGCGTGGATCTCTACAGTGGGGTTGGCGCGCTGACCTTCTATCTGGCGACGACCGCGAAGCACGTGGTCGGGATCGAAGAGTCGCCGATTGCGGTTGCCGACGCCAAGGAGAACGTGCGGCTCAACGGCTTTCACAACGTCCGTTTCCACTGCGGCCGCGTCGCCGAGACCTTGCCGGAGCTGGTGCAGCAGCTGCCACGGCTCGATGTGCTGACGCTCAATCCGCCACGCAAGGGCGCTGATGCGGCCACACGCGCCGCCATCGTTGCCGCGGCGCCACGGCGTATCGTCTACATCTCGTGCGACCCGACGACGTTGGCACGCGACCTCGATTGGTTCGCGGCGCATGGCTACCACACCGTCCGTCTCCAGCCTTTCGACCTGCTGCCGCAGACCGAGCACGTCGAGTGTGTTGCTGCACTGACCGCCGCCAACGCCGTTGCCGACTGCTTGGGCTCAACGTAGGCGCGTCGCGGCGGCGGATTCGATACCAACGGTGTTTCCGTGCGCTGTTTCCGTGCGCTGTTGCGCTTGCTCCCTGAGCGGCTTCCGGGCTAAAGGCGCCCGTCAATGTGTGCACACGGGTGCGACCAGATGCCTCGGGTATGTTTGCCTTCCGATCATGCACAAGCGGTGCGACATTGAAAATGATGGCGCCGCCTCAGGTCGAACTGACAGTACTGATTCCCGTGCTCAACGAGCGCGACAACCTCGTGGCGCTCTTGCCGCGCTTGCGCAAAGTGATCGCCGAGCTCGGGTGCACGAACGAGGTGGTGGTGGTCGACGGCGGCTCACGCGACGGCACGCTCGAGGCCGCCGAGGGTCTCGGCGCGCGCGTCCTGGTGCAGCGTGCTCCCGGCTATGGCGGCGCGCTGGCCGAGGGCTTTGCTGCCGCCGCCGGCGCGTACGTGTTGACGTTGGATGCGGACCTGTCGCACGACCCGGACTTCATCGTCAAGCTGTGGCGCGCCCGTGAGCAGGCGGATGTCGTCATCGCCTCGCGCTACGTCAAGGGCGGTGTGGCGTACATGCCCCTGAACCGAAAACTCCTGAGCCGCGTTCTCAACCGCTTCTTCGCACTCGGCCTCGGCCTGCCGGTGCGTGACATGTCGAGCGGATTCCGCCTCTATCGCGCCCCGGTGCTGGCCGGCCTCCGACTGGAAGGCCGCAACTTCGACGTCCTCGAAGAAGTATTGGTCAAGGCCTACTCCGCCGGCTGGCGCGTCGTTGAGATCCCGTTCACCTACTATCCGCGCGATACGGGATCGTCACACGCCCGTGTCATCGCCTTCGGCCTCGACCTGCTGCGCGCCTTCGGCCGCTTGTGGAGGCTGCGCAACTCCATCACGTCGGCGGACTACGACGAACGTGCCTTCTACAGCCGCATTCCGCTGCAGCGCTACTGGCAGCGGGAGCGGCACCGGATTATCACGGCCATGGCACGCGGTTCGGGTCACACGCTGGACGTCGGCTGCGGCTCGAGCGTCATTCTGCAGAGTCTGAACTACGCGGTCGGAATCGACATCCTGGCCAACAAGCTGCGCTACATGCGGCAGTACGGGGTGCCGCTGATGCGCGGTTCGGTCACCGCGCTTCCGGTTCGCAGCGCCAGTTTCGATTGCGTCGTCTGCTCACAGGTGATCGGGCATCTGGCGGCGGACGCCGCGATCTTCGACGAGCTCGCGCGCGTGCTGCGTCCCGGCGGCCTGCTGGTCCTCGGCACGCCGGATCATGACACGCTTGGCTGGCGCACCATCGAGCCACTGTATCGATGGTGCGTGCCCAGCGCTTACAAAGATGCTCCGATCACCCCTTTCACCCTTGCCAGTCTGACCGAGTTGGCGGGGCGCTACGGATTCGAGATCGTGAAGCGCGCCTACGTCTTGCGCAGCGAGCTGATCCTGGCGATGCGGAAGACGGAAGACGTAAAACGTAAAACCAAAAACGTAAAACCAAAAACGTAAGCCCAGCCTCTCCGCTTACGTTTTACGTTTTACGTTTCACGTTCTATGCAGGCGTTGCTATAGCCGTGCCACCGTTGTAGTTCCCCAACAGGTCGGGGTCCCGATGAAGACACGCGAGCTACTCAACCTCCACAACAGCGGACACCAAGGGATCAACGCGCTGTTTGCCAAGGCGCATTCGGCGGACTGGGACATCGAACGCGACGTCGACTGGACGACGCCGGTCGCAGCCGATGATCCACTGGTCGATCACGCCTGGGGCGCGTTCTCGCAGACGCCGACGTTCCAAGCCTTGCCGGAGGTGGTGCAGACGCGGGTGACGCGCCGCGGACTCGGGCGCATCCTGAACATCCTGCAAGTTGGCGAGAGCGTCGCGCAGGACGTCTGTGCCAAGATCGCGTTGCTGGTGCGCGAGGAGGACTATCGCAATCACGCCGTGGCGCAGGCGATGGACGAAGCCCGCCACCACTTGGCCTACCGCCGCTTCCT
>Ga0335082_10009282_pt1 | contig 10689 bp, 9 predicted proteins | sample Lox_Sample_41_FD_206718 | JGI IMG/M metagenome (GOLD analysis project Ga0335082, IMG submission 206718) | Soil microbial communities from Loxahatchee National Wildlife Refuge, Florida, United States - Lox_Sample_4.1 | ecosystem: Environmental > Terrestrial > Soil > Wetlands | place: USA: Florida...
GTGGGGTAAGGCTCAGCGTAGGCCCACTCACGCAGGCAGGTTTGGATAAAGCGTTCGGCCTTACCGTTAGTGCGCGGGGTGTAGGGTTTGGTGCGTACGTGCCGGATGCGCAGCTGCTGGCAAGCCTGCCTGAAGGCATCGGAGAGGTAGGCTGAACCGTTGTCGGTCATGACCCGCTGGATGCGCACGCCGCGTTCGCGGAAGTGCGCAACAGCGGCTTTGAGGAAAGCGGTGGCCGTGTTGCCCTTCTCGTCGGCGGCGACACTGGCCAGGGCCACGCGCGAGTGGTCATCGATCGCCACGTGGACGAACTCCCAGCCCGCCTTTCTGAAGGAGCCGCTGCGATCGCCGGTGATGCGATGTCCTATGCGCGTGATTCGGCCGAGCTTTTTGGTGTCCAGGTGCAGCAACTCCCCGGGTTGCTCGCGCTCGTAGCGATGCACAGGTGGGTGTGGATCGAGCTCCCGCCAGCGCGATAAGTGGGCGCGCCGCAGGATCCTGGAGACGCTGGCTGCCGATACCCTTAGCTGCCGGCAGATGAAGCGCCCGGTTCTGCGGCGACGGCGCAGCAGGATGACCCGGGTGGCCACGGTGCAGTCCAGCCGGCGAGGGCTGCGCCGGGGTCGGCTGGAGCGATCCTGCAGTCCCGTAACCCCCTCATCCCGGTAGCGGCGCAGCCACTTCTTCAGCGTGGTCAGCGATATCCCCATGGCCTGCGCGACATCCAGCTGATGCTGGCCCGCCTCGAGGCGGCCCAGCATCAGCTCTCGACCCTTCACGGTCAGACGAGCATTCTTATGCACGGTTGTTCTCTCCCCTGGTGAGGAAACTGAGGTCTAGCAACATCAGCTTCCCCTCCCCGGCGGGAGGGAACAACCTATTGAAACGTTACAGCTAGTCGACGACCAGCTTGTAGCCGGCGGCCGCGGTACGCAGCAGCGCCGGCGCCGCCGGGTCCGCCTCGATCTTCTGGCGCAGGCGGTGCACCAGCTGCTTCAGGAGCTGGCGGTCCCCGCCCGAGCGGTGCCCCCACACCTGCACCAGCAGCCGGTCGGAGTTCACCGTGTGGCCGGCGTTGGCGAGCAGCATCTGCAGCAGCCGCAGCTCGAGCTTGGTGAGGCGCACCGGCTCGGCGCTGCCGATGCGGGCGGTGTGCTCCTCGAGGTCGAGCTTCACGCGCCCGACCGAGAGCGGCGCGCCGCTGTCCATGCCGGCGCGCCGCAACAGCGCCTTGATGCGTGCCAGCAGCGTGCGCGGGCTGAAGGGCTTGTTGAGGTAGTCGTCGGCGCCCAGCCCGAGCGCGCGCACCAGGTCCTCCTCCTCGCCGCGCACCGTGAGCATCATGACCGGCACGCGCGAGCGGCGCCGTATGCCCTCGCACACCTGAAAGCCCGTCAGCCCCGGCATGTTGATGTCGAGCACCACCAGATCCGGCGCCTCCTCCTCGAAGCGCTTGAGCGCGCTCGGGCCGTCGGCGGCCTTGATGACGAGGTAGCCGGCCTGGGCGAGGGTGAAGGCCACGAGCTCGCGCAGGTCGGCGTCATCGTCGGCGATCAGCACCTTCATCGTCAGGGGTTCTCCGCCGGCAGCGTCAGGGTGAAGCGGGTGCGGCCCGCGGCCGTGCGCTCGAAGGCCACCGTGCCGCCGTGGCGCTCGATGATGGACTTCACCAGCCACAGACCCAGACCGAGGCCCGCCGGCTCCGGTTCCGTGCCGCCGCGGCGGAAGCGCTCGAACAAGAGCGCGCTGTCGCCGCCGGAGGGACCCGGGCCCTCGTCCTCCACCCAGGCCGCGAGCTGCGCGCCGCGCAGCTCGGCGCCGATGTGCACGGTGCTGCCCTCGGGGGCGAACTTGTTGGCGTTGGCGAGCAGGTTCACGAACACCTGCGTCAGGCGCGTGCGATCGCCGCTGAGTGCGGGCAGGCTCTCGGGCAGGCTGACCTCCAGCTCCTGGCCGCGCTGCGCGAGGAGCGCGCCGACGAGCGCGGTGGCGTCCTCGATCACCTCGGCCAGTGCCACGCTCTGGGTGCGGATGGCGAGCTGGCCGGACTCGATGCGCACGCTCTCGAGCAGGTTGTCGATCAGCTGCGTCAGGCGCAGCGTGCCGCGCTCGAGCGAGGCGACCAGCTCGCGCTGCTTGGCGTGCGGCAAAGTGTCCAGCCCCGCGGCCAGCAGCTCGATCGAGGCCAGCTGCGCGGCGAGCGGGGTGCGGAACTCGTGGCTGATGTTGGCGAGTACCGAGTCACGCGCGCGCCGCACGGCCTCGAGCTCGGTCTCGTCGCGGATCACCTGCACCTGCAGGCCATCCGCCGGCGGGGCGCTGGTGATCACGGTGGTGCGCGCCCCGGCGCGGGTCTGCAGGTGCTCGAGCGCCTTGGCGCCGCCTGAGGCGCGCGCCGCCACGATCGGGCAGTCGTACTCGCAGGGCCGCCGGCCCTCGATGAGCCGCGGCTTCAGGACATCGCCGCAGAAGCGCCCGACGGCATCCTGGGCGCTGACGTCGAGCAGCCGCGCCGCCTGCGGGTTGAGATAGGTGATGAGGCGGTTCTTGTCCACCGCGTACACGCCCTCGACGATGCCGCCGAGCACCGCCTGCGCCTCGGCCTCGCGCCGCCGCAGCGTGCCGGTGAGCTCGATCAGGTTGCGGCGCATGTCCTCCATGGTGCGCGCCAGCACGCCGACCTCGGCCGCGCCCCCGGGCGGGATCGAAGCGGAGAAGTCCCCGGCGCCGAGGCGCGCCGCGGCGGCGGTCAGGGCGCGCACCGGGCCGGCCACGAGCTCACCGAGGATCACCCCGGCGAGCACCGCGAGTGAGCCGAGGATCAGCGCGGCGATCAGGAGCTTGTGCACGAGGTGGCGCGCGGGGGCGCCGACCGCGCTCACCGGCAGCCGCGCCTCGATGAGCGCGATGGCCTCGCCCGAGGAGGCGAACACCGGCACGCAGGCCGCGTACACCTCCTGGGCGTCGATGCGCTGCACCGCCGAGTGGCCATCCGCGAGCGCCGCGGCGTACAGCGGCGTGAAGGCGTTCACGGGCGCGCTGCTGTAGTCGCGGTAGTCGATGAGGCGCACCTCGGCGCCGACCTGCGCGCCGAGCGCCCGGGCGAGGGCGGCATCGAGCCGTCGCACCACGTAGACGCTGAGCCCGGTGTCCGGCAGCGTGGCGCGCGCGCCGACGAGCGGCACGCGCTCGGTGAGCGGCAGCGCCATGAAGGTGCCGCCCTGCTCGCTGGCGGCGGTGACCACCTGCTGCCAGTCGAGGGCGGGGCCGGAGACCCCCACCACGGTCTTGCCCGAGAGCACCGCGCAGGCATCGACGCCGCCGGCCGCGCACCAGCGCCGCAGGAACGGCGGCAGCGCCTCGCTCTGCCCCTCGGCGAGCAGGCGCTGCAGCGTCGGGCGGTCGGCGAGCGCGCGCGCGGTCGCGAGCGCATCCTCGCCCATGCGGCGCAGGTCCTCGCGCGCCGTGGTCGCGGCGAGCTGCACGCGCGCCTTGCCCTGCTGGTCGGCGAGGTCGCGCAGCATGCCGCTCGCGTACCAGGTGATGCCGCCGCCGAGCAGCAGCACGATGCCGAGCTGGATCGCGGTCAGCCACCACGACAGCGAGGTGCGCGCCGGGTCGGGCAGCAGGCGCTGGAGGGACTTGAGGAGGCGCTCGAGCATGCTGATCAGCGGCGGCGGTAGCCGGTGCGCTCGACGAGCGTCTTGACGATGAGCGTCAGCACGGCGAGCAGCGTCAGCAGCGATGCGACCGCGAAGGCGCCGACGAAGTTGTATTCGTTGTAGAGGATCTCGATGTGCAGCGGCATGGTGTTGGTGAGGCCGCGGATGTGACCGGAGACCACCGAGACCGCGCCGAACTCGCCCATGGCGCGGGCGTTGCACAACACCATGCCGTACACCAGGCCCCAGCGCACCTTCGGCAGCGTGACCCGGAAGAAGGTCATCCAGCCGCCCGCGCCGAGCGTGATCGCCGCCTCCTCCTCGTCGTTGCCGAGCTGCTGCATGAGCGGGATCAGCTCGCGCGCCACGTACGGGAAGGTGACGAACATGGTCGCCAGCATGATGCCCGGCAGCGCGAAGATGATGCTGATGTTGTGCGCCTGCAGCCACAGGCCGAACCAGCCGTGCAGCCCGAACAGGAGCACGAACACCATGCCCGAGATCACCGGCGAGATCGCCAGCGGCAGGTCGATGAGGGTGATCAGCACGCTCTTGCCGCGGAACTCGAACTTGGCGATCGCCCAGGCGGCCGACAGCCCGAAGATGGTGTTGACCGGCACCACAACCGCGGCGGTGATGAGGGTCAGGCGGATGGCCGCCAGCGTGTCCGGGTCCTGGAAGGCGTGCCAGTAGGCCGCCAGGCCCCTGGAGAGCGCCATCACGAACACCGTGGCGAGCGGGGCGAGCAGCACCGCGAGCAGGAAGGTGAGCGAGGTGGCGATGCAGCCCCAGCGCACCAGCGCGTGCACCCAGGTGTGCTCGCCGGGGCGGCCGGCCTCGGTGCCGAAGGCGCTTGCCTGGGCGGCGGCCATCAGCGCATCACCCGCACCTGCTCGCGCCGGCCCCAGGCCTGCAGCAGGTTGATCGCGAGCAGGACCACGAAGGAGATGGCGAGCATCACGAGCCCGAGCGCCGCGGCGCCCTGGTAATCGAACTGCTCGAGGTGGATGACGATCAGGAGCGGGGTGATCTCGGTCTTCATCGGCAGGTTGCCGGAGATGAAGATCACCGAACCGTACTCGCCCACCGCGCGGGCGAAGGCGAGCGTGAAACCGGTGAGGAGCGCGGGCAGGATGATCGGCAGGATGATGCGGCGGAACACCGTGAGGCGCCCGGCGCCGAGGGTCTCGGCCGCCTCCTCGAGCTCGCGCTGCACCTCGAGCAGCGCCGGCTGCACCGCCCGCACCGCGAAGGGCATGCTGATCAGGGTGAGGGCCAGGGTGACGCCGAGCCAGGTGTAGGCCACCTTGATGCCGAGCGGCTCGAGGTAGCGGCCGATCCAGCCGTTCTGCGCGAACACCGTGGTGAGGGCGATGCCCGAGACCGCGGTCGGCAGCGCGAACGGCATGTCGATGAGCGCATCCACGAGCTTGCGGCCCGGGAAGTCGTAGCGCGTCAGGGTCCAGGCGATGATGAAGCCGAACACCAGGTTGATGGTGGCCGCGAGCAGCGACGCGCCGAAGGAGAGGCGGTACGAGCCGAGCGCGCGCGCCGAGAACACCGTGCCGACGAAGTCGCTCCAGTGCATCGAGGTGCCGGCGAGCACCAGAGCCGCGAGCGGCAGCAGCACGATGGTGCTGAGGAAGAAGGTCGTGAACCCGAGCGTCAGCCCGAAGCCCGGCAGGATGCTCGGCTGGCGGAAGCTCATGGCGTACCGCGGTGCACGATCAGCACCGGCCAGCGCCCGCCCTCGAGCAGCGTCCGGAAGCGGCGCGCGAAGTCAGTGAGGTGGCTCACCCCGACGATCAGCATCTGAGCGGGGCTCTCGGCGAGGCGCCGCGCCAGCTCCTCTTCGGCCTCCCCGAAATGCAGCTCGGTGCGCATCTCCAGCCCATGCGCGGCCTGTGCCTCCGAGCGCGCATCGAGCAGCTCGCGCATGCCCTGGGAGGCGGCGGCGCCCGGGTCCTGGGCGGGGAAGATGCCGACGTACACCGCCTCCGCAGGCACGTGGCGCAGCAGACTCGCCGAGACTGCGAGTGTGGCGCTGCGGCTCGCCTCGCCGATCCAGTGGATGAGCACGCGCTGCGGGGCGCGCGCCTCATCCGGCAGCACCAGGAGGTCGCGCGCCCCGCGCCGCAGCAGCCACTCGGCGCGCTGCGCGGCATCGGGGTAGGCGGCGATCACGGTCGTGCCGACGAAGGTGTCCTCGCCCTGGCAGCGTGCCTCGGGCAGCCCGAGCTGCGGCTCGACGCGCGTGGCGATGCGCGTCTTCATGCGCGCGGCGAGCTCGGCCAAGAGCGCCTGCTGGCTCAGGCGCTCGGCGAGCTGGGTGCCCGGCGCGCAGGCGGTGAAGCTCGAGAGCGGGGTCGGCAGCACGTGCACGCGGCGCACGCCGACCGCCACCTGCTGCCCGGGACGCACCTCGAAGCCGCGCTGCTCGTGCTGGGTGCGCGTCACCTGCAGCGCGGCGTTCGCCTCGCCGTCGCCGAAGGCGAGCCGCGGCGCCTGCGCGGGCTCCTCGAGCCGCAGGCGCAGCCGCTCGAGGGCGCCGGTGAACACCACCTCGTCCACCACCGCGCGCGCCAGGTAGCCGGAGCTCAGGTCCTCGCGCCGCGCCGCCACCTCGATCTCCTCCGGCCGCACCACCGCCACCACCTCGTTCTCGCGGCCGCCGGTGGCGCGCTCGGCGGCGGCCACGGTAGTGGCGCCCACCTGGATCCCATCGGGGGTGCGGCGCGCGAGGATCAGGTTGGCGGCGCCGAGGAAGGTGGCGACGAAGCGCGTCGCCGGGCGCGAGTACAGGTCGTGCGGCGCGCCCATCTCCAGCAGCCGTCCGAGGTTCATGATGCCGATGCGGTCGGCCATCGCGAACGCCTCGTCCTGGTCGTGCGTCACCAGCACGGTGGTGATGCCGAGCTCGCGCTGCACCTGGCGGATCGTGCGCCGCAGCTCCTCGCGGATCTTGGCATCGAGTGCCCCGAAGGGCTCATCGAGCAGCAGCACCTCGGGCTTGTGGGCCAGCGCGCGCGCCACGGCCACGCGCTGCTGCTGGCCGCCGGAGAGCTGCGCCGGCAGGCGATTGTCCATGCCCTCGAGAGACACCAGCCGCAGCAGCTCCTGGCGGCGCGCGCGCCGGTCGCGGGCGCGCATGTGGCGCACGCGCAGCGCGAACTCGATGTTCTCCGCCACGGTCATGTGGCGGAACAGCGCGTAGTTCTGGAACACCAGGCCCACGCCACGCTTGCGCGCGGCGACGTGGGTGACGTCGCGGCCGTGCAGCGCGATGCGGCCGTGATCGACCGCGGACAGCCCGGCGATGGCGCGCAGCAGGGTGCTCTTGCCGGAGCCGGAGGGGCCGAGCAGCACGAAGAACTCCCCGTCGCCGATGTCCAGGGAGACGTCATTCACCACCGGCACGCCGCCGTAGTGCTTGGTGAGCTGATCCAGGGTGATGGACATAAACGTCGATGCTACCGGGGCGGTGGCTCGAGCGTCACTGTCACAGCGTCCCCGGTCACAAACCGGTTACAGCCACGCCTAGAGCAGCAGCAACACGCCCTCGCAGGAGCGCAGCTCCGTGACCAGCGCCTCGATCTGCGCGCGGCTCTCGGCCCGCAGCAGGTAGGTGATGGCGAGGAAGTTGCCGTTCGTGCTCAGGCGCTCGCTGACCTGCGCGGCTTCGGTGCGCGGGGCGTGCCTGAGCACGATGGCGTGCACCCGCGCGCGCAGCTCGGCGTCCGGGCGGCCGACCACCTTCAGTGGCCAGTCGGTGGGAAACTCAAGCAGCGCCGGCTCGCTCACCAGGGCGTGCCGGCGAGCTCGGCCTTGTAGCGCTCGAACTCGGCGTGCAGGCGCCGCCACAGGGGCCCGGGGCGGCCGCTGCCGACCGGGTGGCCGTCGATCCGGGTCACCGGCTGCAGCTCGCGCGTGGCCGCCGAGAGCCAGACCTCGTCCGCGCCGCGCAGCTGCGCCTCGGTGACGGCGCGCACCCGCCAGGGGACGCCGGCGCGCTCGGCGAGCTCCTCGATCGCGCCGCGGGTCGTGCCCGGCAGCAGGCGGTGCGAGTTCGGGGGCACCAGCACCTCAGCGCCGAGCACCACGTGCACCGCGGATGAGGAGGCCTCGGTGAGCTCGCCCTCGCGCAGCAGGATGGTCTCGGCGGCGCGCGCATCCACCGCCAGCTGCCGCAGCAGCACGTTGGCCAGGAGCGCCGTGGACTTGATGTCGCAGCGCGCCCAGCGGGTGTCGGCGGCGGTGACGCACGCGACACCCTCCTCGAGCGCTGCGGGGGAGGCCTGCGGGAGCGGTGCGCCGAAGGCGAACACCGTGCGCGCGATCTGTGGCAGCGGGGCGTGGTTGCGCCCGTGCTCGGCGCCGCGGGTCACCTGCCAGTAGACGTACTGCTCGCCGCCGCCGTTCTTCTCGATCAGGTTGCCGAGGATCGCGCGCCACTCCGCGCGGCTGTGCGGATCGGCCATCTGGATACCGGCGAGGCTGCGCGTGAGGCGCGCGGCGTGCGCCTCGAAGCGAAAGCCACGCCCGCCGTACACCGGCATCACCTCGTAGACGCCGTCCGCGTACAGGAAGCCGCGGTCGAGCGGGGAGATGCGCGCCTCGGTGAGCGGCAGGTAGGCACCGTTCAGGTAGCACAGCGGCAGCGGCTCGGCCATGGCGTGGTCTCTCTGTTTCAAGGGCTCGGGCTAGTGGAACCAGAGCGCGACGGTGTCGATGAGGCGCGTCCACAGGCCCCCGAGCGGCACCGCGGCGCTGGGCACGAGCGGTGCGTGCGCGAGCGTCGCGCCGGCGGCATCGGTGACGGTGAACTCGCCCACGCTCTCGCCGGCGGCGATTGGTGCGATCAGCGGCTCGTGCGCGAGGTGCGTCGCGGTGCGCAGGCCCGACTGCTGGCCGCGGGCGATGGTCGCATAGACATCCTGCGGCACGCCGAGGTCGGCGTAGTCGCTCGCTGACTTGTAGACGCGCGGCTTGAGAATGGTCTCGTGCGCGGCCTTGACGCGCACGGTCTCGAAGAACGTGTAGCCGTAGGTGAGCAGCGCCGCGCTCGCGTCCTCGCGCGCCTTGATGCTCGGTGCGCCCATCACCACCGAGATCAGGCGCATGCCGTTGCGGTTGGCGGACGTGGCCAGGCAGTAGCCGGCGCTGTCGGTGTGCCCGGTCTTGAGGCCATCGACCGTGGGGTCCTTGCCGAGCAGGCCGTTACGGTTGTCCTGGCGGATGTTGTTCCACATGAACTGCTTCAGGCTGAAGAGCGGATAGTACTGCGGGAACTCGCGGATCAGCGCCGCCGACAGCGTCGCCACGTCGCGCGCGGTGGTGTAGTGGTTCGGCGCCGGCAGGCCGTCGGCGTTCTGGAAGCTGCTGCCGGTCATGCCGAGGCGCCGCGCGTACTCGTTCATCATCTGCGCGAACGCGGCCTCGGTGCCCCCGACGCGCTCGGCGAGCGCGATGGTGGCGTCGTTCCCCGACTGCACGATCATGCCCTTGATGAGGATGTCCACCGGGATCTGCGTGCCGACCTGCACGAAGGTGCGCGAGCCCTCCGCGCGCCAGGCGTGCTCGCTGATCGTCACCATGTCGTTGAGCTTGAGGCGGTTTTCTTCCAGCGCCTTGAACACCACGTAGGCGCTCATGAGCTTGGTGAGGCTCGCCGGCTCGGCGCGCTCATCCGCGTGCGCGCTCGCCAGCACCCGTCCGCTCTGGTAGTCGATCAGGATGTAGGAGCGGCCATCGACCGCGGGCGGCTGCGGGATGGGCGCACCGGCAGCGGCAGCGGCGGGCGCAGGCGGCGCCGGGGCCGGTGCGGCGGCGGGCGCCGCGGCGGCCGCGGTGGCGATGAGCAGGGCGAGCGTGGCAGTGAGGCGGCGAAGCACGGGCACGGAGTTCCTTCCGGTCAGTTGAAAAGCGCAGGATTCTAGCCCAAGAGGGGCTGCAGGGGCGGCCGCCGGGCGGCTCAGTCGCTCGCGAGGCGCGCGTCGGCAATGCCGAGTGCCGCCAGGCGCGCGGCCAGCTGGTCGAACTCCGCGACGCTCGTCACCGGGCCGAGCCGCACCCGGAACAGCTGCGCGTGGCCGGCGAGCGGGGAGAGCACGAACGCGCTGCCGAGTCCCGCCGCGCGCAGCCGCTCGCTCAGGCGCTGCGCGTTCTGCGCCTCGGCGAACGCGCCGGCCTGCACGTAGAGCGCCGGCGGCGGGGCGAGCGCGCTGCGGGTGAGCTCATCGGGTGCGCCCGGGGTGAGCGCGCGCACCTCCACCAGGGTGGTGCCGTCGCGGATCATGTCGAGCTTGGCGGCTGCCGTGTAGGACAGGTCGATCAGGCGGTTGGCCACGAACGGGCCGCGGTCGTTGATGCGCACCACGATGCTCCTGCCGTTGCGCAGGTTCGTGACGCGCGCGTAGGTGGGCAGGGGCAGCGTCTTGTGGGCCGCCGTCATGCCGTACATGTCGTAGGGCTCGCCGCTCGAGGTGTTGCCGCCGTGGAAGGTCGGCCCGTACCAGGAGGCCACGCCGCGCTCGAGGTAGCCATCGGCCGACACCAGCACGAAGTAGCGCTGGCCGAGCACGTCGTAGAAGGGCGGGTTGCCGTGGGCGCTGCGCGGCTCGGCGCGCGGCACGGCGTCGGGGATGGCATCGACGCTCGAGGGCGGCGCGGGCGCTGCCGGCGGCGGGGTAACCGGGGCGGGATGCTGGGGAGCGGTGCGGTGGCTACCGAGCGAGCAGGCGGCGAGCAGTGCCGCGGGGAGGGCGAGGGCGAGGCGCGCGCGCCGTACCCTCACGGCGGGCTCGCGGGCGGCACGCGCCGCACGATCTCCGCAGCCAGGTCGTGCACCGCCATGACGTAGCGGGCGCTCGCGTTGTAGCGCGAGATCACGTAGAAGTTATGAAAGCCGACGCGGTAGGCCGGCCCGTCCTGCTGCTCGGCGGACACCAGCACCACGGGCGTCTCGGCCGGCAGGTCGACATCGACGCGCACGCCGCGCGCGGCGAGCCCGCCGAGCGTCTCGTTGAGC
>Ga0335082_10009283_pt1 | contig 10689 bp, 6 predicted proteins | sample Lox_Sample_41_FD_206718 | JGI IMG/M metagenome (GOLD analysis project Ga0335082, IMG submission 206718) | Soil microbial communities from Loxahatchee National Wildlife Refuge, Florida, United States - Lox_Sample_4.1 | ecosystem: Environmental > Terrestrial > Soil > Wetlands | place: USA: Florida...
TGGATCATCTTCCAGAAGCGCCCCGCATCCGGGTACGTGGGCACGCCCTCGAAGATGATCTCGGTGGCGCCGACCGCGAGCGGGCCGTAGGCGATGTACGTGTGTCCCGTCACCCAGCCCACGTCGGCCGTGCACCAGAAGATGTCCGTGGGCTTGCTGTCGAAAGTCCACTTCATTGTGAGGATCGCGTGCAGCAGGTAGCCGCCCGTGGAGTGCTGAACGCCCTTGGGCTTGCCGGTCGATCCCGACGTGTAGAGGATGAAGAGCGGATGCTCGGCATTGACCCACGTGGGCTCGCAGTCCTCGGCCTGCCCCTGGATCACGTCGTGCCACCACTTGTCGCGGCCCTCCTTCATCGAGACGGCGGAGCCGGTGCGCTTGTACACGATCACCGTGCGCAGCGCCTCGCATCCGCCCATGCCGATGGCCTCGTCGCAGGCGGGCTTGAGCGCAATCTCCTTGCCGCCGCGCATCTGGCCGTCGGCGGTGATGAGCGCCACGGCGCCGGCGTCGACGATGCGCTCCTGCACGCTCTTGGCGGAGAAGCCGCCGAAGACCACCGAATGCGTTGCGCCGATGCGGGCGCATGCCTGCATCGCCACCACGGCCTCGACGGACATGGGCATGTAGATGAGGACGCGCTCGCCCGTCTTGACGCCCTGCGCCTTGAGGGCGTTGGCGAACCGGCAGACCTGGTGATAGAGCTCCTTGTAGGTGACCCGGGTCACCTTTCCGTCGTCGGCCTCGAAGATGATCGCGACCTTGCCGGGCTGCGTCTTCAGGTGGCGGTCGAGGCAGTTGTACGAGGCGTTGAGCTCGCCGTCATGGAACCACTTGAAGAACGGCGCGTTGGACTCGTCGAGCGTCTTCGTGAAGGGCTTCGACCAGAGCAGCTCGTTGCGGGCGTGCTTGGCCCAGAACCCCTCGAAGTCCGCGGCAGCCTCGGCCACCATCGCCTCGTAGGCCGCCATGCCTGGGATGTTGGCGGTTTTCTGGAGCTCCGCGGGCGGCGGAAAGACGCGCGTTTCCTGCAGCACCGACTCGATGGTGGACATGCCAGCTTCTCCTCGTGGGTTTTTCCGGTTTTATAGCACAGACCCGAAGCATTCCACGGGCGCTTCGCTCCAAATTGACGCAGCGCAACATGAGGTGCTACGGTGGAACGCATGAATGCCGTCCTGCATCCGCCTTCGAGCCCACCGCCGGCCCAGGCGGCAAGCCGCAACGCCGTGGACATCCTGGGCGACTACTGGCCCGGGATCCAGATCTACTACCCGCCGGTGAAATACGCGCCGTCGCTGGGGATCTACGAGGACCTGGAGCAGGCGGCCCTGCGCTTCCGCAAGCACGGATGGAACACCAAGGCGCACACGCTGCTCTTCGACCTGGAGGACGGCTGCCGCCAGAAGGAGATGAGCCGCGAGCTGCTGCGCCGCGAGCTGCCGTCGCTGCCGCGCAAGAAGGAAGTGCAGATCGCGGTGCGCATCAACCCGTTCCGCACCGAGGAGTACGAGAAGGACCTGCAGCTCGTCCGCGACCTCGCGCCGCATTTCGACGTGGTGATGCTCGCGAAGGCGGGCGAGGCCTACGGCTCGCCGGAGATCCGCGACCTGTCGGCGGTGCTCGTGGGGCTCAACCACCGCATCACGATCCAGCCGATCATCGAGCACCCCAAGTCGCTCAAGATCGCGCCGGACCTCATGCAGTACTCGACCGTGAAGCACGTGGTGTTCGGCATCCACGACTTCTCCAAGGCGATGGGCATCCAGATCACCGCCCGCCACTGGCCCGAGGAGCTCAAGTTCTACCTGCACGACATCCTCTTCGAGGCGCGCATCGCCGGCAAGGGCGTGATCGGCGCCGTCGAGACGCTGATCGGGCAATCGGCGATGCCCGAGGACTTCGTCGAGCCCGACGACGTGCGCCGGTGGCTGGACCTGCACGGCGACGAGGAGTCGCGCGTCGTGTACAACCACGCCCTCGAGGAGGCCTCGCTGGGCCTGTCGGGCAAGCAGGTGATCCATCCCTCGCACATCCATCCCTGCAAGGTCGCGTTCACGCCCTCGCCCTCGGACATCAAGACCAAGATCGCGATCCTCAAGGCCGCGATCGAGGCCGATGCGCTGCTGGGCGGCGCCATCAAGTTCCGGGGCGAGATGCTCGACCCGCCGATGTTCGGCAAGGCGCTGCAGACCCTGCTTCGCGCGCACGCCCTGCATGCGCTCTCGGCCGAAGACACCGACTACGCGATCGAGGTGCTGCGCAGGCTCCCGGCCCAGGTGGTTCGCGAGAACTGGCCGTACGGCGTGATCCTTTGACGAGGCCGCTGGTCCCATTTCCGGAATGGAAGTGGGAGATCCCCGAGTTCCTGAACATCGGCGTGGCGTGCACCGACGCGCATCTGGGCACGGCGGCCGAGGCTCGCACGGCGATGATCGTCGAGGACGACGCGCTCGGCACGAGCGCCATCACGTACGGGGAGCTCTCGCGGCGCACCTCGCGCTTCGCGCAGCTGCTTCGCGGGATCGGCGTGGCCGAGGGCGACCGCGTCCTGGTGCGGCTTCCCAACTCCATCGACTACCCGACGGCGTTCCTCGGCGCGATGAAGCGCGGGGCCATCGCCGTGCCCACCTCGACGCTGCTCACCGCCGAGGAGGTGCGCTACCTCATCGAGGACTCCGGCGCCGCCGCGCTCGTGATCGACGCGCCCGCGTGGGACGCGATGCGCGACAAGCTCGACGGGGCCGGCGCGCTGCGCCACGTGATCCTCGCGGGCCCCGCGCTCGAGCGGGCACTCGCGGGCGTGGGCGAGTCCGCCGCGGCCCACGCGACGCGCGCCGACGATCCCGCGTATCTCGTGTACACCTCGGGCACCACGGGTTACCCGAAGGGGGTCCTGCACGCGCACCGCTCGCTCGTGGGCCGCTCTCCCGCTTCCACGTACTGGTTCGACTACGCCGAGGACGGCATCGATCGCATCGTCCATTCGGGCAAGTTCAACTGGACCTACGTGCTCGGCTCCGCGCTCATGGACCCGCTCGCGCGAGGCAAGACGGTGATCGCGCACGAAGGACGCAACGACGCCGCGACCTGGCCTCGCCTCGTCGCGAAGCACTCGGCCACGATCTTCATCGGGGTGCCCACCATCTATCGGCAGATCCTGCAGAAGACCGCCTTCTCGCGGGCCGACGTGCCGACGCTGCGCCACTGCATGAGCGCGGGCGAGCATCTTTCGGACGAGGTGTTCGCGCAGTGGAAGGCGCGCTTCGGGCTCGACATCTTCGAAGCCGTGGGCATGAGCGAGTTCAGCTACTACCTCTCCCAATCGAGGCGTCGCCCGATCCGCCCGGGGAGCGCGGGCTTCCCGCAACCAGGGCACGACATCCGGCTGCTCGATCCCGGGACGCTCGCCGAGGCGCCGCGCGGCGAGGAGGGAATGATCTGCGTGCCGGAGTCGGACCCGGGCCTGTTCCTGCGCTACTGGAACCTGCCGGAGGAGACCGCGAAGCTGCGCCACGACGGCTGGTTCTTCACCGGCGACTACGCGCGCTACGACGAGGACGGCTACCTCTGGTTCCTCGGACGCAAGGACGACATCATCAAGAGCTTCGGCTATCGCGTCTCGCCCTACGAAGTGGAGCGCGTGATGAAGAGCCATCCGGCGGTAGCCGACTGCGCGTGCATCGCCGAGGAGGCCGGGCCCGACAAGCGGCTGGTGGTCGCGTACGTGATCCCGCAGCCCGGCCACGACGTCACGCCCGACGATCTGCTCGCCTTCGGGCGCGAGCACCTCGCCGCTTACAAGACACCGAAGATCGTCTACATCGCGAAGGATTTTCCGAGAACGCGCAATGGTAAAATCCTGCGTCGGGAAATCACTCCGCGGATCGCGACAGCGCGTTCGGCGGGGTAGGGATTTTTCCGCGCAACCTCGAAGGCCCGCCATGACCACAATCCGCCAGGAAGACTTCATCCAGTCGGTCGCCGACGCGTTCCAGTTCATCAGCTACTACCACCCGGCCGACTACATCCGCGACCTGTGGGCCGCGTACCAGCGCGAGGAGTCTCCCGCCGCGAAGGACGCCATGGCGCAGATCCTCGTCAACTCGCGCATGGCGGCCGAGGGCCACCGGCCGATCTGCCAGGACACCGGCATCGCCATCGCCTTCGTCCGTGCCGGAATGGACGTGAAGTGGGACACGAAGATGTCGCTCGAGCAGCTCGTGAATGAAGGCGTGCGCCGGGCCTACACCGACAAGGACAATCCCCTGCGCGCCTCGATGCTCGCCGACCCCGACGGCAAGAGGAAGTCCACGGGCGACAACACGCCCGCCGTCACGCACGTGGAGCTCGTGCCCGGCGACAAGGTGGAAGTCATTTGCGCGGCCAAGGGCGGCGGAAGCGAGAACAAGTCGAAGTTCGCGATGCTCCTGCCCTCGGACAGCATCGTGGACTGGGTGCTCTCGGTCGTGCCGACGATGGGCGCGGACTGGTGCCCGCCCGGGATGCTCTCGCTCGGCATCGGCGGCTCGCCCGAGAAGGCGATGGTGATGGCCAAGTGGGCGATGATGGAGCCGCTCAACATCCATGAGCTGAAGGCCCGCGGCGCGAAGACGCGCGCCGAGGAGCTGCGCCTGGAGCTCCACGAGAAGGTGAACGCGCTGGGCATCGGCGCCCAGGGCCTGGGCGGATTGTCCACGGTGCTCGACGTGAAGGTGGTCGACTATCCCACGCACGCCGCCTCCAAGCCCGTGGCGCTGCTGCCGAACTGCGCGGCCACGCGCCACGCGCACTTCATCCTCGACGGCAGCGGGCCCGCGAAGCTCGATCCGCCCTCGCTCGACGATTGGCCGAGGCTCACCTTCGACACTTCCACGAGCCGCCGCGTGGACCTCGACACGCTCACCAAGGAGGAGATCGCCACGTGGAAAGCGGGCGATCGCATCCTGCTGAACGGCAAGCTGCTCACCGGGCGCGACGCGGCGCACAAGCGCCTCGTGGACATGATTTCCCGCGGCGAGAAGCCGCCGGTGCCGCTCGCCAACCGCTTCATCTACTACACCGGCCCCGTCGATCCGGTGCGCGACGAAATCGTGGGCCCCGCGGGCCCGACCACGAGCTCCCGCATGGACAAGTTCGTGGAGCCTGTGCTCGCGCAGACGGGCCTCATCGGCATGGTGGGCAAGAGCGAGCGCGGCCCGATCGCGATCGAGTCCATCCGCAAGCACGGCGCCGTGTACTGCATCGCGGTGGGCGGGGCGGCTTACCTGGTCTCCAAGGCGATCCGCTCGTCGAGGATCCTCGCCTTCGAGGATCTCGGCATGGAGGCCATCCGCGAGTTCGAGGTGAAGGACATGCCGGTCACCGTCGCCGTGGATTCCACCGGCAACGCGGTCCACAAGACCGGGCCGGCCCAGTGGCGCGCGAAGATCGGGAAGATCCCGGTCGCCGTCGCCTAGGGAATTTCCGCACCCATGTCGCGGACCGCGCTCCGGAAGAGCGGGTCGTCGGACGCGCTTTGGCTCGCGCGCGAGGCGGCCGCGCGCCGCCCCCTGCTCGTGCTCGCCGCCTCGGCGCAGGACGCCGAACGGCTGCGCGAGGAAGTGGCGTGGTTCGGTCCCGGGCTCGCGGTGCACCGCCTTCCCGACTGGGAGATCCTTCCGTACGACCAGTTCTCCGCGCATCCGGACCTGGTCTCCGAGCGCCTCTCGACGCTCTGGCAGTTCGCGCACGGAAGATTCGACGTAGGCATCGTCCCGGTGGCCACGGCGCTGCAGCGCCTCGCGCCTCGCGGCTACCTCGCCGCGCGCACGTTCGACCTTCGCGCGAAGACGAAGCTCGACCTCGACGCGCTTCGCGCGCAGCTCGTGGTCGCGGGCTACGCGCACGTGCAGCAGGTGATGAGCCCCGGGGAGTTCTGCGTGCGCGGCGGGCTCGTCGATCTCTTCCCCACCGGAAGCGCCGTCCCCTATCGCATCGACCTCATCGGCGACGAGATCGAGACGATCCGCTCCTTCGACGTGGACACGCAACGCTCGATCTATCCCGTCTCGGAAGTGCGCACGCTGCCGGCGCGCGAGTTCCCGCTCGACGACGAGGGCCGCGCGCATTTCCGTGAGGCGTTCCGCGAGCGCTTCGAAGGAGACCCCACGCGAAGCCGTGTGTACAAGGATGTCTCCAACGGCATCGCGCCGCCCGGCATCGAGTGCTACCTCCCGCTCTTCTTCGACGCGACGGCGACGCTGTTCGACTACCTGCCGGCAGGGACCACGATGGTGGTGCACGGCGACGTCGCGGCCTTCGCCGAAGCGTTCTGGCGCGACCTCAAGTCGCGCCACGACCTGCTCAAGGGCGATCGCGACCGGCCGCTGCTCGAGCCGCGCGAGCTCTACCTTCCGGTCGAGGAGCTCTTCACCGCGATGAAGGACCTGCCGCGCGTCGACGTGGCGCGCGAAGGCTCCGACGTTCCCGCGATCGACGTGGACCGCCGCTCGGTGGAGCCGCTCAAGCGGCTGAGGGAATTCTCGCAATCGTTCGACGGGCGCACGCTGATCGTGGCCGAGAGCGCGGGCCGGCGCGAGACGCTCACGTCATTCTTCGCCGAGCACGATTTCCATCCCGCGCTCGTGGACGACTGGGCGCGCTTCGTGGAATCGCGGCATCCGCTCGCGATCGCGTACGGCCCCCTCGCCGCGGGATTCCTCCTCGCCGAGGAGCGCGTCGCGGTCGTCACCGAATCCGAGCTCTATCCGGGCCAGGTGCGCCAGGCGCGGCGCCGCGACGGGCGCGCGCCCACCAACGCCGAAGGCATGGTCCGCGACCTCGCGGAGGTGAAGGCCGGCGATCCGGTCGTGCACAGCCAGCACGGCATCGGCCGCTACCTGGGGCTCGTCACGCTCGACCTCGGCGAAGGCACGATGGAATTCCTCCACCTCGAGTACGAAGGCGGCGACAAGCTCTACGTGCCGGTATCGCAGCTGCATGCGATCAGCCGCTACACCGGCGCATCGCCCGAGGACGCGCCGCTGCATCGCCTGGGCAGCGGCCAGTGGGAGAAGGCCAAGCGCAAGGCCGCGCGCCAGGTCCGCGACACGGCCGCGGAACTCCTCGACCTCTACGCCAAGCGCCTCGCCCGCCAGGGCCACGCGTTCCCGCTCAAGGGACAGGACTACGAGGCGTTCGCGGCGACGTTCCCCTTCGAGGAGACGCCCGACCAGAATGCCGCGATCCACTCGGTGATCGAGGACATGACCACGGGCCGGCCGATGGACCGCCTGGTCTGCGGCGACGTGGGCTTCGGCAAGACCGAGGTGGCGATGCGCGCGGCGTTCATCGCGGTGGCCGGCGGCGCGCAGGTGGCGATCCTCGTTCCGACCACGCTGCTCGCCGAGCAGCACTTCCAGAACTTCTCCGACCGGTTCGCGGCCTTTCCGGTGCGCATCGCCGAGCTCTCGCGCTTTCGCAGTCCCAGGGAGATCGCCAAGTCGCTCGAAGGCCTCGAGGCGGGGTCGATCGACATCGTGATCGGGACCCACAAGCTGATCCAGAAGGACGTGAGGTTCAAGGACCTGGGCCTCGTGATCATCGACGAGGAGCACCGCTTCGGCGTGCGCCAGAAGGAGGAGCTGAAGAAGCTGCGCACGTCCGTGGACGTGCTCACGCTCACGGCCACGCCGATCCCGCGGACGCTCGCGATGTCGCTCGAGGGCCTGCGCGACTTCTCGGTGATCGCGACCGCGCCGCAACGGCGCCTCGCCATCAAGACGTTCGTGAACCGCTACTCGAAGGGGATCGTGCGCGAGGCGGTGCTGCGCGAGCTCAAGCGCGGCGGCCAGGCCTACTACCTCTACAACGAGGTCGAGACGATCGAGAACCGCAGGGCCGAGCTGGAGGAGCTGCTGCCCGAAGCGCGCATCGCCGTGGCCCACGGCCAGATGCCGGAGCGCGAGCTCGAGCGCGTGATGCGCGACTTCTACCACCAGCGCACCAACGTGCTGCTCTGCTCCACGATCATCGAGACGGGCATCGACGTGCCCACCGCGAACACGATCCTCATCCATCGCGCCGACCGCTTCGGCCTCGCCCAACTGCACCAGCTGCGCGGACGCGTGGGCCGCTCGCACCACCAGGCCTACGCCTACCTGCTCACCCACGGCGAGGAAGCGCTCTCGGCGGCGGCGAAGAAGCGCCTCGAGGCGATCCAGATGATGGAAGACCTGGGCGCCGGCTTCTACCTCGCGATGCACGACCTCGAGATCCGCGGGGCGGGCGAGGTGCTCGGAGAGTCACAATCCGGAGGCATCCACGACGTGGGCTTCGCGCTCTACAACGAGATGCTCGAGCACGCGGTGAAGCAGCTGAAGAGCGGCAGGGAGCCCGACCTCGCCGCGCCGCTGAGCGTGGCGACGGAAGTGAACCTGCACGCGCCCGCGCTGCTGCCCGAGACCTACTGCGGCGACGTGCACGAGCGGCTCGTGATCTACAAGCGGCTCGCGAACTGCAATTCCGAGGAAGAGCTCGAGCGGCTCACCGAGGAACTCGTCGACCGCTTCGGCGCCCTGCCCGATGCCGCGCGCGTGCTGCTCGAATGCCACAAGCTCCGCATCCAGGGCGCGCCGCTGGGCGTGCAGAAGATCGATGCCTCCGCGGGCGGCATCGTCGTGCAGTTCATGCCGCAGCCGCCGGTCGATCCGCGGCGGGTGCTCTCGCTGGTGCAATCGAGCCGCATCTACCGGCTGCCGGGCCCGGACCGCGTGAAGATCGAGGTGCAGCAGGAGGACCTGAAGCTGCGCGCCAATGAGGTCCGCCAGTTCCTGAGAAGATTGGCCTGATGAACCTCGTCATCCAGGGCGAAGACATTCCCACGCCGGTGCTGAAGACGCTGCACGGCATCGTGCGGGGCTCGACCATCGAGCGCGTCTCCGACGACGCCTTCCGGATCACGCGCGCCGACCACTCGACGCACACCCAGGTGGCCGCCCATTGCGCCGCGGCGAAGCTCGACTGGGGATTCGTCGAGGAAGGGCGCAAGCTCTCGGACTTCGCGCTGCTCGCGATGGACATGGATTCCACGCTCATCTCCATCGAGGTCGTGGACGAGATCGCGGACTTCGCCGGCCGCAAGGCCGAAGTGGCCGCCGTGACGGCTGCGGCAATGCGCGGCGAGATCGACTGGCTCGAAAGCCTGCACCGCCGCGTGAAGGCGTTCGCGGGCCTCGACGAGTCGACGCTGGAGCGCGTCTACGAGGAGCGCCTGCGGCTCAACAAGGGCGCGCAGCGCCTCGTCTCGGCCGCGAGAAAGAGCGGACTGAGGACGCTGCTCGTCTCGGGCGGATTCACCTACTTCACGGACCGCGTGCGCGAACGGCTCGGAATCGACGAAGCCCACTCGAACAACCTCGTGGTGCGCGAGGGCAAGCTTGCAGGAATCGTCGTCGCGCCCTTCGTCGACGCCAAGGGGAAGATGGACCACGTCGGTCGGCTCATCCGCGAGCTGGGCATCGAAAAGGATCGCGTGCTCACGATCGGCGACGGCGCCAACGACCTGCCGATGATGCGCATCTCGGGAACGAGCGTGGCCTATCACGCCAAGCCCGTGGTGAAGGCCGAAGCGTCCTACGCCCTGGACTACTCCGGGCTGGACGGCGTACTCAACCTGTTTCCCGCCTAGGCGGGATCGTCTTCGCCCTTGAGGTGGGAGAAGTACACGTAGCCGGGCTGCGGCACGGCCGATTCGGCGTGCTCGCGCGCCGTCTCGAGGTCCTGCGGCTTGTCCCACCAGGTGGCGCGGTTCTTCTTCTGCAGCTCCACCACCTGCGGGTTCTTCGCGAGGAAGTCGCGCATGAAGCGCGTGAGGTCCGATTCGTACGCCATGCGCGGATTTTACCATCCTATAATTGGCGAAGGATGAGACTTACCTATCCGCGCTCGTTCCTGTCGCTGCTGCTGATCGGCTTCGCGGTCGTGGTGGCGCCGCTGCTGTTCGCCCTGTTCACGAACGCGCTCGCGTTCGAGCGCCTCTCGCGCCTCGCCGAGCAGGCGGTGCACTCCTCCGTGAAGGTCACGCAGGCGAGCCGGGCCCTCGCCGCCGTCATCTCCACCCTCGACCGCTCCTCGAGGCAGTACGCGGTGGCGGGCGAGGCGGCGCCGCTCGACGCCTCCAAGAGCGCCCGCGCCGGGTTCCAGCGCATCGCCCACCAGCTGGAGGAGATGGACCTCACGGAGGCGCAGCGCTCCGAGCTCATGGCGATCGTGAGGGACGAGGACGCGGCGAGCCAGCTCGTCACGCGCCTGGGGCCCACGCCCGAGCTCTCGCGCCGCCTGCCGCAGGAATTCGCCACGCTCGCCGAGCGCGGCCAGGCGCTCGTGCGCGAGGGCGACCAGGTGACCGACCAGGCCATCGAGCAGCTGCGCGCGCAGGCGGTGAAATCCCGCGACAGCAACTTCTGGCTCATGGTCGCCTTGATCCCCACCGCCGTCGTGCTCATCGCCTCGGTCACGTTCCTCATCGCGCGGCCCATCACGCAGGTGAGCGACCGCATCCGCGAGCTGGGCGAGGGACAGTTCGCCAAGCCCATCGCCATCGAAGGCCCGGGCGACATGGTGCGCCTGGGCGAGCAGCTCGACTGGCTGCGCGAGCGCCTCGTCACGCTGGAGGCGCAGAAGACGCGGTTCCTGCAGCACATGTCG
>Ga0335082_10009285_pt1 | contig 10688 bp, 11 predicted proteins | sample Lox_Sample_41_FD_206718 | JGI IMG/M metagenome (GOLD analysis project Ga0335082, IMG submission 206718) | Soil microbial communities from Loxahatchee National Wildlife Refuge, Florida, United States - Lox_Sample_4.1 | ecosystem: Environmental > Terrestrial > Soil > Wetlands | place: USA...
CGCGCTGGTCAATGATGCGGAGGCGCTGCTGCGCTCAGGCATCAGCGCCGGTACCGCCGAGCTGCAGGAGCGCACCCAGGACACGCTGCGTGAGCTCAAGGGGCGCCTCAGCGGGCTCGAGCAGCAACTGAACGCGCGCGCGCGGGACGTCGACAGCTACGTGCGCGAGAACCCGTGGCAGGCGGTCGCCGTCGCGGGCGGCGTCGCGCTGCTGCTCGGGCTGATCATGGCGCGCAGGTGAGCGAGGCGCCCTCCGAGAGCGAGGCGGCGCGGCAGACCGCCGCGGCCGGCCGCGGGCTCATCGCCGCCGCGCTCGCGGCGCTGCGCACGCGGCTGGATCTGGCCGCGGTCGAGCTCGAGATCTACCTGCTGGTCTTTGCGCGCATGCTCGCGTGGCTGTTCGGCGCGGTGGCCTGCGTGCTGCTCGCCCTCGCCTTCGCCGTCACCGCGCTCATCGCAGCGCTCTGGGACACGCACCGCATGCTCGGCCTGCTCGGCGGCAGCGCCGCCTTCGTGCTGCTCGCGGCACTGCTCGGCTACCTCGGCATGCGCACGCTGCGCGGCCGCGGCTCCGTCCTCTCCGGCACGCTGGCGCAGTTGTCGGAGGACCAGCGGCGCACCGGGGGCACCCCGTGAGCCGCATGCGCGAGCTCGAGGCGCGGCGCGCGCGGCTGCTCGCGCAGTGCGAGCTCGAGCGCGGCGAGCTCGCGGCCCGCGTGCAGGCTCTGAAGGACACCCCGCTCACGCGCCTCACCGCCGAGGTGCTGTCATTCGCGGGCGAGCGCCGCCCACTGCTCGCCCGCCCCCTCACCTGGGTCGCGGCGCTCGGGTGCCTGCTGCTGCTGCGGCGGCCGAGCCAGCTGCTCACGCTCCTCGGCTGGGCGCGTACCGCGGTGAGCTTCGGCTCGCGCGCAGCGCTGGTGCTCAAGGTCCTCGAGCAGGTGCGGCCGCGCCGTGGCGGGCGCGCCGAGGCACCGGCCGGGCCGGTGCTGTAGCAGGCAGGGAGCCAGCTCGCGCGCCGCGGCTAGCTAGCGCAGCGGCGGGTTGGTGCGGGCCGAAGCGGTGTGCGCAGCACCCTCGGGAGGCGCGGCCGCGACGCCGATGAGCGTCGGCATGCCGCGCGCCGCGGCCAGCGTGGTGCGGGCCAGCTGCCAGTTGATGGCCGCGTGGTTGTTGCCGAGCGCGTGATCGAGCATCTTGGAGAGCAGCTTCAGGTCCGGCTCGACCGTCTGCCCCTCGTCATTCACCGGCGGGTGCGCCTCGATGTAGAGCTCGCCGTTCACCCACGCCACCTTCACCGGCTCGTTGATGAGGCGCACCTTCGTGCCGACCGGCACCAGCGCGAACACCGCCGCCACGTCCTCCGGGTACATGCGGATGCAACCGTGCGTGACCGCCATGCCGACCGCGGTCGGGTTGTTGGTGCCGTGGATCATGTAGGTGCCGCCGCCGGCGGCGAGGCGCATGGCGAAGTCCCCGAGCGGGTTGTCCGGTCCCGGCGGCACCATCTTCGGCAGCGGGTCCTCGTTCTCCTCGTGTTCCTTGCGCACCGAGTCCGGCGGATACCAGGCCGGATGTTTGATCTTCGCGATCACCTTGGTCTCCCCGAGCGGCGTGCGCCAGTCCATCTTGCCGATGCTCACCGGGTAGGTGATGACCACCGGCTTGTCGCGCCCGGCAGGCTTGGGGAAGTAGTAGAGACGGTGCTCGGGGAGATTGACGACGATGCCCTCACGCGGCCCGGGCGGCAGGATCCGCCTTCCGGGCAGCACGATGTCCTTGTCCGCCCCGGGGATCCACACGTCCACGCCCGGGTTGGCGCGGATGATCTCGTAGTAGCCGAGGCTGAAGCGATGGGCGAGATCCGGCAGCGTGTCCTCATACACCGTGCGCACGCTCGCATCCTTGCCCACCACCGTCGAGCCGTCCGAGGGCAGCGGGTAGAGCGAAGCGGCAGCCGGTGCGCTGCGCAGGAGCACGAGACTGAGTATCGCGAGGGTTGAAGCTTTTGCGTCCTGCTTCATGTCTGTTCGGCGAAGAATCCGTATCTTATTGATTTAACTGGAAGCTGTGTCGTTGATCCCAGCCGCTCGTGCCATTGTAGTGGATTCCATTACCATCGCGCGCGGTGAGAGGATCACGCAAGCTCCCCCGCGGCTTCTTCTGTCAAAGCACGCTCGCCGTCGCGCGGCAGCTGATCGGCATGCAACTCGTGCATCGCGACGGTGGGCGGCTGCGGCGCGGGCGGATCGTCGAGACCGAGGCCTACCTGGGGCCGCACGACCTCGCCGCGCACTCCGCGCGCGGGCGCACGGCGCGCACCGAGGTGATGTACGGACCGCCCGGTCACGCCTACGTGTATTTCATCTACGGCTTCTGGAACTGCCTGAACGTGGTGACGCGCGAAGTCGGCTCGCCGCAGGCCGTGCTGCTGCGTGCGGTGGAGCCGCTCGCGGAGCTCGAGCCGCGCACCTTCGGGCCGGGACTGCTGTGCGGGGCCTTCCACATCGACCGGCGCCTGAACGGCGCGGACCTGCTCGGGGATCGACTGTGGCTCGAGCGGCCGGCGCGGCGCTCCGCCGTGCGCGTGGCGCGCGCGACGCGCATCGGGGTCGACTACGCGGGCGAGTGGGCGCTCAAGCGCTGGCGCTTCTTCGACGTCGCCTCGCCGTGGGTGTCCACGGTCTCCGCCGCGAGCCGCCGCCGCCAGCTCGCCGCCGAAGCCTGAGGTGCCCCGCCGGGGGCGCCGGTCACAGCCGCGGGCGGCTGGGCGGCGGAGCTGACGGCATTTGCCTAAACTACGCCCCCGATACGCCCGTCTGTCGGTCATGGAAAGGAACCGTGCATGAGGACCCGTCCCCGCCTGAGCACCCTCGCCGCGCTCGCACTCGTCGCCGCCGCGCTCTCAAGCGCCGCGCCGGCGCAGCAGGAGAACACCGAGTACCGCACGCTCGGCACCCCGCAGCCGACCGCCAGCCCGGGCAAGATCGAGGTGATCGAGTTCTTCTCCTACGGCTGCCCGCACTGCGCGGAGTTCTACCCGCTGGTGAGCAGCTGGCAGACGGGACTCGCCAAGGACGTGGTGTTCCGCCGTGTGCCGGTCGGCTTCGGGCGCCCGGCGTGGGTGAACCTGCAGCGGGCCTTCTATGCGCTTCAGGCGAGCGGGGACTTCCCCAAGCTCGACGCCGCGCTCTTCCAGGCGATCCACGAGGAGCGCCAGCAGCTCTTCGACCAGGGCGCGCTCACCGAGTGGGTCGGCCGCATGGGCGGCCACGCCGACGCGTTCACCTCCGCCTACGGCTCCTTCGGCATCAACAGCCAGACGGTCCAGGCGGACAAGCTGGCCGAGGACTACGAGGTGACCGGTGTACCCACCATGGCGGTGGACGGCCGCTTCCTCGCCCAGGGGAGCAACTTCAGCGAGCTGCTCGCGAACACCGACAAGCTGATCGCCAAGGTGCGCGCCGAGCACGCCGCGGCGGCCAAGAAGAAGTAGCGCTCAGGTAGCACGCGCGAGCTCGATGAGGGCGCTGCCCTCGCTCACGCGCTCGCCCGGGGTGTAGTGCACCGCCTGCACCACCCCGGCATACGGGGCGGTGATGCTGTGCTCCATCTTCATCGCCTCGATCACCATCAGCACCGCGCCCGCCTCCACCGCCTGCCCCACCGTCACCGGCACGCTCACCACGACGCCCGGCAGCGGCGTCGTCAGCCCGCCGCTGGCCGCGCTGGCGGCGAACTCGTGCGTGCGCGGGTCATCGAGGCGCCAGAGGTGGTGCGCATCGTCCACCCACAGGTGCAGCAGCTCGCCGGAGCGCGCAAACCGCGCCTGCCAGCGCCGCTCGCCCAGGCGCGCGGCCAGCTCGCCTTCGCCCACTGTCGCGTCCGTGACCGGCACGCCCGCGGCGTTGCCGATGCGGGCGCGCGCCAGCTGCGCGCCGCGGTACTCGAAGTGCACCTCGTGCACGGCCTCGCCCTGCGCGAGCCGCACGCTCACCTGCGCCGGCAGGTTCGGCGTGAAGGCATCGGCCTGCTCCCAGGGACTCAGGGGCATCGCTCGGGGCGCGCTCGGTGCCAGCAGCGCGAGCGCCGCCAGGATCAGCGCCTCGGGGCTCGCCGCGGGCTCGGCCGCGAGTGGCGCGCCGGCGCCCTCGAGAAAGGCGATGCTGTGGCGCACCTCGCGGAATGCTTCAGTACGCAGGATGCGCGCGAGGTAGTGCTCGTTGCTGCGCACGCCCGCGCAGCAGGTGTCATCGAGCGCCGCGGCGAGGCGTGCCGTGGCCACCTCCCGCGTCGGCCCGTGCGCGATCACCTTGCCGAGGAGCGAGTCGTACACTTCCGGCACCCGATCACCGCTGTAGTAGCCGGCATCCACCCGCACGCCCGCACCGGCGGGCCAGCGCAGCAGTGTCAGCTGCCCGGCACTCGGCAGGAAGCCGCGCGCGGGGTCCTCGGCGCATACCCGCGCCTCGATGGCATGCCCGCGCAGCACCACCTGCTCCTGGGTGAGCGGCAGGGGCTCGCCGGCGGCGATGCGCAGCTGCCATTCCACCAGATCCAGCCCCGTGACCGCCTCGGTAACGGTGTGCTCGACCTGCAGCCGGGTGTTCATCTCCATGAAGTAGAAGCCGGTGCCGTCGTAGAGGAACTCGACCGTGCCTGCGCCGACGTAGCCCACCGAGCGCGCCACCACGAGGGCCGCGGCGTGCAGCTGTGCGCGCAGCTGCGGCGGCAGGTCCGGGGCCGGGGCCTCCTCGATGAGTTTCTGGTGACGGCGCTGGATCGAGCAGTCGCGGTCACCCAGATGCAGGCAGTGGCCGTGCTGATCGGCGAACACCTGCACCTCCAGGTGCCGCGGCGCGCTCAGGTAGCGCTCGATGAGCAGCGCGCCGTCGCCGAAGGCGCTCTCGGCCAGGCGCCGCGCCGCGGCCAGCGCGCCGCGCAGCTCGGCGGCGCTGCGCACGATCTGCATGCCCTTGCCGCCGCCGCCGGCGGCGGGCTTGACGATGAGCGGCAGGCCCACGCCCGCGGCGGCCGCCTCGAGCTCGTGCAGCTCCTGGCGCTCACCGGCGTAGCCGGGCAGCACCGGCACGCCCGCGGCCTGCATGCGCGACTTGGCGAGGATCTTCGAGCCCATGGCGGCGATGGCACTCGGCGGCGGCCCGACGAAGATGAGGCCGGCGGACTCGCACGCCGCTGCAAAGGCGGCGTTCTCGGCGAGGAAGCCGTAGCCCGGATGGATCGCGGTGGCGCCGCTCGCCCGCGCGGCGGCGAGGAGCCGCGCGGCATCGAGGTAGGACTCGCGCGCCGGCGCCGGGCCGAGACGCCAGGCTTCGTCCGCCGCGCGCACGTGCGCTGCCTGCGCATCCGCGTCCGAGAACACCGCGATGGTGCGGATGCCGAGCGCGCGCGCGCTGCGGAAGATGCGGCAGGCGATCTCGCCGCGGTTGGCGACCAGCAGGCTCTTGATCACGGCTGCCTGCCTGCTCACATGCGGAACACGCCGAAGCGGGTGGCCGCGGCCGGCTGCTGCGAGGCGGCGGCGAGCGACAGCGCGAGTACCCGCCGCGTGTCCCGCGGGTCGATGACGCCGTCGTCCCACAGCCGCGCCGAGGAGTAGTAGGGAGCGCCCTGGTGCTCGTACTGCGCGCGGATCGGGGCCTTGAAGGCCTCTTCCTCCTCCTGCGGCCAGTCCTTGCCGGCCGCGCGCAGCTGCTCGCGCTTGACGGTGGCGAGCACGCTCGCGGCCTGCTCGCCGCCCATCACCGAGATGCGCGCGTTCGGCCACTGGTAGAGGAAGCGCGGCGAGTAGGCGCGGCCGCACATGGCGTAGTTGCCGGCGCCGTAGCTGCCGCCGATGATGAGGGTGAGCTTGGGCACCTGCGCGCAGGCCACCGCGGTGACGAGCTTGGCGCCGTCCTTGGCGATGCCGCCGGCCTCGGCCTTGCGGCCGACCATGAAGCCGGTGATGTTCTGCAGGAACAGGAGCGGGATCGACTCGCGCGCGCACAGCTCGATGAAGTGCGTGCCCTTGAGCGCGCTCTCGGAGAACAGCACCCCGTTGTTGGCGAGGATCCCGACGGGATAGCCGCCGAGGTGCGCAAACCCGCACACGAGAGTCGTGCCGTAGAGCTGCTTGAACTCCTCGAGCTCGGCCGCATCCACCAGCCGCGCGATCACCTCGCGCACGTCATACGGCCGGCGCAGGCTCGCGGGCACGACGCCGTAGAGCTCCTGCGGGTCGTAGCCGGGCTCGGCCGCCGCGCGTGGCGGGGCTGCGCCCGCCGCGCCTTTCAGGCGCGCGACGCAGCTGCGCGCGATGGCGAGCGCGTGGGTGTCGTTCTCGGCGTAGTGATCGCACACCCCGGACTCGCGGCAGTGCACGTCGGCTCCGCCCAGGGACTCCGCGTCGACGTCCTCGCCCGTGGCGGCCTTCACCAGCGGCGGCCCGCCGAGGAACACCCGCCCCTGGTTGCGCACGATCACGTTCTCGTCCGACATCGCCGGCACGTAGGCGCCGCCGGCGGTGCAGGAGCCGTGCACCACCGAGATCTGCGCGATGCCCGCGGCCGAGAGCGTCGCCTGGTTGTAGAAGATGCGCCCGAAGTTGTCCCGATCCGGAAACACCTCGTCCTGCGCCGGCAGGAAGGCCCCGCCGCTCTCGACCAGGTACACGCACGGCAGGCGGTTGTCGCGCGCGATCTCCTGGGCACGCAGGTGCTTCTTGACCGTCATCGGGTAATACGTGCCGCCCTTGACCGTCGGGTCATTGGCGAGCACCACGCACTCGCGTCCCGCGACCCGGCCGATGCCGGTCACGATGCCCGCGCACGCCACCTCGCCCCCGTACATGCCGTGGGCGGCGAGCTGCGAGAACTCGAGGAACGGGCTGCCGGCGTCCAGGAGCACCCGGATGCGCTCGCGCGCCGTGAGCTTGCCGGCGCTGCGGTGCTTGTCGTTGGCCGCCTTGGAGCCGCCGCGGGCGATACGCGCCACCTCGCGGCCGAGTTCGCCGACCAGCTCTCCCATGGCGGCCGCGTTCGCCTTGAACTCGGCCGAGTGCACGTCGACGTGCGAGCGGATGCGGGGCATGAGGCGCTTGCCTTGGTTGCCGGTTTGTCCGACAATCATACGATCTGGTCTTCAGGGAAGGCAAGCCCATGAACCCCCTCGAATGCACCGACAGTGACTTCGGACTTCCGGAGGAGCTCGAGGAGATCCGCCGGCAGGTGCGGCGCTTCGCCGCCGCCGAGATCGCCCCGCGGGCCGCGCAGATCGACCGCAGCAACGAATTCCCGCGCGACCTGTGGCCGCGCCTGGGCGAGCAGGGACTGCTCGGCATCACCGTGCCCGAGCGCTTCGGCGGCGCCGGCCTCGGCTACCTCGCGCACGTCATCGTGATGGAGGAGATCTCGCGCGCCTCGGGGGCGGTCGGGCTCTCCTATGGGGCGCATTCCAACCTGTGCGTGAACCAGCTGCGCCTGAACGGCAGCGAGGCGCAGTGTGCGCAGTACCTGCCGCCCCTGGTGAGCGGCACGCACGTCGGCGCGCTGGCGATGTCCGAGCCGGGCTCCGGTTCGGACGTGGTATCGATGCAGCTGCGCGCGCAGGCGACCCGCGGCGGCTTCGTGCTCAACGGCCGCAAGATGTGGATCACCAACGGCCCGGATGCGGACACGCTCTTGGTCTACGCCAAGACCGACACCGCCGCCGGCCCGCGCGGCATCAGCACCTTCATCATCGAGCGCGGCACGCCCGGCTTCTACACCGCGCAGAAGCTCGACAAGCTCGGCATGCGCGGCTCCTCGACCTCGGAGCTGGTGTTCGAGGACTGCTTCGTGCCCGCCGAGCGGCTGCTCGGGGCCGAGAACGGCGGCGTGCGCGTCCTCATGAGCGGGCTCGACTACGAGCGCGTGGTGCTCGCCGGGGGGCCGCTCGGACTCATGGCGGCGGCGCTGGACGTGGTGCTGCCCTACGTGCGCGAGCGGCGCCAGTTCGGCGTGCCGATCGGCACCTTCGAGCTGATGCAGGGCAAGCTCGCCGACCTGTACGCGGCGCTCAATGCCGCACGCGCCTACGTCTACGCGGTGGCGCGCGCCTGTGATGCGCGCACCGTGCGCCGCCGCGACGCCGCCGCCTGCATCCTCTTCGCCGCCGAGCGCGCCACCCAGGCGGGCCTGGAGGCGATCCAGGCCCTGGGCGGCAACGGCTACATCAACGATACCGCCGCCGGGCGCATCCTGCGCGATGCCAAGCTCTACGAGATCGGCGCCGGCACCCAGGAGATCCGCCGCATGCTGATCGGCCGCGAGCTGTTCGAGGCGGCTGCGTGAGCGTCGAGTTCCCGCAGATCCAGATCGAGCCCGCCTATCGCAAGGTGGCCGCGGCGATCGGCGAGCGCATCCTGTCGCGCGCGCTGCGCGAGGGCGAGCGGCTGCCGGCCGAGACCGAGCTCGCCCGCCAGTTCGGTGTCAACCGCTCCACCGTGCGCGAGGCGCTGCGCGAGCTGCAGAGCCGGGGCCTGGTGCGCCGCATGCCCGGCTCGAAGCTCATGGCGGTGAGCCGCCCGCACCACGCCGCCATCGGCGAGGGCGTCAGCCAGGCGCTGCTGCTGCACGACGTGACGGCGCGCGACGTATGGGAGGCGCTCACCATCCTCGAGCCGCCGATCGCGCGCGCCGCGGCCACGGCGCGCACCCCCGCGGACCTCGCCGCCATCGGCGCGGCGGCCGCGGCGCTCACCAGCGGCGGCGGCAGCACCGCGCAGGCGGTGCATCTGACCGCCGAGGTCTTCCGCAGCATCGGCCGCGCCACCCACAACCCGGTGCTGGGGCTGGCGCAGGAGCCGCTGCTGAAACTCCTCGAGCCCTCCCTCGCCGTCATGATCGACAAGGTGCCGCAGGCGCGCTCGCGCATCGTGGCCGCCCACCGCCACCTCGCCGCGGCCCTCGCCGCGCGCGATGCCGCGAGCGCCGAGAGCTGGATGGCCCGGCACATCCGTGACTTCCGTCGCGGCTACGAGCTCGCCGGGATCGACCTCGCGCTGCGTCTCACCCCCGAGGGCTTCGAGTCCCCGGACGGCCCGTGACCGGCGTCGCGGAAAGCTCGCTCCGGGACGGCTTTCGCCACCCCGGCGGCGTATGCTGCGGCCTTCGCAAGCGGCCATTACCGGTCCGCGGGAGCTCATGGTCATGATGGCGACGCTCATCATCCTGTTCATGGCGCTGGCGTGCGTCGGCTACCTGGTCGGCATCTACAACGGCCTGGTGCGCGTGCGCGCCGCCGTCAAGCTCTCCTGGTCCAACATCGACGTGCTGCTGGCGCAGCGCCACGACGAGCTGCCGAAGCTGGTCGAGGTCTGCCGGCAGTACATGCAGTACGAGGGCGACACGCTCGAGCGCGTCATGCGCGCCCGTGCCGGGGTGGACGCGGCGCGCAGCAGCGGCAACCTCGCCGGCCTCACCGCCGCCGAGCGCGACCTGAAGAGCGGCCTCAACGGCCTGTACGCGGTGGCCGAGAACTACCCGCAGCTGAAGGCCAGCGAGCCCTTCCAGCACCTGCAGCAGCGTATCAGCGCGCTCGAGACGGCCATCGCCGACCGCCGCGAGGTCTACAACGACGCGGTGAACACCAACAACGTGCGCATCGCGGCCTTCCCGGACGCCTTCGTGGCGCGCCTCGGGGACTTCCCCGAAGCGCAGCTGCTGCACCTGGACCGCACGCAGACCGCGGACGTCGACCTCAAGGCCGCGTTCTCCCGCTAGCGCCCCCCGGCGCTGCGGAGCCGCCGATGCTGAGCGCGCCGCGTCTCACCGCTGCGCTGGCCGCGGCCGCGGCGCTGTTCGCGCTCTACCAGTTCCTGCGCCACCTGCGCCGCGACCGCCTGCTCGAGGATACCGCCCCGGTGCGCATCCGCTCGGCAGCCCAGGGCTACGTCAAGGTGAGCGGCCGCGCGGTGCCGGCGCACTTCGAGCCGGCGCGCGCCCCCCTCAGCGGGCGCCCCTGCGTGTGGTGGTCGTACGAGATCGCCCGCGACGACAGCGAGCCCAACCAGAAGAGCGACTGGCACACCACCGAGCATGCCGCGAGCGTCGAGCTGTTCATGCTGGTGGACAGCGACGATGCGCGCTGCCTGGTCGGTCCGGTGGAGGCGGAAATCACCCCCACCACCCACAGTGTCTGGTACGGCGAGGAGGAGCGCCCGAGCGGTCCGCCGCCGCAGTTCGCGCCCCCGGTACGCTACGGCCGCTGGCGCTACACCGAGCGCCTCATCGACGTCGGCGCGCAGGTGAGCGTGCTCGGGGACCTGCGCTCGCACTCGGAGACCGGCGACCTCAACCGCGCGACGCTCGAGAGGCTGCGCGCCTGGAAAGCCGATCAGGCCGCGCTGCTGCAGCGCTTCGATGCCAACCACGACGGCCGCCTCGATGCGAGCGAGTGGGAGGCGGCGCGTGCCGCAGCCAGCCGCGAGTCCGAGCGGCAGCTGCTGACGGCGGACGTCGCGCGGGTGAGCGTCATCTCGCAACCCGTGAACGGTGAGCCCTTCCTGATCGCGCCCATGAGCGCCGCGCAGCTCGCGCGCCGCGAGCGCTGGGTGGCCGTGGCCTACTTCGTGCTCGGCATCGCGAGCGTGATCGTGTGCGCCTGGGCGCTGCGGCAGGGCTAGTGCTGCACCAGCAGGTAGGCGC
>Ga0335082_10009286_pt1 | contig 10686 bp, 13 predicted proteins | sample Lox_Sample_41_FD_206718 | JGI IMG/M metagenome (GOLD analysis project Ga0335082, IMG submission 206718) | Soil microbial communities from Loxahatchee National Wildlife Refuge, Florida, United States - Lox_Sample_4.1 | ecosystem: Environmental > Terrestrial > Soil > Wetlands | place: USA...
TCCGTACCTGATACTCCCACAGCGCATCAGGTACGGACCAGCGCTCGCCTCGATTATCAACTGCACTGATGTAAGTGACGCTGCCAGATGCCCATGAGTCGCCCGTGGTGATGATCGGCGCATTCAACGCCAGCGGTCCCAGCGCGCTCACTGTCCCAAGGGGAGCGGCAATGTTGGGCAAGAGCAGGGGCGGCAGCATGGCCGCGCTCCTAGCTTGCAAACGTCGCGGTGACGCTCACACCTTGGCTGGAGTTGACGGTAACTGCGCCCCTAGCGACAAGGCACCAAAAAAGTGTCGAGTTGAGTTGATTTGGATATTGGACGCCGAGACCGGCGGCGAGCCCATTCGAGGCATTGGTGCCCATGTAGTTCCACGCTGTAACGCTAACGACCGGTCCTTGGTTTGCGAAGTCAGCCGACGACACCGCGATCGACGACGCATTGGTGAACGTCGTGTTCGGCATGCTTGACGTGAAGGTGCAGAGGTCAATCTGACTGGCGTTGGTGGAGTTGAGGTTGATCTGCACACCCTGCAGGAATCCACCTTGCGGCACATTGCTGAAGGAGTTGAGCGCGCCGATGATCTGGTTGGCGGCATAGGCGGCGGTGGTGACGCCCGTCACCGCCGCCGTGTAGCTGGCATAAGGGAAGCCCATTAGTGGTGGAACCCCTTCAAGGTCTTCGCGAGCGCCGCGCGACGCCGCAGCGTCGGGTTATCGGAATGCGAGGCGGCGGCGAGCTTCTTCGCCGGAATCTTCTCGCCCTCGGGGACGCCAAGCTCGCGGTGCAGGGCACCGGGATGTTTGATGGCGCCTGCGATCCAGTGCGTACCGCCTCCGGAGGCCTTGGCTACTTGGCCTCCGTGCTCCCGCGATACGCGCTGCTGAAAGGGTGCTGGTCTGCGCCGACCGAGCCTCCCCGCTTCTTGTGGACGCGATGCTTGCCGGCGACGCCACCGACCTTCATCTCGCACTTGCCACCGCGCGCGAAGTTGGCGTCGGACTTGGCTTCCTTGGCGACATTCTCCTTGCCGCCCGAGTAGTCCACCCGCGACTTCGCTGCGCCGCCGTGAGCCTTCTTGTGACGATTTGCCATGTCGGACTCCTATTAAACCGACGAGTATTGGACGCCGCCGAACAGCGGCGCGAAGTTGGTCGAGGTGATATTTGCGACCTGACCAGCGGTCGGCGTGACCAGCATCTGCAGGCGCAGGACGCCGTTGGAAGCGGTCGAGGACGCGTAGGTGCCGCGCACGTCTGGCGTGGTCGAGGTCTGCGTCGCCACCGTCGAGGCCAGCACAACCGTCGTGGTCGACAGGTTGGTGATCGACGAGTTGTTGGCGGACGAGTTGAGGCTCACCTGGCAGTTCAAGCCGACATACGACACCGCCATCGGGAAGCCGTAGACGTCGCCGAAGCCGATCGAGATGCCGGTGGAGGTCGGCGTCGTGCAGTTGGTGATCGAGCTGATGTACTTGAACGCCTTCTTGCCGGCGAGGTTGGTCGAGCCCGCCGTGATCGTCTCCGTCATCTTGAAGCCGTACATATCGCGGCCGGCGATCGAGAAGGTGCCGGCGTCGAGGTTGCTCGACGGCTTGATGACGATGTTGCGGCCGGTGCCGGCGGCGGGATTCCAGATCGCGATCGTGGCGTCGCTGCCGAAGTTGAGCAGAGCCGCTGTCGAATCGAGCGCGATCAGCGTGCCGGTGGCCTTGCCAGTCTCCGGAGCGATAATCGTGGTGGGATAGGTGCCGTTGGCGGACGAGGCCGCGACCAAGGTGAACGTCGAGACACCGGACGAGCCCGTGTTCGAGACGAGGGCCGACGCGTTCAACGTGATCGGCACATAGTCGACCATCGCGGCGTTGTTGAAGAAGCCCATCGTCTGGACGGTGGACTTCGAGCCGGGGTCGTAACTGTAGGCCGAACGCGGGTCCATCATCGCGTCGCCGAGGTCGGTGACCATCGGCGCGCGCTGCGGATTGTGCTCGTAGTCCTGCCCGGTCAGGCCGTCGCCCGACGTGGACGAAAGCGTGATCCCGTACTGGACGAACGGGCCAGGGAGCGCGGTAAGAGCCATTGGTTTCTGCCTCCCTTACGAGGTCGGGTACGTGCCCCAGACGTGCCGCCAGTCGTAGTAGGAGGGCACGTAGCGCATGTAGCCCTTCACGAGCAGGTTGTCGGTCGAGAACTCGACGCTCATGTCGGACTCGAACGGCTTGCGCATGAAGAACACGAGGCCGGGGATGTTGGTCAGAACGAACCAGGCGAAGGACGACGTCAGGTAGTCGTAGACCATGTAGCCTTCCTTGAAGGACTGCTCCATCTCGCGGACTGCGTTGATGTCGTTGTTGCCGGTGCCGACGCGCAGCTCGGATCGGAAGAGGCGCGCCGCAATCGGCTCAAGGTTCGGCGGCACGATCAGCTTCTGGCCGCGCGCGTGGACCTTCAGGCCGGCGTTGTTCTTCCAAGTCGAGCGGATGGTGATGCCCGCGTTGAGCAGCGAGGTCTCGTTGAGCGAGACGTCCGGCGACGGCTGGTTGCCGATGGTGCCGCCGTCGATCGGGTGGGCGGGCGAGAACAGCGCCACACCGTCGCCCTGCACGGCGGGGTTATAGGTGGTGCCGTTGTTGAGAATGTTGGCGGCGTAGACCTCCTCAGTCTCCTTGAACGCCTCCATCAGGCCGTCGTTGTTCGGCCCGAACTCTGCCTTGTAGAGATTGTCGTCGATCGCGGGGCGGGTGATGGCGTACATCAAACCCACCTCGAAGTGCTGGGCGTTGTAGATGTAACGCTGGCCGGCGTTGTTGTCGGTGGCGGTCGGGCCACCTTCATTCTTGATCTGCGCGTAGCCGAGGTAGCGCATCGCGGCGCGGCGCTCCAGCGACATATTGGAGTCGACCTGCTTGAAAATCTGCGGCCACTGCCGCTCGATCATCGGGTAGCGGCCGTCGATACCCCAGAGGCCCGGAAGCAGGAGGTCCTTGATTTGTGCGAGTGCGACAGGCATCGGTGATCCTCCTTACGAGCTGCGCGCCGTGAGATTGTTGCGGTCGCAGTTGTTCATCCGGACCACCAGGATGTTGGCCACGTTCGAGTTGTCCGTGCCGTTGATCAGCGGATTGGCGACGCTGGAGTTGTAGTTGACGGGGCCGTTGCCGGCGCCCGGCGCGTAGGCCGAATAGAAGTCGACGATCCGGAACGGATAGGTGCTGGTCGAGCCTGCGGTCGTCGACTGCAACTGGACGTTCGAGTAGCCGAGCGTGGTGTTGCCGGTGGACGAGTTGGCGGTGAAGCCGATGTTGAGGCCGACATAGGACGAGGTGATAGTGCCACCCGTCGAGCCGAAGGCGATGAACATCTCTTCGGGATCGTCGATGATGTAGGCCTTCACGTCGCCGGTCGAGCCGGTGACGGAGCCGCCGTAGTAGTTCGACCAGACCACGCGCGCGGCGGTCGGGTTGTACTGCCAGCAGCCTTGGAAGATGCCGCGAATGAGGGTGTTGCCCGAGGCGGCGGCGGTGATGTAGGCGCCCGAGTTGTTGGTGCCGCCAGCGGACGACGTCACGATCGGATCACCACGGAAAATCAGCGACGCGTCGGTCGATGCGATCCAGACCGGCGTCATACCAGCGGTCGGCGAACCGCCGTCCATACGCTGGAACGATTGGAAGCCCATCGTGGGCGACGGAAGGGTGTTTGCCATGCAAGGCTCCTCAATGCGATCAAGCCGACAATGCGGCGATCATCACGGACTAGAGCCTCCACGGCGCGCGGAGGGCGAACCATCAAGGCCAGCGCGGCCTTAATATCACGAGCACTAACTCAGTTTTTGGATTTGCGCAAGAGCCCGAAATAAGTGAGGCCCGGCTTGGGGAGCCGGGCCTCTTGGGCGACAGGAGGGTAATGGATGAAAGTCACTTCCGCCAGCAGCCGGAGCTGCAAGAACAACCTACTCCGGAATTTCGATTCGCTCCACGGTTTTCCGAATGTGATTTTGTCGCGTCGCGGTCGGATGATCGGAGCCCGTGACGTTGGGGATGCCACGCCCGAGCTGATCCTCAGAGATTTCCAAGGGACGGCGCGCATCGCGGCGCTCCATCGTTTTCGCCTTGTTGTGAATCTCCATCGGCCGCGCGACGAGCATGCAGTCGTCGACTGTGATGACGTCGTCGTGGCCCTTCGGCATGAACATGCCGTCGAGCAGGCCGTCGAAGTCGGACTGATGAACCGGCGTCCATCCGCCGCGCGTCATCTTGGAAAGTTCCTGCGGAGTTTCCTGGCCGCGCACGGCGCGCGTCACCCACTGCAGGGCAATGCCGTCGCGAGCGAGGTTGAGAACGATCTCGTCGGGCACCTTCAGGCGATCGACGCCGTCCATGCCCACGCCAACGTAGTCGTCGCTCTCCCAGTTGGGCTGCGCCTTCATCCGGGAGATCAGGCGCGGCGGCGCCTCGGCGCGAGCCTGCGCACGATCGGCCGCCGCGATGATCTGCTCCTGCGCGCGCGGGCGCGGCTTGCCCTTGGGCCAACCGCCGCGCCGTTTGGGGGTCTGAGCTTGCTCTTCCATTATGCGCGCTCCCTAGCCGGATAGCGGCCGGCTGCTCGCTCACGCGCCAGCCGCGCCTTGTTCATCGCATAGAGCCGTTCCTTCTCGGCATTCGTCATCTTGCCGGTGGGATCGGTGAACGAGGTGCGAGCGATGAAGCGCTCCTCGGCGCTGAGGGTGATCGAGGACGACGACGGCCTCTCGCCGGAAGGCGTAGTGGCCTCGCGGGAGACAGGTGCGGTCACGGGCATGCTCCGTCTTGCTTGGGGTTGAGGCGCAGGCGCTGGGGCCGGTGCCGGGGCTGCGGGGGCCGGCTTGAGACCAAGCCGGGTATCGAGTGCTTCAAAATAGGCTTTCGAGAACGGCGGGATGTTCTCGAACTCGGTGACGTAGCGATGGACGACACCGAGCCGTTCGTTCTTGGCGCGATCGTTGACAAACTCGGGATGAGAGCGGAGCCACGCCCTCGCCTCGTCCGTGATCGGCATGGCCGCCAACTGCTCTTCGAGGCCCTGCGGTGCCGGCTCAGATCGCTGCGGCTGCTGCGCCCGCGTGTCCCGCGCCTGGTCGAACGACGACTTGGATAGTTCCAGTCGATCGAGACGCGAGGTGGCGACAGCGATTTCCTGCTGCGCCTCGCTCGCCGCGCGCCAATCGGCGGCGGACGCTGCCGTCTCATAGTCCGACTTGGCCTTGGCCAGCGCGGACTTCTCGGCCGCGATGCCGGTGAGGATCGAGTTGTACTCGGCGTCGCCGCGCTCCTCGCGCTCGCGGCGCAGCTCAGCCTCGCGCTCGGTGGCCCTGCGGACGGCTTCACGCTCGCGCTCCTGCGCCAAGCGAGCCAGCTCTTCGGCGCGCTGCTGCGCTTCGAGAGCGCGCTGCAGGGCGTCTTCCGGGCTAGGCTCCGGCGCGGGTGCCGGGGCAGGCGCTGGCGAAGAGATTTCGCCCTCAGGTTCCAACGCGTCCATCGGCAAATCGAGTTCGTCGTCGCCCAGCTCGATCACGATGTCATCGGTGGGCGGCTCGTTGTCGAGCACGTCGTTCGGGATTTCGATCTTCTTGGGGGCTCGGAGGCGCGGCATTAGAACACCATCTTCGGGTCGGTGACGCGCATGCGAATCTTGTCGTAAGGCACGACACGACATGCGACGCCGTTGATCTGGAGGGGCCAAGTGTCCTTGATGGCGAATACGACCCAGCTCCCGATCTCGGCGTTCTTGCCGCCGTCGTTGGTGCCGTTCTCGTATTCAATGCGGGCATGCGGCCCGCGTTTCAGGACGAGGCCGACTTTGCCTTGGAATTCATCCTCCTGCAGATTGGATGTCGGAAGGATCAGGCCCGAGGCGCGCTTCTCGTCTCGAATGTAGGTGCCGACGAGCACGAGATCAGTGCAGAGATCGACGCCAGAGAGATCGCCGACAGCATCGACAATTCCCTTGCGCTTATCCGTTGCCTGGCTGATCTGCTCGATTTTGCTGGCACTAGCGATCGACAATAGGGTCTCCGTTAATCTTAGAGTCAGCCTCTTCTGAGAGGGCCAGCGCGTCGTCGAGGCCTTTCAACTGACCGACGAGCTGGTGGTACGTCGTCTTCTTCACGCCCATCGACATCGAGGTCATCACCTTCTTCTTCTGCTCCTCGATGAGCTGAGCGAGCAGATTGTGGTGATGACTCCTGATCATTTCCGCTTGGCGATCCGCGCCTTCTGGAGACGTCCCTCGCCGCTGAAGGCGCCGGCCGTGATCCGGCCGCCCTTGGCATAGGAGTTCTTCTCGGCGCGCGCGCTCAGCTCATCGAGATTCTTGCGCGTCGCCGCGCCGCCGCTGATCTTGCCGCCACGGGCGCGAGTCTTCATCGCATCCATGTCTCGCTCTCCTTGGGTTTGAGACGAATACGGCAAGGGGAAAGTTCCTCGTTCGCGCCTAGTAAATGGTGCAATTGGAGGCGTGATCTCCTTAACGGGCTTCACGTCGCCACCCTGCGCCTTCTTCACCTTGCCGCCACGGGCGCGCATCGGCATCGGCGGGCCACCCGGAGGCGGGCCGCCCATCGGAGGAGGACCACCCGGAGGCGGGCCACCAAGCGGAGGACCACCAGCGGGCACCGGGATCGGCACCGGCTGCTTCTGCGCCTGCCCGCCCGCGATGATGATGTTGGTGGTGTTGCCCTTCACCTTGCCGCCACGGGCAAAGCGCTTGGCGCCCTTCGAGCCAGCGACGCCGGCATCGTGGCGCTCGGCCGCAGTCTTGCTCGTGACCTTGCTGAAGGCATGGCCGGAGAAATGCTTCTTCGCACCCTCTGGCTCGCCCTTCAGGATTTCGCTGACGCGACGATGAGCAACCTGATGCTCACGGTGCATGTTGTAGGGATGGTTTGCCATTTCAGTCTCCCTTCACGCGGCCACGGTTGGAAACCTGCCGTGGCGGTGCTGCAGTCCATTGTTCCTCGGGCTCGTTGGCAGAGTCGCCCTGCGCGCTGACCGTGGTCGCGCTGCCGGCGATCCGGGCGGCACGATCGGGCGGATACTCGCCCTTGCCGCCGAGCACTTCGAGCTTGTCGTCAAACGCCTTGCGGGCGTCATCGTGCATCGGGTGAGCCATCACACCGTCTCCTTGTGAAGTTCCAGCCACATGGCAAAACGAAGCTCTTCCAGCTTGACCTCCCACGCGGCCGGAACATTCGCGTCGGCCGGCGGGATCATGAATTGGAAGACAAGGCGCCGCTCACCTTTATGATGCTCGCCGCGAACAATCACGCGATCCGGCCACCAATCCTTGGGCATCTCGGGAATCACTTTTTCTCTCCGCTCAAGGGCGGCACGAACGCGCGGCGCGAACAACGCGACAGCCTGGTTGCTCTCGATCTCTTCGCGCGTCAGCAGTGGGGTCGCTTTGCCGGCGATCACCAGATCGAGCCGGCCCTCTGCGCTGTTGGCGATGATGTCAGCCGCCTTCTCCGGATCGAGAGCCCAGAGACCGGGCAAGAGATAATTCCTCATATCAGCCAGGGACTTCATTTGTTCCCTCCGCTCGGCTTTGGCGGTGGGCGAGACAAGGCCTTAGCCTTCGCGTCGGCCAGCTTCTTCTGGTTGGCGAGATCGGCTTTGTGCTTCTCCGCCTGCATCTTCATCTTCTGCTCGTCCATCGAGAGCTTGTGCTCGTGCTGCTCGCCCTCGCGGTTGGCGCGCTCTTCCTCATGCGGGCCGATGGCCTGCGCCTTCGCCTCGGCGATCTTGCGCTGGTTCTCCAGCTCGGCGGCCTGCTTCTGCCGATCCAGTTCCATCTGCTGCTCGTGCTGCCGGCGCTGGGCGGCGAGCTGCTGCTGCGTCTTGGCGTGCTGGACCAGCATCTCCTGCTGATGCCGCTGCGCCTGCTGCTGCAGCTCCATCTGATGATTGACCTGGCTGGTCTGGATGTTGTGCGCTGCCTCGGCGTGATCGGCCATGATGCCAGCCTGCGTCTCCTGCTGGCTGAGGTGGAGATCATGCGCGTGGATGATCATCTCGGCCTGCACGCGCAGCTTTTCGAGGTACATCTCGAACTGCTGCATGCGCTCCTTGAAGGCGCGCTCCTGCTGCTTGTCGGCGAACTCGGCCTGCTGGCTCTGCTGATCGAGATAAAGCTTGGCCTGATCGATCTGCGCGCGCATCTGCTCGGCCTGCGCCTTCGACTGGATCGCGACCATGCGCGGATCGGGCGGCGGATCGTTCGGCTTGGCGTTGATCAGTCCATCCGCATCGATGTCGGCCGTCCGCATGATGCGCTTCAGCGCGGCGCGGCGATCGATGTCGAGCGGATACTTCGAGACGAGCATGTCGATGATCGTCGCCTTGGCGATGCGATGCAGGCTCGTCGGGTTGTTCGGATCGGCGACGGGAACAAGCTCGCGCTGCTCCAGCGCCTGCGTGAACTGCTCGATCGTCCATTGGCGCGCCGGCCGCTTGTTGTGCCGCCAGAACGCCTCGGGGTCCTCACGGAAGCGTTCCTTAAGGAGCGCGAACTCCTCGGCCTGCGCTGCGTGAAGCCGCTTGTGGACGGAGTCCATGATCTTGGTGGCCTGCTCGATCAGAGCCATCGTGGTTCCGACCGGAACGTCCTGCTTGCCCTCGCCGATGTTCAATTCGGCTGTCTGGCCGAGACGCTGGCCCACCTCCTCGATGTGCTGCGCGAGGTTCGCCATCGCGGCACCCGTTTCTTTGTACGGAAGCGGCATGAAGGCGTCTTGGATACGCATCGAGGGCGGCACGTCGACAGGGAAGCCGCCGCCAGGCGGAACGCGCATCTGGTTGGTGTTCTGCCGGCCGGCGCCCTTGGCATAGAGGAAGCCGGGGAAGTTCGAGAACATGCCGTTGTCGATCATGATGCGCCAGATCGCGGTGAGCGCCATCACGACGTTGCCAAGGATGTGGATCAGGCCGAGGCCGGCGAAGCCGAGACCACGAATGAACGGGAACTGGACGAAGAATTGCTTGGCGAGGCACTGCTCGTCGGCTTCATCCCAATTGCGCGTGATCGCCAAGACCTGCCGGCTCTCGCGCTCGATCGTCACGACATAGGGCAGCGGGAGGTTCTTGCCCTTGAATTGCTTCGGAGCAAACTCGTCGAGATCAAGTTCGCAGTAGCATTCATATACCTCGTATTCCGAGTCCTTCGGTTGAAGCGACTGCGGACGGAAGCCGGCGATGTCCGCCTTCTCCTGTTCCGGCGCCGTCATCTCGGGATTGGGATTTGGCTGCGCGAGCGAGACGTCGCGGTAAGCTCCGGCGAGCTGCATGCGGCGAAGCATCGACGGCCGCATCTTGATTCGGTGGGTGAACCTCGCGCAGTTCCGAATGTCGGTGGCCGCGTTGGAGACGATGATGTCCTCGGCGTCCACGGACTCGGAGACCGGCCGGCGCTTGAGAATGTGGTTGTAGACCTTCTTGTAGCCCTCGCCGCCGAAGCCGACGTAGAACAGCATGCGATCCGTGTCGGGATAATACTCGGTCGCCGTGTTCGTCAGGTAGTGGTTAAAATCCTTTTCGAGCGCGGCGCCCAGCTCGTCCATCTGATCTCCTTCAGGCACCAGAGGCTCACCGCCATTGTGGCCCATCATCGGCGATGGCGGCGCGAAGGGATTGGCAGCGTCGGAGTCGGGGCGCACCGGAAGATCGTTGCGGACCTTCACCGGGCCGGATGCCGGCAGCAACTCGCCGCGCGCGTTGGCCTGGAAACGAATCGTTGCTTCCAACAGCAGCGGGTGCCTGATCTGCGACATGCCTTCGAGCGGCGCCGTGCCGGAGCCGAGATCGCCGCGCGGCTCGTCGAGCTTCAGTCCGAGCAACTTGATGCCCACGGCGCGCGTCTGCAGCCAGTCCTTGCGCGACTGCTTGTCCAGCTCGATGCCTGTCAGCAGTTCCGAGGCGATGCGCGACAGCTCATCGGAGCCGATCTCGTTGGCAAGGTTGCGGAAATGATCGTTGGGATCGCCCTGTACGAGATCGCCATCGCCGTTGATGTTGATGGTGACGGACCCGTCGCTGTTCTCGATATGCGTCGCGCCGGAACGATCGACCGTAACCTTCAGTCCATCGTCAAGCTCGATCGACGTCGGATCAAGCTCGTGCTCGGCCGGCTCCGGATCGATGAGACGCAATTTGGTGGGCGCGGCCATGCTGTTCCATGAACTGAGCGGTTGCTCAGATTTAGCATGGCAATTGCAGAACCGCTAGGCTATAGAAGGAAGCGGTCCCACACCCGGCACGGGACCTGCATTTCCTTCCTCCTTGATGTTGGAAAAACTTAACCCCGCCTCACAGGTGGGGTATTTCTTGTCATCCTCACGACCCGCTCCAGCTCTGACGGCGTCAGCGAGAACGCGCTGTCAGGCGTCTCGACGTTTTCAAGACGAAGATGATACTCGGCCATCGGGACGTTTGGCGCCGGCAGAAGATTCCCATGAATCGAAAGACCAAGCGGCGGAAGAACGCCTTCATAGTCGGTTGCCCGTAGGATCATGACGCGAGGCGTCGGCCGCACGCTCATCACCACTGGCTTGCCCGTTTCGCGCACCGCTTTGATGATGTCCCAATCCAGCACCTCGAAGGCCGAAATCTTGTAGCGAGGGCAGTCGAAGTGCTCAAGAAAGTCGACGTCGGCC
>Ga0335082_10009288_pt1 | contig 10686 bp, 5 predicted proteins | sample Lox_Sample_41_FD_206718 | JGI IMG/M metagenome (GOLD analysis project Ga0335082, IMG submission 206718) | Soil microbial communities from Loxahatchee National Wildlife Refuge, Florida, United States - Lox_Sample_4.1 | ecosystem: Environmental > Terrestrial > Soil > Wetlands | place: USA: Florida...
GGAAATGGAGCGCCGGAGATTCTTCGGGGGGTAAGGTGCTCGGCAAATCTTTTTGGCGTCCTCGGTGTGCAACCGGCATTGGGCAGGACACTCCGCAACGAAGAAGATGAAACCGGCCGGGGATATGTGGTGGTCCTCACCTATCACGCCTGGCAGAATCGCTTTCACGGCGACCAGCGCGCGGTGGGACAGACCATTAATCTTGATGGTCACCCCCACGAGATCGTCGGAATTCTTCCCGAATCGTTTACCTTTCCGTCGGCACTGGGCGGCGCTGGAGTCACGTCGCGAATCGTGTTCTTTCAGCCGCTCAACGGTGCCAGGGACTACGAACAGGACTTGCTCGGCGAGTTCGACTTTTCCGCGGTAGCGCGTTTGAAGCCTGGCGTCACTGCAGATCGAGCCGCCGCCGAACTCAATGTGGTTCAGGCGCAGATTGCGAAGCAGGCAAACGCGGGCCTTGATTTGTCTGGCGTGCTGACGCCGCTTGAATCGGAAGTTGTCGGCCCCTCCCGCCAGGGCCTGCTGCTGCTCCTGATCGCAGTTGGAGCGGTCCTACTGGTCGTGTGCGCCAATCTCGCCAGCCTGTTGCTGGTGCGGGTCCCAAGCCGTATACGGGAAGTCTCTATCCGCACGGCGATCGGCGCATCCCGCGGACAGATTGTTCGCCAAATGCTGACCGAGACTCTTCTTCTCAGTTTTGCGGGAGGTGCTCTCGGGTTCTGGATCAGCAACTTGGCGGTGAAGTGGCTGGTGCGGCTTGCGCCTGCGGGAATCCCTCGAATCGACGAAGTGCAAATGGACGTTCGCGCATTGTTGTTCGCGTTCGTGGCGTGCCTCCTGACGGGCCTGCTGGTCGGACTGTTTCCCGCCTGGCGAATCTCGCACACGCAGCCGACAGAAGCGCTGAAATCAGGAGGCTCCGCTACCACCGAAAGCCAACGCAATCGTCGCTTGCGCGAGATACTGATCGGCTTCGAAATCGGCGCTACAACCCTTCTGTTGATGCTTGCCGGACTCCTGATGGTGAGCCTGGGTCGGCTCTTGAACGTGCACGCCGGCTTCGTATCCGAGCGCGTTTTGGTTGCCAACGTGACCTTGCCGTCCCAAACGTACAGCGAGGCCACATCCAGGGAGCGCTTCTACCGTGACGTCCTTGCCGAATTGCGACGGCTCCCGGAAGTCCGCGAAGCCGCCTGGGTGAGCATCCCGCCTCTGGAAGGCGAAGGCAGCGTCACGGGAATCAATGTGCCGGGCGCCACGACACAGGGGGCGGAGGTGCCGTTGGCAAATTATCGATCGGCCAGCCCGGAGTATTTCTCGGCCTTGGGAATTCCGTTATTGGCTGGGAGAGTGTTCAATGCGTCCGACCGGGACCGAAAAGTGGTCGTGGTCTCTCACAGCGTCGCGGAACGATTCTGGCCGGGCAGAGACGCGATCGGGCAAACCTGCATTACGCAATGGGCCGGTGATGGACCCGCCGAAGTCATCGGGGTCGTCGGCGACATCCGGACGGTGCAGCTTGATCGTCCGCCGGTGATGATGGTGTACGTCCCGGAATGGTTCAACGCCATATCGGCGCCGAGTTCCGGTTCCTTTGTCCTTAGAGTCGGCGGACAACCATCAGCGTATGCAACTCCAATCCGTGATCTGATTCGCAACGTCGACTCCGGCGTGCCTGTCACGGCGCTGCAACCGATGACGGAGATCGTCGCGCGATCAGTCGACGGGCGCCGATTTCCTCTCTATCTGGCCGGCTTCTTTGCCGTCTCGTCTCTCATTCTGGCCGCCCTTGGCATATTCGGGGTCGTGAGCTATTCAATCGAGCAGCGCCGCCAAGAATTGGGGATTCGCATGGCGTTGGGCGCCGACCTTTGGAGTTTACTGCGCATGGTGATGCGCCAGGGAATGACGCCGGTCGTCTTTGGAATCGCCGCTGGCATTTGTGCGGCCGCCGTCACGGGGCGAATGATTGCCACGTTGCTATTCGGGGTCAGTGCATATGATCCGTTGACCCTCGGGGCAGTCGCGGTGCTGGTTGGAGGAGTCGCATTGGTCGCCTGTTACCTGCCGGCTCGTCGGGCCATGAAGGTCGATCCGATCATCGCGCTGCGCTACGAATAGACGGCGGGAGTGAGAATTGCGGTTCGCCCTCGTCTGCATCATGGATGTAAAGCGAAGTAGAATGTTCCGGAGCCTGGGAATCCATGAAAACTGCTTCTCTAAACCGGCACCGCGTTCTGGTCGCCGACGATCAGGCGGATATCCGCGATTCGCTGCGGCTTCTGCTAAAAAATGAAGGGTTCGAAACGCAACTGGCGGCGTCGCCGGCGGAGGTACTGGCCGCCATTGAGGCCCGCGAATTTGACGCTGTGCTGATGGACCTGAACTACACGCGCGACACGACTTCCGGCCAGGAAGGTCTTGAGTTGTTATCGAAGCTTCAGTCGCTGGATAGCACATTACCCGTGATCGTGATGACAGCGTGGAGCAGCCTGGAGTTGGCCGTAGAAGCCATGCGCGGCGGTGCCCGTGATTTTCTCCAGAAGCCTTGGGAAAATGCAAGGCTGCTGAGCATCTTGCGCACGCAGATCGACCTGCGGCAAGCATTGCGGCGCGCCTCGCGGCTTGAAGCGGAAAACCGGCTCCTCAGCCTTGAATCCGGCCCAACGATGATCGCCGAATCGGAAGCCATGAGGCCGGTCGTCGAGTTGATTTCGCGAATCGGGCCGTCGGACGCCAACGTGCTGATCACCGGGGAGCATGGAACCGGCAAAGAAGTCGTGGCCAGAACGTTGCACGCTTTGTCGAATCGTTCGGGTCGTCCGATGGTTACGGTAAATGCCGGCGGTTTGTCGGCAGGCGTATTCGAAAGCGAATTATTCGGACACGTAAAGGGAGCCTTCACAGACGCACGTGCGGACCGCTTGGGCCGGTTTGAAATCGCGGACGCCGGTACTCTGTTTCTCGACGAAATCACGAACGTGCCCTTCAACCTGCAGGCCAAGCTTTTGCGGGTACTGGAAACAGGAGAGTACGAACGGGTCGGCTCTTCGAACACGCGCCGCGTGAACGTGCGTGTGCTGGCGGCTACGAACGTAGACGTAAATGTCGAAGTAGCGGCCGGGCGATTTCGTGAGGACTTGCTTTTCCGCCTGAACACCATCGAGATTCATCTGCCGGCCTTGCGCGAACGTGGTGCGGACATTGACCTGCTCGGCAACCATTTTCTGCGAATCTATGCTGACCGTTACCGCAAAAAAATCGCTGGCTTCGACGCCGGCGCAATTCAATCACTCCGTGAGCATTCCTGGCCGGGCAACGTGCGCGAATTGGATCATGCGATTGAACGGGCGGTTCTTCTATCGCAAGGCCCGATGATTCGCGCTGGTGACCTGGCGTTGCGCCAACCTAACCCGGCCGGCTCACTGCGCCTCGAGGACATGAGTCTGGAAGAGGTCGAGAAGCACTTGATCCAACGGACGCTGGCTCGCCACGGAGGTAATGTGAGCCGGGCGGCAGATGCATTAGGATTGAGCCGTAGCGCACTCTATCGCCGGTTGGAAAAATTCAACCTGGAGTGAAGCGATCACTTACGAACAGCGAGTCCTTCTGTTGGCCTTGGCCGCCGGCCTTCCAGGATCGGTAATCGCGATACTGCTGCTCTGGCTCGGGCCTTACTCGACGCAGACGGCCTGGACCCTGACATTCGTGATTGCCGTCACCTGGCTGGGCTTCGCCGCGTCGCTGCGTCATCGAATCGTCTTTTCACTGCAAACTCTGTCGAACTTGCTGGCCGCCATGCGCGAAGAAGACTTTTCTTTGCGAGGCCGCGGGGCGCGTCCCGACGATGCCATGGGCGAAGTCATGATTGAAGTGAACATGCTGAGCGAAACGCTGCGCGAGCAGCGGCTGGGCGCGCTGGAAGCCACCGCACTCCTGCGTACGGTCATGGAAGAAATCGACGTAGCCATCTTCGCCTTTGACAGCGACGAGCGGCTGAAACTGGTGAATCGCGCCGGCGAGCGATTGCTGGACCGATCAAGCGAGCGGCTGCTTGGCTTGACCGCAAAAGAGCTGGGACTGGCCGTGTGCCTTGACGGCGATGCGGCCCGCAATATTGAGTTGAGCTTCCCGGGAGGATCGGGGCGGTGGGGGATGCGGCGGGGATCATTCCGGCAAGGCGGGTCGCCTCACCATCTTCTCGTTTTGACGGATCTGCGCCGCGCATTGCGCGAAGAGGAGCGACAGGCTTGGCAGAGACTGATTCGCGTGCTGGGCCATGAACTCAACAATTCTCTGGCTCCAATCCAGTCGGTGGCGCAAAGCCTGGAGACCTCAGTACAGCGCGCGGCTGCGACAGAAGCCGATCGCGGGGTGCTCGATGATATGCGCCAAGGCTTGACCATTATCCGCTCGCGCACCGAAGCGTTGGGCCGGTTTATGGGAGCATATACTCAGCTTGCCAAGCTGCCGAAGCCGACTTTGATGCCAGTCGAGTTTGGGGAACTCGTTCGCCGGGTAGCTGCACTTGAGCAGCGACTGCCGGTCCGCCTCACCGAGGGCCCTCAGATGACGATCGCGGCCGACCGCGACCAACTGGAACAACTGTTGATCAATCTGATTCGCAACGCGGCGGATGCGGCTCGTGAAACCGGCGGCGCCGTGGTCCTCGAATGGACGACGAGCCCCGCGCAGTTGGATCTCTATGTGATTGATGACGGCCCCGGAATTTCGAATCCTGCGAACTTGTTTGTTCCCTTCTTCACAACGAAACCAAGCGGATCAGGAATTGGGCTGGTTCTCAGCCGGCAAATTGCCGAGGCTCACGGAGGCTCTTTGACCCTAGAGAACCGCGCGGACCGCCGCGGCTGCATGGCTCACCTTCGGTTGCCCCTCAATTAGAGGTTTTCTGCACGAACAAACCCGAGAAATACTGCCGGTAATAAAAGAAGAGCACAAACCACAATACGGCCACGACAAGAGCGATCGAAAAACCTGGATGCCACAGGAAAATGTGGTAGCAGAGGATGTTGACGATGACCGGGCCAAGGATTGCCAAGGCAAACGGCACGTAGCGATTCGCGAGCAGAAGTATTCCCGCCAAAAGCTGCGTCCCCGACACCACCAACACGTACTTCGACTGCAGTAGTGCCATGACGAACTGCAGAGCCAGCCCAGTGGGCAACTCTTTCACGGGAATGAAATTCAGAAAACCGTTGAGGCCAAACACAAAGAACACAAGGCCTAGCAGCAATCGTGTAACTAGAACCGCGATCTTCATCGCAACCTCCCCTGAAACCTGGCGTGTGACTGTAACACACTTGCCGAAGCGTTCTGCCGACCATCCCCGATTATTGGCGGGTTGTGAACAGGCGTGCCCTGTGTAATGATGCGCGCGTCGGAGATTCGGTTAGGCTCAGCTTCATGAACAGCGTAGGATTCGCCAAGATCTCGTTCATCGCCTTGGTACTCGGTGCCATCGCATCCTGTGCTGGAGGTCAGGAACTCAATCAACCTACGCCGCCAGGACCAGGAGCAACGGCGACTCGCCCGTGCACAGAGAACCCGGTACTCGCCTATACTTCAAAAAAGAAAGGCGCGAAGAAGTTGAAACACCCCTCGGCGCCCGATCCCCCGCCGACCTGCATCGAAGTCAAAGGCGACCCTCTCGAAATCCAAGAGTTCTTCCAAAGCTTGGCGAGAGAGCAATCCTGGCGAATGGGAGAAAATCAGGCATCGGAAGACATGTGGTCATTTGTACGGTACTTCAACCCGGACGAACTGGATGCCTTGGCGGATACCAAAGTTCTGATCGAGCCGGTCAAGTTCACCAGTGGGAAAGCAGTGGGCTCCATTCGGACCGCGGACCTCAGTGGTGGCTATGTCCGCGTTCAGATTTCCATTCATTTCCAGGGTGAAGGCAAATCTACGGATTCGACATGGGCACAACCAGCAAATGTATGGCCGCTGAACTCTAAGGGGGTCTTCGAGCAACAGTTGGTGGCGGCCTTGGCGAGCCGCTATAAACCCTTGGACTGACGCCTCCCCGCATGTACGACCGGCCCTCGCCATCACTGCACTCCCGTACAGCTTTCGCCACAAGGCGATTCCCTGCTATTTGTTGTAAGGGCCATGTAAGACAGACTAGAGGAGCGATCCGCGGCAAAACGGCGTTCTCAACCGAAAACCGGAGGAACGATTGCGCCAACGTAGGCTGGACCTGGGGGCGTTGGAAACAAGTTGGAAACGATTCGGACGAGCCGCGGTTCGGCTGCTGCTCGTCGTTGGTAGTGTTTTTCTCTTCTTTAGCTCCACCGCAAACGCGCAGATCTCCCCTGGACCCTTATCCAAAGCCCATGAGTCTTTGAGTGGCACGACCCAGTGCAACTCCTGCCATCAGTTCGGCGCAAGTACTCCGACCTTCAAATGCTTGGACTGCCACAAGGAAATTGCGGAAGCGTTGGCCCATAAACATGGCTACCACGCGCAAATGCAGATGAATAACCCAAACGGCAGGGACTGCGTGCGCTGCCATCTGGAGCACAACGGCGAAAACTTCACTCTGATCCACTGGGAACCCTCGAAAGAAAAGTTCGATCACCGCTTGACCGGCTACAAGCTCGAAGGCAAGCACGCCAGCTTGCAATGCGAAAAATGCCATACGCCCTCGCACATGCTGCCTAATCTTCGAGAGCTCATCAAGTACAAGAATCCGGCGAAGTCGTTTCTCGGACAGTCGCAAGCCTGCGCTCCTTGCCACACCGATCCTCATAAAGGCCAGCTTGGCAACGAGTGCACGAAGTGCCACAACGTCGAGAACTGGAAAGCGGCAAAGGAGTTTGATCATTCGAAAACCCGCTACCCCCTGACAGGACTGCATAACAAGGTGGCGTGCGAAAAGTGCCACAAGCCCGACGCTCCCGGCGGGCCAGCGCGCTACCGTGACATGAAATTCGGCGCGTGCTCCGATTGCCACGTGGATCCGCACCACGGTGAGTTCAAGAAAGCCTGCGATTCCTGTCACACGACAAGCGGCTGGAAGACAATGCTGCCTGGATTTGACTTCGATCACTCAAAGACGAAATACCCGCTCGAAGGGAAACACAAAACCGTGGCTTGCACCGCATGCCACGTGAAGGGAGATTTCAAGAAGCAACTTCCCTTCGCTAATTGCAAGGACTGCCACACTCCGGACCCGCACAAGGGCCAGTTTGAAGCACGCGCCAGGAAAGGTGAATGCGCGGAATGCCATACCGTGGATGGCTGGAAGCCTTCACTATTTGGAGTGAAGGAACACGACACGTCAAAGTACCCGCTGAAGGGCATGCACGTCAAAGTGGAGTGCACGAAGTGCCACCCACCCGCTGGCAAGGACACGATTTACAAAGTGAAGTTTGAGACGTGCACCGACTGCCATAAGGACGCGCACGACAATCAATTCGCCGGCGCGCCCTACAAGAATCGCTGTGAGGATTGTCACACCGTCGTTGATTGGCACCGGTCCACCTATACAATCGCGAAACACCGAAGTTCGCGATTTCCGCTGACCGGAGCGCACTCGGCCGTCCCCTGCGCGGATTGCCACAAGGCCGGATTTGCGGGCCGCACGGATAAGGTGCTTCCCTTCCATTTCGAGGATCGAAGCTGCACCGCTTGCCACAAAGACCCGCACAAGGGTGAGTTCAACCAACAGATGGCGCGAAAACGCGCGAACGGGACTTCGTTCGGTTGCGAAGCCTGCCACAATGTGAAGTCTTGGGGCGAGATCAACGGGTTCGACCACTCCAAAACGAAATTCCCTCTTCTAGGAGCTCACCGGACAGTTCCCTGCGCAGACTGCCACAAAGCTACCACGGCGGAGTCCCGGTTTAAGGGCACACCCCAACAGTGCGAAGCCTGCCATAAAGATGTGCATGACGGACAGTTTCTCGCCAAGGACAATGCCACCCACTGCCAGGAGTGCCATACCGCCCAACGCTGGAAGCCCTCGATCTTTGACCACGACACGCGCACGCACTTGCCTTTGACTGGCGGCCACGCAAACGTCCCGTGCGAGAAGTGCCATAAGCAGACAAGGATGGTGGGAGATAAGGAGATTGTGGTGTACAAAAACACTCCGAAGAAATGTGCGGATTGTCATGGCGAGAATATTCCCGTAACACCCTCTTCTCCAAAGACTTAAAGGGTCTCGAGCCTTCCCGTTGTAAGGATTGTAAAATCGAATGCATCGTGAGAGACTTGCCCGCATTGACGGGCAGCTCCCCCCTCCCCGCGGGGTAGCGTGATCCAGCAACCAACGGGTGGTGACTTGGTCACGAACGAAGTGTGACCGAGCGCGAATGCCTCCGCCTGCAGCACCATCCGCGCTTTTTCAGAGTACCCAGTCGGGTGGCCCCTGGGGTACTGGGTTGTAAAGTTGTCCGTTTACTGGACCACGGTACAGTTGCCTCGTTTTGGGTCCAAAACCGATACTTTGTAAATAAATTAAGCGTTTGGACCCCGCAAGTTCAGGAAAAGTGCGGGCTAAGGGCCACTTTACGATCACTTTACTCCAATTCGCTCTTTGGGCCCTACTGTCGTTTCCGGGCGGAGGCGCTGCGGTTCATGGTGTCAGCAATCCACAGGACAAAACCACGCGGAGCCCGCATGGTCCGCTCACAATCCCTTGTGAGAACTGTCACACGGCATCAGGTTGGCGCCCTATTCGCGCGGTCCCGGAGTTCGACCACAACAAGACCAAGTACCCACTTCGGGGCATGCACGAAAAAGTGCAATGTGTCGAATGCCATGTGAAACCTGTCTTCACCAATGTCGGCAAGAACTGCGCGGACTGTCACGCCGACATTCATCGTCGACAGATGGGCTCGAACTGTGAACAGTGCCACACCGTGCAGGGGTGGGACATTGCTGTTCAGCAAGTCAAGGATCACCAGAATCGCTTCCCCCTGCTGGGCTCGCACTCGGCCGTACAATGTCAGGACTGTCACAAGCAGGCCGCGGTCGGCATTTTTTACGGCCTCTCTACCCGCTGCGACTCGTGCCACTTGAAGGATTGGCAGAAGACCACCAACCCGCCGCACTCGGCAAATGCGGTGGTATTCGCTCCGGACAAGTGCGAACAGTGCCACGTCACGTTTGATAGTTGGCTCGGAGCAAAGTTCGATCACAGTACGACGGGTTTTCCGTTAACAGCTGGCCACGCGAATGTGCCCTGCGCGAACTGCCACATAAACAACAACTATAATTTGCAGATTCAGCCGAATGACTGCGGCAATTCCGGCTGTCACCTCAAGGATTGGCAGCAGACAAACAATCCTCCGCATCCCTCAGCGGGAACGCAATTCGCGGCGGCAAATTGTGCGAATTGCCACAACACGACCGGATGGCAGAACGTCACATTTGACCATAGTACGACGGGATTTCCGCTGACCCTGGGCCATGCCAATGTTCCCTGCACCAGCTGCCACGTCAACAACAACTACAACTTACAGACTCAACCGAATGACTGCGGCAATTCCGGCTGTCACCTCAAGGACTGGCAGAATACGAACAACCCCGTGCATTCAACATCCGGTCCGGCTTTTGCGGTATCGAATTGCGCCAATTGCCATTCGCCGAAGGGATGGGACAGCGCTTCGTTCGATCACAGCACGACCGGGTTCGCGCTGACGGGCACACACGCCACAACGCCCTGCACACAGTGCCACGTCAATAACAACTATTCGCTGTCATCCGCCGATTGCATGGGCTGCCATCAATCGTCATGGAACAGCACCCAGACACTCGGCGGCAATGTGCCGAATCACGTGGCGTCAAACTTCCCAAACACCGCGTCGGCTTGCGCCAGCTGCCACCCGATCACCACCTGGGCTGACGGCAAGTTCGACCACAGTACGACCGGGTTCCCGTTGCAGAACTCCCACCAGATGGCGCCCGCGGGCAAGGTCAGCGCTTGCACGCAGTGCCACGTGGGCGGCAATTACAATCTCACGATCCAGCCGACTGACTGCGGCAATGCTGGTTGCCATCTGAAGGACTGGCAAACGACGAACAATCCGGTGCACTCGACATCAGGCCCGGCATTCGCTGCTGCAAATTGCGCGACCTGCCATACTACGGTCGGTTGGGATAGTGCCTCGTTCGACCACAGCACCACGGGATTCGCTCTAACCGGAACGCACGCTACAACGCCTTGCGCGCAATGCCACGTCAATAACAACTATTCACTCTCGTCTGCCGATTGCATGGGCTGCCACCAGTCGTCCTGGAACAGTACGCAGACCCTCGGTGGCAACGTACCCAATCACGTGACGGCGAACTTCCCGACGTCGGCATCCGCCTGCTCGACTTGCCATCCCATTACCGCGTGGGCCGATGGAAAATTTGATCACACGGCAACCGGCTTCCCTCTGCAGAATTCGCACCAGATGGCGCCGGCCGGCAAAGTCACGGCCTGCACGCAATGCCACGTCGGTGGTAACTACAATCTCAGTATCCAGCCTACCGACTGCGGAAATTCCGGCTGCCACCTCACTACTTGGCAGCAGACCAACAATCCAACGCACTCCTCCGCCGGTTCCGCCTTTGCCGCCGCCAACTGCGCGACGTGCCACGACACCATCACCTGGACAGACAACACCTTCAACCATTCCGTCACGGGCTGGCCCCTCACCGGCGCACACA
>Ga0335082_10009289_pt1 | contig 10685 bp, 8 predicted proteins | sample Lox_Sample_41_FD_206718 | JGI IMG/M metagenome (GOLD analysis project Ga0335082, IMG submission 206718) | Soil microbial communities from Loxahatchee National Wildlife Refuge, Florida, United States - Lox_Sample_4.1 | ecosystem: Environmental > Terrestrial > Soil > Wetlands | place: USA: Florida...
GGAGCAGCAAGACGATGAAGAGCATGATCGCCGGCAGCGCTTCGGGCACGTTCGTGAACCCGCCGTTGAACGCCAAGAAGTTGATACTGAACGCGCGCGCGACACCGAGGATGATCGCGCCCACATAGGTCAGCGGGAGGCTGCGGAGCCGGCCGACGACCGCCGCCGCGAACGACGTGATGACCAGGAGCGTGAGCGGTCCCGCCGCCGCGAAGTTGGCCTCCGGCGCGAGCAGGATCCCGGCCAGTGCGGCGAGGGCGCAGCCCAACGCCCACGAGAAGCTCGAGAGGCGAGCAGCACGCGCGCCGGAGAGCGCCGCCAGCGAGCGATTGTCGACCGACGCCCGCATCGCGATGCCGAGACGCGTCGAGAACAACAGGATGCGCAGGCCGATCGCGAGCGCGATGGCCAGCACGACCGTGAGGAAGCGATGCCACAGGAGTGTCGTGTTCCCGATGTGGAACCCGGACGTGTCACCGAACAGGTGCGCGACCGAACGACCGATGCTCTGATCCCAGATGATCGTCGTGAGACCGATCAGCGCGAACATCAAGCCGACGGTCACCATGAGCTGCACGACGAGCGACTGCCCCTGTAGGTGGCGCATGATCGCCCGGTCGAGCGCGACGCCGAACAGCGGCGCGATCACGAGCACGACGAGCGGTATCGCGAGCCACCGCGGCCAGCCCCAACCGCCTTGCGTCGAGTCGGTCAGCTGCCAGTACACGAACGCCATGAACATGCCGATCGCGCCCTGGGCAAAGTTGAAGATGCCCGTCGTCGTGTACACCACCACGAGGCCGCTCGCCGTCATGGCGTAGATGCCGGCCAACGTGAGCGCGATCGCCACCGTGTCGACGACGCTTTCCATCGTGACGGGGTTGCCCGCCCAGAAGTGCACGCTGACGTACAGGACGAACAGCCCAGTGCCGGCCCATACGGCGAAGTTCGACCACCGCCGGTTCACGACTGTTCCCCCCGTTCCGTCGTCGCGTACGTGCCTCTAGCCGTGGTACTCCTTCAGCGGGTCGATCGTGAACGTCAACGGCGGCTTCGGCTGACCGGTCGTCGGATCGAGGTCGCAGTCGAACTTGCCCGGGAGCAGTGGGTCGACGCGCACGAACTTGCCGTTCTTGATCTGCATGCCGACCAGGCAGGTGCTGCCGACCTTGGCGCCCACGTCGATCGTCGGCACCATGCCGTTCGCGTCGAAACTGTGCAGGTTCTTCACGGCGGCGAGCACGTTCGCACGCGTGATCGCGTTGGGGTCGTTGTTGTTCGCCGACATCGCGTTCCGGACCGCAGTGGCGAAGATCTCACCCGCGACCCACGCCTGCTCACCGAAGCCGTCGGGCTTCGTGTCGTACTTCAAGAACGAGGCGAGCTCGGGGTTCGCGTTGCCGTCTTCCATCGGCAGGATGTTGAGCCAAACGTACTGGCCCTCCGTGGCGCTGCCGCCGGCCAGCAGTCGCTTGTCGTAGCACTGCACGGAGCAGTCCCAGATCTTTACCGACGTGACGCCCTGCGCCTGCGCTTCTTTCCGCATGTAGAGCGTGCCCGAGTAGTCGGTGCCGTTGCGCGCGTAGTTCGAGTTGTGCGCCTTGATCGCGTCGGCGACGGCGGTGTAGTCGGGCTGGGTCGCGAGCCCGCTCATGCCGATCTCGGCGTCGCTCTTGACTCCCATCTGGTTCTCGGCCCGGAACAGCACCATGGTCGCTTCGATGGTGGAGCTCAGGTCCTTCGGGATCACGAACGTGCCGTGCAGCGCGAGACCGGGGAACTGCTTCTTGTAGTAGTCCATGGTCGTGTAGCCGACCTGGAACTTGCGCAGCCCGCTACCGCTGTACGGGCACGAGTAGCCGGGCGGCAACGTCGCGAACGACTCGGGCGAGCATTGCTGTGCCGGCTCGGTCTGCAGCTCGGCGATGTCGGTGAACGTATGCGAGTTGCCGGCCTTGTCCTTGCAGTTCTCGAGCGGTGAGACATCCTGCAAGAAGAGCGCGGTGGTGCCGACCATCGCGAGCGAGTTGCCGCACGCAGTGGCGATGCCGTTCTTCGACGCTTGCGGGTCGAGCTTGGAGTCGATGACGTTCACGGCGACTTTGCGACACGCGAGCCCACCGTTGTCGTTGACGTAGTTCGCCCACGCCTTCACCGCGTCGACGGAGCCCTGGAACAGACCCGGCTTGATGGGCGACCCGGTGTCGGCCATGACCGTCACCGTGATCGTGGACGGGCTGACACCGATCTCGGGCGAGGTGAGTTTCGCGGTCTTGCAGATCTCGGGTGCGGTGGGCGTCGAAGCGTTGTTACCGCCGCCGCCGGACGCGATCGTGGTCGACGATCCGCTCAAGCCCTCGTTGACGGTCTTGCCGCTGCCGCACCCGGCGGCCACGAGCATGACTGCCAGCGTCACCACACACCAACGCAACCGCATCTGTTCTCTCCCCGGATAGTTTTGCGGGCCGAAGCGTACGAACATTGTGCCGACCTGTCGATCCGAAGCGGCCGCGGCCCCTTCATCGCGGGTTCCGCGCGTTGACCCGATTGCGGGGGCACCTGACACGCCCGTCATGCTGAGCGCCATCGCAGAAATTTGCACGCCGCGAGCACGAAGTTTCGGCGCAGCCGTTACTCGTGGGTACGCGCCCAATCGGGGGGCGCCTCGACGAGGACGCAACGGGTCCGCGTGTAGATCGTCGGCATGCACTTGTTGCAGTGGATGCACAGCGACTCGTGGTGCGCGTCCTTCTGCAGCTCCAGCACGAACTCGGGCTCGCGTAACAGCGCGCGGCCCATCTGCACGAACGCGAACCCCTCGCCGAGCGCCTCGGTGATCGTGGCGAGCCGGTTGATGCCGCCGAGCAGGACGAGCGGCATCGTCAGCGCGGCGCGGAACTGACGCGCGTACGGCAAGAAGTAGGCCTCTTCGAACGGGTAACTCTTGAAGAAGCGCCCGCCCACGAGCTTGATCCCGGTCTTGAGGACGCCGGGGAACATCTCGGCCATCTCGTCGACGGGCGCCTCGCCGCGGAACAGGTACATCGGGTTCTCGAAGGAGCTGCCGCCGGTGAGCGTCAGCGCGTCGAGCGCGCCGTCGGCCTCGAGCATTCGCGCGAACTCGACGCTCTCGGTGAGCCAGAAGCCGCCGCGTACACCGTCGGCCATGTTGACTTTCGCCGTGACCGCGACCTCGCGGCCCGCGGCCTCGCGCACGGCGCGCACGACGTCGCGCGGGAACCGGGCGCGGTTCTCGAGGCTGCCGCCCCACTCGTCGGCCCGCTTGTTCAACCGCGGCGACAGGAACGCACTGAGCAGGTAGCCGTGCCCGATGTGCACTTCGATCGCGTCGAAGCCGGCGTCGCGCAAGACGCGGGCGCCGGCCGCGTACTGGTCGACAATGCGCGCGATGTCGGCGGCAGTGACGGCCTGCGTTCGCCGCATACCGAGTGGGCTGAACACGCGTGAGGGCGCGACGCTCGGCGACTTCGTTCCCTGCGGGTTCGCGACCGGACCGGCGTGGCCGATCTGCGCGGCGACGGCCGCGCCTTCGGCGTGGACCGCGTCGGTCAGTGCGCGCAGGCCCTCGCCGACGTCGGGGTTGTCGAGCACGATCTGATGCCCGTCGGTCGAGCCTGCGCGCGTGACCGCGCAGTAGGCGACGGTGGTCATGCCGACGCCGCCGGCCGCGAACCGCCGATGGAACTCGATGAGCTCGGGTGTCACCACGCGCTTGGGCGTGCGGCCTTCGAAGGTCGCAGCCTTGATGATGCGATTGCGCAGTGTGATCGGACCGAGCGCGGCGGGCGTGAAGGGATCGGGGGCAGCCACGTGGCGAACGTAGCCTCCCCAACCCAGCTTTGTCGGCTCCCGCGCGCCACAATGGGGCGTGGATCTCGAACAGTTCTACGAAGCCGACCCGCGCCGCCGCCATTCCGAGGAGCTCGAGTTCGGGCGGGAATGGACCGACTCGAGCGGGCGATGCCAAGTGTCGTGGGTCGCCGACACCGGCGAGGTCTACGCCATGCTCGAACCGTCGGGTCACGTGGTCGAGATCGACCCAATCGGTGACGAGCGGGTCGAGGGCCCCGCGGTCAGCGAGCTCGTGATCGAGGTGCTCGGCGTGGTCGAAGGTCGCGACGCCATCGCGCGCGTCATGAGCGGCTGGGAAGACGCGATGAACACCCCGAACAGCCTCGACTGGGTACGCAACCGGATCGCCAACGCGACGAACGAGACGCAGGATCCGCCCGCGAACCCGTCGGGCGACATGTCGTCGTACTGACGACCCTTCAGGGCGCGGCGGTGAGTCGCTGCGCGAGGTCGCGGCGCAGGATTTTGCCGATGTCGCTGCGCGGCAAAGCGTCGACGCGGTGAAACGCCACGGGAACCTTGTACGGCGCGAGGTGTTCGCGGCACAGCGCGGTGAGGGCGTCGTCGGACGGCGCGGGCTCGCGCAGCACGACGAACGCGACCGGAACCTCGCCGAGCCGTGCGTCGGGGGCGCCGACGACCGCCGCGTCCTCGACGCCCGGATCGAGGCGCAACACCTCTTCGACCTGTTCCGGAAACACCTTGTTGCCGCCGCGATTGATGACGTCGGACGCGCGGCCTTCGATCCAGACGAAGCCGTCGTCGTCGACGCGCGCGAGATCGCCGGTGTCGACGAAGCCGTCGGCATCGACGCGCGCGGGATCGATCCCGACGGCCGTCGCGGGCGGGCGCACGAGCAACCGTCCGACCCCCGCGTCGGCATCGGCAATTCGGATCGCGACACCGGGATGTGCGCGCCCGACCGCGCCGATCTTCTCCGAATGCGCGCGCGCGTCGGCTGCCGTCCAGCCGATGACTTCACCCAGCTCGGCTTGGCCGTAACCGTTCAACACGACGACGCCGAACTTGTCGGTGAACCGGCGCGCGGCCAGCGGCGACAGCGGCGCGGTGATACTGCGCACGTAGCGCAACGGCGTGAGGTCGGTCACCGCGGGATCGTCGGCGAGCATCGTCAGCGCGGCCGGCGGCAGCACCGTCGAGGTGATCGCGAACTGGCCGACGACCCGCGCGAATTCTGTGGTCGAGAACGCGTCCATCACGACGATCTCGGCGCCCGCGCGCAGGCCGAAGCACACGTTGTAGATGCCGGCGTTCAACGCGAGCGACACCGGCACGAGATTCGGTGCGGGCCGGCGCGGAGTCGACGCGTTGGCGCGCAGCGGCGTCAGGACGCGGTCGAGGAGCTCGAGATAGCTGTCGTGCGTGTGCAGCACGGGCTTGGGCGTTCCCGTCGTCCCCGACGTCCACGTGACGAACGCAACGCGCGGCTCGTAACGCACGGGATCGTCGAGCGCGCGCAGGCCCGCCGCGTCGACGAACGCGGCGGGCCGGGTCGCCGCGAGCACCCGCTCGACCTCGGCCGGCGGGACGCGCGGGTTCACCGGCACGAACACCGCGCCGGCGAGCCATACGCCGAACATCGCGACGATCCCGCCCGCCCCGTTCGGCAGCTGCACCGCGACGGCGTGTCCCGGTTCGACACCCAGCGCGCGCAGTTGCTCTTGGAGCGCGGTTGCACCCGTGCGCGCCTCCCCGGCGGTCATGGTGGCGTCCGGACCATGCAACAGCGCTTCGTCGGCGGCGGCCGGATGGTCGAAGAGCAAAGCGGCGAGGCTCACGCGCCGCGGACGATACCCGCCACCAGGTCGGGAACCCCTGACCCCTCGCCGCTCCCTACCGACGTGTAGGGTGGGCGCCGATTTCGACAACCCCGGGTCATGACGCCCTTCGGGGCGCCGAGGAGCACCTGTGAACGCATCCCCCGTCGCACTGGCCGATTCGCCGGTCGCCGAGTCCGCCCGAGTGACCTACAACTACGGGCGCATCCCCCGCACCCCCGACGAGCACGTCAACATGCGTACGTCGGCGGCGTTCTTCATCGTTCATCTCCTGCCGTTCCTCGCGATCTTCACCGGCATCACGTGGACCGCGGTCGCCTTGTTCGTCGTGATGTACACCGTGAGGATGTTCGCGTTGACCGGCGGCTACCACCGCTACTTCGCGCACAAGGCCTACCGGATGAATCGCTTCTGGCAGTTCGTCATGGCGTACCTCGGCACGACGGCCGCGCAGAAGGGCCCGCTGTGGTGGGCCGCGCATCACCGCAACCATCACCGCTACAGCGACGGCGAGCTCGACATCCACTCACCACGGCGCGGTTTCTGGTGGAGCCACGTCGGCTGGATCCTCTGCGACAAGTACAACGAAACCGAAACGCACATGATCCGCGACTTCGCGAAGTATCCGGAGATCCGCTTCCTCAACAAGCACAACTGGATCGGTCCGTGGTCGATGGGGATCTTCTGCTTCCTGGTCGGCGGATGGAGCGGCCTGTTCTTCGGATTCTTCGGCTCAACCGTGTTGTTGTGGCACGGCACGTTCACCGTCAACTCGCTCGCCCACGTGTTCGGTCGTCGGCGCTACGACACCACCGATACGAGCCGGAACTCGATGCTCATCGCGTTGTGGACCGGCGGCGAGGGCTGGCACAACAACCACCACCGCTACCAGTACTCCGCCCGCCAGAGCCATCACTGGTGGCAGATCGACATGACCTACTACGGCCTGTACGCGCTGTCGAAGATCGGTATCGTCCGCGACTTGCGGCCGGTGCCCGTCGAGGTGATCAACGAACCGCGCGTCGCCAGGGTTCGAGATCGAGCCGCGGATAGCGCACCTGTGTTGCCGCAATGAGCTCGTCCGTCCATACCGGGTGACCGGGGGGCGGGAAACCGAACAGCTCGAGCTCACGCGGCGTCGACCCTTCCACGAATCGGGTCCATCCGGGATGCGTCGACTTCGATTGCGGCGCGTGGTAGCCGATCCACGTCGCGTCCGCGCGCTTGTACGCGACGATCGCCAAGAACCGTGAACCGCGCGGACGCGTGATGTTCACGCCGCGATGGAACACATCATTGCGATACGCCATGACCGAGCCGCGCCGGCCGACTGCGGCATGCTCGGCCGCATAGATCTCGGGATCTTGTTCCGGGAAGAAGATCTCATTCGTCGAACGCCCGCGGGCGTCTCCCAGTGACACAACGTGCGTCGGCGCGCAATCGGGCTCCACGTCGGTGAGGTACACGAACATCTCGACGTGCGCCCACGGCCGGCCGCCCAGCGCGGGCAACCACGAATGGTTGCGGTCGGTGTGCATCGGCTGCTCGTAGTCGGCGTCGCCGGTGTAGCGCGCGCTCGCATGCGATTGGTACACCCGCACGTCGCGCGTCTCGAGCACCCGCTCCGCGAAGTCGACGATCGACGGATGCACGTAGAGCCGGTTCAGCGCGCCGCTCCCCATGAACGGGAACTCGGCGCCCCACCGATGCTGGTCGGGCCGGAACCACGGTCCGTGCTCGGGCATCTCGGGCCAGCCCCGCCGCAACGTCGCCGTGTCCTTGCCGGGCGGGATGTAGCGCGCGGGTTCGTCGTGGAAGTTCTCGGGCCTCGGGAACACCGTCCACAGATCGTCGAGCGCCACGTCGACGGCGCCGGTCTCAAGGAGCTCGTCGAGCAATACCCAGCCGTCGTTCTGCCACGCCGCCACTTCGTCGTCGCGGGCCAACCGTCCCTGCGTCATGACATCCTTCCGCTTCGCTCGAAATAATCCTGCAGCACGCGCCGATGTCTTCGCTAGCTTCGTAGCAATGGAGCCCGTCGTCGCATCGGTGCAGCGAAGTGAGACCCACACTCTGCGCAAGTTCGCGCAGCCGAGCATCCAGTTGCGCGCCGACTTCGGCGTCGAGGGCGACGCGCACGCCGGCGCGACCGTGCAACACGCGTCGCGGGTTGCGCGGGACGCGACAGAGCCGAACTTGCGCCAGATACACCTGATCGCAGCCGAGCTGCACGAGGAGCTCGGGGCGGCCGGGTTCACGGTCGGCCCCGGCGACATGGGCGAGAACGTGACGACGCGGGGCATCGACCTGCTCGCGCTCGCCACGGGGACCCGTCTGCGGCTCGGTCTCGACGCGGTCGTCGAGATCACCGGTTTGCGTACTCCGTGTAAACAGCTCGACTCGCTCCAACCCGGCCTCATGGACGCGGTGCTCGACCGCGCCGCCGACGGCAGCCTCGTGCGCCGGGCCGGCGTCATGGGCGTCGTCGTGAAAAGCGGCGAGGTGTGCGCCGGCGACCCGATCTTCGTCAGCGTGCCTCCGCAGCCCCACCGCCGGCTCGAGCCGGTCTAGGCGTCAGGGCGCCCGGAGAGCGCGATACCCCGTCGAGTACCGTTTGTGGTCGTATGCGCGAGCTCCTCGCCGCGCCCGACGGGACGCTCACCGACGAGTCCAACGCGCCGCAACCAGCTGTGCCGCGCACCGGCGGCTCGTGGCGCTACGAACCCGCGCTCGACGGGTTGCGCGCGCTCGCGGTCACCGCGGTCCTCGTGTTCCACAACGCCGGCGGCGGGGCTCCCGGCGGGTTCCTCGGCGTCGACATCTTCTTCGTGCTCTCGGGTTTCCTCATCACGTCGCTGCTGATCCGGGAGTGGAACGGCGCTCGGAGCATCGATGTCGTCTCGTTCTGGGGGCGGCGCGCCCGCCGGTTGTTGCCCGCCCTCGGCGTGCTGCTGCTGCTCGTCGCGGCCTATGTGGCGTACGCGGCCCCGCCCGACAACGGCGGATCATTCCGGCTCGACGGCCTGGCTACCGCGTTCTACGTCGAGAACTGGCGGCTCATCCTCACCCATCACTCCTATTTCGCGTCGTTCAACGGGCTCACGCCGTTGGGTCACACCTGGTCGCTGGCCATCGAGGAGCAGTGGTACTTGATCTGGCCGCTCGCGCTCGGAGCGATGATGTATCTCGCGCGCGGGCGTTTGTCGCGGGTCGTGCCCGTGGTGGTCGCGCTCGCAGTCGTATCAGGCGGCCTGATGGCCTACCTGTACCGGCCCGGTTCCGACCCCTCGCGCGTGTACTACGGCACCGATACACGCGCGCAGGCGCTGTTGATCGGATCGCTCCTCGCGTTCGCCGCGGTCGCGTGGGGTCGCGCGACGACCAGGACGATGCGCGTCATCCTCGAGGTCGCCGGCTTGCTGGCGGCGGCGTGGGTCGTGTGGGTGATCACCCACGTCAACAGCGATGCGACGTGGCTCTACCGCGGCGGACTCGCCGGATTCGCCGTTGCAACCGCGATCGTGATCGCCGCCGCGGTGCAACCGCGCAGCCCCGTCATCGGCCGCGTCTTGTCGGTCCCGCCCTTGCGCTGGCTCGGTCTCATCTCGTACGGCGTCTATCTGTTTCATTGGCCGATTTTCTTGTGGCTCACGCCCACGCAGACCGGCCTGTACGGCTGGCGCCTCTTCACGATCCGGGTCGACGTCGTGATCGTGCTCGCGATCGCGTCGTACTTCCTCGTCGAGATGCCGGTGCGCCGCAGAACCTGGCGGCGGCCGGTGCTCACGTTCGCCGGTCCCGCGGCGGCCGTCATCGCGGTGCTCGTGTTCGCCACGAGCTCGGTGGCGTCGCCGAAACCGGTCGCGGCCGCGCCCACCGCCCGGTCGACGATCCCGACGCCGAAGGCGCACGGGCGCAATCTGCGCGTCCTCGTCGCCGGCGACTCCGTCGCGTGGACTTCTGTGTGGCTCCATCCCGACGGCGTGAACGCGGTGAAGCAGATGGGCATCGACATGCAAAACACCGCGATCATCGGTTGCGGCATTGCCGGTGGTTCCGACGCCGACGGCGGCAGCACGTCGATCCCGCAGGGATGCAAGGCGTGGCCCTACGTGTATCGCAAGAACATGGCGATCTCGCGACCGGATGTCAGCCTGCTGATGACCGGCTCCTGGGAGCTCGTGGACCACAAGGTCAACGGCATCACGATGACACCGGGCCTCCCTGCATACCGCGAATACCTCTTCCGACAGCTCGACCTCGCGCGCAGCATCCTCTCGGCAAACGGCACGCATCTGGTGATCGGGCTGACACCCTGCTTCGACCGTCCGATCATGAGCGACACCGACGTGGCGCGCCAGCAAGACGACATCACGCGACTCGCGTGGCTCGACGGGGTGTGGTCGGATTACGCGCGTGCCCATCCCACCGATGTCAGCGTGATCGATCTTCGGGCGTTCCTCTGCCCGACCGGCACGGTCCGCGACACGATCGACGGCGTGCAGATGCGCAGCGACGGCATGCACTTCACCGATCCGGGTGCGGTCGTGCTGTGGAAGTGGCTCACTCCGCAGCTCCGCTTGATTGCTTCGGAGTTCCACCGTGGTTGACACTTCGTTGAACGAGCCGATCGTCGAGGTCGACGGCCTCTGGAAAGCGTTCGGCCCGGTGAGCGCGGTCGAGGACTTCTCGTTCGCGGTGGAGCGCGGGCAGGTGTGCGGGCTGCTCGGACCGAACGGCGCGGGCAAGACCACCACGCTGCGGGTGTTGATGGGTCTGGAACGCCAGTCGCGCGGGGAAGTGCGACTCTTCGGTGAGGAGGTCGTGCCGAGCTCGCCCGAACTGCGACGCGTCGGCGCGATGGTCGAGCAGGCCGCATTCATCCCGCACCTGTCGGGGATGAAGAACCTGCGCTTGTGGTGGGAAGCCAGCGGCGCGCGCTGGCGCGACGCCGATCTCGACGGCGCACTCACGGTCGCCGCGCTGGGCGGGGCGATCAATCGCAAGGTGAAG
>Ga0335082_10009290_pt1 | contig 10684 bp, 8 predicted proteins | sample Lox_Sample_41_FD_206718 | JGI IMG/M metagenome (GOLD analysis project Ga0335082, IMG submission 206718) | Soil microbial communities from Loxahatchee National Wildlife Refuge, Florida, United States - Lox_Sample_4.1 | ecosystem: Environmental > Terrestrial > Soil > Wetlands | place: USA: Florida...
TGCGTTCAGCAGCGTCGACTTGCCACGCTTGAACTGGCCGACACAGGCCACGTAGAAGCGGCCGCCCGCGATGCGCTCGGTCAGGGCGTCGGCAGCGGCAGCGAGCGCGGGAGCGTCGAGCTCGAGCGTGAGCGCCGCAAAGTCGCTCAGGCGCGATAGCGGATCACGTCGCCCTTGCGGAACCGCCTTCAGCTGATGAGGAGATGTACCTACCATCCTGTGCTTCGGTAGGAGTCATCAGCCCTGCGGGCGGTTGTACGGCGAACCCCATCGCCGATTGCCGGAGGACGGTACCGGTCGACCGCCGGCCTGTCAACGTGCTTCCAGAATCCGCTCGAACCGGATGGACGTCTCCGCGGCCTCGGTCGGGTTGCCCACCGGCAAGGTGAACTGAAACGTGGTGCCCCGCTCGGGGTTGTGCGTCGCCCAGAGACGGCCGCGGTGCGCCTCGATGATCGACCGGCTGATCGACAGGCCCATCCCGAGTCCGTCCGCTTTGGTGCTGTAGAACGCCGCGAACACGTCGGCGCCGGGTTCCGACAGGCCGACCCCATTGTCGGACACGGAGACGGCGATCGAGTCCCGCCCCTCCGCCGCCGTCGCAACGACGACGCGGCCGTCGGCCCGGGCGGCGCTTTGCACGGCCTCCACGGCGTTGCGCAGCAGGTTGAGGAGGACCTGCTCGATCTGGACGCCGTTACAGGTCACCGGCTGCAGGTCGGCGGCGAGATCGAGCTGGATCCGGATGCGATGCTGGCGCGCGTCGCTATCGACGAAGTGAGCCGAGTCGCGCACCAGTCCGTTCACATCGACCGGCTTCTGCTCGCCCGGCTCCTTGCGCACGAGATCGCGCACGCGCCGAATGATCTCCCCGGCGCGCAGCGATTCCTGCGCGATCGCCTCCAGAATCGGCAACAGCTCCGCGCTGTCGACCGAACCGCTGCGCAAGCGGCGCACGGAGCCGTGTGCGTAGTTGGTGACGGCGCCGAGCGGTTGGTTGATTTCGTGGGCGAGCCCGGCCGCCATCTCGCCCATGGTCCCGAGCCGGAGGACGTGCGCCAGATCCGCCTGGTGCCGGCGCGCCTGCTCCTCGGCCCACTTGCGCTCGGTAATGTCGGTGGAAATCCCCCAGATCCCGACCGGTCGGCCGTCGTGGTCGAACTGCGGAAACTTGACCGACACGTACGTCCGCGCGCCGTCCGCCAGAGGGATCGTCTCCTCGAACTGGATCGCGGTACCCGACTCGAGGACCCGACGGTCGTGCGCTTGCAGCGCCTGCAAGGCCTCCGGCGGCATGACCTCCTCCAATCGCTTCCCGACCACCTCCTCGGCACGCCGCCCCATCAGCTCTTCCCAATAGCGGTTGACCACCCGGTAACGGCCCTCGGTGTCGCGCAAGTAGATGGCCGCCAACGCGTGATCGAGCACGCCCTGCAGGCGGCGCTGACTCTCGCGCATGTCCGCGACGGCGCGCTGGTGCTCGGCCGCCTCGCGTGCGAGCCGGGCCGCGGTCGCGTCCAGCTCGGCGGTGCGCTGGACAACGCGCTGCTCGAGCTCGACGTTGAGCTGGGCCAGGCGGACTTCGGCCTGGCGGCGGCGCAGATTCTCCATCAGCAGCTCGAGGCAATGACGCCGCAGCTCGGCGGCGATCACGACCGAGACGATCAGCCCGAGCGCCACGGCGGCAGCGGCCTGGCCGGATGGCGGGCCGAGACTGCCGTCCACCAGGTAGCTGTTCACGGCGATCGCGCCGCCGGCAACGCTCGCCATGGCCACCTGCGGCCGCAGTCCCCATGGCAGCGTCGCCGCCGCGATGAGGGCGAGGCCCATGAGCGTGATCGCGGTCGGGGCCACGTCGCCGTGCCACACGCCCGCCAGCGCCCGGAATCCGCAGCCGCCGGCGAAGACCACCACCGCGAAGGCCACCGGTTGCCGGCGGACGACCGGCAGGGTGAGCGCCGCGTAGCAGAGGCCGATCAGCAGCGCGATGCCCAAATTCATCACCTCGGTCCATGCCGGGGCTGCTCGGAGGTAGTTCACGAGCGCGAACACGACTACCGTCGCCAGACCGAAGCTCAACGCCACCCGGACGCGGCGTCGGATCAGCCGATTGAGCTCTTCGCGCAGCTCCGATTCCTCGTGCGCCGACTGGCCTGCCATCACATGAGAATTTAACGCAGAGCCGGCGGCGAATGGGAAGAGCTAGTGGTTTTCCCGGTTGTCCCGCCTTGGCGGCCTCCGGCCCCCGTTGTCCGTTCTCCGTTGTCCGTTCGATCGACGTTGGGCTCCTCCGCCCTCGTTGCTCGGCGTGATACGGTGGATATAAGAATTGAATTGATAAGACTGACGAGCAGCAGCCTGGCGGGCTCGGGACGGCCCCCAACATACCTGCACCTGTCGCGCCCCTGGGCCGCCGCGGCAATCCTCGGCGCAATGGGCGGCATTTTCCTCCTCGACCGCAGCACCGGCGACACGCCGGTCCAGCATCTCTACTATCTGCCGATCATCCTGGCAGCGCTGCAGTTCGGGGTCGCTGGTGGCGTCGCCACCTCCCTCAGCGCGGTGGTGCTCTATCACTTGGCCAACGATTCACTGTTCCCGAACCCAAGTCGCTCGCCAGGAGCTGAGAACCGCTGCGCGAGCCGCGTGCGCCGGTCCACGAGCCAGCCGGCGCGCGCGCACCAACAGGCCGAGCACCAGCGTCGCAAGCGCGATGCGGAGCGGCGATATGAGGGGCGCGACCGCCGCGGCCGTCCCCACGCCCACGCCCAGGAACGCGAGCGGCGCCGCGAGGCACAGCGGGCACTTCGGCACGGCAATGGTCAGCAGCGCGGCCGGCGCGAACGCGAGCAGCGATGCAATCCGCTGCCGGCGCCCGCCGCGCCGCGCCGACCGCCGACTCCTCGCCCCGGCCCCGCAACACTCAGCGCTCATACTCGTAGCGCCGCTTGAGCCAGGCCATCGTGAAGGGCAGCCCGTCCTCGTCGCGGCCCTTCGGCACCAGGTCGAGGTAGTGGTAGGCGGTGTTCATCATGTCGAGCCCGCGCGCGTAGCACGAGTAGGTGTGAAAGACCGTGCCGTTGGCGTCTTTGAAGAAGACGCTGATGCCGGGCCGCTCCTCGAATGCCTCCTTGACCGGCGCGTAGTTGTACACGCCCTTCCCGCTCGCGAAGTCCTCCGGCCGGAGCGAGACCTGGTTGAAGTCGTTGCCGAGCGACGACAGCCAGGTGAAGCTCCAGCCCAGCCGCTGGGCGTACGCCTGGAGCCGGGCCAGGGGGCCACGCGAGATCGCGACCATGCTCACGTCACGCTGCTGCAGGTGCGCGACGATACCGTTGAAGTTGTCGGCCCAGAACGAGCAGCTCTTGCAACCGGCGTCCCAGTCCGGTCCAAACATGAAATGATAGACGACGAGCTGGCTTCTGCCCGCGAACAGCTCGGCCAGGGTCTGCCGGCCGCTCGGGCCCTCGAACACGTACTCCTTTTCCACCCGTACCCAGGGCAGCCCGCGCCGCTGCTCGCTCAGCTGGTCGCGCAGCCGGGTCAGCTCCTTCTCGCGCTCGAGCAGCTGTCGGCGCGCGGCAATCCATTCCTCTCTCGATACAATCGCATGGTTCGCTGTCATCGGAAGCTCCTTTCTTCGACTGCAGCATGTCTACACAAACCGGCGCACGACGTGTGAGTAACAAAAGCGGCGGGATTCACGCTGCGTGGTGGTAACGGCCTTTTTCAACGCGGAGGACACGGAGGACACAGAGGAACACGGAGACGGACACATCCCGGCCCCGCTAGCGGCACTCCAACGGTCGGCCGGGCCTGGTCGACCCAATGGGTCCGTCTCTGCGGACCTCTGCGTTCTCTGCGTCCTCTGCGTTGAGAAGGCCGTTACCACCGCGCTGGCCAATTTTGGTCGGTCCTCCCTACTAGAATGCCGGCATGGATCCCCTCGTGACTGCCGCCGCGCGCGCCCTGGCGACTGGCGACCCGCTCGGCGCCCTGCAACGCGTGGCGCTGCGCAACGATGCACCGTCGCTGGCGCTACGCGGAATCGCCATGGCGCAGCTCGGCGAGCTCGCCCGCGCCCGCGAGCTGCTGCGGCGCGCGGCGCGTCGCTTCGGGCCCAGGGCCACGCTGGCGCGGGCGCGCTGCACGGTCGCCGACGCCGAGATCGCCCTGGCCGCGCGCGAGCTCGGCTGGCCACTCCGCCCGCTGGCTGCCGCCCAGCAGGTGCTCGAGGCGCACGGCGACGCTGCCAATGCGCTCCACAGGACCAGAGGCGTCTGGCCTCCGCGCCCTCTGTGGTGAATCACACTGAGGCAACGCCGACCGTTGGACTCGATCTCCCTCTTCGCGGCAGAGTCTGTCTGCGGCGAGCGAGCCGTTGGAGAGGGGGTCTCGCATGAGTAAGCGCATCGCCAAAGTCCCCGCGAAACACCTTTCGGCGGACGAGGCCGCCGGGCTGGTGCGATCGGGTATGTGGCTCGATCTGGGGGGCGTCAATTCCCAGCCGGAGCTGTTCGATCGGGCGTTGGCGGCGCGGATCCATGAGCTGTCCAACGTGATGATCCGGTCGTGTCTCTCGGTCCGGCCGCTCGCGTTCGCGGAAGCCGATCCCGAGGGGGCGCACTTCGAGTGCTACAACTGGCACTTCGGTTCCTACGACCGGGTGAAGCACGATGCCGGGCGCTGCGTCTACATCCCGCTCAACTTGGGCGAGGTGCCGGACTACTACCGCCGGTTCATCGATCCGCCGGACATCGCCGTTGTCAGAACCACGCCGCAGGACGAGGGCGGCATGTTCAACTTCGGCCCGACCAACGCGTGGATCCGCGCCGTGCTGGAGCGGGCGAAGACGGTGATCGTCGAGGCGTCACCCGGCCTGCCGTATGTCTTTGGCCCCGGGAACGGCGTGCACGTCAGCGAGGTCGACTACGTCATCGAGGGCACGGACCTGCCCCCCAGCGAGCTGCACAATCCGTCGATGACGGACGTCGACCGCGCGGTGGCGCACCAGATCGCCCCGGAGATCGAGGATGGCGCGTGCATCCAGATCGGCATCGGCGCCATGCCCAACGCGGCCTGCGCGCTGCTGGCCGAGAGCGGCGTGCGCGACCTCGGGGTGCACACCGAAATGCTCACCGACGGCATTATCGATCTGTGGAAGGCCGGCCGCGTCACCGGCGCGCGCAAGCAGCTCGATCCCGGCAAGATCGTCTTCACCTTCGCCCTGGGTTCCAAGACCCTGTACGAGGCGATTACGCGCAACCCCGAGATGCAGTGTTGCCCGGTCGACTACACGAACCTGCCGCACATCATCATGCAGAACGACCGTATGGTGTCGATCAACAACACCACCCAGATCGATCTGCAGGGACAGGCGGCGTCGGAATCCGACGGGCACCGCCATTTGACCGGGACCGGTGGGCAGTTGCAGTTCGTGCGCGGCGCCTACGCCTCGAAGGGCGGGAAGTCCTTCATGCTGTTGTCCTCCACCTACGAGCGCAGAGGCGTGCGCAAGAGCCGGATCGTGCTGGACCTCACCCCCGGCAACATCGTCACCACCCCACGCTCCGACATCATGTACGTCGTCACCGAGTACGGCATGGCCAACCTGAAGGGGAAGTCGGTGGCCGACCGCGCCAGGGCGTTGATCGCGCTCGCGCATCCGGATTTCCGCGAAGGGCTCGAACGCGAGGCGCATGAGCACGGGCTGCTCCCGCGCTGGGTCTCGCCGGGTGCGGGCCTCGCGTCCTGAGCGACCGCGCGGCGAGCCGGTCAGTCCCGAAATGCCGCCATCTGCGCGTCGAGCGCCTTCTTGAAAGCTGGGCGCGCCTCGCAGCGACGTTGGTAGGCGGCCAGGACCGGCTGTTCCTGCACCAACTCCGTATGACGCAGAATCCGTAACACCGTGGTCATCAAGATGTCGGCGGCGGTGAACGGTCCGCTGAAGTACTCGCGATCGCCGAGACATCCCGCCAGGACGCCGAGCCGTGTCCGCACCCGATCGACCACCGCCGGGCGGCGCTCCTTGGCCCAGGCCTGGTCCGGACAGAAGAGGTCGATCTCGGCGAGGCCCTGGATCGGGTTCTCGATCGTGTTGAGCGCCGTGAACATCCACTGCACCGTCCGCGCCCGCGCCTGCGCGTCCTTCGGCAGCAATCCGTCGCTGCGTTCCGCGATGTACTGCACGATGGCGCCCGACTCGAACAGGGTGAAGTCGCCGTCCTGGATGGCCGGCACCTGGCCGAACGGTTGAATCGCGCGGTACGCATCCAACGTGATGGCGCCCTCGCCGCGACCGATCAGGGTGATGCGATGCGGTAGGCCCCCTTCCTCGAGCGCCCAGCGCACACGCAGATCGCGCACCAGCCCCTGCGCGAACGGGGGAACGATGCCGAAGGCGTAACAGGTGATCATCCGGACCTCCTTTGTCGCCCGAGCGGGCGCCTATTGATGAGTGTCTTCCACCCTACAGACGAAGCACAGACGGCCAAATCGACAATCCCACCACCGCACCGCCTCACAAACATGCCCGCCGCGTGTTTTTTTCACCCGCCGGCTGTCGATCCGACGCAGCGCCGGTCGACAAGAGAACGAAGGCCGAGGCAATCTGGCTGCACGAGACGAAGGAGGCGACGCAAATGGCACAGGGCGACAACCATTTCATCTGGTACGAGTTGATGACCAGCGATCAGCCGGCCGCCGAGGCGTTCTATCGCGCCGTGGTGGGCTGGGGCATGGCGGACGCCGGACAGCGCGGCATGCGCTACACGATCCTGTCGGCCGGCGCCCGAGGCGTCGGCGGGGTGATGGCGATTCCCGAGGAGGCTCGCCGCGCCGGCGTGACGCCCAGCTGGACCGGCTACATCGCCGTGCCCGACACCGATGCAGAGGCGCGGCGCATCGTCGAATCGGGTGGAACGATCCACCGCCAGCCCGACGACATTCCCAACGTCGGCCGCTTCGCGGTCGTCGCCGATCCCGGCGGCGCGGTTTTTCAACTCTTCACGCCGCTCCCGGGCGCGCACGAGCCGCCGATCGACCCGCGGGCGCCCGGCTACGTCGGCTGGCACGAGCTGCTCGCCGGCAACGGACAAGCTGCCGCCTTCGCCTTCTACTCGAGCCATTTCGGCTGGAGCACCATCGAGACGCTCGATATGGGCGCGATGGGTTCCTACCGCATCATTGGGACCGATGGCGTGCCGTTCGGCGGCATGATGGACAAGCCCGCGCAGGCACCCGCCGCGGTGTGGAACTTCTACGTCAACGTCGACGGCATCGACGCGGCCGTGCGGCGCGTCGAGCAGCACGGCGGCACCGTCCTGATGGGCCCCCACGAGGTCCCCGGCGGCAGTTGGATCATCCAGGCCGTCGACCCGCAGGACGCGAGCTTCGCCCTGGTGTCGCGCTCGCGCTGACGAGCGGCATCGAGCTGCGGGGTCGCTTCCGCCTCCGTGTCACGACCCGCTGGAACCGATGGCATGCTCAGATCGGCACGAAACGCTTGAGCTTGCCGATTGCCGTCCGCTCGATCGCCGCGACGCGTACCACGGCGATATCGGGATCGCGGAGCCCGGCCCTCGCCACATGCGCGGCGATCGCTGCCCGTAACGCCTCGACGTTCACCTCGTCCGCGGTGCGGATCGCAATCGTCGCGCCGCGCGGCGTCTGACGCACCTGGTATTCGATGAGCCCCGGCTCGCGGCTCAGGGGCGAGCGAAACACGTGCGGGTGGATCGCGATCCCGCCAGCGTAGCGAAACACGTCGTCGAGGCGACCCTGGACGTCGGCGACGCGCGCGAACGCGGAGCCGCACGGACAAGGCTCCGCCAGCACCGTCACCTCGTCAGTGATTTCGTATCGAATCAGCGGCAACGCCGTATTGAAGAGATTGGTGAGGTAGATCTTCGCGGACGTTTCGCCGGCGCCCACCGGCCGCCCGTCGTCACCCACCGGCTCGATGACCAGCAGGTCGTCCGACAAGTGCATCCCGGCACCCCCGAAGCACGACACCCCGGTCGGGCCCCCCTCGGATGTCCCCCACGCATTGCCGACTGGTGCCCCCCAGGCGCGCTCCATCGCGCTCCGCATCGCCGGCAGCAACGGCTCCGCGCCCGCAACGACGGTCGCCGGCCGTATGCGCAGGCTACCGCGCAGCGCTTCGTGCGCCAGCTCGAACAAGACCGACGAATAGCCGACCAGCCTGAACGGCTGTAGGTCGTTGAGGCCCGCGACGATCTGCGAGATGGGCATGGTCACCGGAAAGCTGTGCACCGCCGCCGTCGCCGGGCTCGAGAACGTCGCGCCCCACGTGCTCGACATGTGCGTCGGTCCTTCGGCGGCGACCGAGGCCACGACCAGCGGGCCTGGGGTCGCCGCCGGGTTGCTCATGTCGAACCGGATGCCCCACCGCACGACGGCAGCGAAGCCGATCGCCCAGGCGTCCCAATCCCAGACGAAGACACCGCGCCGGCCGCTCGAACCGCCGGATGCGACAGCGTGATAGGCGTCGAAGAGGTAGGTATCGCTGCTGATCGCTTCCAGATGGTGGTTCACCAGGTCCAGGGTCAGACGCCGATCGGTGACGATGGCGTCCCAGTGTGCCATCAGGTCGTCCTTCGTCATGACTGGCAACGACGAGAGGTCCGCCGCCGTCAAGGACTCGACGTCGACCGCGCCCAGCCGCTCTCGGTGCCACGGCGACTTCTCGCATGCGAGGCGGACGATTCGCCGCAGGGCATCGGTCCGCTCGCGCTCGATGTGCTCGCGCGGCCAGGACACGTGCTGGAGATATTCCGGCGTCAGCTCGATGAAACGGGCCAGGTGCTGTTGGCGTATCGTCTCGTAGTCGGCCATCGATCAGCCTCGCGAGCGACCTCTCCCCCGATGCGTCCGCCTCCGCCTACTCGCCCTCCTTCCCCGGTCCCGCACCGGCGGCGCTGGAGGTCGGTGAACGACGGCCATCAGCTCATGACGCGCGCTGAATCGTGTATGTGAAAAATGTCTTCCAGTCGAGCAGACCGTGCTTCACGAGAAAGACGATCACGGCAACCGCAGCCAGCCCGAGGAGCACCACCAGACAGCCACACCCACTGGCCAAGGACTGCAACCGGCTGGCCTCCTTGCGAAGATACTCGGGCGCCGGCGGACTGCGCAGGGGGCGGCCGCAGTGCGGACACACGAACGCCTGATCGGATACCTGTCCAGTGCAGTCGGGGCAGGCGATGAGCGCCATGCGTCGGGGTTCTCGGCCGGCAGCCTATATCAGGAATTCCGTTTCGCTTCCGCTCCCAGGCGACACAACGGCGTTCGGCGTCCCCCCCAGTGCGCTCTCTCGGTGGCCTCTGTGTCCTCTGTGGTGAATTGAGCTGAGGCCACTACCGCGGCGCGCTACCGCTGGCGAGCGCCAGGCCGGGGAATGGCGTGTGGACGCCCACCTTCCGGAGGTCGCGCGCGAACGGAATGTCGACGAGCCGATAGAATTGCACCCGCTCCGGCTCGTACGCCGCCTCCCGGAGCGCAATCCGTTCGTACGTGCGGCCCGGGAGCGCAGTCCGGTCGACGAAGCGCGCGTCTTGGACGTCGTTGAACACGCCGCGGTCCCCGGCGTCGTAGCCGAGGTCGCCGGCGTACAGCCATGCGTAGTAGCCGTGGCGCTCGATCGGCGCACGCAGCGCGCCCGGCTGGCTGTCCCGCAGATCGTAGGCCACGAAGTATGCGACCCCCATCACCTCGGGCGTGCCGTCGCCGTCGATGTCGAACGCGTCGTAGTACGGAGACTGATTGTAGTAGACATCGACGGAGGCGAGCTCGGTGGTCTCGGCCGGCAGGAGCTGGCGGAGCTCCGCGATGTGGCCGGCGTTCACGTGCGTGCAGCCGTGCGAGATCGGTCCGCGCGACAGGAGCCACAGGTAACGAAACGGCTGGCCGTCGCGGCTGCCGCCGTCGACGCTCCGCCACGTCGCGGGCAGGAACCCGGTGCGGGCCGGCTCCATCTCCCAGTACAGGGTGTGGAACGCGTCGTGCATCCGCGGGCCGATGTGGATGTACGGCAGCCACGGCGAGTAGCTGTACGACTCGTCGGTCGGGATGTGATCGATCGTGAGCGTCCGCTGGTGCGTGGTGAGGGCGCGCCGGCCCGGGGTCGGAAACTCCGGGATGTGGCGGCCGTTCCACATCGTGGTCGCGTTCAGCGTGCCGACGGGATAGATCGCGGTGAACTCGTCGAACACCAGCGCGTCGCCGCGCACGGGGTACCGACCGCCGGACACCTCGGCGAGGAGCGCGAGAAACGGGGCGCGCAGCTCGCCGGGCGACGCGCCGGCGGCCGCGCGGGCGACCAGCGCATCGGTCTCGCGAGCAACGCGTGGCTCGAGCTCCGCCACCCAGAGACGGTTCGGCAGCATCGCGTTCACGAGCTCGAGCCGCCGCGCGTCGTCGAGCCGCGGGCTCCCCTCCTGCACGGTCGCCGTCCAGCGCCGCACGACGTCGTCGACCGGCATGCGGATGCGGAAGACGCGGCCGGGGTTCAGCCGCTCGAGCAGATCGAGGTTCCGCGCCCGGAGAGCCTCGGGCGCGAGCGACGGCTCGGCCGCCACCAGCGCGTCGAGGTTCACCTCGCGCAGGCGCGCCTCGAAGTCGTCGAGGGCGTGGTTCTGCGTCGGCACGAGCCGCTCGGCGTCGA
>Ga0335082_10009291_pt1 | contig 10684 bp, 8 predicted proteins | sample Lox_Sample_41_FD_206718 | JGI IMG/M metagenome (GOLD analysis project Ga0335082, IMG submission 206718) | Soil microbial communities from Loxahatchee National Wildlife Refuge, Florida, United States - Lox_Sample_4.1 | ecosystem: Environmental > Terrestrial > Soil > Wetlands | place: USA: Florida...
CGGCCGATCGGTGCGACGAAACCCTTGCAGCGTCCCGTCGAAAAGCGAGACGTGCGTGACCTTGCAGTTGGCGGGCAGGCTCGCCGGATCGACCGCAAAACCGTGGTTCTGCGAGGTGATCAGCACCTTGCCGCTCTCGAGGTCCTGCACGGGATGGTTGGCGCCGTGGTGTCCGAACTTCATCTTCAGCGTTCGCGCGCCCGACGCGATTCCCATGATCTGATGCCCCAGGCAGATGCCGAACGTCGGCAGTCGGCGCTCGACCAGTTCACGGCATGCCTCGATCGCGTATGTGCACGGTTCCGGATCGCCCGGACCGTTGGAGAGAAAGATGCCGTCGGGCCGGAGTGCCAGCGCGTCGCGCGCAGGAGTGCGGGCGGGCACGACCGTGACGCGGCAGCCGCGCGCAGCAAGCAGCCGCAGGATGTTGCGTTTCACGCCGAAGTCGTACGCCACGACGTGGAACCTTGCGTTGCCAAGACGGCCGTAGCCCTCTCCCAGTTGCCACGCCGCTTCGTTCCACTCGTAGGAGCGTTCGACGGAAACCACCTTGGCGAGATCAAGTCCCGCCATTCCTGGGAACGAGCGCGCCAGGGAGATCGCGCGCGCTCCGTCGTCACCGACCAGGATTGCGCCGGGCTGGGCACCACGGTCGCGCAAGGCGCGTGTCAGCTTGCGCGTGTCGACGTCGGCGATCGCGACGACATTCTCGGCCACGAGATATTCGCTGAGCGAGCGAGTCGCTCGGAAGTTGGAATGGACGCGCGGAACATCTCTCACGATCAGGCCCGCGGCGTGCACACGTGTCGCCTCGACGTCCTCGTCGTTGACACCGGTGTTGCCTACATGCGGATACGTAAGCGTGACGATCTGCTGGCAATAGCTTGGGTCGGTGAGGATTTCCTGATAGCCCGTGATTGCGGTGTTGAATACCACTTCCCCGACCGTTTGGCCGGGCGCGCCGATCGAGCGGCCGCGAAACACCGTGCCGTCCGCAAGCGCAAGGACGGCTGTGGTTTCAAGCGGGAGCAAGTCAGGACTCCTGGGAAAGGCGGCTGTCAGCGTCCGCCGCCTACCGCGGGCTGCGAGACGGCCTGGGTAGCGCGAACCGCAACGCAGGCGGCGGATTATATCGAGCACCAAGGCGGGACCGTGGAGCGAGGCTCCCTGCAGCGGAAACGAGGGTCTATCCCAGCGGGCTACCGGCGGCTTGGGACGCGCGGCGCGGCCGTTCGGACGCGCGGTCCCGCCCAATCGGGCCGCGATGGCTACACTTCACGCGCGTTTGAACTTGCGCGGACTGGTCTTTGGCATCGCTCGAGCTCCGGCACCAACCATGCTGATCCTGCCGTACCAGACACGCTTCACCGCCCGCTCTCTGCCGATCGCCACGTTTCTCATCATCGTGGCGTGCACGCTCGTTTACTTCGTGCTCCAGGGCCGCGATAGCGAGATCTATCGGCAGGCGTACCAGCAGTACGCCGGCTCGGAACTGCCGAGCATCGAGTTGCCTCGTTACGAGGCATGGCTGGCCGATCGCAGCGACCGCACCTCGCACGAACGCCTTGCCAGGCTGCGATCGATGACGGCCAAGGCCGCCATCGGTCCGGCGCTCGAACTGATGCAGAGCGACCCGGAGTTCATGCGCGACCTGCGCGCACGGCGCGTCGTGACGCCGACCGATGCGCAGTACGCGACCTGGTCGCAGCAGCGGCGCGAGTTCGATGCAACGCTCAGCCGGTCGTTCATGGAGCGCTTCTCGCTGAAGCCGGACTGGTCCGAGCCATGGCGGCTGATTACCCATCAATTCCTGCACGGCGACTTCGGCCACCTGCTTGGCAACATGATTGTTCTATTGCTCGCAGGTCCGTTTGCCGAAGCCGGTCTTGGCCGCCTGCGCTTTCTCTTCTGCTACCTGCTCGGAGGAGTCGCCGCAGGTGCCATCCACCTTCTGATCGCACCGAACCCGCTCATCGGCGCCTCCGGCGCGATCGCCGCCGCGATGGCCATGGTCGCCGTGATCTACGGGACGCGTCGCGTCCCGGTCTTCTATTGGGTGCTCGTGTACTTCGATACGGCGCGCATTCCTGCGCTCGCGCTGCTCCCCGTGTGGATCGCGAACGAGCTCTACCAGTGGGCGTCCGAACCCGGATCGCGCGTTGCCTATGCAGCGCACGTCGGAGGATTCATCGCCGGCGCCCTGCTTGCCTGGCTGTTCAAGCCGAAGGATGCAAAGCGCATCGATACGCTGCTCGATGCGGAGTTCGGCGACGAGAACCGGCAGGAGCAGCAGTCGGAACTGTTGCGGCAGGCGCAGGAGGCTGCGGCGCGACTCGACACCAAGCGCGCCACCCGCCTCTATCGCGAACTCTGCGAGTTGCATCCGAACCGCGTCGACTACATGGCGGCCTGCTTCAACATGGCACTGCTCGGTACCGACGCGGAGGAGCTGAAGGACTCGGCGCTGCGCGTTCTGTGGTCGCGCAGCAAGCATCATCCCGAGGAGTTCCGCAAGGCGTTCATGTCGATGACGCAGCCGAAGGTGCTGCAAGTGCTGCCGGTCGACGAGCAGTTGCGGCTGACCCGCCGCCTGGTGCGCTTTCGCGAGGACGCCGCGGCGCTGCGAGTGCTCGACTCGCTGCTGTCGGACGACAACATGCGCACGCTCTATGCGCGGCAGATTGCCGACTGCCTGCTTGGATTGTTCACGACCTACACGCGGCACGGGCTGAAGCAACCGGCCGACAACGTGAAGACGCGCCTGAGTCGGTACTTCCCGTCACCCGACAACATCGGCGGCCTGCCGCCAAGCCGTCAGATGCCGCTGTCGATCCGCGCGCCCAATACGGTGCCGCCGGACACGCTCCACATCGACCTTACCCGCTGAAGCGTCAGGTCGCCGCGCCGAGACGCGCAAGGCGCTCGGCGAGCCGCTTGCCCTCGACCGCAGCCGGGTGTTCAGCGTAGGTCTTTATCAGATGGTCGAGCATCTGGGTGGCTTGCGCGCGCGGCGCGCCGGCCTCGAGCATGATTTGCGCGCCGAGCAGATAGATGTGCGGAATATCCGGATGCATGCGGTGGCGCTTGTCGAATCCGCGAATCAGCTGCGCCGCCAGTTTTGCCTTGCCTGCGGCGAGCGCGGCGCGCGCCAGCGGAACCACGAGTTCCAGCTTGCGCGGCTCATAGTCCGGTCGACGCGCAAACGCCGCCTCGACGAGTGGAAGCGCCTCGCGCGTGTTGTCGGTCTTAACGAGCAACTCGATGTAGCGCTCTGCGTGATCTTCGATACGCGGCGTCGCGCCCTCGATCAGCAGCAGCTTGTGGAGCCGGCCATGCAGCGACAGATCGCTGGGTTTCTCTCGCAGGTCCGCATTGAGCATGTCGATCGCCTCGCGGATCTCGCCCGCCGCGACCATCTGTCCGATCAGCGCATCCCGCGTGCGACGCTGGTGCTCCGCGGAACTGATGCGACCAATCGTGCGCGCCTCGCCGGGTCCGACCACCGACACCCCGAGGACATCTGCGTATTGGTACATCGCGTAGCCGATCAACGCGCACATCAGGATGAAGAAGTAGCTGCCGGTGAAGGTCAGGACGAAGAATCCCAGTCCCATGGTCCGGCCGATCGCTCCGGCGAGCGCCTGCGCGTCTGCTCCACCATTCATCGTCTTGCCGTGCACGCCGATGCGCGGCATCACCAGGTCCGCCGCCTGCTGCGAGCTGATCAGCAACAGCAGCAGGAACAGGCACAGGGCGAGATAGGGCTTGCCGATCTTGCGCGCAATCTCGATGCACCGCGCGGGATTGATGGAGTCGAAGAAACTGTCCGTCATGGTCATCACCATGCAGCTCGCAGGCAGCAGCAAGGCAAAGGCGATGAACAGCAGCGCCATGAGCAGAGGGCTGGTGAAGACGGCGCTGATCACTCCGATCAGGATCGGCACCACGATCATCACCAGGAACATCTTGTACGGGCGATGCGGGCTGCCCTGCTCCGCGAACTCGGGGTACTGATCCTGGCGCAGATATCCGGCCGCAGTGCGCTCGATCACCAGGAAGCCGTAGCGGGAGAGAAAAACCGCCGTGCCAAGCATCACTGCGAGCAGCAGCAAGGAGCCGAGCAACGGCGAGGTCAACACGTTGCGGCCGAACACCCAACCCGCGATGCCATAGGCGATCGACGCGGCGGTGATTCGCCACAGCGATGGCTTGGCCGCGGGAAACAGGAAGAACTTCGGCATCCGGCGCCAGAACGGCGTGACGGGCGCTTCAGGAGACTGCCAGGTCGTCGTGTTGTCCAAGGGACACTTTCGATCAGCACGCGCGGTGCGGCGCAACGGCTGCGCCGGGTCCATTCTCACCCTAGCGCAACGGCCGGCTCAGATTCGCTCAGTTTCGCTGGTCCTCGGCTGCCATTTCATGAGACGCCGCTCCGCCAATCCGACCGTCCAGTCCAGGATAAGCGCAAAAGCGGTCAGGACAAGGATGCCCGCCATGACCGTGTTGATGTCGAAGGTCCCTTCCGCCTGGAGGATCAGGTAGCCCACGCCTCGGGCCGATCCCAGGTATTCGCCCACCACCGCCCCGACGAACGCCAGTCCCACCGATGTGTGCAGCGAGGAAAAAACCCAGCTCGTCGCGCTCGGCAGATAGACGTGGCGCAGCAACTGGCGCCGGGTGGCGCCGAGCATCTGAGCGTTCGCGAGCACGGTGGGACTGACTTCCTTGACGCCCTGGTAGACGTTGAAGAAGACGATGAAGAACACCAGCGTGAAGCCGAGCGCGACCTTCGATGCCACCCCGAGACCGAACCAGACTGCAAAGATCGGCGCGAGGATCACACGCGGCATCGAGTTCAGCGCCTTGATATACGGATCGAGGATGGCGCCGGCAACCGGGCTCAAGGCAAGCCACAGGCCTACCGCCAGGCCACCCAAAGTGCCTATGACGAACGCGAGCACGGTCTCGACGAGCGTCACGACAAGATGGCCATAGATGTCGCGCGTCGTGAAGAACCAGGCCCAGATGCGCGCCAGCACACGCGCCGGCTCGCCGAAGAAGAATGCGGCCTGCCGGTCGTTCTCGAACAGGAATGGCGGGATGAGACCCGGCTTGGTCAGCACATGCCAGACCACGAACACGAGTGCAAGCACGAGCGCCTGCCACAGCAGCAGATTCCTCGAACTCGGCCTGATCGCGCGCCACATGTCAATTCGCTCGCGCCTGTTGCGCATATCCTCTGAGCACTTCGTCGCGCAGAACGTCCCAGATCGCGCGATGCAGTTCGATAAAGTGCGGCAGCACGCGCACTTCGGCAACGTCGCGCGGCCTGGGCAGGTCAATTTCGAACGAACCCAGCGGGCGCGCTGCGGGTCCGGCGGAAAACACCACGACCCGGTCGCTCAGCGCGATCGCCTCGTCGAGATCGTGCGTGATGAAGAGCACCGCTTTGCGCTTGGCAGCCCACAAGCGGAGCAACTCGTTCTCCATGAGCTGCCGCGTCTGGATGTCGAGGGCGGAGAACGGTTCGTCCATCAGAATGATGTCGGGATCGAGCACCAGCGTTTGCGCCAACGCCGTGCGCTTGCGCATGCCGCCGGAAAGCTGATGCGGATAACGATCCCCGAAGCCGCCCAGTCCTACCCGTTCGAGCCAGGCTTCGCCGATTCGCTTCGCTTCAGCCTGTGCGACACCACGGAACTCGAGACCGGCCGTGACGTTGGAGAGAGCCGTGCGCCATGGCATCAGGGCTTCCGACTGGAACATGTATCCGGCACGCGTGTTCAGTCCAGCCAGCGTCTCGCCGAACACGCGCACTTCGCCGCGACTCGGAACGAGCAGACCAGCGGCGACGTTCAGCAACGTGCTCTTGCCGCAACCGGTTGGGCCGACGACGCTGACGAACTCGCCCGGCGCGACTTGCAGGCTGACGTCGCCGATCGCGGTGTATCGCGCGACTCTCCTGTCGCGCGCAACGAACGTGCAAGTGACGGCTTCCAGCGCGAGCGCCGGTGCGTGCGCAGGAGAGGTCCTGGTACTCGTCACTTTGCGCGGATGCAGCGAGCCCTGGGAGCGCGATCCGCTCAACCTTTCGGATAGCGCGCGTTCGCTTTCTTGGCGAACTCGTTGGTGTAGTTCGCCTTGAGGTCGAGTTTCATGTTGGCGATCGTTTCATCCACGCTCGCGAGGGCGCGGTACGCCGTCGCAGAGCCCGCCTCGGGAAACACGCCGTCCGGTGAGAGCGCGCCCTTCGCTTTCAGATAGGCGTCGACGTATATCGCCCGATCGCCGAGTTGATACGACTCGGGCACCACCTTGATGATCTCCGACGGACCTGCCTGCTGGATCCACCTGCAGGCGCGCACGATCGCGTTTGTGAGCGCCTGCGCCGTATTCGGGTTGCGCTCCAGGAACGACACGAAGCAATACAGGCAACCGCCTGGCATCGGTCCGCCGAATACGCGATCAGCTTCGGCGACGTCGCGCGTATCCGAGACAATCTTGATGTCGCCCGCACGCTGCAGGATCGTGATCACCGGATCGAGATTCGAGATGGCGTCGATCTGTCCGGCGCGCAGCGCCGCGACGGCGCCTTGCGACGCGCCCACGCCGATGATCGACACTTCGCTCGGCTTGACGCCTCCTCGGCCGAGCACGAAGTTGGCAAGAATGTTGGTCGACGAGCCGGGCGCGGTGACGCCGATCTTCTTGCCTTTCAGATCCGCGATCGATTTGTAATCGGGCATCGTCCTGGTACTGACGCCGAGGACGATCTGCGGTGCGCGACCTTGCAGCACGAATGCGCGCATCGGCTGGCCCTTCGCCTGCATGTTCAGCGTGTGCTCGAACGCGCCCGAAACGACGTCGGCACTGCCACCGACGACGGCCTGCAGAGCCTTCGCGCCGCCGGCGAAGTCGACGATCTCGACATCGAGGCCCTCGGCCTGGAAATACTTGAGTTCCTCGGCGATGCTGAGCGGGAGGTAGTAGAGCAAGTTCTTCCCACCTACCGCGACGGTGACCCTGGTCTTTTCGAGCGCCTGCGCATGCGCACGAGTCGCCAGCCCTGCGATGGTCCCGGACGCAGCCAGCAGCAATTCGCGCCGGCGAATCAGGATGGTCATCGTGTCTCCCTTGTTTTGTCTTGTGGCGCGAGCGCCGTCGCGCCGGCAGACGAAACTATAGCTGCGGCTCGCGTCACAATCGGAGCCTCACGATTCGATGCTGGAGATGCAAGTGCAGGAACGCTACATCCTCTTGCCGACACGCGGATTCACCGCGAGCGAGCCGTACTCCGCACCGGCAACCTTGCGTTTCCTCGCATCGCTGACACCGGCGACGCAAGTGGAGCGGCCGCAGCACCTGCAGGTGCTCGACTCCATTCGCGAGACTGGCGCGAAGCTGGTCAGCCTGCCTGCCAGCGAGGTCGGCGATTTTCGGCGCGCGCACCCGGGCACGCGGATCGTTCCGGAGGTCTTCTTCCAGCCTGCGCGTGCACCGCGCCCCGCGGTGCGCATGCCAGCCGCACGCGGCGCGGCTTCTCCAGCGAGCGGGGTCGTGCTTTCGGTCGAACTGCAGTCCGACTCGACGCCGCTTGCGGGGGTCGATGTGATCGCCTTCACCGACTACGCGCAGGGCCGCGGCGCCCAGGGGCGCACCAATCGTCGCGGCCAGGTGCGCCTGCGCCTGCCTACGCAAACACACTCGATCGAGCGGCTCTACTTCTTTCCCCGCGCCAAGGCGTGGCCACGGGTGATCCGCAACTTCCACGTCGGCATCGAACCAGTCGGGCTGCGCCCGATCGATCCCAGGTTTGCCGATTCGCGCCTGGCGTGTCACGCGAGCGCAGATGATGAGGACGGCCGCGGCGTCACCATCGGCTTGATTGACACGGGCTGCGGTCCGCACCCATGGTTGCCGATCGCAGGCGGCATGAACACGGTCCTTGGCGAAGACGAGGGCGACTGGTCGGATGTCGACGGCCACGGCACCCACGTCGCCGGCCTGATTGCAGCCGTCAGCCTCGAATTTCGAGGCGTGGCGCCTGCCGCTCGGCTGCGCGCATATCGCGTATTCGGAACCGGCGAAGAAGGCGCATCGAATTTCGCGATCGCCAAGGCGATCGACCGCGCTGTCGCCGACGGTTGCGACCTGCTCAATCTCAGCCTCGGCGGCGGGCCTATCGATGTCCTGACCGACGAGGCCATCAAGGATGCGCGCTCGCGCGGGGTCCTGTGTGTCGTCGCCGCGGGGAACGAGTCGGGGCCGGTTGCGTGGCCTGGGCGCCACGCGCTCGCGATGGCGGTGAGCGCGCTCGGCGTGCGTGGCTGCTGGCCACGCGATGCAACTCAGGCTGAAGAAGTGGAACGACCGTTCGGACGCCAGTTCGAGGGCGAACCTTGCTTCGTCGCTCGCTTCTCGAATCGCGGGCCCGAGATCGACCTTGCAGCCCCAGGCCTGGGAATCATTTCCACCGTGCCGCCGGACCTGCTTGGCGTCATGGATGGGACCTCGATGGCGTGTCCCGTCGCGACGGGCATGCTCGCATGCCGTCTTGCGAAACGTCCCGACGTGCTGGCGCAGCCACGCGACACTGCGCGGGCCGATGAGATCGAGCGCCTCGCTTTGACCGGTAATCTCGATCTCGACCTTCCGCGCGACTTGCAAGGGCACGGGATGCCCCGATAATTGCCATATGAGTCGATTCGTCCTTCGTTACAGCGGCCCGGGCGCGGTCAGTACCGATCGGGCGCTCCAGTCGGTCGCTCGTGCAGGTGCAAGGGTTCTGGACGTCTCCGGTCCGATGGTGCTCGTCGAATGCGGCGCGGCAGAAGCCAAGTCACTGCGCAGTGCCCTGCCGGACTGGAAGATCGTCGCGGAAAAGCCGGTCGCTATCCGGCCACGGCAACCACGACCCCGTCTGCGTCGCAAGGCTGCATAGCTACCGCGCCATTCACGCCGCGCGGCGGTCGAGCATGGCCTGCGCGATCGTATTCACATCCGTGTACTCGAGCTCCGCACCGGCGGGAACGCCGCGCGCCAACCGTGTCAGCTTGAGCTGCGGGTCGCGCGCACGCAGCAACTCTCCGATGTAGTGCGCGGTGGCATCGCCTTCGGGCGTGAACGAGGTGGCGATGATCACCTCCCGCACGGTGCCATCCGTGGCGCGTGCGAGCAGGCGTTCCATCTGGATCTCGCGCGGACCGATGCCATCGAGCGGTGAGAGGCGGCCCAGCAGCACGAAATACAGCCCGGAATACGCGAGGGACTGCTCGATCGTCAGCTGATCGGCCGGACTCTCGACCACGCAGAGCAGTCCGGCATCGCGCCGTGGGCTTGCGCAGGTTTCGCAGATATCGAGTTCGGTGAGCGTGTTGCAGCGGGCGCAGTGGCGGACTTCGCGCGCGGCCTCGAGCAAAGCCTGGCCAAGCGCCACCGCGGCGTCGCGATCGTGCTGGAGCAGATGAAACGCGATCCGCTGCGCAGTCCGCGCACCGATTCCGGGCAGACGTTTCAACGCATCGATCAGGTTGTCGAGAACAGGGCCGAGCTTCAACGCAGGTTATCCGCCGGGAGCAGCGGATCAGAACGGCATCTTGAATCCTGGCGGCAGCGGAAGTCCCGCGGTCACCGAAGCCATCTTCTGTTGCGACGTCTCTTCCGCACGGCGCACGGCATCGTTGACCGCCGCCGCAACCAGGTCCTCCAGCATGTCCTTGTCGTCGCCGACCAGCGACGGATCGATGGCCACCCGCCGGACCTGATACTTGCAGGTCATGGTGACCTTCACCATGCCCGCACCCGCCTGGCCTTCGACTTCGATCTGCGCGAGCTCGTCCTGCAGGCGCTTCATGTTCTCCTGCATCTTCTGCGCCTGCTGCATCAGACCAGCCAGTTGCCCTTTCATCATGATCGTGTTGCCTCCAGATCGACGGCCTAGTCGGCCGGCTTGATCGATGACGGATCGACGGCCGCGCCGAAGTTCTCGATCAATTGTTGCACGAAGGGATCGTTGTAGATGGACTGCTCGGCACGCTTCTGCTTCTCGCTTCGTGTGCGCTCGGCGCGCGCCGCCGCCGTGTCACCGGTTTCGCCCACCTCGATGTTCAGGCGGACCGGTCGGCCGAGAGCGGTCGACAGCGCCGCGCGCAATCGTTCGACCGTGCCTGCTTCGGCGAGCGCCTTCACGGCGACGCGCAGGCGGAACACATCGCCCTCGGCGCTGAGCAACTCGCTGCCGGATGCCAACTCGCGCGGCATGCCGGTGATCGAGAGGCGTGACACCAGGCTTGGCCAATCGATTTGCCCAGTCGGCACGGGACTCGCCTGCGGCGGCGTGTCGGTAGTGGGGCGCGCGCTTCGATTGCTCGCCGGCGCCGGTGCCGAGGTACGCGGTGGACGCGTCGCCAGCAGCGCGGCCTGACGTGCCGGGGCGGTTTCTGCTTCCACCGGTGCGAACGCAAGCATCCGCAGGAGTGTCATCGTAAACCCTGCGTACTCGTCGGGCGCGAGGCCAAGATCGTTGCGGCCGTGCAGCGCGATCTGGTAGCAGAGTTGCACGTCGTCGGGCGTCATCTGCTGCGCCAGTCGCCGTATCGATTCCGCTTCATCGACGTCGTCGCCGATCGCATCGGGCACCTGTTGGGCCAGCGCGACCCAGTGGAGAAGACGGCCCAGATCACGC
>Ga0335082_10009292_pt1 | contig 10684 bp, 9 predicted proteins | sample Lox_Sample_41_FD_206718 | JGI IMG/M metagenome (GOLD analysis project Ga0335082, IMG submission 206718) | Soil microbial communities from Loxahatchee National Wildlife Refuge, Florida, United States - Lox_Sample_4.1 | ecosystem: Environmental > Terrestrial > Soil > Wetlands | place: USA: Florida...
CGGACGCTCTTCTACTCTCCGCCGACGCTCGACGGCGTGATGTCCGGCAGAGGCAGCTTTTCCTTCCACCAGGGAGTCGACATCTCGGCTCCGGACGGGACTGCCGTGTATCCGGTCGAGTCCGGTGTCGTCACCGAGGTGACGCCGACGTGGGTGCACGTCGATTCAGGGAACGGCCGCGCGTTCGAGTACTGGCACATCAAGCCGCTCGTTCACCGCGGCGAGCACGTAGAGGTCGACCAGACGGTTCTCGGCCAGATCCTGCGCCCGGCAGAGCACGTCCACCTGACCGAGTTCGAGAGCGGCGTCGTCGTCAATCCGCTCGCTCCCGGGCGGCTCACGCCGTTCACCGACACCACCGCCCCTCGAGTGCAGTCGATCTACGTCCGCGGCGCCGACGCCGAGTCGAACCTGTTGCCCGGCTTCCTACGCGGCCGCATCCAGATCGTCGCCGAAGCGTACGACCGTCCGACCATGCCGGTCCCCGGGATCTGGAACGGGCTCCCGACTGCCCCGGCAGTGCTCACGTGGCGCATCCAGCGGCCGAACGGGAAGATCGTCCTGCCGGAGCGCGTCGCGATCGACTTTCGCACCACGCTGCCGCCGAACAGCTCCTTCTGGACGTTCTACGCCCGCGGGACCTACCAGAACATGTGCGTGTTCGGCCCGCACTACTCGTACATGGAGAGCGGCCAGTACCTGTTCAAGCTCACACCGGAGCCGTTCGACACCCGCACGGTTCCCGACGGGGTTTACGACCTCGTCGTGACGGCGACCGACATGCGCGGCAATCGCGGCACGCTGGCCGAGCGCATCACCGTGCACAACAGGCCGGGGTGGATCGGCTCCTAGCAGACGGCTCCGGCCGGGATCGCGCCTCCCGGCCGGAACGTCACCCGGCGGCCCGGCGCATGCCCGTGCACGATCGCGGTGCCGTGGTCCCAGAGGTCGTGCCCGTGGCGGCTCAGCGTCACCCAGCCGGGAACGGGACGACCGAGAGCGTTCGCGAGCCGAAGCAGCACACCGGCATTCGCCTCGCGATCGCAGGTCGCGCCGTTGAACTCATTGCGCTCGTCCGGCGAGATGCTCCAGATCACCACCAGCCGCGTCCCGGTCTGGACCAGCCGGGCGAGACCCGGGATGCTGACGTTCCGCGCCTCGAGCTCGGCTGCCGATCCCCCCGTCTCCCCGTCGATCTCGCGGGCGGTCTCGTGTGACGCGGGCAGAGCCGCGCGCCGGGCGACCAGGTCGAGATAGGAGTCGATCACGATCAGCCGCTGCGGCCGGAGCTCGGGATGGTGCGAGGCCAGCGCCGCGACTCCGTACCCCGAGTACGAGACGCCGATCAGCACGAGCTCGCCGCCCACACGCCGGTGGAGCGCCTGCACCTTGGCGGCGAGGCTCGCGAGGTACTCCGGGCTGCCCCAGTCGAGATGACGCTGCGAGCGAAGGCCGTAGCCGAGATACCCGTCCTTCACGTACCGCCCGCAGAGGAGCGTGTAGCCGGTCCTCCGCGCGAGCGCCCGCACCTGCTCGCAGTACGCCCACCCTCCGCTCGTCACCATCACGCCGCGCGGATGGGCGACCGGATACACGCTGACGATCGCCGGATCCGCCTGCGATGCAGCTGCCGACCCGCCGTGCACGACGAGGGACGCGACCGCCAGGAGCACGAACCTCTTCATTCGACCCTCCATCTCCGCCGGGCCGCCGGGTGGGGCCCGTATCGCGGAGACCGTCGAGGGCGACGGGAGAGGGCGGGTAGATCTTCGGTAAAGGCGCCCGCTCTTGAATACGCAAACCGGCGGCCCTAGAGTCAACGGCCTGACCAGCCGCCAACTGCAGGACGGGATCTACTTTCGGAGGCACGCGAAGCCACCGGGGTTCTTCACGCTTGCCCTGTTACGTGCGACCGACGGCGCAACGGGGGCGGACGTAGCCGATTCGCTCGCCCTGCTGTGGAAGTGCTACCGCGGGCTCAAGCAGGGGAAGGTGGCCGACCTGCGCGGCACGCCCGCGGTGCCCGCCGGCAAGCTGGAGGTCCTGCTCGGCCTGGGCTCCCGCGCGTTCAGCCTCGCGGAGCGGCCCGCGAGCGCCCCCGCGCTCCCGGCCGCGATGCTGCCGCCGAACGCGTTCGCGAACCCCGACCCGATCGCCGGCGGCGGGCCGATCGTCCCCTACTCCGGGATCTCCTACGCCGATGACGTGACGGGCAACCCCGCCGACGCGGCGATCGCGCTGCAGTTCACCGCCGAGACACCGCTCGCCGTCGAGCGGGCCGTCGTGGAGACCTGGAAGGTGCTCGAGGACCCGTCGGCCGTGCTCGCGATTCAGGCGGTCTACTCCGGCACGAAACGAGACGACGGCCGGAGCTGGATCGACTTCTACGACGGCCTCTCCAACCTCCACCGGAACGACCGCCTGAAGGCGATCGCGATCCCGCCGATGACTCCACCTCCGCCCGCGGACGAGTGGACGTTCGGAGGCACCTACCTGGCCTTCATGCGGCTGGAGATCGACCTACGCGCTTGGCATGCGCTCCCGGTCAGCAAGCAAGAAGAGCTCGTCGGTCGCAAGAAGCTGACCGGCCTCCCGCTTCTCTCGCTCGACGAGACCTTCCGGGATCCAGGCGATAGGAGCAAGCCTCCTCACGAGGCCGATTTCACTCGACTCCGTTCGGCGGCTGTACCGACCGACCCGATCCGCGACAGCCACGTTCAGCGGGCCAACCATCACAACCCGAAGGAAGGCGACTTCGCCAACCCGCAGAACCACCGCCTCTACCGTCAGGGCTATCCGTTCCTCGAACCGCGAAGCTCGCCGCCGGGGTTTCGGGTGGGTCTCAACTTCGTCTCGTTCCAGTCGACGCCCGAGACCCTGCTCGGGATGCTCGGACAGGTGGGATGGCTCGCGAACACCAACTTCGGCGGGGCCGACGGCGAGCCACCGGTTCTTCTCAGGGCGAGGGCGGCGGGCGTCTTCCTCGTTCCCCCGCACGTCGTCGCTCCTCCTGCCGGAGAGCGGGAGCGCTTCCCCGGTGAACGCGCCCTGCGCGGGAGCGGCTAGCGAGCCCTACGCGGGGTCTTGCAGCTTGATGGACTGCCCCCACTGGAAGACCGTGTCGCTTCCCCGGTCTCGGACCACGGCCACCGAGACGGCGAGCGCTGTGCCCGCTTTCAGGTGGCGCGTCGAGCTCGGCGTCTCCTTCACCTGCAACGTCCATTTCCTCTCGCCGGCAGGAATGGTTGGCTTTCCCAGGGCGGACGCCGCGGCTTCGTCGCCCGCACGATCCGACTGGAAGATGAACACGGCCATGAAGTAGCAGTCGTCCCAGTCGAACGGCCCCGTCGCGTCGAACGGAGCGCCCGGAGCTCCCAGAGTCAGCGTGTCGTCGAACTGTTGACCCATCAGCGGCCTTGGGGGCATTCATCCACCACCTTCCTGGAGGGCCTGTTGGCAACTGTGGAGCTTTTCACGCGTGAGACAGTGCGTCTAGTCCCGTGCGAGCCCGGGCCGCGCCGATCACGTTCCCCTTGGCCTCGTACCTGCGAAGGGCCTCGGCGAGGATCGCCGACGTTTCGGCTCTGTGGTCGGCCGCCTCGAGGACGACGGCCAGGTCGGTCAGCGCGTCGGCATGGAAGTTGATGAGATCGGTCCTGGCCGCGATGGCGACGGCTTCCCGGGCCAGCGCCTCTGCCTCCTCGAAGAGGCCCCGCCCGGCAAGAAGCTTCGCGCGGACTCCTCGCCAGAGGATCTGCGTGAGGAGGTCGTCGGCCTGGGCGAGCTCCTCACTCACGTTCGCGGCCCACTCGGCCTCCGCGAAGCGTCCCTGAGCAAACGCCGCCTGCGCGAGGAATGCGGCAGTCGTGGAGCGGAACGACCTCTCTCCCATCGCGTCGAGGGCGTCGTACGCCGCGCGCATGTGCTCCTCGGCAAGCGCGTAGTTCCCCGCGAGCATCTCGACGACCGCCACGTGGTGCGAGGTAACGGAGTTCAGGCTCAGCCCGAGCTCGTCGAAGATCGATGCGCTCTTGGCGAAGAAGGAACGCGCGACGTCGAAGCGTCCGGCGAAGCCGTGCAGCGCACCGAGCGGGCGGAGCAGCTCGGCCTCGGAGATGAGTTGCCCGCTCACGTCGGCCCGGATCTCCTCGCAGCGCCGGATCGCCTCGTCGACCGGCATCGGGCCGAACCACAGCGCCGAGGCGACCCAGCCGAGCAGCTTGGCCCGCTCATGCTCGTCACCGGCCGCCCGGGCGTGACGCGCCGCCTGTTCCCAGGCCGCCGCCGCCGCGTCCGTGCGAGCCTCGACCCATTCAGAGACCGCCTTGAGCCGACATGCCCTCGCGAGTCCCCGCTGGTCGCCGGCCTGTTCCAGCAGCGGGATCACGCGGGTCGCGAGCTCCATCGCCTTCCCGGCTGCGCTCGTGTCGGAGCGGAAGAACTCCAGTAGCTGCTCCTCGACGCGGAGGCGGGCGTCCGCCCACGGATCCCGCGCCGGCGACCCGGTCAGAGCGGCGCTTTGGAGGACGGTCTCCGCCTGTGTGAGCTCTCCATTCTCGGTCAGCGTGGCGGCGAGGTCCGCCATCAGCCGCAGGCGTCTGGGCTCGGTGTCGGGCAGCAGCGATGCCGACCGCTCGAGCAGGCCGATCGCCGCTGGAGCGTCGCTGCGCATGAGCGCCCTCCTCCAGGCCGACTCGAGACGTCCCGAGGCCCGCCGCGCCAGCGCGGCCGTTGCGTCGTCGGGGACGCGGAGCTCGATCGCGCACCGGTACGCCTGCTCGAGATGGTGGCCGACGAGCTCGTCGCAGAACTCGTCCTCGCCCCGGTTGGCTCCGAGCCAGTCGGCGAAGCGCTCGTGCAGCTCCGCACGCTGTCCCTTGACGATCGAGCGATATGCAGCGTCGCGGATCAGGACGTGCCGGAAGCGGTGCACCTCGCCGCCGCCCCGGCTCGCTCTCGCGGGCCGGATGAACTCCTTGCGCATCAAGGCATTGAGGTGAGCTCCGATCGACGGCTGCAGAGCCGAGGGCGTCAGCTCGGCGAGCGCGGCGACCTCGAACTCGGTACCGACGATCGCGGCATGCTCGATCAGCGTGCGCTCGGCCGGCCCGAGCCGGTCGAGGCGTGCGGCGAGCAGGGCGAGGATCGTCGGCGGCATCGTGTGCTCCGCGTTCTGCCTGCCCTGCTCGATCGCGTGGGCGCAGAGCTGCTCGAGGAAGAGCGGGTTTCCCTCGGCCAGCTCGAGTGCGTGGGCGCGGACGCCCTCGGCGAGCCGCTCCTCGGGAAGGAGCCACTCGGCGAGCTGCGCCGCCTCCTCGGGAGACAGTCTCTCGAGCAGCAGGGTGGTGGCGTTGAGCTTGCCGCCCGCCCAGGTGGGCCGCTGCTCGAGGAGATCCGGACGGGCGAGGCACAGAACGAAGATCGGTGCTGCCCGCGCAAGCTCGACGATGTCCTCGATGAGGTCGAGGAGTGCGGGCTCTGCCCAGTGGATGTCCTCGAAGACGAGGACGAGCGGCCGATCGTAGGCGAGCTGCTCGAGCAGGCGACGAACCGCGAGGAAGCTCTCCTCGAGGCTGCCGCCGCCGCTCTGATCGTCGAACCCGAAGAAGCGGGCGGCCGCCGCGGCGACCCACGCCTTGTCCGGCTGCGAGGCGAGAAGGTCGGCGAAGCCGCGCTCGAGCGGCTCGCCGAGTGCCTGCACGAGCATCGCACGGAGCGGCCAGAACGTGATCCCTTCACCGTAGGGAAGACAGGCCGCGGTGAGCACGAGCGCCTGGCTCTCCAGGTCGGGGCGGGCTTCTGCGAAGAGGCGCGACTTGCCGATGCCCGCCTGGCCGAGCACGGTGAAGAGCGCGGCCGAGCTCTCGCGCACGCAGCGGGCGAACGCGTCTCGCAGCTGTGTGAGCTCGTGCGTCCTGCCGACCAGGGGCACCTCGAAGCGCCTCGCGTACGCTGGCGCGCCTTCGATGAGTCCGAGCAGCCGAAAGGCCGGCACAGCCTGCCCCTTGCCCTTCAGCGTGAGCGGGCTGGTCGCCTCGACCTCGACCGCGTCGGCCACCAGGCGCCAGGTGGTCTCTCCGAGGAGGATCTCGCCCGGCTGCCCGACCTGCTGGAGCCGCGCGGCGACATTCACGGCATCACCCGTCACGATCATCTGACCGGCGGAGTGATCGCCGGCCACCACCTCCCCCGTATTGATCCCGACCCGAACCTCGAGCGCGAAGCCGACCTCGCGTTCGAGTTGCTCGTTGAGGCCGGCCAGCTCGTCGCGCAGCTCGAAGGCGGCACGCACTGCTCTCATGGCGTCGTCCTCGTGCACGTCCGGGACGCCGAACACCGCCATCACGGCGTCTCCGACGAACTTCTCGACGCTCGCGCCGTGGCGCTCGAGCACGCCTGCGACCAGCTCGAAGTAGCGCACCAGGACGCCGCGGAGCAGCTCCGGGTCGAGCCGTTCGCCGAGCTCGGTCGAGTCCGCCACGTCGCAGAAGAGCACCGTCACGGTCTTTCGCCGCTCCTCGACCGGCCGCGCGGGCTCCGGCGGCTCGGAGACCGCAACCGCCTCTGCAGGCTCCGGCGGCACCTCCGGCGCGGGGTCGAGCGACGGGTCGTGGCGCAGGATCATCTGCTCCAGCCGTTGCATGCCTTTGCCCGGTTCGATACCCAGCTCCTCGACCCACGTCGCGCGGGTCGCCTGGTAGACCTCGAGCGCCTCCGCCTGCCGGCCGCTGCGGTACAGGGCCAGCATCAGCAGCTCGCGTAGGCGCTCGCGATACCGCTGCTCGCGCACGAGCGCCTCGAGCTCGCCGACGAGCTCCGCGGCCCGGCCCAGCTCGAGATCCGCTGCGATGCGAAGCTCGAGGGCGACGAGGCGCAGGTCTTCGAGCCGGCTGATCGTGTTCTGCGCGAACGGCTCGTACGAGAACTCGACGAGGGCGCCAGAGCGCGAGCGCCTCGCGCAGGCGCTCGGCGGCCTCCCGGTGCCGACCCGAGGCAAGTGCGTCGCTTCCTTGCGAGAGGAGCGCTTCGAAGCACGCCGCGTCGAGCTGTGACGGCTCGACCTCGGCGACGTAGCCGGGGGCGCGGGTGACGATGCAGCTGCGCCCGTCAGCCGTCGCGAGGTCCCGGCGCAGGTCCGACACGTAACCCTTCACCATCTGGTGCGCGCTGGGCGGCGGCTGCTCACCCCACAGGTCGTCCACCAGGCGGTCGAACGAGACGACCTCGTTGGCGTGCAGGAGCAGCACGGCGAGGAGGGCCCGGTGCCTGCCGCCGCCCAACGCGAGCGGCTGCTCACCGTTCAGGACCTCCAACGATCCCAGGATTCGAAAGTCCATCTGGCGGCGGGCTCCCTGCTCGACGAGTTCCACAGTTAAGCACCGGACCGCCCGAGCGGCACTGCGGCCGCCGGCGACGTCGATCTCTGTTCCGGGCGACTAGCTCAACGGCTGGAGCTTCAGCTTGATGCTGACCGTGCCGAACGTGACGACGCGATCGGTCGGGAAGTGCGGTGCGGCGCCGTCACCGGGATCGCCGGGGTGCTGCGCATAGCCGGAGAACACCTCGATGCCCGCCGGGCTGACGGTTCCGACGAGGCCCGCGAGCGAGAAGGTCGTGCCGGGGAGCGACCGGGGCAGGTTGATCGGCGGGAAGGCCACCGTCGACTCCTCCGTGCCGCGCGCGGTGACCGAGATCTGGGCCTGGTGGAGCACGCTGCTGATCTGGACGTCCGGCTTGGTGAGGGTCATCGTCTTGCCGTTGCCGGTCAGGGTGAGCGTGCCGCGGGTCCTGAAGCCGATGCAGCGGCAGTGCGAGGCGAGCTCGATCACGGCGTTGTGCTGGAGGCCGCCGACGACAGGCAGGGTCACGATGCTCTGCTTCGCCTTGTTGACGGTGATTGCCGCGCCGCCGGATGCCGTGAGCGTCGCGTTGTCGGCGGCGAGGGTGTCGAGCAGGTCGCCGGCGAGCACGACCGTGACGGTGCCGCTCGTGATCACGAAATGCGTTCGGGCGCTCGGGTGGGCGCTCCCGGAGCCGGTGACCGCCAGGACGCCGAGCAGGCCGAGGCTGATGAGGGCAAGGAGCTTGCGCATCGGGGGATCTCCTTTGCGTGGCCTAGGGGATGCTCAAAGTGTCAGGCCCCTTTCGCGCGACGGCATCCGGGCCGACCCGTATGCGACCGAGGACGTGACTACGGCGAGAGGTCGCGTTCGACCTCGGCCACCAACTCGAGGTGCAGCTCGAGCAGCCGGCGGAGGAAGCCGATCACGAGCAAGAGGTACTTGCGTCGATGAGGCAGCAGCTCGGCACCCGCCTCGCTCGCGTCGAGCTGTGCCGAGAGCTCGGCAATGTCCTCCCGGAGCGTCGCGATGCTCGCCCGCGTGGGCGCCTCGCCGACGAGATCGGCGATCAGCAGGCGCAGCAGCGGATCGCTCTTCAGCGGTGTGAAGCGCACCGGGGTCAGGGCATAGGCACGGAGCGCGTCGAGCCCCTTGTCGGTCAGCATGTAGACGGTCCGCTCGGTGGTCTTGCCCGGCTCCTTGTGCGCCTCGAGGTAGCCGAGCCCGGCCAGCCGCTTGGGCTCGGCGTAGTACTGGCTCTCGCCGGCCCAGTCGAGCATCCGGCCCTGACGCGCCAACCGCAGCAGATCGTGCGCACCCGCCCCGGTGCGACCGACCAGGCCGAGGATCTCGTAGGAGAACAGGCTCAACTCGTCTCTTGACATGACTATGGAGTGTAGGCTATGACTACGATTCATAGTCTAGCCAAAGGAGCAGACGGTGGCTTCGACGAGATCCGAAGTGGGAAGCGCCGAGCGCTGGGGCCCGCTCTGGGGCGCGCGGCCCGAGGACTGGGCCGCGACCGAGGAACGGCAGTCCCCCACCTACGACGAGGCGATCGGCCGCATCGGGATCGGGGCGGGACAGCGCGTGCTCGAGCTCGGCTGCGGCTCGGGGGTGTTCCTGCGCCTGGCCGCCGACCGCGGCGCGACCGTCTACGGGCTCGATGCCTCCGAGTCGCTGGTCGAGCTCGCCCGCCGCCGTGTGCCCGAGGCGGAGCTCCGAGTCGGTGACATGCAGTTCCTTCCCTACGAAGACGACTTTTTCGATGTTGTCGCGGGTTTCAACTCGTTCTTCTTCGCCGCAGACATGGTCGCGGCGCTGCGCGAGGCGGGGCGGGTCGCAAAGCCGGGAGCGACGGTCGTGATCCAGGTCTGGGGACGACCCGAGCGCTGTGCCCTCGAGGCGATGAAGCACGCGGTGGCGCCGTTCCTGCCTCCGCCAGACCCGGACGCCCCGCGCGGCTCCGAGCTGTGGGAGCCCGGCGTCCTCGAACAGCTCGCGACCGAGGCCGGCCTGACGCCGGGCACCGCCTTCGACCGTGCCTGGGCGTACGACTATCCGGACGAGCAGACGCTCGTGCGCGGGATGCTCGCCGCCGGTGGAATCGCACTCGTCGCCGAGGCTGCGGGCGGCGACCTCGTGCAGCGGGCGATCGTGGACGCGCTGGCGCCGTGCCGTGCCGCGACCGGCGGCTACAGGCTCGAGAACGAGTGGCACTTCCTGCTCGCCTCGGCGTGAGAATCGAAGCGGGCGACGGGATTCGAACCCGCGACCCTCAGCTTGGGAAGCTGATGCTCTACCAACTGAGCTACACCCGCGCTACGGCCTAACGATAACGAAGAGAGAGCCTCGCCGGCTCTCTCCTCGCTGCCGTCTCCGAGTTCCTAGACGGGCTCGGGCGCCGCGGGCGCGGCCGGTGCCGCCGACGCCGCGTGGCCCTCCCAGTAGCGGTTGAGGGCGCCCTGGACCTTCACGATCCAGACGAACCAGCCGACGATCGGCAGGATCAGCCACAGGCCGGTCCAGCCGGTCATCGGCGGGCTCTCACCGTCGCCCTGGTACATGTGCCCCACCTCGGACGGGATCACGAATGCATTCACGATTCCGATCACGATCGCGATCACGAGACCCAGCACGCCGCCGAGACCTTGACCGGTCCGCTGCTTCATCTCCTCGAACGTCTTGTAGGTCCAGTACAGGTGGTAGATCCCGAACGTGATGATCGAGATCACGATCACGAAGAGGATGCCGCGCGGCTGACCGAGCGGGCCTGTGTTGCTCATGGAGGAACCTCCGTCGATGGGGACCGCGCCTGCCGCGCGGGGGAAACGAGCGCCGCGAGTCTAGCCGTGCGGTCGGCGGGCAACCGGCGCCGAGAGCACCGCGGCGGAGGTCCCCCAGGCGTCGACCTCGCACGCCCCGTAGCGCACCGTCACACCGGGCGCGACCGCGCGGTCGAGGCAACTCCCCTTTCCCGAGGTGCACACCGGCGTGCTGCCAGCGTCGCCCGGGGCGAACCCATCGGGCCCCGGATGGCGGTAGATCACGATTCGCTGCAGCCGCGGGTCGGCGGTGACACCGGCCGTGACCCGCACTCCGCGGGCCGTCCCGACCGCGCTCAGCGCCAGTGGTGCCTCGGGCCTCGTCATGTCGCCGAGCGCGTTTCGCATGAACTGCTGGAGGCGCGGGTCGGCGTGCGCGGTGCCGTGGTCGCTGTTGCCCGAGTCGTCGAGCCCCCAACCGAACTGCAGCGAGCCGCTCGCGAAGACCCGCGCCCCCGACGCGGCGGTGTAGCGCACCGCATCGGCCTGGCCGGGGGGCGCGTCGTGGTGGAAGAGCAC
>Ga0335082_10009293_pt1 | contig 10683 bp, 10 predicted proteins | sample Lox_Sample_41_FD_206718 | JGI IMG/M metagenome (GOLD analysis project Ga0335082, IMG submission 206718) | Soil microbial communities from Loxahatchee National Wildlife Refuge, Florida, United States - Lox_Sample_4.1 | ecosystem: Environmental > Terrestrial > Soil > Wetlands | place: USA...
GGCGGCGGCGCTCTTTCTTGACACGAAAACGGTGAACACGTTCGGCTGGATCGTGAGCGAAGGCTTGTAATTCCCGGCAATCCGTGCACGAACATGAGAGTTTTACATTCAGACGCCAGTCCGCCGGAGGCAGCGGAGGAACCTCGCTGCGCAGGAGCAGGAACTCCGCCGCGCTCGTCCAAAGATGGCAAACACTGCTGTCAACCGCCGCTGTCATTTGCCGGCGCCCCACACAGAGCCGTTCGATCGCGGGAACAACTATCGTCACGGGACTGAAGATTTCGGGGCGTGAGGCGATCTTCTCTGCGGCGGCGGCGCACAGAGTTCCACCCTTGAAATGCTGTAGCCCACGGAGCAGGTTTTCGAGGAATTCGGGGCTGAGCGGACGCCGCCGTTCTTCGTCCTCCCAATCGAACTCCTCTGGTTCTGAGTCGAGAGTACCGATCCGATCGAGGCCGGCAACGGCGGCCTCCGCAACTTCCACGGAACGGAGCGAAGGATTCTTGCTAAGCGCCAGCAGAAGCTCCGTACACTCGTTCGGGCGTTCCCTCATTCGTGCAGACACCAGGGCGGAAAGTACGGCAGCGGCCTGCGCGTCGCCCAGCACGTTTACGGAGGCAAGCAACGCCGCGTTTTCCGAGCCGTTATAGCTCGAATTGAGAGCCTCCTTGAGGAACCGTTCGAGCAGGGCCGGCGCGTTCAGCTTTGTGAGCACGGCAATCATCTCAATCCTGTCGGCCGGGCCTGGCCGTGCCCTACCAATCGAGTAGCTCTCCCGACGTTGTGCATCGCCAGACCATGCATCCAGTATTCGCTCCGCCACCGCGATCGCCTCTGGCCGTGCGCGCTTGCCACCGGCTGCCAACTGCTTCAAGTAAGGCAGAGCGGCAACAACACCAGCCTGAAGCAGCACGTCTGCTGTGCGATTCCGTAGCCAGAGGACGAGCGCAGCGCGATGATAGGACCGCTCGTAGGTTGCGCCTTCATTGCCCGAAGCCTCCGTCAACCGCTTCTCGTCCGGAGGTTCCTCGTCGAGCGCACCTGCTGGGAGCAACTCGCCGCCGGCCAGAGGAATGCGGCCATACTCCACAACACGATCCTCAGCATCCCGCCACTCGTCCAGGTACTTCCAGGTGTCATCGACTTCCACGACAGTGAAGCTCGCGTCGTCATCTTCGTCTTCGTCAGCTTCGTTCTGATAGCTCCGGTAACGATTCCGGCGCGACTTGTGGAAGTAATCGTCGTCCGGTTCGGCCGCACCGGACTCCCCGATATGGACGATCCCCAGATGGGCGGCGCACTGTGCGCGGGCCGCCGCTTGCATGAGGACTCGGGCCTTTGCCGCGTCGGCGCCCTTCAAAGCCGAAAACGAAAGCCCTGCCGGACTGTACTGGTGGTCGAGGAGCCATGCGATTTTCGCCGGAGCATCCGGTGCTTCCAGATATCGATCCAGGATGGCAGCAGCTTCGGTAGTCCGGGATTCATACTCCGGCGCCTTCAGATTACTATGCCTGCCCTTCGAGTGCTTTTGAATGAGGTTGTAAACCAGGCAAACGCGATTGCCTTCCCGCACAGGCAGAGCCTCGTGTTCGCAGTCGGCATAGAACGCGACGTAGGAAAGCTCCGAGGGATCGGTGGTTTTGGTATCGATCGTGACTTCGCGGCCACCATGACGGATCCGCAATGCGCCGCCGCGATACGCGGACGGGAGCGTCACAACCAGGGTGCCGAACATCCCCACGGTCTTTTCGGTGTCCCGGTGGGCAAGAAAAAAACCGCCACGGTCGTACACCAGCAGCTTGTAAAGCTCCGCCGAGACGCTTGCATCGCCACATCCCAGACCGGCCCTCACTTTCGAAAGGATGTTCTCGAAATTCGTCGCCCAAGATTTTCCAACGATCTTGACCTTCCCGGGAGGAATTTGCCAGACGTTTCGCACGGACGTATCGACGATCGTCTCCTCGCCCCGGCCGTAGGGCGCCCTTTCCGCCTGCCGCACAATGGATGCGATCTGTGCGTCGGGCACGGGAAACGACAGCGTTCCGGCGCCTTCGACCTCCACCCTCGGCATGGGGATTTCGATCGCGCCGCAGACGAAAAAATCACCCGGGTGCTTCACATCCGACAGGACAGCCTCGAGTGGTTTCAGTTCCCGGTTGTATTCGATCTCAATGTATTGCAATGCGCTCTCCGCGACAAGTCATACACGCCAAACTGTGATTATGAGACGAAGCAATTGCTGATGCCAGCCCATGATGGCAGCCGGTCGGCTGGTAGCGCGGGGTGCGCGGCATGGCTAGGGGCTTTGAATCGGGTTAACGAGTTGCAGGACTTCCACGGCCGCCGTTCGTGTACGAATGCTGTACAAATGGCTGTATTTCTCTGAGATTCCGGAGATGCTGAAGCCTTCAGGATCAACAACTTGCTGATCTCCAAGGGCCTCGTTTACTCGTGGTTCGAATCCATGCCGGGGAGCCAATTCACAAATTGGCCGTTTTTCGCTCTGCTCTCCCCTCCATCATTGCCAGCAGTCTCGCGCGCAAGTGCCAACATGTCAAATGGCTGGCGGTATTCCGCCGTGAGAACACCGGCCTTCCAAACGCAGTTCGAGAGTAGAAAATTCAGGAGTCGCCGTTTTTCCGCCGGTTCCTGCCTTTCGAACAGGTCGTGCGCGCGGTGGGCCAACTGCAACAACTGGACCCCTTCCTCAATGTAGGTCTGGTTGGCGGCCTGGTGCGTCGCAACGTCGCGCAGCAGGCGGTCCTGCTCGGCGCGCCACTCGGCCGACTTGCTGCCGAAGAAGGCCGTGTCGATCCGGCCGTCGAGTTTGTCCAGGTACATCGCGTCGATGCGGTTCTGGATCCGGCGATACTCGCTCTGCAGGCGGGCGATCGCTTTGTCGTGGAATGCCTTCTCGTCGGTGAACGCCGTTACGATCCAATCCAGGATTTCCTTGGGGAAGCTGAGGCCACGCAGCAACTGGCCGAAACGCTCTTCCAGGATCTCCTCCCGCGTGTAGGGCTCCGGGCACTTTCCCTTGTAGCCAGTGCAGTGGTAGTAGACGTATTGCTTCTTCTTCAACTCGCCGACCATGGTGCACCAATACCTTGGCCTGCACTGTGGACCAGTAACCGGCCACGAGAACCGGGACGGGATCTCGGAGCGCCTGCCCGCGTGCGTCGGTGCGAAAGGCGACCGAGATCATCGACTCCGTCCGGAACGGATTCGGCCCGAGATCGAGGTCGATCTGCCACGGTGCAACCGCCGATTCTTTGCGAAGCACGGCGTAGCCCCGGAAATCCGGGTCTGAATCGGGGCTCTTCCGCGCGCCTCCAAAGGTGGCGAACAACTGGCCCCGGTGCGCTACGATCGCTGTCGTCTCGGTGGCGGCCATAAGGCGCCCACGATCGTCCAGCGCGCCGGGAAAGTAGTCTTGCGCGAAATGTGTCCCCAGAGGATCCTCTCGGACCGGGAGCGGCTTTGGGAGTTCTCTGCCGTCTGCCGGTTGGGCGTCCCGTTGCCGGTCGCGGAAGTAGCGTTCCGCATCGACGTACAACTGGTTGAACTCGTCCCAACTGATCACGCCATCGCCGTTGCGGTCGAGCAGTTTGATGGCTTCCCCGTTCAGGTCGGCGATGAACTCGGCTAACGTCACAAAACCATCTCCTACTCGAGATCCAGCGATTTGCCCTGAGATCACAGCCCGTCAACAAACTGCACTTTGCGCACTCTTCTGAAGTGCTGCGATTGTTAAAGGCGGAGGTTGAGACTGGTTTCCATCGTGAACGGTCGGTCAGGTATTACGCACGGCGCCTGGGTTACTCCGAAAAGACGTTGACACGCGCCTGCATCGCTGCGGAGGGCAGGACAGCCAAGGAGATGATCGACGACCGTGTAGCTCTGGAAGCCAAGCGTCTGCTCGCGCACAGCCGCTCGAGCTTTGCCGAGATCGGATGCCTGCTGGGGTTCAGCGAGGCGACGAATTTCGTGAAGTTCTTCAGGCGCATGGCCCGTGTCACGCCTTCTGCCTTCAGGTCGCGATTCAGTGCAACTGCTGGGTCCAGCGGCAGTTCCTGAATCAGATCGGTCGGCTCGTATGGCGTCCGGCTACTGGCACCGCAGTGTCACGTTTGGGTCGACCCGTGCAGCCCGGCGGGCGGGGATGTAGCTCGCGACCAGGGCGACTCCAGCAAGGAAGAGGGATGCAGCGGCGAACACGAGCGGATCTCTCGCGCTCAGGTTGACCAACATCCCTGACACGACGTGGGTGAAGATCCCCGCCAAAGCGATTCCAGCGACCAATCCGCAACCCGCCAGCACCATACCCTGTCGTACCATCAGCAGCGACACATCGATCGGTCGGGCTCCAAGCGCCATGCGGATCCCGATCTCCTGCCTGCGCTGCGTGACGGCGAATGCCATTACGCTGTATAGCCCGACGGCAGCCAGCGACATTGCGATGACGCCCAACCCCCCCAGTAACGAGGCCGCCACCTTGAGCGGGAAAAGAGACTGGCCAATGTACTCCGTCATGGGCATCGCGTCGAATATGCCGATCTTCGGATCGATCGAGCGAACTTCCTGCCGGATCAAAGAAAGCGCCGAACCTGGCTCCCCCGCCATCCGAACGAACAGCGCTATTGACTGATCCTCGCGGTATGCTTGCCGGAACGGAACATAGAAATATGGACGTGGCGCCTCGTTTGGACTCCGGTCCTTGATGTCCTTCGCTACGCCGATAATCCTCAACCTCTGTCCCCACCCGTGAACCTTGTGACCGATCGGATTCCGTCCGGCAAAAAAGCGGCGCTGAAAATTCTCGCTGACGATCATGACGGGCGGCGCCTGCTCATCGTCCTGCTCGGTGAAATCCCGCCCGTCGAGCAACCGGATGCGCAGCAGATCGAAATACCCGGGCGCAACGACATTTCGCGGGATCTTCATGTTCTCGTTCGGGCTCGGTAGGTAGCCTTCGATCTCGAGATCTTCCCAAGGACTGGGAATGAACCCAAGCGGAATGCTGTCGGCATAGACGACGCCGGACACTCCTGGCCGATCTTCCAGACGCTGTCGCAATTGGCGGCAGAACAGCTTGCGCTGGGCCAGGGGATAACCGGCCGTTGAAAGGTGCAGGCGGGAAACATAGACCTCCGCCGCATCAAATCCTGGATGGATCTGGCGAGCCAGCTGAAAGCTCCTGGCGAACAGTCCGGCGCCAATCACCGCGACCACAGCGAGCGCCACCTCGGACACAACAAGCGCGCCTCGCATCGTCTGCGCCCCTCGGCCGGACATTCCCCCGCGACCGCCCTCTTTCAGCGGATCATTCAAATCAGCGCGGATTGCCTGGAGAACGGGCGCGAGACACGTCGCAGCGCAAACCGCGAGTGTCGAGAGGATCAGGAAGGCCATGACGTCGCGGTTGATTTGGACGTTCAGCGCCACGGGAAAGTCACTGGATGGCGCCAGGTAGGCCAGCGAGCGCCCCATCCAGGCTGAAGCCGGGATGCCAATCGCCGTCCCGACCCCTGCCAGCACCAGCGTCTCGATCAACAACTGGCGAGCGAGTTCAGAATTGCTCGCCCCCAACGCCCGCCGGATGCCGAACTCCGTTCGCCTCGACAAGGATCGCGCTAGCAGCAGATTCGCCACGTTCGCGCAAACGATGAGCAACACGACCACACCAACCGCCATGAGTATGCCGAGGGGCTCGAGCAGCACGCTTTGGGCTCCGTAGTGGCTCTGCCATATAGGGAGGAGTGCGGCGCGTATCCCGCGGTTTGACTCCGGGTACCGGGCAGCAAGATCCTGTGCCAGAGCTGCCATCTCAGAGCGGGCCTGCTCGATTGTCGTGTCCGGTTTCATTCTCGCCAGCACAAGGTAACTTCTGGTTTTGCGGTCGCCAATCGTCCACTCAGGCATCAATTTCAACTGAGGCCCCATCATTGCCGGGACCCAGATATCGAAGGCAAGACCCGCTATTGACCCATGGAATTCGGAAGGAACCACGCCAACTACAGTCAGGGGCACCCGGTTCACGCGAATGATCTTTCCAATAGCGGCCGGATCGGCATTGAAATGCCGCCGCCACAGACCTTGACCGATTACCGCTGCCGGATACGCGCCCACCTTGTCCCCGTACTCATCCGGAGAAAATACACGGCCCAGCAGGGGCTTGACGCCAAGTACCGCGAAGTAATTCCCGGCGACCAGTTCCCCCCAGACACGTTGGGCTTGATCATCTTCACCAATGCTGAACGAGTGTGGCTGCGCGACCGTCAGTCCACTCAGCAACTGAAGGTGATCCCGATAGTCGCGGTAATCGGCGTAGGACGTGGTAATGAATTCGCCATTCGGAGCAATCGTTTCAACGGCTGCCAACTCCGCGGGATTCGTGACGCCGGGAATCGGGCGCACCAACACCGTGTGGAGCCAGCTGAATGCGGTGGTATTGGCGGCAATGCCCACACCGAAGGTGATGACAGCTACGATCGTGAATCCTGGATTCTTGATGGAAAGGCGGAACGCGTGTCGAACTTCTTGCGGGAGCGGCGGCATGAGAGCCTCAATGGCCACATTATATCCTTCAGGAGGTTCTTGCGTGCGAGCGACCTGCAAGCCGCTCTTATCGCTACGGCATCTCTCAGGCCGCCGGCGGCTGCAGTGCGTCGGCGCCCAAGCGCTCGGCGAACTGGGTGTTCTGGGAGGACGTCATCGCGTATTCGGATTGGGCTGGTCTTCATCCGATGACGGCGCTCGAGTTCGAGAAAGCCCGCCGCGGCTCGGGGCAGCCGCGGTGGCGGGCGAGCATGCGTGAGGGAGACCGAGGATCGTCTCGCCGACCGGATTCGAGGGCGTCGACGGCAGCGGCGCGGAGCTGGTGACGCCGGCCGATTCAAACACTTTCTACAACCGGATCATCCTGGGGCCGGTCCGCGCCGGCATTCATCTCGGGAAGGCGGACCGGGGGTTGTCCGGCACTTCGTTTTATGGAGTTCCCGAGTTGAGCGGGAACGTCGGTGGAATGGCCGTGACGGCGGGAACGGCCGATGGGCGCCGCTTCACAGGGAATCATGGCTACGGCGGGTTGAGCGAGCAGGGATTCGCCAACCCCGCATTGTGGCCGCGGGCTGCGCCCGGAGTCCCGCTGCCGGCGGGGCCGGAGACGATTCGGAACGGTTTCGGCTACCGGGGCGGCGACTTCTACAATCCCAAACTCGATCTCTGCGTCTCGGCCCGGAACGTTGCGACCTTCGCCGGCGCAAGGCCCCGTTCGGCCTCGGATTCCGCGCCGTTCGAACAGCCCCTTGACTGGCGTGGCGGTTCCTAGGACGGCTCAGACGCGGAGTGAAGAGGCGTCTCGCTCAGAGGCCGCCCGAACCGGAGAGCAAGTCGAGCAGACACTCTGCCATGAAGATCTCGTCTATCTCTTCCGCCGTACCGCCAGGCAGGCTCCCGGCCAGTCGCGAAACCTCAGGCTCGGAGGGGAGAATCCGTACGAGCCACCTACCCGCAATGGAATCGTCATATGTCCGCAAGTTGCTGAATCTGCGAGAGCACGGATCTTATCGCGGGGCTCGGGCAAGCTGTGAAAGTTCGAAACGCGTCCACGATGGGGAGCCACCGTCCTGTAGGTCCAGCCGGACCGTCGCCCAGGTTGACAGCAGCGTTTTCGAACCGGCCCTTTATCCCAAACATTTTGCAGGCAGTTGTCCGCCCGGAGTCTCCGTTTCGAAGATTGTGCCGCCGGGGTGAAACATGAACCCCTAGGGTTCGCGTTGGAGGCCAAGGATTCCGCTTCGGAATCTCCGTTTTCTCCGGTTGACAGGTGCGCGAAGTTGACAGGGGGGTTCGTGGTGGAGGGCCAAGCTGACCGTTTTTTAAACGAGAGGTTCGCCGCCGAAAACGCACTATATCTCTTGGGGTAGTTTGCCACGCTCGCGTCAGCGCTGATCCGCCGAACGCCGGTTCGATGTGCTATCTACACACGCCAGTCCGTCAGCTCCGACGATGCCCTCTCGAGTTGCCAAGTCCAGTATGACGTTTGCCGCTCGTACATAGAATCCCAAAACGTTCTCGGGTGGGTCGCGGTAGATGAGCGCTTCGATGACAAAGGGGCCTCAGGCGCGACGCTGAACCGCCCGGCGTTGCAGCGCCTGCTCGCCTTGGTGCGTGAGCACGGAGTCGATCAGGTGGTTGTCCACCGGTTCGACCGGCTCGCCCGCAGCCTGATCGGATATGTCCGGCTACTTGAGGAGTTCCGGAAACACCGCGTCAGCCTGTTCATCGTTACCGCCCCTGAGCTTGGGTCCACCGCGCACGACCAACTGATCTTCAATATCCTCGCGTCATTTGCCGAATTCGAGCGGGAGATGATCGCGTCCAGAATAGCCGACGCTCGCGCGCGGCTGAAGGCCAAGGGGCGCCGCGTTGCCGGCGCGGTTCCCTACGGCTACGACGGCGACCCCAGGACGAAACAGTTGGTGGTGAACCCGAACGAGGCATCCGCGGTCAAGTGGATGTTCGGCACCGCCGCCGAAGGCAAGCGTCCGCTAGCGATCGCCGAGGAGGCGAATGCGCGCGGGTGGCTCACCAAGGCGGGCGGCCTCTGGACGGCGCGCCAGGTTATAGCCACGCTTCGAAACCCTGTTTACATCGGCCTGTTTCGCGATGCCGGCTCGGTGCGATCCGGCCACCACGAACGGATTGTTGAGAAGGAACTGTTCGATACTGCCGCTGAACGGCTCGAATCGAGACGGACCCGACAGCCGGGCAACCGGCTCGCGATCGAGTGGCCGCTGAAGGGCGTACTGGGGTGTGCGGCGTGTGGACGGGGCATGAGTCCGCATACGATCCGGAAGGGGCCTCGTGTCTACCGCTATTACCGGTGCCGCTCCACGGCTGGTGGGCTGCCGCCCTGCGGCAACCAGGTTGCGGCGTATGCAATCGAGAGGGCCGTGGAGCGGCAAATCTCAAAGAAGGCGCACGCGAACGTCGATCTCAACGAAATCCGGAATTACGTCGAATCACTCACGTACGATGCCGGCACCGGCAGGATCGTGGCAAGACTGATCGTTACAGAGACAGCAACCGCAGATTCCGAACGTTCTCGAAATCCCGACGATTGTTCGTCGCGAGTGGCACATCCAACGCCAGCGCAGTCCCGGCAATCCAGGCGTCCTGGGGACTGATCGCTCGGCCTGCGGCTCGGGCGTCAGCGCGGATCCTCGCCCAAACCGTGCAGAGGTCGTTATCCGGGTAGAAGATCTCGAAACCGCGGACGAACCGCTCAAGTAGAAGTCGTCGTTGGCTTCCCCAACCAGCGGACATCGCGCCCATCCGGAGTTCGGCGACCGACATGAAGGACAGGATCAGATCAGAACCGCGGAGCGCGTCGACGTACTGCTGCGCCAGCGAGTGCCAGTTGAAGATGTAGGAAGCGACGTCGGTATCGACGACGATTTGGCTCATTCGGACGGGGGATCTTCAGCTGCCTGGCGGCGGTCCGCATAGATGGCAGCCACGAAGCGCTCCGTCTCCTCATCGGGTGCAGGATCGACGTTGCGCAGGATCTCGTCCAGGGAAAACGGCTGCGGACCGACAAGCACGGGCTTGTACCCGCTGTTCCGAAGCTCTTGTAGCTCGTCGTTCATCGCCGCTCCTGAACCCAGTATAACGCGGGGGCAGGCTCGGCCCTTAGAGCGGACCACTGCCGAGCACGAATTTCAAGAATCCCCGGCCGCCTGCGGGGTCTTCCCTGACCTTCGTCTCAAGTGCAGCCAGGCATTGCCCGATCAGGGCTCGATCATCTTCGGTCAGTTCCGGCACTCCGGTCCGATGGTAGCTGAGCTCCTTGTAGCGGTCGCCCAACGCCATCGTGAGCAGCGGGCTGGAAATCTCTTCTTCGAACACCTCGTTGGGGGTCGGGTAAGGAAATTCTTTCGTGATCGTCTGCATGAAGTCTGCAGCTTGATCGTCAGGCACGCCGGCGCTCCGGAAGAGTTCGCGCGCGCTGTCCAGCGTGCCGCGCCGATACTTGGCCGAGCCGAAGAGAGTTGCCAGTTCGCTCTTCTTGCGGCCCTTCGGAACAATGGCGTGCATGGCTTCCAGGCGCCCGAACTTGCCCGGCACGCGGCGTTCCAGAAACACCCAAAGATGCTGGTCAGTCATCCAATCCTCCCACCTGGTCTTCAGCGCGAACGTCGAGCCCGGCCACGGCTGGACCTTCGGCGGCGCGGTACGCTTCCGCTTCATGCCCGAAAGAATAGCGCAAGTCTTACAGACTGGCCCAGGCCGCATCCTCCTCTGGCGTTAGCCAGTCCTTAGCAAGGGCGGACTCAGCCGCGAGCGTCGGCACCGCATTCTCCGCGTGGGCTTCCTTCAGCGACAGCAGAAAGGACAGCAGTCTGTCCAGATCCTGTTCGGGAAGCCGCTCCAGCTCGCGGGCAATGACCTCGCGGGTGCTCATGCCTCCATCGTAAGGCATCCTGACGGACATGCGGATTTGTGTCAGGTGATGATCTCGCCCAAGCCTCCGCTTCGGAAAGCTGTCAATGGCAGTTTGTCAGGTGGGGATTGAGCCACACCGTCGCGATATCAACCGCGGTACCCGTTCTGGTTGACAGAAGCGACTTTCCGTACCGCCGTTATCCCAAACATTTCAGACGTGCTTGGCCCTGCCGA
>Ga0335082_10009294_pt1 | contig 10683 bp, 7 predicted proteins | sample Lox_Sample_41_FD_206718 | JGI IMG/M metagenome (GOLD analysis project Ga0335082, IMG submission 206718) | Soil microbial communities from Loxahatchee National Wildlife Refuge, Florida, United States - Lox_Sample_4.1 | ecosystem: Environmental > Terrestrial > Soil > Wetlands | place: USA: Florida...
GCCCGCCGTGATCGCGGAAGTCCAATGGTCGGAGAGCTTGTTGCGGCTCGTGACCGACCACGTCTCGAGGGTCGTGATCGTCCGGTCGTCGAAGGCGGCGCTGCCGTCGTATTGGGCGTTCAGCCGATTGTAGAAGTATTGCGCCGCAATCTCCTGGCCTGCCGCCCATGTCCACGTCCCGCTCGCCGTCGCGTTGGCCGTCGAATAGCCGTCGCGATCGGGGTTGTAGCTGAAGTTGCCCGGATCGACGATTGCATTGAAGCCGTCGCTTCGCCGTCCGCCGAGCTGCATCGAATAGCGGAGCGGGTCGCTTGTGCCGTAGACCCCCGCAGCGAGCGCAGCGGTGTTGTACGTTCCGTACCCGACGGTGGCGTTGGGAACGATGCCGGCGCCCTGCGCCCGTTTCGTGAACACCTGGATCACCCCGCCGATCGCATCGGCGCCGTACAGGCTCGAGGCGGGGCCGCGCAGGATTTCGATCCGCTCGATCTGGTCGAGTGGAATCGCTTCGAGCGACGTGGCCCCGTCCGAGGCCGACCCGGCACGCAGGCCATCGATCAGCACGAGCGTCTGGCCGCGGTTCGCGCCGCGCAGCAACGCGCCCGACACCGATCCCGGCCCTCCGTTCTGGACGATCTCCACGCCCGGTTGCCGCTGCAGCAGCGCCGCGAGGCCCTGCACGCCGCTCCGCGCGATTTCGTCGGCGCCGATGACGGTCACGTCGGCGAGCGCATCGGCAATCGGCTGCGGCGCCCGGGCGGCGGTGACGACAAGGGGCTCGAGCGGGAACGGTTTCGGCGGCGTCTCCTCCGCGCGCGCCAGAACGGAAAGCGTTGCGGTCACGATGAGCGCCGATAACGAACGATGGAAAACTGCCGCGGCGCAGGATCGCGCCGAACGGTGAGGCAGGACGGGAAACGGCATCGCCGGACTCCGCGCGCGCCATGCAACCCCGCATGACGTTGGCGACCGGGACTCGCGAACGCTCTCCTGCACGCGTCGTGTCCGCAGCGTCGCGGTCCAGCGCGCGCCAACGGGCGTGCATCAGACCGTACGCAGGCCGGTCTCCGGGCTCGCCGGTCCAGTCCGCCAGGCCTTCCCATCCGTTGCAGGACAGTGGCGTGCGTTGGCGGACCGCTCGGGCTTACCGTTGCGGGGGCAGCCGCGGGATGGCGCGACCTCGCGCGTCACCGCGTTCCCGTTTCACCCGCCGCAAGGGATTCGCGACGGACACCTGCGTGCGCCGATTATAGCGAGTGAGGGCGCAACTGCGATGAGGCGGTCAGGGCGTCGCGTGGCTGACGCCCGGGCGTGCGCGCCACGCCGCGTTGTTGCTATAATTCCCGCCCCTTGGACGAGGATCGCCCCCACCGGATAACGCCGGCCCCGGGGCGAAGCTAGTGAAACAGAAGCTCTACATCCGTACCTTCGGCTGTCAGATGAACGAGTACGACTCGGCCCGGATGGCCGACGTGCTCGCCGCGACCGACGGGCTCACGCTGACCGGCCGCCCCGAAGACGCCGACGTCATTTTGTTCAACACGTGCTCGGTGCGCGAAAAGGCGCAGGAGCGCGTGTTCCACGATCTCGGCCGCGTCCGCGCGCTGAAGGCCGGCAAGCCCGACCTCATCATCGGCGTGGGCGGCTGTGTCGCGAGCCAGGAGGGCGCGGCGATCGTCCGGCGCGCGCCTTACGTGGACGTCGTCTTCGGTCCGCAGACGCTGCACCGGCTGCCGCAGCTGATCCGCGCCCGGCGCGCGACCGGCACGCCCCAGGTCGACGTCAGCTTTCCCGAGATCGAGAAATTCGATCATCTGCCGCCGCCCTCCGTCGACGGCGCCGCCGCGTTCGTGTCGATCATGGAAGGCTGCAGCAAGTACTGCACGTTCTGCGTCGTGCCGTACACGCGTGGCGCAGAGGTCTCGCGGGCGTTCGACGATGTGCTGACCGAGATCGCCGACCTCGCTGACAATGGGGTCTTGGAAGTGACGCTCCTCGGGCAGAACGTCAACGCTTATCGCGCACCGCTTGAGCGAGATCAAATGGCCGATCTCGCGACGCTGATCGAATACGTCGCCGAGGTCCCGGGCATCGAGCGCATCCGCTACACGACCTCGCATCCGAAGGAAATGACGCAACCGTTGATCGACGTTTACGCGCGTGTCGAAAAGCTCGTCTCGCACCTGCATCTGCCCGTGCAGTCTGGATCGGACCGCGTGCTGGCGGCGATGAAGCGCGGCTACACGGCGCTCGAGTACAAGTCGATCGTCCGCAGGCTTCGTGCGGCGCGGCCGGATCTTTCGCTGACGTCCGATTTCATCGTCGGCTTCCCGGGCGAAACGGACGCCGACTTCGAGAAGACCTTGCGGCTCATCGAGGACGTCGGCTTCGACGGCGCGTTCAGCTTCGCCTACAGCCCGCGCCCGGGCACGCCCGCGGCCGACCTGCCCGCTCAGATCCCGGCCGCGACGAAGCAGGCGCGGCTCGAGGCATTGCAGGCGGTCGTCGACGGGCAGTATCGCGATCGCAGCGCGGCGATGGTGGGAGCGCGGGAGCGCGTGCTCGTGACCGGCCGCGCGGCCCGGGATGCGAACGAGCTCGCGGCCCGCACCGCGAACAACCGCGTCGTGAATTTCGCCGGCGACGGCGCGCTCGTCGGCACTTACGTCGATGTGACGATCACGGCGGCGCAGCCACATTCGTTGCGCGCCGAACTTGTGGCGGCGTGAGGAATTGAGGGTGCCGAAGTCGCTTCTTTTTGTCCGCGTTCGCGCGGATCGTGCAAGTGCGTGTAGGAGATAGTCCGATGTCCGTCGATCGTTTCGCTCGTCCGGCGCGCGCCGCCGTTTGCGCAATCCTTTTCGCAACCCTGGCGGCCTGCGCCAATCTCCCGCCGAACGGCGGCACCGCCGCCGCAGACGCCGCGGCTACCGGGGTGGCCGCTGCGATCGCCGCCACCGGAACGGCCAAGGCCAATGGCAATGGCCACGGCACGCCACCTGCGGCCGCCGCCGCGGCCGCCGCGGCTGCAGCGGCCGCGGTCGTGCAGGGACAACCGCGCCCGTTCGCCGACGTGATCAAGGACGCCAAGGAAACGCCCGGGCTCTTCGGTCTGTGGCAGAAGGACGACAAGGTCTGGATCGAGATCGCGCCGGATCAATTCGGCAAGCCCTTCCTGTTTACCGCGAACCTGAGCCGCGGCGTCGGCGAGCAGGGTGTGTACGGCGGCATGATGCTCGCCGACCAGATCGTGGAATTCAAGCGCATCGGCAACCTCGTGCAGCTGATCGCGAAGAACTACGCCTTCACCGGAGGCGCCAACGCACCGATCGCCCAGGGTGTGAAGGAAGGCTTCACCGACAGCCTGGTGGGGACGACGGTCGTGGCGAGCCAGCCGCATCCGGAGCGCAAGACCGTGCTCGTCGACGCCGGCCCGCTGCTGCTCACCGACATTCCGGTCGGCGAGCGCTTCACGACGGGCATTCACCTGCGCAACTACAATTTCGATCCCCGGAATTCGAGCTTCGAAGCGCTCAGGAATGCGCCCGACCAGTCGTCGCTCGTCGTCTCGGCGCACTACTCCAATCCCAAGGCGACGCTGCCGCCGCCGAGCGCGATGGCGGGGCCGCCGAGCCCGTTCCCACGCTTCACGACGCTGCCCGATGCGCGCAGCCTGTTCCTGGGCTACACGTACAACTTCGCCAGGCTGCCCGAGCCGATGGCGGCGCGGACGGCAGACCCGCGCGTCGGATATTTCGACAGCGAGATCTGGGACTTTTCGAGCGACTCCAATTTCACGGCCCAGACGCATGTCGTCGATCGCTGGCGGCTGGAAAAGAAGGATCCGAATGCGGAAGTTTCGGAGCCGAAGGAGCCGATCGTGTTCTGGATCGATCGCAACGTCCCCGAAAAATACCGACCGGCCGTGCGTGAGGGCATACTCGAATGGAACAAGGCGTTCGAGAAGATCGGCTTCAAGGACGCGATCGTCGTGAAGCAGCAGGACGCCGATGCGCCGTTCGACACCTACGACGCGCGACACTCGACGGTCCGCTGGTTCGTCGCGACCGACCCGGGATTCGTCGCCATCGGCCCGCACACCGTCGACCCGCGGACCGGCGAGATCCTCGATGCGCAAGTCGCCATTTCCGAGTCGTGGTCGCGCGCGCAACGCACGTTCATCGCCGAACAGGCGCCGGCGCCCTCGGCGTGGCCGGCGTTCGACGCGTACAAGGCGTCGCTCGGGCTCGACGGCAGGGCGTGCACGTACGCAGCCGACGCGCTCGCGGAAATGGAGTTCGGATTGGATCTTCTCGAGGCCCGCGGCGACATCACTCCCGGCAGTGCCGAAGCCGATGCGTTCGTCGCGGCGTCGCTCAAATCGGTCGTGATGCACGAGGTCGGCCATACGCTGGGCCTGCGTCACAACTTCCGCGCCTCGACCGTCTATCCGCTCGCCAAGATCTCCGATCCGGTATTCAGCAAGACGAACGGGATCTCCGGGTCGGTGATGGATTACAACCCGCTCAACATCGCCGTCAAGGGCGAGTCGCAGGGCGCGTACGTCGAGCCGACGATCGGGCCGTACGACTACTGGGCGATCGAGTACGCGTACAAGCCGCTGCCGAAGGAAACCGAAGCCGCGGACCTTGCGCGGATCGCCGGGCGCGGCGCCACCGATCCGCTGCTCGCATTCTCGTCCGACGAGGAAGCGATCGCGGGCCTCGACCCGCAAGCAAGCCAGTTCGACCTCGGCACCGAACCGCTCGCCTATCTGCAGAAGCGGCTCGTCATCTCGCAGGAGCTGTGGCAGCGGCTGCAGGCGCGCCAGTTGCAGCCCGGCGAATCGTATGCGGTGCTGCGGCGCAGCTTCGACGCCGGATTCAAGCAAGTCGCCCGCGCAGCGGCGCTGACCGCAAAGTACGTGGGCGGCGTCTACTACGTTCGCGACTACGCGGGGACGGCCAACCTGCCGCTGACGCCGGTGGCGCCGGACAAGCAGCGCGCGGCGCTCAAGCTGCTCGCGACCGACGTGTTCTCGGCCGACAGCTTCAAGTTCAAGCCGCAGTTCATCCGGAGCATGGGGATCGACTATCTCAACATCGGCTTCACGCCGAGCCAGCTCAATCCGGACTTCAGCCTGCGGAGCCGGGTGCTGGCGCTGCAGACCGGCGCGCTCAATCAGCTGCTTTCCGACACGGTGATGAGCCGCCTCCTCGATTCCGAGATCAAGGTGAACAAGACCGATCAGGCGCTCACGCTGGGCGAGCTCTTCGCCGTGCTGCGCAGCTCGATCTGGAGCGAGTTGAAGACCGGCAGCTCGATCCCGGGGCCGCGCCGCGACCTCCAGCGCGAGCATCTGCGCCGCATTGTCGCGGTGCTCATTCGTCCCGCCCCGACCACGCCGGCCGACGCGAGCGCGCAGATGCGCGAAGAGGCGCGGCAGCTCTCGGCGCAGATCAAGGCAGCGGCTGCCAACGGCAACCGCGACCGGGAGACGCGCGCACACCTGGCCGAAGCCGCGGGCATGCTCGACGAAGCGCTGAAGGCACCGATGATTCGCCAGGGAGTGTGACGGCGCGAAGGGGCGTCGCGCGGGCAGGCGCGACGCCCGCAGGACCAAAGGGGGAAGGGGAGGGCGGTGACCGCATGACGGCCAGACGCGAGCGGCACGACCTTGCGTTGAATCCGCTCGACAACCGCGCGCTCGCCAACCTGTGCGGGCCGCTCGACGCCAACCTGCGCCAGATCGAGGCCGCGCTCGACGTCGCGATCGCGCATCGTGGCGGGGCGTTCACGCTGACCGGCACGCCGGCGCAGAACGCGCGCGCGGCCGCGGCGCTCGAGCGCTTCTACGCGCAGGCCGAGAAACCGCTGTCGGTCGACGACATCCAGCTCGGCCTGATCGAAATCGGCACGCAGCGCCGCGGTCTCCCCGCGGGGGGCGACGACGACGCGCCGCTCCTGCGCACGCGGCGCGCCGACCTGCACGGTCGCACGCCGAACCAGACGCTCTATCTGCGCAACATCCAGGAGCACGACATCACGATCGCCATCGGGCCTGCGGGCACCGGCAAGACGTATCTCGCCGTCGCCTGCGCCGTCGACGCGCTGGAACGCGACGCGGTGAAGCGGCTCGTGCTGGTCCGTCCCGCGGTCGAAGCGGGCGAGCGGCTGGGCTTCCTCCCCGGTGACCTCGCGCAGAAGGTGGATCCCTATCTGCGTCCGCTCTACGACGCGCTCTACGACCTGCTGGGCTTCGACAAGACCGGAAAGCTCTTCGAGCGCAACACGATCGAGATCGCGCCGCTCGCCTACATGCGCGGCCGTACACTCAACCATTCGTTCATCATTCTGGACGAGGCGCAGAACACCACCCCCGAGCAAATGAAGATGTTCCTCACCCGGATCGGCTTCGGCACCAAGGCGGTGGTCACCGGCGACGTCACGCAGATCGACCTTGCACGCGGGCAAAAAAGCGGTCTCATCGAGGCCGATCGCATTCTTGCCGGCGTCCGCGGGATCGCATTCAGCCGTTTCACGAGCGCCGACGTCGTCCGCCATCCGCTGGTGCAGAAGATCATCAGCGCCTACGAGCGCGACCTCGCGCAACAGAAGCCGGGCGAGCCCGAGCGCTGATGCGAAGCCGCACCCCCCGGCTGTCGCTCGCCGTCCAGTACGCGGTGTCGGCCGCGAAATTGCCCGGCGCCTCGGCGCTCCGGCGCTGGGCCCGCTCCGCGCTCGAGCGCGACGCGCGCGTGACGCTGCGCTTCGTCGGCCGGCGCGAGGGCCAGACGCTGAACGCCCTCTACCGCGGCAAGGACTACGCGACCAACGTCCTCACGTTCGTGTACGATGACGCGGGTCCACTCGAAGGCGACATCGTGCTCTGCGCACCGGTGCTGCGGCAGGAGGCCAAGGTGCAGCGCAAGTCGCTCGAGCGCCACTGCGCCCACCTCGTCGTCCACGGCATGCTGCACCTCCAAGGCTACGACCATGGGTCAGGCCGCACCGCGCGGACGATGGAGGCGCGGGAGACGGCCATTCTTGCAGCACTGTCGCTGCCCGACCCCTACGCCGAACCGGGCGGGGCCGGCGCGGACCGGGCGCGGCCGGGATGATGGAAGAGCCTTCGGACAAGACGGACAAGCCGACGCTGCTCGAGCGGCTCTCCGCGTTCCTCACCCGCGAGCCGGAAGATCGCGAGGAGCTCCTCGATCTCCTGCATGGGGCATTCGAGCGCAAGCTCCTCGACGGCGACGCGCTGTCGATGATCGAGGGCGTGCTGCAGGTCTCCGAGATGACCGTGCGCGACATCATGATTCCGCGCGCGCAGATGGACGTCGTGTCGCTCGACGATGATCCTTCCGAGTTCATTCCGCTGGTGCTCGAGACGCGCCACTCGCGCTTCCCCGTGATCGGCGAGAACAAGGACGACGTCGTCGGCATCCTGCTCGCGAAGGAGCTGCTCAACTGGTATCGCAGTCCCGAAACGTTCAACCTGCACGATACGCTGCGCCCGGCGGTGTTCGTGCCGGAATCGAAGCGCCTGAACGTGCTCCTGCGGGAGTTCCGCGCGAACCGCAACCACATCGCGATCGTCGTCGACGAATACGGCGGCGTCTCGGGCCTCGTCACGATCGAGGATGTGCTGGAGCAGATCGTCGGCGACATCGAGGACGAGTACGACTTCGACGAATCCGAGGACAACATCATCGCCGAAGCGGGCGGTCGGCACCGGGTCAAGGCGCAGACCGAGATCGGCGACTTCAACGCGCACTTCGGCACCGATTTCGCCGACGACGAGTTCGACACCGTCGGCGGCCTCGTGCTGCAGGCCTTCGGGCGGCTCCCCAAGCGCGGCGAAGCGACGACGATCGGCGACTATCGTTTTCGCGTCGTCCGGGCGGATAGCCGCCGCCTCTACACGCTGCAGGTCGAGCCCAATACCGCGGCGACCGCCGCTGCCGGCGCCCCGCCGGCGCCGGGCCTGCCGGCCGGTCACTGACCGTGCGCGCGGGCGCGACTCGCCGCAGCCCGCCGTTGTCGATCGTCTTCGCGTTCGCCGCCGGTCTGGCGACGGTGTTTGGCTTCGCCCCGTTCGGTTCCGCCGTCGTTCCGCTGGTCACGTTTGCAGTGCTGGTCGTCCTGTGGCAAGACGCCGTCTCCGCGCGCGCCGCTGCGTGGGTCGGGTTCGCGTTCGGCCTCGCGCTCTTCGGCGCCGGGGTATCGTGGGTCTACATCGCGCTCAACACGTTCGGCGGGATGCCCCCCGTTCTGGCCGCGATTGCGACCGCCGGCTTCTGTGCGTACCTCGCGCTCTATCCGGCAGCGGCGGGATGGCTGGCGACGAAATGGACGGCACCGCGCACCGCATCGCGCGCGGTTGCGGCGGCGGCGGCATGGACGCTTTGCGAATGGCTGCGCAGCGTCCTCCTGTCGGGCTTCGGCTGGCTGTCGCTGGGCTACAGTCAGCTGCCGGCGAGCCCGCTTGTCGGCTATGCACCGATCGGCGGCGTCTTCTCGGTCACGCTGGCCGTAACCTTATGCGCGTCGTTGCTCGCGCTTTCGATCGACGCGTTCGCGAATGCGCACGTGAAACGCGGCGTCGCGATGCTCGCGGCGATCGTCGCGCTTGGCGGCGGCGGCGCAGCCGTTGGCCGCATCGACTGGACCTGGCCCTCCGGCGCGCCGGTGGCGGTGTCGCTGGTGCAGGGAGACGTCGCGCAGGACCTGAAGTTCGATCCCGAGTTCAGGAACCGGACGTTCGATCTGTACACGGGGCTCGTGGAGAAAACGCGCGGTCGGCTCATCGTGCTGCCGGAAAGCGCGTTGCCGGAGTTCGCCGGCGACGTCCCCGATGCGGTGTTGCTCTCGCTGCTGCGCATCGCCTCCGAGCGCAATGGCGATATTCTCGTCGGATTGTTCACGCTGGAACCGCCGCTCCCCGGCGGCGACGAACCGCGCTACTACAACAGCGTCGTCACCCTGGGAACGGCACGGCCCCAGCTCTACCGCAAGCGGCATCTGGTGCCCTTTGGCGAAACGATTCCGCTGGAGCCGCTGGTGGGCTGGTTCATCCGCTCGATCCTGTCGATCCCGCTCGCGAGCCAGGCGTCGGGCGATGCCGACCAGCCGCCGCTGGAAGTTGCCGGCGAAAAGGTCGCCGTCGACATCTGCTACGAAGACGCGTTCGGCGCCGACATCCGGCCGCAGGCGAGGGATGCGACGCTCCTCGTCAACGTCACGAACGACGCGTGGTACGGCCGCTCGCTCGCAGCCGAGCAGCATAATCAAATCGCCGCCCTGCGTGCGCTCGAGACGGGCCGGCCGCTGCTCCGCGCGACCAACACCGGCATCACGTCGGCCATCGGTCACGACGGACACGAAATCGCGCGGCTGCCATGGTTCACGCGCGGGATCCTCGAGGTCGACGTCACGGGACGGCAGGGGGTGACGCCGTACGTTCGCGTCGGCGATTGGGGCGCGGTCGTCGTGGCCGTCGTGCTGCTGATGCTGGCGATCGTTGCCGGACGCCACGTGCGACGCTGACGCTGCCCTGGCCCGGCTGGAGGGAGAACCCGCCCCGGAACCGGAGCGGAGCCGGTAAAATGCGTATTTTTCAGGCAGTTGGCCACGCGCGCCCCGGTTCGAATGCTCACGTTCCAGCAAGTCATCTTCGCGCTGCAGGATTACTGGGGCCGCCAGGGCTGCGCGCTGCTGCAGCCGTACGACATGGAAGTCGGCGCGGGCACGTCGCACACGGCGACGTTCCTGCGCGCGCTCGGGCCGGAGCCGTGGCGCGCCGCCTACGTGCAGCCGTCGCGCCGACCGAAGGACGGCCGCTACGGCGAAAATCCGAATCGGCTGCAGCACTACTATCAGTACCAGGTCGTGCTGAAGCCCTCGCCGCCCGACATCCTCGATCTCTATCTCGGCTCGCTCGAAGCGCTCGGCTTCGATCTCAGGAAGAACGACGTCCGCTTCGTCGAGGACGACTGGGAAAACCCGACGCTCGGCGCGTGGGGCCTCGGTTGGGAGGTATGGCTGAACGGCATGGAGATCACGCAGTTCACCTATTTCCAGCAGGTCGGCGGGCTCGATTGCAACCCGATCACCGGCGAGATCACGTATGGCCTCGAACGGCTCGCGATGTATCTGCAGGGCGTCGAGAACGTGTTCGACCTCGTCTGGACCGAGCGCACCGAGAACGGCACGACGCGGCAGCTCACCTATCGCGACGTCTACCATCAGAACGAGGTCGAGCAGTCGACGTACAACTTCGAGCAGTCGAATGCGCCGAAGCTGTTCGAGCTCTTCTCGGTCTTCGAATCCGAAGCGAAGCGGCTGCTCGAAGCGAAGCTGCCGCTCCCCGGCTACGAGATGATCCTCAAGGCGGCGCATACGTTCAACCTGCTCGACGCGCGTGGCGCGATCTCGGTCACCGAGCGCGCCGCCTACATCGGCCGCATCCGGACGCTGTCGAAGCTGGTCGCGCAGGCGTATTACGATTCGCGCGAGGCGCTGGGCTTCCCGATGCTGAGCGCAGGCGAAAAGATGGCCGCCGCATGAAGGCCGCGACGCTGACCGTCGAGCTCTTCACCGAGGAGCTGCCGCCCAGGGCGCTGAAGCGGCTCGGCGAGGCGTTCGCCTACGGCATCCATGTCGGCCTGAGGGAACGCG
>Ga0335082_10009295_pt1 | contig 10683 bp, 9 predicted proteins | sample Lox_Sample_41_FD_206718 | JGI IMG/M metagenome (GOLD analysis project Ga0335082, IMG submission 206718) | Soil microbial communities from Loxahatchee National Wildlife Refuge, Florida, United States - Lox_Sample_4.1 | ecosystem: Environmental > Terrestrial > Soil > Wetlands | place: USA: Florida...
GCGCTGAACTGTCACTGGGGCGGCGGGAACCCACGCCGTCCGGCGTTCCAGTCTTCCCACTGCTCGAAGGCCCGCATCTGCTCGACGAGCTTGGTCTTCACCAGAAGGGCGTCGATCTCGCTCCGGGTCTGCCGGCGGAGGAGAGGGGCCGGCGAGTCGGCGAGACCCCACACGAGGGTCGCGGCGATCCCCGCGTTCCGTCTCGCCTCGCCGGCGTTCACCCGCTCGGGGACGTCGGACTCGGCGTGGTAGTCCGGCAGATAGGGAGCGGGATCCTGATCGGCGACGTAGGTCGGGACGCCACTGAGTAGGAACTCGAAGTTGTCCGTCCCGTCGACCGCCTCGAGGCTGTGGGCGGCCGGCCCCATGCCCGGGTAGATCGACAGCGCCCGGGCGACGAGGGGGCGAAGCTCGGGCCGGCCGCTGAGGAAGAACCCCCGCGTCCGCCCCGAGCCGAGGTCGAAGATGACGACCCCGGCGTGCCGGTCCAGCTCGGCCTTGTGGCGCTCGACGTAGCCGGCCGAGCCCCACATCCACTGCTCCTCCCCGGTGAAGAGCACGAAGCGAACCGAGCGCCGGGGGCGGAGGTCGAGCTCGCGGAAGGCCCGGGCGACGTCCAGCACCAGTGCGACGTTGATCCCATCGTCCTCGGCGCCGGTCCCGAGCGCCCAGCTGTCGAGATGTGCGCCGAGCAGCACCACCTCCTCGGGCTTCTCCCGGCCGCGGATCTCCGCGACCACGTTCTGGGAGTCGAAGCTCGGGCCGATCCGGTTCACCACGTCCATCCGCACCCGGACCTCGGTGTGCTCGAGCAGCCAGCCGATCCGGTCGGCCTGCTCGCGCGAGACCAGAACCACGGGGATCGTCGCCGGCTTGCGGCCGAAGACCATCGGGTGCTCGTAGAGGAGACCGCGGGGCCGGGTGGACTGAACGAGCAGCCCGGCGGCGTGCGCCTCGGTGGCGGCGGCGACCAGGGCGCCGGCGTGCATGTACTCGGCGAAGAGATCGTCGAAGGTCTTCATCTCCTTGGTGTGCACCAGGACCAGCGCGCCCGCGGTCGCCGTTCCGAGCCGCGCCCAGTCCCTTGCCGTCCCCTCGCCGCCGTCGATGACCTTCGCTTCCACCGCGCCGCTGGTCGACCCGGTTCCCGGCGCGGCGACGGCGCGGAGCGGGAAGGGCTCGGGGGAGACGACCGCGACGTCGACCGTGCCCGGCACCCACTTGAACGCCACCGCGAAGCTCTCCGTGGTGACCGAGTCGACGCCCAGCGCCCGGAACCTCTCGACGCCCCACTCCACCGCGCGCTCGGCCGCGGGCGTGCCGGTGATCCGCCCGCCGATGCGGTCACAGAGCTCGAAGAGGTCGCGGAGCAGCGGCGTGTTGCCCTCCGCTCGCCGCTTCAGCGCCATCCGCGGGTCGGATGGCGCGGGCGGGGCCGCCAGCGGAGCTCCGGAAGGGACGAGGCCCAGAAGGAGGGCGACGGCGATCGAGCGCATGGGACGGCCAGCCTGCCACGCCGGGAGGGCCGTCGTCCGCCTGATCGCCAGCGCCCGGTCGGGTCCCTCCGCGCCCGCGCACCCGTCCTCTCGGGGCCCGGGGTCGACCCCTCAGGCGGCCCGACGCTCGCGCGACGGCACGATGGTCAGGAACTCCCGCGCGCGCCGGCGCCACAGGGCGAGCGAGACGACCTCCGCATCGCGGGTCACCATCAGGCGGTGGATGTCGTCCACGTTCCCGACCGGCTCGCCGTGCACTCCGAGGACCAGGTCCTCCGGGCGCAGGCCTGCGGTCTCCGCCGGCGAGCCGCTGCCCACCTGGAGGATGCGCACTGCCTTCGCCTGGCCGAGCTCCGCCGCCAGCTCCGGCGAGAGCTGCTCGCTCCGCGCGGCGACGCCGAGGTAGCGCCGCTCGATCTTCCCCCGGCTCATGAGGACCGAGGTCACCCAGGTCGCGGTGCGCGCGGACACGGCGAAGCCCATGCCCTGCGCCCAGGGAATGACGGCGGTGTTGATGCCCACCACCTCGCCCCGCGCGTTGACCAGCGGCCCGCCGGAGTTGCCGGGGTTGATCGCCGCATCCGTCTGCAGCAGTCCCTCGAACAGCGTGCCGCTCGGGCCAGGGAGGCTGCGATCGAGGGCGCTGACGATCCCCAGCGAGACGCTCCGCTCGAATCGAAACGGATTGCCGATCGCCACCACCAGCTGGCCGACGGCGATCGACGCCGGGTCGGCGAGCGGCAGCTGGACCAGCCCCGCCTCGCGCACCTGCACCACCGCGAGGTCCGTCGCCGGGTCGGAGCCCACCAGGGCTCCGGCCGTGGTCTCGCCGCCCGGGAGGCGCACGCGCAGCTGCTTTCCGCTGCCGGCCACGTGGTGGTTGGTGAGGAGATAGCCGTCGCCGGCGACCACGACGCCCGTGCCCGCCCCCCTGCCCTGCTCGATCCCCACCACCGCCGGGCTCACCCGGGAGACGAGCTGCTGGAGCGCGTCGGACAGCCCGGTCAGCCCGCTCACGGCCGGACCCCCACCGCGACGGTGCGCTCCTCGAGCTTGCCGCCCCGGAGCAGCTTCAGGGGCAGCGACCGTCCGACCGCGTCGTGGGCCAGCCGCGAGAGGAGATCCTGGACATCGGTCATCGGCGCCCCATCCAGCGCGAGCAGCACGTCGCCGAGCGCCAGCCCGGCCGCGTCGGATGGGCCGCCCGGTTCGACGGAGAGCACGAGCAGGCCGAAGTCCTGGGCCGCCGCGGCACGGGCCTGACCCTGGAGGCGAACCGGCTGCGTGCCCACCCCGAGATAGCCGCGGCGAACGCGGCCGTGGGCGAGGAGCTCGGTGGCCACGCGATCCAGCGTCTCGGCAGGAAGCACGATCCGCCGCTCGCGAGGACCACCGGACACGTACATGCCGAGCACCCTTCCCTCGACGTCCGCCAGCGCCGCACCGGCGAGCCCGGGCCTGCTGGACACGTCGGCCTCCAGGGAAGCGTCGACCCGCGCGCCCCAGGGCGTGAGGAATCCCGGCTCGACGCTGGACAGCACGCCCAGGCGAGTGCGGAGCGCGCCCCGCGGGCGGGAGACGGCGAGGACCAGGCTGCCCACCTTCCTCTGGGAAGGCTCGACCCACCGCACGGGTGCGAGCGCCGGACCCCGAACGCGGAGGAGCGCGAGGTCGAGACCTGGATCGCGACCGACGAGCTGTGCCGGATGCCAGCCTCCGCCGGCGTGGACCCGGAGCCCCTCCTCCCGGTCCGTGGCATGGGCCGCGGTCAGCACCAGGTCGTTGTCCCGGGCGATGCCGGTGATGGGCCACCGCCGGCCAGAGACGGAGACGAGCCCTTCCCCCACCCTGGCGGTGGCGGCGGCGAGCGCATCGGACAGGGCGGCGGCGGGTGCGAAGGGAGACGGAGCGGTCATGGGGGGAACCGTACGGCCCGCGCTCCCGCCCCGCATCGCCTGGACGGCGAGGTTCCGACCCTGCCCGTCCGGGCAGGCCCAGGCCCTAGAGCGTGACCAGCCCCATGCGGGCGGCCCGGACGACGGCCTCGGTCCGCCGCTCCACCCCCAGCTTCTGGAGGATGGAATTCACGTGGAACTTCGCGGTGTGCGCGCTGATCTCCAGCGCCTCCGCGATGTCTCGGTTCGACAGCCCGCGGGCGAGCAGGGCCAGCACCTCGCGCTCGCGGGGAGTGAACGCCGCGGCGGAGGGGGCCGGCCGCGCATCGGGCGCGGGCAGGAGCGAGCCGAAGCCGTGCTCGAGGACCACCAGACCGCGGGCCACGGCGAGGAGCGCGGCCTGGAGGGTCGTCCCGTCCGCGGTTCGCAGCACCGCCCCCGCCGCACCGCGGGAGAGCGCGGCGCGCGCCTCCTGCTCCTCCCGGACCAGCGCCAGGACGGGGGGACCGTCCGGGCCGAGCGGAGGAGCGGGCGCGCTGGCCACGTCCCAGACCACGGCGTCCACTGGAGCACCGGCCTCGAAGATCGCCCCGGTTGCGCTGGCGGCGAGAAGCCCGGCGAGCCCGGCCCGGACCAGCGGGTCGGAGGAGACGAGGAGCACCCGGCCGAGCCTGGGGGCTGAACCGTCCGGCGGCATCGAGGGCCTCTCATGTCGCCCGGCGCTCGGCGGCGCAACGCCACCCGACCGCTCGCCGCTAGCCGGTGGGGATCGCGAACGCGTTCACCAGGTAGCCGGGCGTCTCGGTCACCTCGAGCGGCACCAGCCGGTCCTTCTGCGCTCGGCGGAGCACGTACCCGCGCGAGCCGAGGTGATCGACCAGCTGCTGCGCCGACGAGCCCGCGCGCCTCAGCGTCGTTGGCTGGATCTCCAGGAGGATCGTCGGCCGGAGCTCGCCCAGCACCCGCTCGCCCCCGCGGAGGACCCGCTCCTCGAGACCCTCCACGTCCAGCTTCAGGAAGTCCAGCCGCTCGATTCCGTTCGTCTCCACGAACGCGTCCAGCGTCGACACGGTGACCTCCTGGCCTCCCGCCTCGAGATAGGAGGCGCCGGAGTTGCCGTTCCGGGGGTGCATCGACGCCGTCCCCGGAGCGTCCGAGAGCGCCAGGCGATGGGGGCGGACGCAGTCCATCCGGTTGAGCGCGACGTGCCGGACCAGCCTGCGGTAGGTGGCAGGCGATGGCTCGAAGGCGTGCACCTCGCACTCGCCGCGGAGGCCGGCGGCGAGCATCAGCGCGTAGTAGCCGAAGTTCGCTCCGACGTCGAAGATGACCGAGCCCGGCCGGACGAAGCGCCGGGCGTGCATCAGGTCCCAGCGGTCCGATTCCCCGAGCCAGAACAGGTCGACCTGCGGGAAGTCGGACGGGTTCAGCACCCACTTCAGCCCCTGCCGCTCCACGCTCAGCTCGGCATCCACCCCCGCCTTCAGCAGATCGCGAAGCGCCGCGTGGACGCGCCACTGTCCGGGGTGGCGCGCGTGGAGGCCGTACCACTCCAGGAAGCGGAAGCCGACCGAGCCGGGAGTCACCCGCCGCAAGGGAGGCACGCTCCGGCGGAACGTCAACCGCTGGTCCGGCCCCCGCCCGCGGCGCCTGTCGCCTCCTGAGCAAGCGCCTCGAGGCGATCGGCGAGCGCGTCCAGGCGTCGATCGAGCCCCCGCGCCGTGCGGCCGAAGATGGCCCGCGCGAGGCCATAGGCCCCGGCGACCACCACGCCGGCCCCCAGGACGCCCACCTCGGGTGGAAGGTGAAGGAAGAAGGGCAACATCCACCCCACGTTGGCGCCGAGCCCGCCGCCCACCCCGCCGACGATGCCTCCGAAGAGCCCGCCGGCGAGCTGCCCCCGGTCGGAGCGGATCCGGATCACCGTCTTGCCCTCGCGGGGCGCGACCGTGACCTCGACCGAGCTCGTTCCGGTCCAGCCGGAGACGGCGAGGGTCCGGCCGACGGAGGACGCACCGCCGGAGAGCCCCCAGCGCGTTCCCATTCCGACCGCGGGAAGGACCGCGCGGATCTCCTCGGCGAGCCGCTCGTGGTGCTCGGCGCCGAGCTCGCCCTCGACGATTCGCTCCACGCTCCGGCGGATCGGCGCTCCGGCCAGCACGCTGCCCGGACCCTGGTCGGCCCGGGCATCGATCTCCCGGGCCGCCTCGCGGACCCGGGCGAGGTCGATTCCAGCCTCGCGGGCGATGGCCTCGATCTCCGGCAGGCTGAGCGCCCCCGGGGTCGTCCCCCGCTCCCGCTCGAGCTCGGCCGCCCGGCGAAAGATGGTCGCGACCTGCTCCTCGGTGTAGGTCCGCTCTCCGGTGGAGAGGCTCGAGGGCTCGCTCCTCGATGAGACGGTCGGGCGTGTGCGTTCCGCGGCCACTCGGGGAAGAGCCTAGCGCGCCACCCCGGATTCGGGCGCGGCAAGCGGTGCGAGCGCTCTTCAGTCGAAGAGACCGTGCAGGTAGAAGCGGCCCTCCGCCGCGCTCCGGTAGACCCACGCCGGCCCGAGCCCGTCGAAGTGCACCCGGTAGTAGTCGCGCTGGAACGGCGCCTCGCTCCACCACTGCCCGCCCACCCGCTCGGGACCGGCGATGGCCAGCACCGTCCGGCGGCGGCCCAGCACCCGGGCCGCGCGGAGCGAGCCGAGCGCGTCCAGCTCGACGTCGAGCGGCTCCCCTGCGCCGCGCAGCAGCCGCACCGGACGCTCCAGCTGCCAGTCGGGAGCCGGAGCGGGAACGGGCGGGGGCGCCCGGCGCGCCTCGGCGAACATCCCCGGCTCCCGCCGGGGCGGGCGAAACGGGCCGACCGCATGCGCCGCCTCCGGACGGTGATCGTCGGCCAGCACCGGGCTGCCCAGCGCCTCCGGCCCGAGCGCGGTGGTGAGCCTGGCCAGGACGGTCTCCAGCGCCGCGTCCCCCGCCGGCTCGTCGCCGAGCACGCCCTGCCGGCCCCGATCCTCGCAGGACTCGTCGACGGTGAGCACCAGCGTCGCGACCGGCGCCTCGAGCCGGACCGCCTCCAGGCGGTGACGGACCAGGTCGAGGAGCAGCTTCGGATCGGTGGTGGGCCGGGCCAGTGCCAGCGGCACCGGATGGGGACCCGCGAGCTCGAGCACCAGGGTGAGGGTCAGCCGCACCGCGGCCCGCTGCCGCCCGCGGAGCCGGGCGGAGATCCGGTCCAGCAGCGTCTTCAGCGCGAAGAGGAGGGGCTCGAGCGACTCCGCCGGCGTCTCCAGCGTGCGCACCTCCTCCACCACCTCGGACAGCGCCACCGGGAGCAGGCGGGCCTCGTCGCGGCCCCGGGCCAGGCGCTGGGCGCGGAGCCCCGCGGCGCCCAGGCGGGAGAGGATCTGAGTCGGAGCGAGCGCCCCCAGCTCGCCGAGCGTGGAGAGCCCGAGCGCCCGCAGCGAGGCGACGACCTCCGGCGCGTCCTCCAGGGCCTGGAGCGGCAGCTCGGCCAGCGCACGCTCCGATCCGCCCGGGGCGAGACAGGCCCGGCTCGCGCCTCCGAAGCGGGCCACCGCCCGCGCGGTGAAGAGCTCGGAGGCGAGCACCACCCGTGCCCGGTACCCGGCGGCCCGGACCTGCCCTGCCGCGCGGTCCACCAGCCCGGTCTCGCCGCCGAAGAGCGATGCCGCCGAGGCGTCCAGCCAGACGCCGTCCGGCGCGGAGAGCATGAATCCGGGAGAGAAGCGCAGGAGCCCCTCGGCCAGCGAGGTCAGCGTCTGGGCCTCGGCGGCCGGGTCGTAGGGTGCATCGCGCAGCGCGGGCAGCAGCGCCCGGGCGGCGGAGAGGGTCATCCCGACCCGGACTCCCTCGCGCAGCGCGCTTCCGGAGGCGAAGGTGACTCGGAGGCCGCCCTTGCTCTCCTGCACCAGCGCCAGCGGCTGACCGGCGAGGCCAGGCTCCTCGAGGACCCGGCGCTGCACCGGCCAGCGCGGCAGATGCACGTAGGCGACCCGCTGGCTCACCGGGAGATTCCCAGCGCCTGGGCGAACGAGGGCAGCGGGAGATCCCTCCCCGGGCGCTGCCCCTGGATGCCCATCGGCCCGTCGCGCAGGGTGCAGGCGCGTACCCGGCGGAAGGGCAGCGCGGTCTCCGCCGGAGGTGGCGGCGCGTCCAGCCCCCGCGCGCCCTGGCCGACGTCGGAAGGGCCACCGGGGGTGAGCAGCTCCCAGGGAAGCTCCACGGTCCGGCAGGCCCCTCCTTGCCGGCTGCGCACGATCTCCACGACGGTCCCGGCCGGCCCGGCCGCCGAGAGGCGCAGGCGGAGCGTGCCGTCCGCCGGCGCCTCGGCGGGGGTGAGGAGGAGCAGGAGCCCGCCACTGCGGCTCGCCGCCTCCACCAGCCGGCGCGACTCGGGCGGGGAGAGCCGGACCCCGGTACGCGTCAGGTCCAGCCCCACCGCGGCGAAGGCGCCGCTCCTGAGCAGCTGGAGCGCGCTCCAGGCCAGCTGTCTCGGCTCGGGAGGGCGAACGAGGAGCAGCTGTTCCAGCCGGACGCCGAGCGGAGGCAACGCCGGTGGATACAGCGTCCGTGGCCCGTCCACCCAGGCCGCGAGCCGCCAGGCGCGGTGCGCCTCGGCGATGGCCCGGAAGGCGAGCCGGGTTCGCCCCGAGGCGGACTCGCCGCAGAGCTCGACCAGCTGCCCCAGCGGAAGGCCACCGCCGGGAAGCAGCCCGTCCAGCGGCGGCAGGCCCGTGCGCAGCACCGAGAGCAGCTGCCGCGGGGCGGCCTGCAGCGTCCGGATCCGCTCCCGGAGCCGCTCCAGCACCGCAGGGTCTGCCCGGGCCGCCTCCATGCCGTCTCCGCCTTGTCTATACGCCCGTTCAGTAGTATGTCGCGAGGGCTGACGGCGCACGCATCCCGGCCCGGCAGGGCGTCAGGGGGCGACCCCGGAGCCGGCAGCCCCGGCTACCCGGCGCAGAGCAGCTTCACCTCCACCCGGGTGTCGGTCGGGCGGCGCAGGCAGTCCACGGTGGTGCCCTGGAAGCGGACTCCCGGTCCCTCGGTGGCCGTCGCCGGAACGAAGACGATCCCCCCGTTGGCCTGCGTGCAGCGCTGCACCGTCGCGTCCGCCCGGGTGATGTCCACGGCCAGCAGCCGTGGATCGGGCACGTTGTCCGAGAGGGCGAGCGTCTGGGGAATGGACGCCACCTCCGCGATGGCCAGCAGGCTCTGGTGGTAGTCGGGCGCGCAGATCGAGTCGAGGTTGGTCAGCGTCCCGTCGAAGTCGAGCGCCATCTGCCGGTGCCGGTAGCCGGGACCACCGCTGGTGGGGCAGTCCACGTTCTGGATGACCGGGCCTCCATCCGCCAGCGCGCCCTGGACGCCCTGGGCCACCTTGTTCGACCGAGCCACCGGGGCGATGGCCCCCCACAGCACCTCCCGCGTCCGGCCCGTGCCGGCGTCCAGCCCCCGGAAGGCGTCGAGGTAGTCCTTCACCGGCGTGAGGAGGTCCTCGTGGCGGGTGCAGAAGTCCTGATCGTCGACGTCGTTGAAGAAGACCTTCGGCGCAGGACGGAAGCTCATCTCGCTGCAGTCGTCCTCGTCGCTCACCGCGACCACCAGCAGCCTCGCCCCCGGGCGGAGGAACCCCGCGTTGGGGCTCCCCCCGTCGGGCAGCACCTGCCAGAAGCCGGTCTGGGTGAGGGCGATCCGCGCCGCCTCGAAGGGTGTCTCCTGGTAGGAGCCGTTCACCCCCAGCCCCTGGATCGCCACCGCGAGCCGGGGGACCATCTCTGGATCCGGATCGCTCAGCCAGCGCGCGCCGTCCGTCGGGCCTCCGTCGGCCAGGGGGAACTGCCGCAGCCAGCCGCCCTGCGGGAAGGGGGTCACCAGCACCTGTCCGCGGCCGTTATCGAAGGCGGCGTAGACCGAGGTGTCCACCAGGCCCACCCGGAGATCCTGCTCCACGCCGGCGCCCGCCTTCAGGACCTGGATGAACGTGGGCAGCTCGCGGGCCACGCCGGCCTGCTCCTCGGTCATGGAGTTGCTGTTGTCCACCACGAAGAGGATGTCGGTCTGGACGGGAATGAAGAGCGGCGCGTCATAGGCGCACCGGCTGGGAACGCTCGAGCCTGCGCGGTCCGGTGGCGCCTCGCACGTGCACCCGCCGAGCGTGCCCAGCACCGCGGCCGCCAGGAGACACCACCGGCCCCGCCGTCGCTTGACGCCGGCTTGTTCTGCTCTATCGGTAAGGGTCAGACCCCGCATTCCCACCGGTTCCCTACGAAGGACTTTTGATTGCTAGCCTCTGTTCCAGCCAGTACGGGACGTGGCGAGGCTCGGCAGTTTCCGACGCACCTGAACGGAGCGCGAATTTTCATGTCGGACGAGAAGAAGAAGGGCGGCCAGTCCGCCACCGCGATGACCTCGGCCATGGCACCCCCGGCCCTGATCAACAAGGACGACATTCCTCAAGTCCTGCCCATCCTGCCACTTCGGAACTCGGTCTTCTTCCCGGGTGGCGTCCTACCCCTGGCCGTCGGTCGGCAGAAGACCATCGCCCTCATCAAGGACGCGGTGCGTGACGACCAGCTGATCGGCGTGGTCACCCAGCGCAAGGCCGAGGAGGAGGATCCGGGGGCGAGTGACCTCTACGCGATGGGGACAGTCGCCCGCATCGTGAAGCTGCTGAAGATGGGCGAGGACAACTACAGCCTCGTGGTGCAGGGGCTGGCCCGCTTCCGGGTGCTGGACCTGGTCCAGGAGACGCCCTACCTCAAGGCGCGGGTCGAGCCCGCGGACGACAAGACCTTGCAGGAGAACGTCGAGGTCGAGGCGCTGGGCATCAATCTCAAGAAGCTCGCCCGCGAGGTGATCGAGCTGATGCCCGAGCTCCCCGCCGCCGCGACGGAGCTCGTCGAGTCCATCAACCATCCCGGTCACCTGGCGGACCTCATCGCCGCCAACGTCGACGTTCCGATCGAGGAGAAGCAGGCCGTTCTCGAGACGGTGGACCTCAAGGCCCGGATGAAGCTGGTCCTCGAGCTGCTCAACCGGAAGCGGGAGATCCTCAAGCTCTCCAACAAGATCGACTCCGCCGTGAAGGGCGAGATGTCCAAGACCCAGCGCGAGTACTACCTGCGCCAGCAGCTCAAGGCGATCAAGGAGGAGCTCGGCGAGATGGGCGAGGAGGAGGAGGAGCTGGACGAGCTGCAGGAACGGCTGAAGAAGGCCGGCCTGCCTCCCGAGGTGGAGAAGGTCGCGACCAAGGAGCTCAACCGCCTCAAGACCATCCCCGCC
>Ga0335082_10009297_pt1 | contig 10682 bp, 7 predicted proteins | sample Lox_Sample_41_FD_206718 | JGI IMG/M metagenome (GOLD analysis project Ga0335082, IMG submission 206718) | Soil microbial communities from Loxahatchee National Wildlife Refuge, Florida, United States - Lox_Sample_4.1 | ecosystem: Environmental > Terrestrial > Soil > Wetlands | place: USA: Florida...
GCCGCGCGAGATCATCGCGCTCGCGCCCGCGATCGGCGTCCATCCGTCGCTCCTGCCGCGGCACCGCGGGCCGGACCCGTTCTTCTGGGCGATCGACTCGGGCGACGAGACCACGGGCGTGACCGCACACCTCCTCGACGAGACGTACGACACCGGCGCGATCCTGCGGCAGGTCCCCCTGCGAATCGATCCGTCGTGGAACGCGTGGACGCTCGCCAAGAAGCTCGACCGTCCGTCGCTCGCGCTGCTCCGCGAGGTCGTCGCGGCGTACGCGCGCGGCGAGCCGCCCGAGCCCGTGGCGCAAGACGCGTCGCGCGCGACGGAGGCGCCGGCGCCGAGCGACGACCTGCTCGAGATACGCTGGGACCAGCCCGCCGAGCGCATCGCGCGGCGGGTGCGCGCCGCCGCGCCGTGGCCGGGCGCGTTCACCGAGCTCGGCGGCGAGACCGTGGTGCTGACCGACGTGCGCGTGACGCGCGATTTTCCGCGCGCGCTCGAGCCGGGCGAAGGGGCCGTACGCGGCGGCGTGGCCGTCGTGCGCGCCGCGGACGACGCGCTCGAGCTTCGCGCGGGCCGGCGCGAAGACGACGAGGTTTCGCTCGACGGGAGCGCCCTCGCGAGCCTACTTGGCGGGCTGGTCGGGGTCGCATAGCATCGACCCGAGCCATGTCCGACATCGCCACGACCGCCAAGAGCGCGCGCGAATCCCTCGCGAAAGGCCTGAGCGCGCTGCAAGCCGATCCGAACCTGCCGCCGCAAATCGTCGACCTCGCGGCGCCGATCGCGCAGGCGATGAGCGCGCTCCTCCAGATCGAGAGGAGCAACGGGGGGCAGCTCGTGCCCCACGCGGGGAACGCGCTCCAGAACGTGCGCTCGGCGCTCTCGGCGCTGCAGGCGCAGCCGACGCAGCACCCGGCGATCGCGGCGGCGATGGAAGCGGTGGCCGGATCGCTCGGCCTCGTGCACGCGCTCAACAAGCTCGTGCCCGGCGGACCGCAACCCGTCGCGGCCGCGCCGCAACCCGCGCCTGTCCCGGCGCCTTCTCCCGGCGTCGCCTACGCGCCGACCGCGCCGCAGCCTACGTTCCCGCAGCCCGCGCCAGCGCCCGCTCAGCCTGCGCCAGCGATGGTCGCGCGCGATCCGTTCGCGGCGCCCGCGGGTCGCTCCCCGATGGCGGCGACCTCCGCGGCCCCCGGCGGCGCCGCGCCGTTCCAGCCGATCTCCGGACGCCCGCCGGCGCCGCCCAACATGGATGGCGCGGCCGTCATCGCCGCGGACCTCGGCGCCCACAGCCCGTCGAACTTCTACAAGGGGCTCTCGGGCAACGACATCATCGACCACGGCGGCCTCTTCGTGTCGACGTACATGATCCCGAAGATCGGCCAGCCGGTGCGCCTGCGCGTCTCGCTGCCGGGCGGATACGAGTTCGAAGCGAACGCGATCGTGCAGTGGGCGCGCGAGCAAGGCGGCGACGCGCCGCCCGGGTTCGGCGCGCGCTTCACGCAAATCACGCCCGAGGCGCGCCAGCTCGTCTACCGGTACGTCCGCAATCGCGAGCCGCTCTTCCACGACGATTTGTGAGAGCAGCCGTGGGGGCGCTCTACGATCTCGTCTTTCCGCGGTTTCGCGCGCCGCGTGAGGACGCGCGCATCGACACGAGCGTCCGCGTCGCGTGGCTCGGAACGGCGGCGCACGTCGTCGCGACGAAGACCACGACGGTGCTCATCGACCCTTACGTTTCGCGCCACGGGCTCGCCGCGGTGGCGACGCGGCGCCTCGAGCCGGACGAGCGCGCGATCGCGCGCTGGATCCCCGAGAAGGTCGACGCGATTCTGTGCGGGCACAGCCACTACGACCACTTGCTCGACGCGCCGCGCATCGCGCGGAGGACCGGCGCCAAGCTCGTTGGAAGTGCGACCACTTGCGCGTTCGCGCGCGCCGAGGGCGTCGCCGAGGCGCAGCTCGTCGAGGTCCCGGCGAGCGGCGCGCGGCTCGAGGTGGGCGACGTGAAGATCCGCTTCGTGCCGAGCAAGCACGGCCGCATCGTCGCGGGGCGCGTGCCGTTCCCGGGCGAGGTGCGCTCGCCGCCGCGCCTCCCCGCGCGTGCGAGCGACTACAAAATGGGCGGCGCGTTCGGCATCGTGCTCGACGCGGCCGGCGTGCGCGTCTACCACAACGGCAGCGCCGACCTCGTCGACAGCGAGCTCGAAGGCGAGCGCGCGGACGTCCTGCTCGTCGGGCTCGCCGGGCGCAAGGGCACGCCGAACTACCTCCGGCGCCTCCTCGACGCGCTCGCGCCGAAGCTCGTCGTGCCGACGCACCACGACGCGTTCTTCGCGCCGCTCGAGGCGGGGCTCCATTTGCTGCCCGCCATCGACCTCAAGGGTTTCGAATCGGAGGTGCGGATGCACGCTCCGCGCGCACGCGTCGCTTACGCGGAGTACGGAGAGCCTCTCGGCTGAACCCACATGGATCGACTCGGCGATTTTTTCCGCGAGCGGACCGCCAAGCGTCTGCTCGCGCTCGCGATCTTCGTCGGCGTCATCGTGCTCTTCCGCGAAGAGCTCGTGCTGCTCGCGTTCTTCGTGGCGCTGCAGGGGGCGTTCTCCGGGCTCACGCGGCTGCTCGTTGGGCGAACGAAGTGGCCGCGCAGGCGGGCGTTCCTCGTCGTCCTCGCGACGTTCCTCGTCGTCCTCGGCGCCACCGTCGCGCTCGTCGCCGCGCGCGCGATCCACGTCGCGCGACGCGCGCACAAGATGTTCCCGCACACGATCGCCGAGATCGAGCGCAACCCGATTCTCGTCTACGTCAAGGAGCGCGTGCCGGACTCGGGCAAGCTCATCGAACGCGCGCGCGACTACTCGGACCGCGCGCTCCACGTCGTCGCGACGATCGGCCACGTGGCGACGTCGCTCGTCATCGGCGCGATCCTCGCCGTGATCTACATGCTCGAAGAAGAGGAGCTGCACGAGCTCTTCGGCAAGCTCGACCCGACGTCGCTCCTCGGCACCGTCATCCGCTGGCTCGGATACGTGGCCGAGTCCATCCGCATCACGATCCAGCTCCAGCTCGTCGTCGCCGCGGTCAACACGGTGCTCACACTGCCGGTGCTGCTCCTACTCGGCGTGCACCACGTGCCGTCGCTGATGATCCTCATCTTCGTGTCCGGGCTCGTGCCGGTCGTCGGGAACATCGTGTCGGGCGTCGTGCTGTCGCTCCTCGCGTACCAAGTGCGCGGCATTTTCGGCGTGTTCGTCTTCGTTGCCCTCACGGCGGTGCTGCACAAAATCGAGGCGTACTACTTGAACCCGCGGCTCACGTCGAAGCACGTGCACTTGCCCGGGTTCGTGATCGTCGTCTCGCTCATCGCGTGGGAGCACCTGCTCGGGTTCGCGGGGCTGTTCGTGTCGTTTCCGATCCTCTTCGTCGCCAGCAAGATCCGGGGCGAGATGCAGCGCACCGCGGAGCCTCCGAAGAGTGACTAGGCTCGCGCTCGCGCTGGGGGTGCTCCTCGGCGCGTCGGTCGCGTCGGCCCACACGCTCGGCGTCTCGCGCGCGGATCTCGTCGAGCGGCCCGACGGGTCGATCCACGGGCGCTTTTCGTTCGCGGCGCGCGAGGCGCCGTCGGCGCTCGACCCGGACGGCCACGTCGCGATCGACGTCCGCACCGACGGCCGGCCGTGCACGCCCGGGCCGGTGACGTCGTCGGCCGACGGCGACGGTGTCGTCCTCGAAGAGGACTTCGCGTGCACGAAGGCCACGCGATCGATCGACGCCATCGCCTATTTCGTCACGCAGATGAGCGGCGCGCACGAGGACGTCGCGCGGATCGAGACGCCGGAGGGCACGCACCAGGCGCTGCTCGCGCCAGACCATCGCACGCTCTCCGTGTCGCTCGCGCGGCCGCGTCGCGAAACGTCACGCCGCGGACGAACGCTCGCGATCGCGCTCGGCGCGGCGGCCGCGGTCGCGCTGCTCGCGCTCGCGATCCGATCTATCCTGCGAAGGTGACCGACAAGCTCGCCATTCTGTGCGCCGGCGGACCGGCGCCGGGGATCAACAGCGTGATCGGCGCGGCGACCATCCGCGCGTGCCTCTCGGGCGTCGAGGTGCTCGGCGTCCAAGACGGCTTCAAGTGGATCATGCAAGGCGACAAGACGCACGTGACGCCGCTCTCGATCACCGACACGAGCCGCATCCACTTCCGCGGCGGCGCGACGCTCGGCGTCTCGCGCGCGAACCCGACGAAGAACCCCGAGCACCTGAAGAACACGCTCGCCGCGTTCGAGTCGCTCGGCGTCGGCATGCTCATCACGATCGGCGGCGACGACACGGCGTTCTCGGCGTACTCCCTCGCCAAGGCGTCGCAGGGAAAGCTCCGCGTCGTCCACGTGCCGAAGACGATCGACAACGACCTGGATCTGCCGCTCGAGGTGCCGACGTTCGGCTACACGACCGCGCGCAGCGTCGGCGTCGGCATCGTGCAGAACCTGATGGTCGACGCGAAGACCACGAACCGCTGGTACTTCGTGGTCGCGATGGGCCGCAAGGCCGGGCACCTCGCGCTCGGCATCGGCAAGGCGGCGGGCGCGACGGTCACGATCGTCCCCGAGGAGTTCGCGAAGAACCCGCGCCTGTCGATCGTCGTCGACACGCTCGCCGGATCCGTCATCAAGCGTCTCGCGCAGGGCCGCACGGACGGCATCGCCGTCATGGCCGAGGGGATCGTCGAGATCCTCCCGGAGAGCGATCTCGCCGGGCTCTCGAACGTCGAGCGCGACGAGCACGACCACATTCGCATCGCCGAAATCGACTTCGGCGAGATCGTGAAGAACGCGGTGCGAAAGCGCCTCGCCGGCTTCGGGCTCAAGCCGACCATCGTCTCGAAGAACATCGGCTACGAGCTCCGCTGCGCCGATCCGGTGCCGAGCGACATGGAGTACACGCGCGACCTCGGCTACTGCGCGGCGCGCTACGTGATCGAGGGCGGCACCGAGACGCTCGTCGCGATGGTGAACGGCCACTTCCAGCCCATCCCGTTCGCAGAAATCATGGACCCGAAGACCGGCCGCATGCGCGTGCGCATGGTGAACCTCGCGTCGGACCGCTACCGCATCGCGCGCTCGTACATGATCCGCCTGCGCCGCAGCGACCTCGACGACGAGCTCGAGATGGAGCGCCTCGCCGGCGTCATCGGCAAGACCCCCGCGGACTTCGAACGCGAATTCCGGAGCGTCTTCGACGCGGACTTGGAGCCCATCCAGAGCATGACGGGCCGCCCCCCGCCAGTGGCGTGAACCGCACGCCGCCGGCCCCGGCCAGCCAACCCCCCTGGCCCGGCCAGCCTCCGAAAACCGCCCAATCGTCCAGATCCGAACGATCCGGCGGATTATTGCGGCTGGCGGGGAGGGTGGTTGGCGGCACGGTGACTGCATTGGGGCGGGTATGGATGCGGTGATGTTTCACATGAAGGCGGCTCACCTCGCGGCGCAGCGGGTCGGCCGACGTCTGTTGCGGCGATTCGGGCTCACGCCGGCGCGTTTCGACTTGATGCGCGCGCTAGGCGACAAGGGAATGAAGCAACGTGACTTGTGGCGATGCCTGAGCGTCGTTCGCTCCGCGGTGAGTGAGATGGTCGCGGCGCTGGAGGGGCTCGCGTGGGTGAAGCGCGTTCGCGCCGCGGACGGACGGACGCGGCTGGTTCAGTTGACGCGGCGAGGGCGCGCCGTGCTCGAGCGCGCACATGCCGAGTGTGTCGAGACCGGCGTCGCTGCGGTTCACATGGATGCTGGCTTGTGCGGAGGGCACGTCGAGCTCGACGCTCAGGAAGAGCGCCTGAGATTTCTGTACTCGTGCGAGGATTTCGACGGGTTCTATCGGGTGACGCCCGGGCTGCGACGAGAGGATCTCTACCCGTGGCGGCCGGACGACTATTGGTTTTGGCTCACCCACGCGGAGGATCGAACGGGTGCGGAAATCCCGTTCGCCGATCAGTGGGAGGCCTGATGCGAGTCAGCGTCCCGCGATGCGCTTGGCGGTCTCGCGGACGCGCGGCTCGACGTCCTTCTGCATCATCTCCGCGCCGAGCTGGGCGGCGGCGGGTTTGTCGAAGCTCGCGAGGGCGAGGAGCGCGGCCTCGCGCACGAGCGCGTAGCCGTCCTTGAGCGCGGCCTCGCGGAGCGCGCGCGCCGGCTCCGGGCCCGAGCCCGCCGCGCCGAGGCGACCGAGGGCTTGCGCGCCGAGGACGCGCATCGCCCAGTTTTGGTGCGTGTGGACGAGCTTGGCGACCGCGGCAGCGGCGCCCGGGTCGGCGTGCGCGCCGATCGCCGCGAGCGCGACGCGCTGCACGCTCTCGTCCGGATCGTCGACCGCGCCCACCACCGCGGACTGCGCCGCGTCGCCGCCTGCGCGCGCGAGGAGCACCACCGCCTCCATGCGCGTCTCGGTGTTCGGGTGTCGCGCGAGCGGGACGATCGCGCGCTCGAGGCTCTTGCCGATCTCGCTCGCCTTGTCCTTGGCCGCCGCGGGCGCCTTGGTCGAGTCGCCGTTCACGAAGGGCTTGAAGCTCCCGTCGCCGCCGCCGAGCGAGTCGAGCACCGTGCGCGCGCGATCGCCGGAGGTCTGGAGCGCCTCGAGCGCCGCGCGCGAGAGGGCCGCCGAGTATTTCATCAGCGCGGCGGCGCGCGCCGCCTCCGACTGGTCGCGCGGCACCAGCTGCTCGAGCGTGTGCTGCACGTCGAGCATGCCGTCCGGCACGGGCAGGACGTCCACCTGCGCCTTCGCGAGCGCGGGGTTCGCGAGGAGCGTGAGCGCCGCGGCGCCCGCGCGTTGAATCGCTTCGCCCGCGAGGCGCGCGCGCGCGCTCTCGGTCTCGCCGCCCGCGAAGACCGCGTCGCTCATCGCGGCGAGCGCGGCCTTTCCGCCCGGCGGATCGTTTCCCTTGAGCGCGCCCATGCGCGCGAGCGACACGAGCGCGAGCTCGCGGGGAAGCGCGTCGTTGCCTTGGGCGAGCGCGAGGAGCGTCGGCGCCTCGGACTCGGCGTCGAGATCCCCGAGTGCGTACGCCGCGGCGGCGCGCGCGACCGTTCCCGAGTCGGGCGCCTTCGCCACCGCCGCGACCTCGGCGATCGACGAACGATCGCGGAGGTGCCCGATCCCGAGGAGCGCGACCGCGCGCATCTCCGGTGTGCCCTTCTTCGCGAGCAGATGGAGGAGCGGCAGAGCGCGCCGATCCTCGACGCGCGCGACGCCCCACGCCGCCGCGACGGCGACCGCATCGGCCGGCATCGACTCCTCCGCCGCGTTCTTCGGCACGAGGAGCGACTGGTACTTCGGCAGGAGGCCCGCGTCGCGCAACGCGCCGCACGCGATCATCGCGCGCACGCGGAGGGGGAGCTCGGCCTGCCCGGTCGCGAATGCGAAGAGCGACGGCCCCGCGTTCTTGTTCTGCACGTAACCGAGCACGTCGATCGCGATGCGCTGCTGCATCGTGTCGCCGTCGGCGAGCGCGTCGAGGAGCGGCTTCACCGCGCGCGCGCCGATCTTCGCGAGCTTTTCGCGCGCCTCTTCGGCGTCCTTGCCTTCGCCGTGTCGCACGCGCTGCATCAAGCTGAACGTGAGGTCGCCGTAGATCTCCACGAGCGTGCGCCGGTAGATGCCGCGCTGCGGGTTTCCGATCGCGAGCGGCAGGAGGTCCTGCTCGAGCGACTCGAGCGTGCCGCGCGCGAGGTTGATCTGCTTCGAGAGGCGCGCCGCGTTCGCGACGTACTCGTCGTCCGGCGCGCCGCGGATGATGCGCCGGTACAAGCGATCGGCCTCGTCCGTCTGCCCCTTCGAGAGCAGCAGGTCCGCGAGCTCGAAGTACACGCGGAACAGACGATCGTTCTTCGCGATGGCCGCGCGAAACTCGGTGATCGCGTGCTCGGTGTCTTGCCGCTGCCGGTACCGCTCGCCGAGGCGCTGGTGTCCCTCCGCGTCGTCCGGGTTCAGCTCGACGGCGCGCGACGCGTACTTGATCGCGTCGTCGTCGTGATTGAGCTGAATCGCGTACTCCGACATGCGCTGGTAGATCGATCGCGCCTGCTTCGGATCGACCGCGAGGAGCCGCTCGAGGATCGCGATCGCATCTTGCAGCTTGTTCGACTGCACGAGCACGCGCTCGAGCGCGAGGTAGCTGTCGGCGTCGCCGGGCGCGAGATCGATCACCTTGCGCAGCACGGTCTCGGCCTCGCCGAGGTGACGCAAGTGGATGTGCGCCTCGGCGAGCGTGCGGCCCGCCTCGATGTCCGGCTGCCGCGCCGCGAACTGCGCCTGCCAGATCGGGATTTGCGCGTCGAGGAGGTGCTCCATCGAGAGGAGCGCGACGATGCGCGTGCGCGTCTCGCGCGCGAGGAGCTTGTCGCCGGTCTGCTTGGCCTTGGCCGCGAGCTCCTGCCAGATCGCGCGCGCGCCCGCGCGGTCCTGCTTGCGCTCGAGGGCGCCGGCGAGCTGTTTCTTGTAGTTGATGTTGCTCGGGTCGAGTGACACCGCCTCGCGGAGCGCGGTGAGCGCCTCGTCGGTCATGTCGTGCTCGAGGTACACGTCGCCGAGCGCCGAGAGGGCGCGCGCGCGCGGCGTGATCGTCGTCAAGATGCGCTTCCAGGTCGTGACCGCGAGCGACGTGTTTCCGTCCTGAAAATAGCGGTCGCCGAGGTCGACGAGGTGCGACGGGTCCGAGCTGCCGATCTGCGTCAGCCGCTGGAGCACGCGCATGGACTTGTCGTTTTCGCCGATGCGCCCGTAGAAGTCCGCGAGGCGCGAGAGCGACTCTTCGTCGCCCGACGCGCGCGCCTCGAGCTCGTTGAGCAGGCGCAGCGCGCGCGCGCGGTCGCCGCGCTGGAGGAGCGCGTCGCACTCCTCGAAGACGAACTGCGGGTTGTTCGGCGCCGCGCGAATGAGCCCCTCGTACTCGGCGATCGCCTTGTCGAGCTCGCCCTGCGACTGGAGCAGGCGCACCATCTTGAGGCGCAGGTCGATGTCGCGCGGCTGGATGCCGAGCGCCTTGCGGTACGTCGCGATCGCGCGCGTCGCGTCGCCGGTCTCTTCGTAGAGCGAGCCGAGGAGGCGCAGGCGCGCGAAGTCGCCGGGGTGCTCGTCTTCGAGCTGCTTGATGAGCACGGGGAGCTGCTGGTCGGCGCGATAGATCTCGGTGATCGTCTCGTAGATCTCCGCGCGCACCGCGGCCTCTTGGCCCGCGACGGAGAGCGCGCGCTTGAGCGTCGCGAGCGCTTCGTGGTTCTTGTGCGCCTTCGCCTGCGCTTTGCCGAGATCCTTGAGCGCGGGCGCGAGCGCGCGGTTGTCGCCCGCGGCGGCCGTGACGAGCTCCTTGAACTCGGCCTCGGCGCGCTCGTACTCGCCGCGCGAGAAGAGCTCGCGCCCGAGCTCGCCCTTCACGTAGAGGCTCGTCGGCTCGAGCTTCACGAGCGACTCGTGGAATCGGCGCGCCGCGGTCCAGTCCTTCGCGTCGAGCGCGAGCGACATGAGCGTGCGGAGCGTCTGCTCCTTGTCGGTCGTCGCGGTCTGGAGCGGGAGCGCCTGCTCGAACCGCTGCCGCGCGGCCGTCGCGTCGCCGCGATCCTGATACGCGTGAGCGAGCGCGAGCACGGCAGACGGGTCGCTCGGCTTGAGCGTGATGGCGCGCTCGTACGTCCTCACGGCGTCGTCGATGCGGCCCTCGATTTTGTAGATGCCGGCGAGCGTGACGACCGCCGCGTACTGCTGCGCGCCCGCTTGGCCGGCGCGGTTCTCGAAGTCGGCGATGAGGTTTTTCAGGCTCCCGTCTTTTTCGCGATAGAGCTGCGCGAGGCGCTGGAGCGGAAACGGCGAGCCCGGCTGCGAGAGGACGACCTTGGTGTAGCGGTCGATGAGGACCTGAGGCGATTGCCCGCCGACGGGGTGGCCGCCGCCGGTCGGGTGGCCGCCGCCGGTCGGGTGGCCGCCGTTCGGGTGCCCGCCGCCGGTCGGGTGACGGTGGCGACCGCTCGGGTCGAAGTCCTGCGCGCTCGCGCTGTGCGCGAGGAGCGCGAGGACGAACGCGGACGCGAGGTGGCGGGAGCGAAGCGGCACGTGGGTAGCTTAGTGGGGCCGAGCTTGGCGGTCGAGCGTGCCCCGTGAATGGAACGCTCGAGCCCGGAAAAGGATTTGGAGGTGATAGGCTCCCCCGAATCGAACGGCCGGCTAGCAAACTAGGACACGTCCCCGGCCTGGACGGCCTGCGTGGTCTCGCCCTCCTCGGCGTCCTCCTCTTTCACGCCGACGGCCTCCTCACGGGCGGGTACCTGGGCGTCGACCTCTTTTTCGTCCTCTCCGGCTACCTCATCACGACGCTGCTCCTCGTGGAGCACGCGGCGACCGGGCGCATCGCGCTGAAAGCGTTCTGGATTCGGCGCGCGCGACGGCTCTTCCCGGCGCTCCTTTCGCTGATGCCCGCGGTCGCCGTGTACGCACGGCTCGTCGCCAAGTCGGAGGAGCTCGCGGGCATCCGCGCCGACGCGATCGCCACGCTCGCGTACGTGGCGAACTGGCGCGCGATTTTCTCGCACAAGACCTACTGGGAGCTCTTCGCGTCGCCTTCGCCCCTCGAGCACACGTGGAGCCTCTCGATCGAGGAGCAGTTCTACGTCGTCTGGCCGCTGCTCGTCTGG
>Ga0335082_10009298_pt1 | contig 10681 bp, 8 predicted proteins | sample Lox_Sample_41_FD_206718 | JGI IMG/M metagenome (GOLD analysis project Ga0335082, IMG submission 206718) | Soil microbial communities from Loxahatchee National Wildlife Refuge, Florida, United States - Lox_Sample_4.1 | ecosystem: Environmental > Terrestrial > Soil > Wetlands | place: USA: Florida...
CCCAGAAACCAGACCGGTGGTGACCGTTGAGCGATGGGAGGGATCGGTCTCTGGATAGGAAGAAATCTTTACGGACAGCCCCCTGGTTGCAGTCTCCGACGCATGCCACACGACCTGCAATTCGACTGGCTCGCCGGCGACGTAGAGCGGCAACGTCGGACGAACCGTGAATTCTTCCGCACCCTGCAATGCGCGCTCTGCCAGTGAGCGAATCAAGGGCGTGTTGTCGAAAAACTCGCGCGTGAGCTCTGCGTTGACGAAGATCCAGCGGCCGCCGTCGAATCCGTTGCGGTCGTGATCGACTTGAATGACGGGCGCCGACAGTTTGCGGCCGTCCTTTACGCCCCACGCGAGCGTGGCCAGGCGTGCGTCGAGAGAGCCTGCCGCGCCGCCGCGATGGTAGAGATCAACCGCGCTGAGGCGGATCACCGGGCTGTAAGCGCGCTTCCATGCAAATGCAGCTGGCTGCAGCGTGACTTCGGGGTTCGTCTGGAATTGCAGGCCGTCGGACCCTGGAGTTTCCTGATACTGGTCGATCATCAGCGGGCGGATGAAGCGCACGCTGTAATCGCGCAGATGCCATCCCTGCGCGTCATGGTAGGCGGCGCGGGTGAAGGGCATGCCTCCTAGCGCGAGCAGGTTTCCTCCGCGATCAAGAAAGCTTTTGATGGCCGACCAGCCTTGCTCGGGGAAGGCAGAGCCGTAGGGAAGCACAAGTAGACGTGCTGCAGGTGTGGCGAGTGCATCGCGAAGCTGATCGGTCGCCGCGATCTTTCCCGAGGGAAACAACGTAGCGAATTGTTGTGGAGAGGGGCTGGAGGAGTCCGCGGACGGGAATCCTGTTTCGCTGAACATGACAACCCCATTGCCGCTTTGAGCAATGAGTGCGGTCGTACAACTGAGCAGGCAGAGCGTAACAATGCCGAAAAGGATCAGTCTGCGCATGAGTCGGCCTTATGAAAATACGGACGGTGGAAACGACTGCAGTGTCGGCCACCGAGAGTGGAAAGTCAAGCTAGAGAAACGATTTTGTAGCGGTCCAAAGCGGGGCGCGGGGCGAGAAAAAATGCGCCAAACCGGGGTGCAAGGATGTATCATTGCGCGTTCGTAGATTCGTACCCGTTGGGAAGGCGGATATAGAACTCATGGCGATTTCATCGACCGGCAGCAACACGACAGTGACGACGTCGGATTCGGGGCAGGATTACCGCCCGGCACTCGCTGTGCTTACGACCCTTTTCTTCGTCTGGGGATCGCTAACCTCACTGAATGATGTGCTCATTCCGTTCGCACAGAACGTTTTCAAATTGAACCTCGCTGAAAGCTTTCTGATTCAGACGGCATTTTTCCTAGCGTATTTCATCGTTTCTATTCCGTCCGCAAAGATCATTGACTGGATCGGATACAAGCGTGCAATTATCGTGGGGTTGAGCACCATGGTGGCTGCTTGCCTCTTGGTTTATCCAGCCGCGAAGATTCCATCCTTCCCATTTTTCCTCACAGCCTTGTTAATTCTCGCCGCGGGTATCACGGTTCTCCAAGTAGCGGCAAATCCTTATGTAGCTGTGCTTGGCAGTCCGAAGACGGCTTCAAGCCGCTTGGTGCTGACGCAGGCCTTCAACTCTCTCGGAACTGCTGTCTTTCCCTGGGTGGGAGCCAAGCTGATACTTAAAGAGTCAGTGAGTGCGGCGGCTCAGAGCGCATCGCAAGATGCAGTCGTGAAGCTTTATGTTTTTTTCTTCGCGATCGTTTTAGTTCTCTTGGCGATACTGTTTGCCGTTTTCAGACTCCCCAGAATGGAAGCCGCCGAACATCATATTGGTCAGAAAGTCGAAGATTCCGTCTGGAAGCATCCGAACTTGGTTTTCGGTGCGGTGGGAATCTTCGTTTACGTTGGCGCTGAAGTTGCGATCGGAAGCTCGATATCCAACTACTTGGCGCTCAACAATATTGGAAATTTCGCGTCGGATGTCGCTGACCCTGCAGCGCGATACCTCGCTGCTAAGGCGGTTGCAGCGCGCTATATATCTCTCTATTGGGGTGGAGCGATGGTTGGGCGCTTCATTGGGTCCGCAGTCCTCCAGAAGGTGAAGACCTCGCGGGTGCTTGCGTTCTGCGCCATTATGGCGGCCTTGCTAGTCACGATTTCAGTTGTTGGCAATGGGCCGGTGGCGATGTGGTCGATGCTGGCCGTAGGTTTGTTCAATTCGATTATGTTCCCCTGTATCTTCACGAGCGGTATCGCCGAACTCGGGTCGCTTACAGGCGATGGATCGGGTTGGTTGAACACTGCAATCGTTGGCGGAGCCATACTTCCATGGGTCGTCGGCAAGGTTGCTGACGCTATCAATCATGCAAACTATCCCGCGATGACCCGGGGAGAATTGAGCTGGGGCCAAGGCATTCACTACGCACTCATCATCGCTGCATTCTGCTACCTCTATATACTTTTTTACGCATTGAGCGGTTCCAAGCCAAATAGCGAGCGCTATGCGAAGGCCTAACGCCGGAACACTGGCAGAGTTGCGGTTTGGTAAGATGGCGATGTTTGAGACTTGAACTAAATCGATTTAAAAGACCATGGTGCCCGTCAAGAAGCCCGGCCAAAAGCCGCAGGTGATCACTCTTAAAGCAGTCGCACAGCATTTGGGACTGACCCCAGGCACCGTTTCCGCGGTGCTCAACGATTCGCCTTCGGCGAGATCGATTCCGCAAGAGACGAAGAATCGAATTCGTATCGCTGCAAAGGAACTCGACTACCGGCCCAACTTTTTCGCGCGCACTCTTCGGAATAAGAAGACGTATACGATTGGCGTCATCGCCGAAGAGATCGGTGACTCCTACAGTTCTCCGATCATCAGCGGGATCGAACGCTACCTGCGCGCCCGCGACTACTTCTTTCTGACCGTGGTTCACCGGCACGATGCCGCGCTGTTGAGCCGCTATTCGCAACTGCTGTCGGAACGAGGCGTCGAAGGCATCATCACGGTCGATACGACGGTGCAGGAAGCACCCATGCTGCCGACTGTGGCTATCGCGGGACACAAAAAGCTGAAGGGCGTTACGAACATTGTGCTCGATCACGAACGCGCCGCGCTCTTGGCGTTAAGCCATCTGAAGGAATTGCGTCACGAGCGGATTGCATTCATGAAGGGCAATCCGGTTAGTTCCGACGCAAAGGACCGGTGGGAAGCGATTTGCCGCGTCGCTTCCCAATTGGGAGTTTGCATTGATCCCGACCTTACTGTTCAGATCGACGCTGACGATCCCACGCCGATGTTGGGGTATCCGTTCACTAAGCAACTTCTCGCGCGCGGGAAACCTTTTACCGCCATCTTCACCTACAACGACATGTCGGCGATCGGCGCGATTCGCGCCTTGCGGGAGCAGGGTCTGCGCGTGCCGGAGGACGTTTCAGTGCTCGGCTTCGACGATATCCCCGGCGCCGCGTTTAATAGTCCGAGTCTGACCACGGTTCGGCAGCCGCTGAACCGCATGGGAGAAGTGGCGGCCCAGACATTGCTCGATCGAATCGAGGGCAAAAAGGAATGTCCCTCAGAAATCGCGATCGAGCCCGAGCTGGTAGTCCGCGAATCCACAGCGAATTCCCCGCAGTCCTGATAGCATCGCAAGGCGCGTTGCTCTTTCCTGCCCGGACGAGCCGCCCATCTCGTGATGCCCACGGCCAGCCAATCTGCGACGACATCCTCCGCGCGCGCCCTCACCTATTCGGCCTACATCTCATTCATCCCGATCGGCATCGCGACCGTACTTCTCGGCCCTATGCTGCCGTCGTTGTCCGAGAGATGGTCATTGAACTACGCGCAGGCGGGCGCTCTATTCAATGCGCAGTATGTCGCGTCGACTGTTGCCGTCGGGGTGTCTGGCTTGCTAGCCGCCCGTTGGGGATTCCGCTTCGTGATGAAGATCGGACTGGTGCTCATGGCTGCCGGGCTTGCGCTGTTGCTCTCTGGTTCGAAGCTCGTCGGCATTTTTTCGATTGCTGCCTACGGTGGCGGACTGGGGTTGGCAGTCCCACCCGCGAATCTGTTGGTCGCGGCCGTGAATCCAACGCATCGCAGCGCCAGGTTGAACTTGCTTAATTTTTTTTGGAGCATGGGCGCAGTTGCGTGTCCGTTCTTTGTCGCGGCCGCGGCTAAGACTCAGCATATTCCGCTTTTCCTTGCCTGCGTCGCCGGATTTTCGATCGCCGTGGCAATTGGTATCGCGCTGATGCCCGCGCGCATCGTTGAGCCAGCGGCTACTCGAGACACGGAACCCACGATCACGCTCGTTCGCACGAAGCCGGGAATATTTTTGATTTTGGCGATTCTGTTCTTGCTATACGTCGGCGTCGAGAATTCCTTCGGGCAGTGGATGGCGTCGTACTCGAAGAGCCTGGGAAGCTTGACACTGGCAATGGCATTGGCGACTCCGGCCTTCTTTTATGCATCCCTGATGGTGGGAAGGTGGATGGCGCCAGTTCTGTTGCGCCTCATCGATGAAGTTAAGTTGGTCCAAGTGGGATTGCTGCTGGCCTGCGCGGGAATGACGGGCCTGATGTTGTCGCACCAGCTAGCGGGAGTTGCGACGAGCGCGTGCGCAGCGGGGCTCGGCCTAGCCTCTGTTTATCCGATTACGATTGCGCTTCTGCCGCGGGAGTTTGGATCGGCTTCCACAAAGCTGGGATCCATCATGTTCGTGCTGTCGAACATCGGCGGAGGGCTGCTGCCTTCGATGGTGGGTGTCGCTTCGGATCGAGCGGGCACGATCCGTGCGGGATTGTTTGTGCCCCTGATCGGATGCATGGTCATGTTTGCTCTGTATTTTCGGCAGTGGAGTCCAGTGGGCGGTTCGACCACAGCTATCGGCTCCGACTTGGGCGGGCAATCTTTGCCACCAGCCGAGCCAGGCGCACCGGACGATAAAGCGGGAAGAGCGGCTCCGGCAGGCGCACTGCCGCCCACTCTCCCGGACCGGGAGTAAGAATCAGGCGCGAGAGGAATCGCATCTGATCTGTGCGTCGTTCGCGCAATCGCAACATGAATCTGAAGTAGGCGCGGGACTCCGCGTTGTAGATGGTGTTAGAGGCGAGACGAGACTCGATCTCTTCTGCGAGCGCGAACGCATCTGGGTCTGCCGGGAGGTTTGCCTCCGCTTCGCTTGGGACCGGTGTCTCGAACAGATTCATGACGAGCAACAACGTGACGCGCAAGATGCGCACAATCCCAAGTTCCCACGCTTGTCTTCCGATCCACGCCCAATTCAGGGGCAGACTCGAGATTCTCGCCAGATCGGAGAGCCAGATTAGGCGTCCCCATACATGTTTGGCGGCATGCAGCGCAAGAACAATGAACAGGTCCTCATTCGACGGAGCCTTCACAGCCCGGCCTGCGACAGAGACGGTTACAGCTCGGCGGAACAATCCCTCCATGTCGAAGTTGACCGAGAAAAATCGCGGCTGGATGTCCCATTGAACTTCGAGCAGATTGCGGCCAGCTGCGCCATCGAAGGCACATTCATATCCCGATTTCATGTAGGCGCGTTGCTGAGGTTCCGAGAGCGGTGCGTGCGGAACATATTCCAGCTCTCGCACGGCGTGCTGGATCCGCGCCAACTCGGATGCGCGAATCAACAGATCAATATCGCCGGACTGACGCAGCGCGATGTCGCCGTAAAGCGTTTCTGCCAGTGCGAGGCCCTTGTAAGGGATGATCTCGATACCCTGAGACGAAAGATGATCGATGATCCGAATGAATTCACGTGAAAGAAAGAGCGCCTTATGCAGATTCGTCTGATGACTCTGCTTCAGGGCGCACATTTGTTCAGGAGGAACAAGATCCTCAGCGCGCGACAGCGCTTGACAGAGAAGAGGCAGAACGCCGTGGTGTTCGGCGCGATCGAAAAGCGATTGCCATCGGGCAGGCGAACTGAGCTGAGAACAAGCGCTGGCTAGCGGATCGCGGTTCGCTGCCGTGGAGCACGCAACGCGAAGCAAAGACCACTCGGTCTCAAGCGCGGAGCTGGTTCCAGGCATGTACTCACTTGAAACTACGGAAATGCATCGAAATCACGCGGACGCCGGAGCGTTCACCGCCGCTGGAAGTACCCGAATCTGCACCAGATTCGCCGGGGCGCGCTTCTTCGCCAGCATGTTGGCCGAAGGAACGCCTGTGCGGGCAAACGACTTTTCGCAGTCTTGCGAAGACGGGCCGCGCATGTTTCCCTCCATGTAAGCGAGACCAGGACACCGGGTGCAACTGGTGCCGTGCACGCAAGAGGAACAGCTCGTCAGATCCTTGAGTCGGATTGAGCGCACTTCGTTCATCTGGTCGGAGTGGCGCCAGATATCCACGAAACGCTGTTTCCGCACGTTTCCGGTGGGCAGGGGAAACTGGACGCAGGGAAAAACATCGCCGTAGGGCGAAACATAGCATGCGCTGTGTCCGGCGCTGCACGGGCGAGCGGACAGGGCGTCTTCATCGAGCGGCGCAATAGCGCAAAACTCGTCGACGTCGCCAACCAGTTCCTCTTGCCGAAAGAGTCCGCGCAACGTATCGAGCCCAACGCCCATACTCAGGATCGAGCGGTCGCCGTCCATCATCGGAGTGATCGTAGGATCGAGGGTGGATTCGATTCCCAGTTCCTGGGCCAGGGCGCGAACTCCCTGATAGTCGCCGAGGTTCTGATGCATCAGCACGTTGGCGAGAGTCACGCGCAGTCCCTGAGACTTCAGGAATCGCGCCGCGTCGAGAGAACGCCGGAGCGATCCGGGAACGAGTGTGATGGCATCGTGTACCTCGGGCCGGTGCGAGTAGATGCTGATCTGAATCGACTCGACGCCGATGTCGCGAAGCCGCGCGGCTTCGCGCTCGTGGATCATGATCGCGTTCGTCTTGAGCTTGACGGAGAAATTCAGATCGAGCCGCGCGTACTCCAGGATCTCGAAGAAGTCTTTTCGGAGGAAAATCTCGCCGCCGCTGAGCGTCAAAAAGAAGACGCCGGCATCGGCCATCTCAGCAAGCAGGTGTTTGATCTCGGCGGTGGTCATCTCACCGTGATCATCGTGGTCAAGGTAGCAGTGCACGCAGCGCTCGTTACAGCGGTAGGTCAGGTCGAGTTGAACGCTCAGCGGGATGTTGCGGGCCAGCGCCCGCTCGGTCATCTCCGCCATCAGGCTGCTCATCGCGATTCTCCGGAAGACCTTCTGGCCGCGATCGGTTGTTCTGAGATCTCGAGGATTTCGTGGCTGGCGAGTTCACGCGCCAGAGTCTCCGCATCCTTCAGAGCGTCGGCAGAACTGACCTCGAATTCGGTGCAGATCTTCTGATCGACAATCTGATCGAGCGGCGTGGCGCCGTCAGCGGCTTGCCACAAGATCGTGGCCGTCTTGTTCAGCGTGAACAGAGTGGAGTCCCGCCCCGACATGATCATCATCTCGCCGTCGATGCTGCGCGCCGCCACTCGCGGGTTACGCCCGATATAAAGCCTGCTCATCCGATCAACTCCCAAACTCTGGCATCCGGAAAAAATGTCAGCCGCGAGACAGGTACGCGGCTCACGAATTCAAATGCAGAGTGAAATACCCTCTGCACCAGCTCTTCATCCTCTGCGAAAAACAGAAGATTAGCAAGCAAAGAGCGCGCGGCTTCGCCGGAAGGGATCGGTTCGATGCGGTTCTCATTTCCCTTGGCGAGCAGGTACAGGGCCGTAATTGGGGCGGAAACATTTTCGCCCAGTTTCGCCAGTTCGCCGGTGAACGGAGTACCGAACGCTCGGTAACCCTCGCCATCTTTGCGGACGTAAGAAATTTCATCCGTCAGCAGCGTGACATCGGGAGGCGCCAGTCTCGAAATCGTGGTCTTACCTGCCTCGGAGACTCCTGCGAATAAAAATGCCCTGCCATTCCGGATGGCGCTGGCCGAGTGCAACAGAAATCCGCCTTGTTTCGCGAGGATAAGAGTGTGAAGGATACGCAGCACGCAATCGATCGAGTACGGATTTGCGCTCTGACGGATCTTGCCTCGTCTTGCGGCGGGTTCCCATTCGGCGTGAAAGTCGCCGCGTGCGAGCGTCCAACGGCCACTGCAGCTGGTCACGCTCACGTCCGCATCGGGATCAGGAGTAGCCCGCGGGGAGAGGTCGACTTCAAATTCAATTTCGGCCTGCACCGAAGAGGAGATGTACCCGCTGTACCGATCGTGCAACATGCTCAGGAAAACCGGGTCTGTCGTGTTTAGTCGGACAGGCATGCCGCCGATTTCAATCACGACGCTGAGACTCTCGACTTCAGCGGACAAGGGCAAGGGATGACTCGAAATTCTAGCTCGTGGTTGTTTGACGAATGCCGTGTACGCCCGCAACGATGCGGGCGGCGGTCTGCGAACGCTGTACGAGCGAAGCGACAGCACGTTGAGGAAGGCGAAGGTTCTTGCGCGGCTCGATACACTTCCCGTTCCGCACGATGTAAGCGACTCGGCCAAGCACCGCATCCCGCGATATCGGGCGGTCCGGAGCGGGCATCGCATCGCCGCGGGTGAGAATTGCCGCCTCGTTCGCGTGACCCCTTCGCTCGATGACACGGTGAACAAACAGGCGTCGGTCACGACCATACAAAACGATCTCGCCTTTCCGCACCGAATCGCCGTGCACACGCTCGATGATGAGCGTGTCGCCGGGAAACACGGAGGGCAGCATGCTCCAGCCGGTAACCTGAAGCCGGAGGTTTCCCGAAGACTGCAACACCTCGGCCGCCATCTCACACTGCAGAGCGTGCTTGTCCGAAACTGTTCCGTGAACGTCCATGAATTCTTGAGGCCCGATCTACTTTTTCACCGATGAGGGCGATACAGTTCTCCATCGGATTGGCTGGTGTAGGCCGAATTTTACTCTCTTCCCTTCGACGCAGGCAAACCGGTTTTGTAGCTGACATGAACCTGAATTCTTACGCAGCACAATTTGGCCCGCACCCGTACAATAGAGAGAACCCTCTCGAATTATGACATCATCAAACGGCGGCTGGTAAAGCCGTCCTTGGGGAGATTCTTAGCAAGACGATTGGACGGACTCGATAGTGGAGACTATGGATCAAGCGGTGCGCGCCGGTGACGACAAAAACGTCCTGACACTGGAAGAGCTGGAGCATCTTGCGGTTGAAGGGGGCCAGTCGGCGGAGACGCTGATGAATGTCGTGGCCCTGATTGCGAAAAGGTTTCGGACCGACGTGTGTTCGGCTTATCTGCTGGAGCCGGACCGCGCCAACCTGGTCTTGGCCGCAACGGTGGGCCTCCGCCGGGAATGCGTGGGCAATCTGCGCATGGCCGTGCACGAGGGTCTGACCGGGCTTGTGGCCGAGCAGGTGGCTCCGGTAGCCGTGAGCCAGGTGAAGAATCATCCACGGTTCAAGTACTTCCGCGATGCTGGCGAGGACGCCTACCAGTCGTTTCTCGGTGTGCCGCTGATTGACCGCGGAATTCTGCAGGGCGTGCTCGTAGTGCAGACGGTCGAAGCCCGGGTGTTCAGCGAAGATGAAATTCGGATGCTGACGCAAGCGGCTTCGCAAGTGGCCCCAGTGGTGAGTGAGGCGCGGACGCTCGATCGCTTCATCGCGCCGCTGCAGGAACGTCTTTGGGCTTTGGCTCGCAATCTCTGGTGGAGCTGGGACCACAACTCTGCCAGCCTGTTTCTGGATCTCGATCCCGGCCGCTGGAATGAGCTGAATCACAATCCGATTGCACTGCTGAGCGAGATCCCGTTGGCGAAGCTCGAGACACGCGCCGCCGAACTCATGCTCCACAGCCGCGTGAACTATGCCTACCGCCGCATGCTGGAGTATCTCGAAGCCGATCGCACGTGGGGAACAAGGCACGCGGGTGTTCTGCGGCCACATCCGGTAGCGTATTTCTCGGCGGAGTTTGGGCTGCACGAGTCTCTCCCGGTTTACTCCGGTGGCCTGGGCGTATTGGCCGGCGATCACATCAAGAGCGCCTCGGACCTGGACATTCCACTGATTGGCATCGGATTGTTTTACGGGCAGGGATACTTCCGGCAGCGCCTGGACCTGAATGGGTGGCAGCGTGAAGAGTATCTCGAAACGGACGTAAACCAGTTGCCGATGGAAGTAGCGATCGGCAAAGACGGGCGTCCCGTTGTCGTAGAAATCGAAACGCGGAGTGGGCGAATCCACGCGAAAGTCTGGCGTGTAAAAGTAGGCCGGCGCGATCTGCTTTTGCTCGATTCCGATGTGGAAGGCAACGCCCCAGAAGACCGCGAATTGACCTCCCGTTTGTACGGCGGAGATGCGCGCACCCGAATCCGGCAGGAGTTGTTGCTTGGCGTTGGCGGACTGCGCGCTCTGAGGGCGCTGGGAATTTCTCCTGGCGTGCTGCATTTGAATGAAGGTCATAGCGCTTTCGCAGTGCTGGAAGCGATTCGGATGCGGATGGAAGACGAAGGCATCGGGTTCGACGCTGCCGTCCCGCGGGTGTCCCGGGAAGTCGTGTTCACCACGCATACCCCGGTTCCCGCCGGACATGATCGCTTTGATGCCCAGCTGGTTGAAGAGCACATTGGACCGCTGCGGGAGGCCCTCGGCCTTTCTCAGGAAAGTCTGCTCGGCCTTGGACGTGAGAACCCGGCAAATTTCGATGAGCTGTTCTGCATGACCGTGCTCACCTTGCGG
>Ga0335082_10009299_pt1 | contig 10681 bp, 6 predicted proteins | sample Lox_Sample_41_FD_206718 | JGI IMG/M metagenome (GOLD analysis project Ga0335082, IMG submission 206718) | Soil microbial communities from Loxahatchee National Wildlife Refuge, Florida, United States - Lox_Sample_4.1 | ecosystem: Environmental > Terrestrial > Soil > Wetlands | place: USA: Florida...
CCCCCTCCCGGCCCTGTTTACGCAGGTCGGTGACATAGCAAACGGGCAGCACGGGATTGACGAAAGCGGCATACTGCGGAAGTGTGCACATATTGCGCACCAAGCGGATCAACGCCCCCGGGGGGGGAGGCGCGCATGTGTGGTTCGCTGGAACCGCTGCGGCGGGCAGCGCCGCTTCGCGGCGGCCTCGCCGGGTTCGCCGGGCTTGCCCGCCCGGGCTGGCTGGCCCTGGTGTGCTCGCATCCGGCGCGAGGTTAAGCCGTGGGGCTGGAACGCAGCGACATGGCGGTGGCTCCGGGAACGGCCCCGCTGCTCAGCGGGGACGGTGTCCCGGCGGACCGGGCGGCCGATGCCGAGCAGCGGTTTGGTGCGCTGCTGGAGTCGGCGCCTGACGCGATGGTGATCGTGGACGGTGCCGGGACGATCAAGCTGGTCAACGCCCAGACCGAAGCGCTGTTCGGCTACCCGCGTGAACAGCTGCTCGGCTGCCCGGTCGAGATTTTAGTCCCCGGGCGGTTCCGCGCCGATCACCCGGTCCACCGCCGCGGGTATGCCGCCAACCAGCAGGTGCGCCCGATGGGCGCCGGGCTGGACCTGCGTGGTTTGCGCCGCGACGGGAGCGAGTTCGCGGTCGAGATCAGCCTCAGCCCGCTGCAGACCAGCGACGGGCTGCTGGTCTCCGCCGCCGTGCGCGACGTCAGCGACCGCACGGCCGCCGAGGAGCGCATCAACGAGCTCGCGCTGATCGTGGAGTCCTCCCAGGACGCGATCTTGACCAAGACCCTCGGCGGGGTGATCACTTTCTGGAACGCGGCGGCGGCCCGCATGTACGGTTACACCGCCCAGGAAGCGATCGGCCGCCACGTGTCGATCCTCGCCCCGCCCGGGCATGAGGAGGAGATTGACCTACTGCTGGCGCGGATCGGGCGTGGCGAGCGGATCGATCACTACGAGACATTCCGGCTGACCCGCACCGGAAGCCTGCTGGATGTGGACATCCTCGTGTGCCCGGTTCGTACCCGCGGCGGCGCGATCACAGGTGGCTGCGCCATCGCCCGCGATATCACCGAGCACAAGCGCGCCCAGCAGGAAATCACCCGCCTGTACCAGCAGCAGCGCCATGTCGCGCTGACCCTGCAGCGCGCCCTGATGGGATCCCCGCCCGAAGTTCCCGGGATGCAGACCGCGAGCCGGTATCTGCCCGCCACCCGGGGGGCTGGGGTGGGCGGCGACTGGTTCGACCTCATCCCGCTGGGAGCCGGCCGGGTGGGCGTACTGATCGGCGACGTGATGGGCAGAGGCCTGCAGGCGGCCACCGTCATGGGCCAGCTGCGGTCGGCCGCCAACGCCCTGGCCCGCACGGGCATGGCGCCGCGGCAGCTGATGCACGCCCTCGATGCCGTGGCACGCGACCTGCCCGGCCAGCTGATCACCTGCTGCTACCTGGTCATCAACGCCACTCAGGGCGAGGTGACCGCCGCCTCGGCCGGGCATCTGCCGGTCCTTGTCGCCGGACCCGATGCCGCCGTCGGTCAGCTGCCGATCCCGGTCAGCGTCCCGCTCGGCGTCGGCGGCATCCCGCACCAGGAAACGACGCTTCCGGTGCCGCCCTGCTCGACGCTGGTCCTGTACACCGACGGCCTAGTAGAGACCCGCACCTCCGATCTCGGCACCCAGATCAAAACCCTGGAATCCGAGCTGCGCACGGTCTTCGCCACCACCTCCAGCCTGGAACAAGCCGCCGACCGCGTGCTGGCCGCGCTGCTGCCCGGCTCCGGCGAGCCCGCCGACGATGTGACCTTGCTGCTGGCCCGCACACCCGCCGCGCCCCTGGCCAGCGCCCAGATGACCCTGCGGCCCGAACCGCAGCAAGTCGCGGCCGGGCGCCGGTTTACCCGCGACACCCTGACCGTCTGGCAGCACACCGACCTGGCCGACACCGCATGCCTGCTCGTCTCCGAAATCCTGACCAACGCCGTGCACCACGCCCGCCAGATGATCGGCCTGCGCCTGCACCACACGGCCCGCGAGGTCATCGCCGAGATCACCGACGACAACACCCAGCTGCCCCAGCGCACGCTGCCAGCTCCTATCGACGAAAGCGGGCGCGGCCTGACCCTCGTCGAAGCGCTCGCCAGCACCTGGGGCGCCAGGCAGTCCAGCACCGGCAAGACCGTATGGTTCACCCTCACCATTGACACCGCGCCCCAATAGCCGGCTCGCCGGGCCGCTGCAACGGTCTGGGTCCTGGCTGTAGGCACCCCCGGCAGGCAGTCACCCGCGCGCCCCGGAGCCGATCTCACAGCCACCACCGCAGGCGCTCGGCCTGTCAGATGATGTCCCCGGTGGACTATGAGCAGACCCCTGGCCGCACAGGACGGGACGGAGGCGGCCTGACATGAGCCCGCTTCTCCCGCCCTCAAGCATCGTCCGGTGCTCGGCGACATCCAGGTCGTTCCTCCACGGACCTTGATGGCCCTTGCGGGGCTCCACCTGGACAGCGCCTGCGCTCCGGCGCTCTTATAGGACCACGGGAGAACCGGGAGCAGAAACAAGATCCGTATTACAAGTCTCCTCGGGTCGAGGGGAACCCCGCCCTCCCCTGGCGCGATGCCTATCTGGCGTCGGTGACGGAGCTGTTGTCACTGGCCCGGCTGCTGACCGACCGTGGTGGGCATGCGATCGGTGGCCCAGCTTCGACGTGGTGATCCGCCCGGTTCTCCGGGTGCGGTTTCTCGCCGCGCCTGCCGCGCGCCTGGGTGGCACGCCAGGCGCTGGGCCTTGCCGGTGGGTGCCCGGCACCGTGAAGGTTATCGGGGGCCTTCCAGCCGCACGTCGTAGATGCTTGCCTGGAAGGTGCCGGCCGGATCTGGCGGGAGCCTGGTGAACCATAGCAGCACATAACGGCCGTGCGCTGGCGTGGTGAGCCGCAGCCGCACCACCCCGCCGGTGTCGGAGACGTGTGCGGCCGTTGGCATGCGTGGGAGTGTGGGCGTGGCGCCGATGCGGATCTGCAAGCTCGCGCCGCGGGCGCTGCCAAGGGTGATCCGGGCGGCCGTGACCGTGACGGGGCGGCCCATATCCAGCAGCAGGCCGGTGCCCGGTTCCAGGTTCCCGAGATCAGCGGTGGTGTACCAGTCGGTATGCCACGCTGTCGCTGGGTTGCCGTCAATCGCGAACGGCGCGAGCTGGGGGTTGTCGCCGTTGCCCTCGCCACGGGTGCCGAACGCGGCCGCGCGGGCAGGGGTGAGCGTTCGCGCCGAGGCGGTGGGGGGCGCGGCGGCCGCGGGGCGGTGCGGCGCGGTCAGCTCGTGAGCGAGCAGCCAGCCTGCGGCGGTGAGCACGGCCAGCGCGATGATGATGCCGGACAGCTTCCTGAGTGTCCTCGGGGGCAGCCCTAACATCCATGATCTGGCCGGCGGTTGCGGTGCCGTGCCACAGCCCGCCGTCGCCGGCACGCCGCAGCCGGTGGGCGTGCCAGCAGACGTATCCGCGGAGCCGCGCCACAGGGTCACGGTGGCCGGCAGTGGCGGCTCGGCTGGCGCCGCCGGCGGGGTGAGCGGCAGCGTCGGCGGGGTGAGTGGCTGGGTTGGCGCCGGGCATGGCGGGGGCGGCCCGTGCCGCGTGATCGCGGCCAGTTCCATCGCCAGCTGGGCCGGGCCGAGGATGGGCGGCTGGCTGCCGCAGGCTTCCCCGTACAGTGCCCGGCAGGTCACCGCGTCGATGCTGGCGGGTATGCCGGGCCGGACCTGGCGAGGGGCGCGCACGCGGCTGCCTGTGCGCGGTGCGGGCGGAAGGGTTGTCTGCTCAGGTCCGGGCCAGCATCCTGTCAGCGCGGCATACAGCAGCCGGGCCAGGCCGCGCGTGTCCTCCCGGGCCGGGTCGGCGGCCCGCGCCCCCACAAGCGCCGCATCGGTCTGCAGCCCAGTGATCGTCAGCCCGCCTCCCGCATCGCACCAAACCGAGTCCGGGGTGAGGCACAAGTGGGCAAGGCCGGCCTCGTGCGCGGCCGCGACAGCCTCCGCAGCATCGGCGATCAGCGCCACCGCCCGCCAGGGCGCAAGTGGGCCCGCCGCCAGACGCTCGCCGAGGCACCCGCCAGGTGGCCACTGCGTGACGATGTACGGCGGATCGGCGTGCTCGTCGGCATCGAAGACCTTAGCCAGCCGGGGATCGCTGACCCGGCATGCCGCGCGGGCAGCGGCGGCGACCTGCCTGGCAAGCTGGGAACCTGCCGCAAAGGTGCGTATCGCTACCGGGCGGCCGAACACCTCATCGGTCGCCCTCCATGCCATAAACTCATGCCGCCCGCCCAGCCGTTCCTCCAGCCGGTACCGGCCAGCCAGCCACGCGCCCTCGCCGATCAGCCCCGCAACCCCACCAGGCCCAGCCGGTGCCACCTGATCACCGGGACGCCCAAGCCGCGCGCCCCCCGCTGCTGATACGCCCATCTTTGACCACCGGCATCCAGCTAACCGCCAGCCCCACCCGGGCGGTAGAGCCATTCGTCCCCCGGGAACCCAGCCTCCACCTGCGGCCAGGCGTGACCTCACTGCCCGGCCAAGACCTCAGCTCAGGCATCCAGACGGCGGGACAAACCCTGAATAAGACGGTGCCCATGCTGCCTGTACGGCCGGGGGAGGGCGGCCGTCCGCAGATTCGCCACCCATGGGGAACCGTCTCTGAAATCCCGCCTGGTGCTCCAGGCCGGTCTCTAGTGGCCGCCAGGCACGATGCCAGGTGGCCTCCGGGCAGGCGCCGCCTGCTGCAGGCGCATAGCATGCGCCGCGCCAGCCAGCGCCCATCGGCCTTGCCGCTTGCCGCAGACGCGGCTGTCATACGCCGGTCCGGACTGGTGCCCGGGTGCCGCCGCTGATCGGGGCCCCCTTGATGTCCAGGACCGTGGCGCCTGCGGCGCGAAGCGCGTGCCGGGAGGCTCGGTAGTGGTGCCCGCACAGCAGCAGCTCGGTCTGATGCGGCCGACTCGCGCCGGGGGGCATGATGGCGATCACCACCGGCCTGGCCGGACAGCAGAAGGCATGATCCGCCTGCTGCACAGCACGCCAGTCGATGACATAAGTGCCGGGCTCATCCTGCCCAGACGCCAGTGCTGCGGCAGTGCGGGGATGCAGGAACTTCACGCCCATATCATCAGAATCGCGTTCCTGGCTGCGGCCGGGCAGGGCCCAAGGCTCCCCACGCACGGGACCAAAGGGCACTGTGCCGCATCAGCTCACGGATCAGGCCCGCGAGGCGATTTCCCTCCCACCGGCATTACCCGGATCTGGCGTTGGGACTCGCCCTTGAGCCTCTCAGCCCTTTCGCCGGTACCACTGAAGCCCTTCCAGCGGAGACCGCGGCCGACTGCTCCGGCGTCGAGGAGCCGCTCACCTTGCTGGGAAACGCCGGCAACTCCGGCCGCACCGTCATGGATTTGACCGCGTCGAGGGCGGCAGGACAACACCCGCCAGGTGGCCCGGTGCCAGGCGGCCGCCGTAAGCCTGACGCGCCGGAATATGGCCTGACAGGCACCCGGCGAAGACGGCTCGCGGGGACACACCGTGACCTGCTGGAACCATTGGCAGTAGGCGGGCAGGCGCCGGCCCCCTTCGGGGGTCACCGCGACGCGGAGCGCTCGATGAACACCTGCTGGGCACCCCGGTGGGCCTCGCCTGCGGCTGGGTGCCGGCGGACGTATTCGCCGTCGGGCTGCATGTCCCACGCCGAGCAGTTGTCTTCGTTGTAGGTGTGCAGGATGTTGTCCAGCTCGGCCTTGATGACGGGATCGCAGACGGGAGTGACAGCCTCCATCCGCCGGGAGAGGTTGCGTGTCATCCAGTCGGCCGAGCCGATGAAGAACTCCGGCGCGCCATCGTTCTCGAAGCGGTAGATCCGGCTGTGCTCGAGGAATCTGCCGAGGGCGCTGTAGACCTGGATCGTCGGTGACAGCCCCGGGACCCCTGCCCGCAGGCAGCACAGGCCGCGGATGTTGAGGACGATGGGGACGCCGGCCAGGCTGGCCTGGTAGAGTTCCCGGATCATCTGAGGGTCCTGGAGCTGGTTCATCTTGGCCCAGATGCCGCAGGGGCGTCCTGCGCGGGCGTGCTCGGCCTCGCGCTGGATCAGTGCGGTGAAGCGCTCGCGCAGGTCGTGTGGCGCCACCAGGAGCTTGCCCGGGGTCGGGGCCGGGATGCCGGCGGTCAGCTCGTTGAAGACCGCCGCTGCGTGAGCGGCCAGCTCAGGATCGGCGCTGAGCAGCCCGAGGTCCTCGTACAGCCGGGCCGTGCCCTCGTGGTAGTTTCCCGTGCCGACCTGGACGTAGCGGCGGATGCCGTCCGGCTCCTCACGCACCACCAGCGCCAGCTTGACGTGCGTCTTGACCCGCTCCACGCCGTACGCGACGTGAGCTCCTGCCTGTTCGAGCTCCTTGCCCCAGCTGATGTTCGGTGCCTCGTCGAAGCGTGCGGTGATCTCGACCAGGACAGCCACTTGTTTGCCGCGGCGGGCCGCCTCCTTGAGTGCCTGGATGATGGGGGAGCGGCGGCCGGTGCGGTAGATCGTGAGCTTGATCGCGAGAACGGCGGGATCGGCGGCGGCGCTTTGCAAGAACCGCAGGATCGAGGTGTCGAAGCTGTGGTATGGCAGGTGCACCAGGATGTCCCCGCGGCGGATCTCGTCGAACACCGCGGACGGGTCAGCGGGGTCCAGATTCCGCAGCCGCGGATGGGTCACCGGCTCGTGCGGTGGGTCACGCTGCTCGGCATGGCCCTCCACGGGCAGCTCCATCAGGTCCCCGAGGCTCAGCAGCCCGGGAGTCGCGATAACGTCGGCAGGATCGGCGCCGAGCTGGGTCGCTAGCCAGCCCCGCACGCCCACGGGCATGTCGGCGCTGACCTCCACGCGTACCACACCCGCGTACTTGCGGGCGGTCAGCTCGGCCGTGACCATCCCGATGATCGCACCGGGCGACAGGTCGACGTCCCCGTCCGCGGCCTGGTCGGCCCACGGGTCATCCTTCGCCCCCCTGGTGACCCGGAAGAAGGAACAGGCCAGCTCCGACGCCCGCGGGAAGAGCGCGCTCAGGTTGTCGGCGATCGCCTGCTCAAGGGGCACCCAGCCCGCGTGGTCCGGCAACGGCACCCATCGCGGCCGGTTGGCCGGCACCTTGATCCGCACGAAACGGCGGTTCCGGCGGCCCGGTTCGGTGACCAGTACCGCCAGGTTGAGGCCGAGATTGCTGATGAATGGGAACGGATGTGCGGCGTCCGCGGCAAGCGGGGTGAGGATTGGTTCGACGAAGTCCACGAAGTACCGGGCGAGGAAGTCGCGCTGGGACGGGTCCAGATCCCGGACATCTACGATCGGGGTCCCCAGGTCGCGCAGAGCAGGGCGCAACTGCTCCTCGACGAGGCTGGCCACCGACGCCTGCTGGGACCGCAGCTCTGCGCGGCAGGCCTCGAGCACCTCGGCCCGGGTCAGGCCGTCAGGTCCACGTCTGTACCCATCCCGCTGGACCCTCCGGAACAGGCCGCCGATCCGCTTCATCGCGAACTCGTCGTAGATCATGCCCATGATCCCGGCAAACTTGACCCGCTCCAGCAGAGGCTGCTCCGGGTCCTCGGCCAGGGCCAGCACGCGGCGGGCGAAGCTGAGCCAGCTCAACTCCCGGTTGATAAAGGCCGCCGGAGAGTCCGGTGTGACCGGCACAGCCTGTGACATATATGCACCTTGACACAACCGCCGCAGCCTAGCCCCACTGCCGACGCACCTCAGTAGATGCGTGCCTGCGGCAGTAGATGCGTGCCTGCGGCTGGGTCCGGCTGATCAGGCACGCGAGCAGGCGAAGAGCAGGGCCGCCGCCCCGATCAGGAATCTGGGGCTGGCTGCATCTAGCCAGTTCTGGATACCTCACCGGCTAATCGCAGCCGGGACCGCCGCAACCGCTCGGCTGACGCCGATTCGGTGCGGCTGAGATGCGAACAGGCCTTTACGACGGCGCCGCGGGCGCTTGCGTGTACTGCGCGGTGGCGATGATGCCGCGGACGTGTGTGCCGTCGGGCAGCTGCCAGGTTGCGGACAGGCATGGCTGCCCTGATGCGGTGATCATCCGCCTGTGCCGCGGGCATGGCCTGGCTTCGTGCGATCGGCCTGGGGTCCGGGCGGGATCGGCTTGTTATGGCAGCTGGCGCAGGTAGGCGTCGGTGGGTTCGGCGGCCTGGATCCGGGCCCGGGCGTCGACGGCCTGGATGCCGTCGGGACGGGCGGCGGCGGGCAGTTCGAGCTCGGCGAGCTGTGGCAGGTCGTCGGCCATCCGGGAGACTCGCAGCAGCGTGTCTTTCAATGCGGCCAGGTCGGCGGCGGGGGCGCCGGGCCGGGCGAGCAGCAGCGGGGCGGCGGGTGCCGAGCGGATCAGGTCGTCGGCGTCGGTGCCGGTGAGCGGGGCGAGCCGGGCGGCGCGGCCTGCCAGTGCATCGGCGGACCTCGCGCCGGGCCCGAACAGCACCAGCGGGCCGAACACCTCCTCCTGAAGCACGCTGATCCGCACCTTGACGCCGCCGATGATCATCGGCTGGACATAGACGGCGGCGAGCCGGCCGGCGAAGCTTTCCCGCAGCGAGCGGAACCCGCGCAGCCAGGGAGGAGGCAGCCTGACCATGACCCCGCCTCTCCAGCCCGCGACGATAGACCGGTGCTCGGCCTCATCCAGGTCGTTCCTCCGCGGGCCTGACCGCCCTGCGGGGGCTCCACCTGGACAAGCCCTGCGCTCCGGCGCTGTCATAGGGCTACGGGAGAACCGGGAGCAGAGACAAGATCCGTACTACGCAGTCTCCACGGTTCGAGGGGAGCCCCGGCGGTATTGGCTCTAAGGGGCAGATACGGTGCGTTGCAGCCGACTTCTTGGTGGTCGGCCCGGGAAGGCCGTGAAGGGAGGCCGTGATGACCGCCGAGCCGCCGTTGCGGGTGGAGAGCCGGGAGGAGCTTGTCTACCTCCTCGGGGAGGCCTGCGAGCTTGAGCATGGCCTCATGTGCGAGTACCTGTACGCGCAGTTCTCGCTCAAGCGCACCGCCGGCGAGGGCCTGACGCCTGAGCAGCTCGCCCGGGTCCAAGCGTGGGAGTCCGCTCTCATCGGCGTCGTCAAGCAGGAGATGCTGCACCTGGCGCTGGCCACCAACATCTTGACCGCTATCGGCGCGGCGCCCCATTTCGAGCGCCCCAACATGCCGATCCTGTCGCGGTGGTATCCGCCCGGGGTGCAGATCGCGCTGCTGCCGTTCGGTGAACGGGCGCTGCGCCATTTCATGTATCTGGAGCGGCCGGAGGGAATGACCCTGGCCGACGCGGAGGGCTTCGCCGCGGTGGCGGACATCCCGCCGCTGGCCCACCTGGACCGGCCGACCGTCGCGGTGCCCGAGCAGTGGCAGACGGTGGGCCACCTGTACCGGGGGATCGAGGCCGGGCTGGCCCGCCTGTGCGGCCGCCACGGCGAGGATGCCGTGTTCATCGGGCCGCCGGGCGCGCAGGCGGTCACCGCGACCTTCGAGTGGAAACAGCTGACCGCGGTCACCGGCCTGGCCTCGGCGAGCCGGGCGATCGAGCTGATCGTGGAGCAGGGCGAGGGCGCGCGGGGCGACTGGGTCAAGTCGCACTTCGGCACGTTCACCGGGATCCTGGAGGATTTCCTGGCGATGCAGGCGGCCGACCCGGGCTTTGACCCGGCGCGGCCGGTCGAGCCCGCCTACGTCCGGCTGCCCCCTGATGTGGAGTCGGGGATCCTGATCGAGGATCTTCTCACGGCCCGGGTGGCCGACCTGTGCAACGGCCTGTATGAGGTGATGCTGCAGGTCCTGAGCCGGTACTACGTGCACGAGGGCGAGACGCCCGCCGAGCTGGAGACCCTGGCCCGGACGGCCAAGCACCTGATGAACTGGGTGCTGCGCCCGCTCGGCTCGGTGCTCACCACCTTGCCGATAGGCCCCTCCCACCCCGGCCGCACCGCTGGCCCGGCCTTTGAGATCGCCCGGCCCGCCTCCTTCGTGCTGCCCCACCGCGAGCCCGCCTGGAAGATCATCAGCGAACGCCTCGGTGTGCTGACCGACACCTGCGCCACCCTGGCGCACGAACCCGGTCTGGCCGCGCTCGGCGACCTCGCGGCCAAGCTGCGCTTGATGACCAGCGACATCGGCACACACCTGGACGAACGCGCCGCCAGCCCACCTCCGGGCCCTGCTTAGCACTCGCCATAGACGCTCCCCGTGCGCCAGACCTGGGCGTGCCCGGCCGTCTGGCCGGCGGCTATCGCCGCCGCGTGTGCCGTCGCGGCCATGGCCTCGTATGCGGTGGAAGGCTGCTCCGCGCACGCCCTAATTGCGGTTGCGCTCGACGAGCTGGAACATGTGGTGGGGGAGTACTCCGCGGCAGCCGTTCTGCTGGAAACTGCGCAGGCTGCGGGGCAGGGGGCCTGGCGGCCCGGTGCGGAGGGGGTGCCGCTGGGTGCGACGGAGACCCTTGCCGCCGTTCTGCATGTCCTGGCTACGTGCGGAGATGACGCGGACGGGGCGATGCGGTATGCGGTCGGCTTGGGCGGCGATACCGACACCGTTGCCGCGATCACCGGGGGCATCCTCGGCTGCCGCAGCGCCGAGGTGAGGGTCGGTTGGCTTGACCAGGCCATGCTGCCGG
>Ga0335082_10009300_pt1 | contig 10678 bp, 8 predicted proteins | sample Lox_Sample_41_FD_206718 | JGI IMG/M metagenome (GOLD analysis project Ga0335082, IMG submission 206718) | Soil microbial communities from Loxahatchee National Wildlife Refuge, Florida, United States - Lox_Sample_4.1 | ecosystem: Environmental > Terrestrial > Soil > Wetlands | place: USA: Florida...
GCGCGGTTGCACGGCGGAGCAGAGGATAGAGAAGAGCTTTGCCCGTGGGAGTGAGGCCGGAGATACGAGTGCGTCCCGCGCCTCCCTTGACCCGGGTAACAGCACGCGCAAAAGCGGCAGAATTCTCCACGTCCGCAAAGAGTTCGCGGACGAACGGCAGGATCATCGCTTCTTCAGTTTACCAGCCAATTTTCGGCTGTGTTTTCACATCGAGACTCAGAGAAAAACTCTCCTGTCCTCCACGTCCTGTGCATGTTCACATTGCATACGATGCGACGCCGCAGCCATTCACTTAAGGCTGCTCAACCCCTGCAACTGCCGGTTGGCGAGATCGCGTGGCAGCGGTGCATAACCCAACGCCGAACACTCCTTTTGGCCGAAGGTCAAGACCCACTGCAGAAGCTCCAGCAACGCGGCTTTTTTTCGGCCATCCTTTTCCTGCTTTGGCAACAGGAGAAAGGTGAATGTTGCGATTGGGTAAGAGTTCTTTCCTGCAACGTTTGTGATCGAAGAAGGAGAGGCAGAATTTTCTGTCAAGGCAGACTCGGCAGCAGCGGTCACGCTTGCAAGATCGGCGCGAACGTACTCGCCAGCTGCATTTCGAACCGCTCCAAAACTCAACTGATGCTGGATGGCAAATACCAGTTCGACATATCCAATCGAGTTTGGGGTCCTCTGCACCGCGGTGGCAACCCCGTCGTTGTATTCCGCCCCGGTTCCCACCGGCCAGTTGAGTGTGATACCGGTGCCCACCTCGGTTCTCCACTCGGCACTGACCTTGGACAGATAGTCCGACCAGGCATAGGTTGTGCCGCTGCCGTCAGAGCGATGAATCACGACGATGTCGGCATCCGGCAATGACGCGCTCTTGTTTATACCCTTGATAAGCGGGTCGTTCCACTTCTTGATCTTGCCGAGATATATGCCGGCCAGGGCCTCGGGCGTGAACTTCAGGTCCTGCGTGAGACCTTTCAGGTTGTAAATTGGAACCACACCGCCCAGTACGGACGCAATCCGCGGAAACGCCGATTGCGATGGGCCTTGATCCGACGGGGGCACGTCGGATGCAGCAAAGTCCACTTTGCCCTCCACAAGAAGTTGCATGCCCCGCCCTGACCCTACGGCGTCGTAGCTGATGCGGACCTCGGGATGTTGCTGCTGAAGGGTCTCGAACCACTTCTGATAGAGAGGCGCCGCAAAGGTCGAGCCCGCCCCATGCAGGCTGGTCTGCGTCCCGCCCTGATTCGGTGGCTGGCCTGATTTGTCGTGTGCTGCAACCATCTCCTTAACAAGATTGTCGGACAGATCGTCGACTAGACTCCCCCAGGAAAACTTGCTGGGCGTCACCAGGTAGGACCACAAAACTGCGTTGTTCGCGCCGACGACTTCAACGGAGAGAAAACCTCCGTATACCGCCTGGCGATTGGTGGACGGTGAACGAGGACTGGTGGCGATGTGCCCCTTCACCCAGACCTGGCCACTTCCCTTAATAACCGCATCCGCCTGGGTCGGAAATGCAACGACCTCGAATTTTCCGCTCTTCCGAAGCTGCTTGACCAGGGTCTGGTATAATTCCGTCCCGCCAACTCCGCTGCTGAAGGGAGGCACAAATACCTTCTTGACCTGGGAAAAGTCTTGTGCCGTCTGTGAGTGGAGGGCAATTGCTGCCAGGGTCAATACAACCCAGCAAGTGGCTTTCGATGCCAAGCGATAGGGTATGTTGGGACGACTTCGCATAACTCTGACGGAACTGACTGCTACTCCTGCTGACTTCAGAACTCCACGTGTAATCGGAACGATGGAACAGTTACGGGGCCGCGAACCTGGTTGTATCCCGGATGAACAACGAACTGTAAATCGGGCCCGAGGTAGATTCCGCGCCACGCGTGGGCGGTGTAATAGCCTTCGAGAATATTCTCACGTCCGTAGGTCAGCCCTCCATCACCAAGGATGAACCCCAGCCCACCGAAGGAAAGGTACCGGGCGTGCTCGCTGGAAATGCCATTGGAGACAAAGGCGATCCCGGCGCGATCATACTTTCTCCTCCACATGCGGCCCGCAAAGCCGGCACCCACCTGAACAGTCTGGTCAATCTCTGTATAAGCCCAGGATTCGGTCTTGCCGTTGTTCCACCCGAAGCGTCCATAGGCAACGATGTCTTTCGTCAAGACCTGCTCGAAGTTGATCCCAAAGCCGTACTTTGTCGTCACCTGTTGGGGGTGGTTGGTAATGTCCGGAGTCGTAACTTTGCCGTCAACGTACTGCTCGTTCGCGACTTGGTAGATGCCCATGTTGGCATTGTTGATATACCCGAGCACACGGATGATTCCATCCTTCTTGGGCAGGAACGCGCGGTGTAACTCGAATTCAACATTCGAGGCGTTGGAACGGCGGAGATTCCAAACCAAGTCGGGCCCGTTCGCTACGCTAGGCAACAGCGCCTCAGCAAAGCGTAAACCCCACTTCGGGCTCTGATATTCGAGGATCAGCCCCCAGGTGTAACCGCGAGTATCAGCCGCGTAGTCGTATCCCCCATTCTGGTCGATGGCCCAATTCATGAACTGCAGATGACTATCGCCCCCGACGGAGTTCACGTCGAAGAAGTCAGCCATACCGAACTTGCCAAAGCGGAATTCAATCCGCCGGGAAGGAAACTCCGAAAAGGTCGAAAGCGGCGAGCGGGCATTCTCAACCTTGTCATGGCTCAGGGCAAATACCTGGTGATACATCAACCGCGAGAGATACGGCGCTTCGCCGATGGTCGGGTTCCTCACTACATCGAGATTGGTAAAACCCGCGAGTCCAAGCGCCTGGCTCAATCCGTCGCCCCCGGCTTCTTCGATATCCACCAAAACCTCGATTGATTTCGTGATCTGGAATCCGGTGTAGAGCGTCAGCACCCGGGAGGTGGCCTTCTCGTAGTAGGGCTGCAGACTGTTAGGGCCTGAGTATTTTGCATAGAAGGGCGGATGAGTCTGGAATATGAAGTTGGCCTGGCCTGAGATCCAGAGGCGGCCCTCCTTGAAATGAGGAAACATGGTCTGCACGGTCTCATCAGCCACTTCCACAGCGGCGGTCTCTGATGCCGCTGAACCGGGGTCTTGCCCGTGAACGGAGGCAGGGCTCATCGCCACCGCGACCCAGAAGGCGAGGACAGCCCACAGCCTGCCGCAGAGCATTGGGGACAGAACCTGCTTTTTTTCCTCCAGTTGCCTGGGTACAAGTCGTTCGATCAACATGATTTGCTTGCCCAATGCTTTCCGGTTAGCAGATTGCCATCGTTAACATTTTGACCGCAGGTGGGCTGAGGGACTACCGAATCGCGCCAGCCAGCAATCCTAAAGTCTCACATCTCCGTATTACCCGGAGGTTACAAAGTTGGAGAACGAGCGCAATCGGCCTGTGGCGTAGGACATCTTTCGACCCAATTAAAGCTTTATATCATACCGGGGTAGGGTATTGAAAAAGAGTGACAAGCCGGGCTGGATTGTTCCATGTCTATTCCACGCGTCCAGATGACCGAGCCAACCGCTACTTCAAATAAGCCCGGACGAGGCCAATGAGGTCTTCACCCAGTTCCTCGGGCGAATCCATCTTCTGATCAGGCGTCATCATGTGCAGGCGTATGTGGTCTTCCAGGATCTCTGCCATCAGGCCGTTGACCCCGCCGCGTATTGCGGCCAGCAGCATGAGGATGTTGGCGCACTCATCGCCAGCAGCCAGACCACGCTCTACTGCAGCGAACTGGCCGCGAAGCCGCCTCACCCGGTAGAGCAGTTTCTGTTTTTCGCGCGAGATTTCATTTTCAGCCATAGGATAGGGGGGTATCCTAACACAGGCCGCGCTGGCGTCCAACCTCACGGCGGCTATCCCCGACGGTACACGACTTTCAGTTTGTCCGCTTCAAGGATACGAGCGACCTGGTTGCGGGCATGCACCGCCCAGGGGCCTGTATTGTCCAACTTGAGGTAGGTCTTCCAATGTGGCAGAGCCTTCCGCGGCTGGCGGAGGCGTTCATAAGCCAGCGCAAGGTTGTAGTGCGCATCAGCATAAGTAGGCGCCAGGCGGATGGCGGCCTCGTACGCGCGCACAGCTTCGGCGATACGGCCGGTTTCGTCTAGCACATTGCCGAGGTCGAAATACGCCAGCGCGTAGCGGGAATCCGCCGCAACCGCTTGTCGGTAATGCTTTTCGCAGGCGACGAAGTCCTGCCGGTTGTAATAGAGAGTGCCGAGGTTAATGTGCGCGGCTGCGTGATTTGGCTCCCGCTCCAGCACTTGTAAGTAAGCACAGATAGCGTCGTCATGTGTGCTGGGATGTTCTTCCATGCGTACGCCGTGGGCGAATAACTCAGAAACAGTGTCGAGGTTCGCAATAGGCTTGATTTTGGGAGTCGAGACAAGCCTGCTCGCCGCGGCAAAATCCAGCAGCAACTGGCCGGTAAGGGGATCGAGAGTTTGGCCGCTGTGCCGGAATGCCACGCGAGACCCCACATTGTAGGCGCTGGCTTCCAGCAGCGGGTTTTCCATGCCGGCGACCTGCCGCTGCATGGCTTCCATCGACTGGCGTATGACCGCTGGACGCACGCGCCGGGAAAGAAGGTCGCGGACCTTCTTGACTTGCAGGAGATCGTTCCAAGTGAAGACGTCACAGACGGGAACAAGTCCGCTCCGTTGCCACCCAGCCAGTTGCTTGGCCGAGACACGCAGAAGGCGAAGAACGTCCGCTCGACAGAACTGATCCATGGAAGGCCGCGGAGCTAGTTGAATTATCAGCGGATATGACTTTTGGTGCAAGTGGAAATCAACGTCAAAGCGTGGAAAACCCCGCGGGACGTTCCTTTACGGTAACGTCGGCGGACGGTTACAATTTGAAGCAGGCCGACGTAGCTCAGTTGGTAGAGCAGTCGATTCGTAATCGACAGGTCATCGGTTCAAGTCCGATCGTCGGCTCCAGTAAGTTTCTGCGCTTCATACACTTGGCCGCCACGCTGGCGGCCATCACCTTTGTGTGTGCGTTGTGAATTGTGCTGACGGGTCATCGTTGTGCGCAGATCAGTCTGCCGCATAATGTCGCGCACGACTGCTGGGGGTAATAAATCGTTCAACAACTTCTAGTTTCCGTTCGCACCGCCTTGTTCTTCGGTACCTTTTGGCCCGGTGTGTAGGTACAGGGTCGCGGAAAAAGGTCCGACAACGACAAGATTCTCGTCGCTCCTGTGCGATGCGAAGTCCCCCGGTGGAGTGGGAGGCGACATCTGACCGTAAATCGAATCGCCCGTCCAGAAAACCAATTTCCAGTGACGACCATTGGCAGCGACAGGAATGGACTGCGAATTCGCCGAGAAGTTGCAGATCAGCATCGCAGCCTCTCCCGAGGGGTCCGCTCTGGTCATGACGAGCCACTTGGCTTGATTGTCGAAGATCACCCTTGCCAGGTCCTTGCGACAGTTGTTAAGGGAGGCGTGCTGCCTTCGCAACCACAACAGGTCTCGGTAAAGGCAGAAGATGTTGGAGTGGGGCTGTCTTGAGACTCTCGCCCAGTCCAGCTTGCATCGCCGGAAGGTTGCCTTTGCCTGTGGGTCGGGAAACTCCTCCTCCGCATAGTACGCGGCAAACTCCGCCTTGCGGCCACAGCGCACCCCCTCCGCCAGGTTTGCGTCCCCAAAACTGGTGAAGAACAGAAACGGCGCCGTCTCCCCGTATTCCTCGCCCATAAACAGTAATGGTAATGACGGCGAGCAGAGCAGAAGGGCGGCTGCGAGCTTCTGTTGTTCCCACGAGACGAGGGAAGCCAAGCGCGTACCTTTGCTGGCATTTGCTACCTGATCGTGGTTCTGAATGCAAACTACGAACTGCTCTCCCGAACGCCCCCTGGAGAAATTGCCATGACGGCGCCGCCGGTAGCGTGAATACGTACCGTCATAAACGAACCCGTCGCAGATGGCCTTGGCGAGGTCATCCAAGGACCCGAAGTCCATGAGATAGCCCTCGCGGTCATCTGTCAGTACCGTATAGAGCGCATGGTGGAAGTCGTCACTCCACTGGGCGTCGATGCCAAATCCGCCGATGTGGCGTGGATTGATGATCCTGACATCATTGAGATCGCTTTCTGCAATGACCCATGCCTGGCGCCCAAGGTGTAGCGACTCTCGATGAAAAGCCTCCGCTAACTCCTCCAGAATGTGGCGAGCGCTGAAGTCGAAGATGCCGTGTATAGCATCGAGGCGAATGGCGTCCACGTGATACTCGGAAAGCCAGTACAGAGCGTTATCAAGGAAGAAGCGGCGGACACCATCACTCTCGGGCCCGTCAAAATTGATGGCCTTTCCCCACGGCGTGCGATACGCGTCGGTGAAGCAGGGGACAAAGTCCGGGAGGTAGTTACCTTCCGGTCCAAGGTGGTTATAGACGACGTCCAGCACGACCGCCATACCCAGTTCATGGCATGCGTTTACAAGCTTCTTGAGTCCAGCAGGACCGCCGTAGGTTGACTGCGGCGCATACAGACTGGCGCCGTCATAGCCCCAGTTTCTGCCACCCGGAAACTCGACGACAGGCATGAGTTCAATCGCAGTGATGCCTAAGTCCTGAAGATAAGGAAGCCGGGCTATGATGCCTTCAAAAGTGCCTTCGGGCGTAAAGGTCCCGACATGGAGTTCGTAGGTAACGAAGTCCTTCAGCGGGACCCCCTTCCAGCTTGAGTCCGCCCATGAAAATGAGCGTGGATCAACGACGCGAGATGCGCCGTGGACACCATGCGGCTGCCAGCGCGAGAGGGGATCGGGTCTCAAGCGGTCGCCTTCCAGAAGAAATTGATAGTCCGTGCCTTCTCCGATCCCCGGCACGGTGACAGAAAACTCCCCGCCGGCGTCTTGGCGCATAGGGATGGTAGAGGGTTGCCTCCCGAGAATTCGCACCGCAAGCCTGTCAAGTGTGGGCGCCCAAACCCGAAACGAGACGCCGCCGCTGACTACCTGGGCTCCATACCGCAGTTCCCATGCAGTACTCATAAGACTAGTCGGCATCGTACGGTCCTTCGTCGTTTGTGAGCAGGGCGACGGGCAGATGCGAGAACACTTCCGAGACCGGAAGGACGAGGTGGCCACTGGATTTCTCAGCCGCAACCGCCCGGTTGGTCAGGATTTCACGATAGCTCCGGTTGGCGAATTGCTTGCGGACGACAACAGCAGTATCACCCCAAGTCTCTTTGCCAAGTGGCGGGCGCTTGTCGGCGCCAAGCTGAGCGAAAAGACGGCCAGTCATGACCACCACGTACTTACCCTGGAAGGAACGAGCGAAGGCAACGATATGTCTCGATCTTTCGCCAATCGCACGGAGAGGCGTGTAGCTGCCTTGCGCGAAGAGCGTCCGGCTCGCCCGGCGGTAGCGTAATGCTGCCCTCGTGAGATAGAGCTTGATGCGCCCGTCTTCTGCAGATCGGAGCAATTGGCTAACCTGGCAGGCCAAATTCTGGCTCCCGGCGGGGGGAAGTCCTGTCAGCAGGCTGCGAAGGCGGCCATAGTCCACGTGCCGCCGATTGTCGGGATCCGTCAGAGTGAAGTTCCAGGTTTCCGTCCCCTGATAGAAGTCTGGAATACCCGGTGACGTAACTTTCAGTAAGACCTGGGAAAGAGAATTGAAGATTCCAACCTTTGCAATCCGGGCTTGAAAAGGCAGAAACTCAGCCAGGAATGCGCTGTCTGGATATCCTTCGAGAATCGCCGTCAGAAAACCGTGAAAGGCAGCTTCGTATTCTGAATTGGGATTGACCCAACTGGTGTGGATCTTGGCCTCACGGAGAGATTTCTCCATGTAAGCATGGATTCTGCCGGTAAAATCCACGTACTCCTCTTCAGTCATGGCGGACATGGGCCATGCCCCAATCAGGGTCTGGTAGAGGAAATACTCTTCGTTGGCGTTGGGCACGGTATCGGCGGTCAGGGGCACGCGCTTCCCGGCATTGAGCCGCTGCCAGGAGCGAATTGCCCGATACCATTCGGCCGGAATCTCGGAGAGCGCGTTAATGCGTGCACGGACGTCTTCGCTCCGCTTGTGGTCATGCGTCGATGTCGTCAGAACAGAATTGCGCCACAGGGCCTGGCGCTCCAGGTTCCTGGCATGGAAAGAGGCGGTGGAGACACCGAATGGGCGGGCGGATCCGCCCACCTCGTTCAGCGACAGCAGCGGACAATAGCGATAGAAAGCGGTGTCCTCTAGGCCCTTCGCCATCACCGACCCGGTCAACTGCTGAAATCGCATTACAAACAGACGCCGTTCGGCCTTATCAGCGTCACTGATGCCGTCGGGGTCGTTCAGCATCAGCACATCCTGAATGAAGTCAAACACGGACCCGCTAACCGCGGCATTGCGTCGTTTCGCCGAAACGGTTGCGGATCGAATGTACTGCTGGTCCTCCTCGTCGGGATGGACAGTGTTTTCGCGAATGTACGTGCGATAAACGGGAAAACAGGCAATGACCTCGTGCAATGCGTCGCGCAAACTGTCGAGCGTAAAGTCTCGAGACCAGCGGTGCTGCTCGGCAACTCTGTCAAGACGGCGGGACAGCACCGTCAGTTCGCTGGAAAGAGACACCTGCAACACCAGCCGCTTGCATTCGTAAACCAGATCGAAGTAAGACTGCGACCAGCCGGTGAATTGCTTGTAAAGGCGAAGCAAGGCGCGCTTGCGGGCACTGTCCACAAACAGTCCATTCAGCAGATTCAGAAAGCCGTATCCTGTTGTCCCTTCGATCGCCCACGAAGGGCGGAGCACCTCTTTTCCCACTAGGACCTTCTCCGCCATAACGAAAATTCTGCGTCGAGCATAAGCCGGTTGGGTGTTCGCTGGCGCTTCCACAGGAACCGGAACCTGCTCCTGCAAATACTGAAAGTATCCTTGTGGATCGAACAAGCCGTCGGGATGATCGATGCGCACCCCTGATATGCATCCCTTTCGCACGAGGTCGAAGATCAGAGCATGCACGCGGTCAAAAACATCTGGGTCCTCGACTCTGATCGCCGCCAACTCATTGACGTCGAAGAAGCGGCGATAGTTGATTTCGTCGGCTGCCACACGCCAGTAACTGAAACGATAGCCCTGGTTGGCAAGCAAACGCTCCAGGCGATCAAAACTGTGGGAGTCCCCCGTGCGACCATTGATGCCGCACAGGACCTCGTTCATCGCCGCCCGAAACGTGGGAGCCTGATCCACGAGTGTCGCCAGGCGCCGCTTGACGATTTCCTTCTCTCGTTGGCGTTCCTGAATCTTGTCAGGATCGGTCTCATCCCTCGGTGGCAGGTGAGAGATGGCTGTCAGGATGCTCTCCAGTTCGAGCACTTGAGCGTCGGAGGTCCCCAGTCGCTCGTGCATCTGCTGCAACACGCCATGGAGAATCAAGGGCCAGGAGCCCGGCGCAACCGGGAACCATGTCCCTTGGCAATTGATGAAGAATGCGCCGGCATCGTAATGCAACGCCAGATGCTGGTTCTCCAGGGCGCGGCCGAATTGGTCAGCCAGGAACGGCAACAGCACTTTGTTGGCCAGCTCGGCTTTCGGTGGATGCCAGTCGATGTCGAAGTATGGCGAAAAAGGAGAACTTGGCCCGTTTTCGAGGACATCCCACCACCACGTATTTGAGGGGTGCACGATGCACATGTGGTTGGGGACAACGTCGGCAACCAGGCCCATTCCGCGCTTCCTCAAGTGGTCTGCAAACGATTGAAACTCCTGCTCCGTGCCGATCTCGGGATTCAAGCGCGTGGGGTCGGTTATATCGTACCCATGCAGGCTGCCGGGCCGCGCCATCAGAAAGGGAGAGGTATAGCAATCGCTGATTCCCAGTTCCTGCAGGTAATCCAGCAGCGCCTCAGCCTGAGCAAAGGTCAGAAATCGGTTCAGTTGTAAACGATATGTTGAACAGGGGATATGTTGGGGCTCCCCTTCGGCTCTGTTCGCCACGGTAGTCAACCCTGTTCGCTTAGGATACCCGAACCGACGTATGATGCGACCTGCGTTGCGCCGCGTTGGATACTCCTGCGCTGTCCCTAGCCGCCGGAGCCTTGGGCATCCGATTGCGCAGGACTGGATTGCGCCCGCTGCTGTCCCGGACTGCTAGAGCGCATAAACTCGAATGCAGCGTTCACCAGCGCGATGTGAGAAAGGGCCTGAGGGAAGTTTCCTAGCTGCCGCTTTGCTTTGGGATCGTACTCCTCAGCCAGCAAACCGACATCGTTACGCACGCCCAGGAGGCGATCAAGCAACCGCTTCGCGTCCTGGTTCCGGCCAAGCATCTTCAAGGCGCTGACCATCCAGAAGCTACAGGCCAGGAAAGCTCCTTCCCCGGCGGGAAGGCCGTCATCCACGCATCCAGTTCGGTAGCGCACGACAAAACCGTCAGGCATAAGGTGTTTTTCAATCGCCTCGATCGTGCCACGGACGCGCGGGTCATTCCAGGGCAGGAACCCGACGAGCGGTATCAGCAGCAAGGCAGCGTCGAGTTCCTTCGATCCGTATGATTGTGCGAAGCTGCCAAGATCAGGATTGGAGGCCTTGTCGCAACGTCGCGATGGATCTGCTGGCGTACTCTTCGCCAGTGGTTCACCCCACCTTGCAAGCCAAACTTTTCTGCAGTCTTGATGGCGCGGTCAAAGGTCACCCAGGCCATAGCCTTCGAATAC
>Ga0335082_10009303_pt1 | contig 10677 bp, 7 predicted proteins | sample Lox_Sample_41_FD_206718 | JGI IMG/M metagenome (GOLD analysis project Ga0335082, IMG submission 206718) | Soil microbial communities from Loxahatchee National Wildlife Refuge, Florida, United States - Lox_Sample_4.1 | ecosystem: Environmental > Terrestrial > Soil > Wetlands | place: USA: Florida...
ATTACTGGGGAAAGCCGGAACGCATGAAGAGAACAGGAGGGCGGTTCCTGGCGTTCCATCCCGGCTATCTCGATGCACTGGTATATTCTCCCGGGCGGGACATTACCATTGCAGGCGAAGTGCAGGGAATTCAAAGCCCGGCGCTCGGTGACAAGCAATACGACTATCCGATCATCCTCGCGGAAGAAATCAAGCTCTGGGCGCCAGTAGGGGAGTCGTGGAAAAAGCCGCAGTGGATTGACCCACTCTATAACTATGACCCGAGCAGCGGCGGCGGAAGGGGGGCGGGGTGGTAATTCAGCACCCATGCGGAGTAGCAGACGATGGTATGCATGGTAAAGAGATCTATGATGATAATGGCTCTGCCCCTCGTCGCACTCTTGGGCGTTGCCGGCTGTGCGCCGCCGTTCGCAAAAGAGACTCTGGGAAAAGTGGATAGGAGTATTTCGTTCCGGGAGTTGCAGATGGCCCCCGATACGTTTAAGGGCAGATGGGTAATGCTCGCCGGGGTTATCATCGAGGCCAGGAACACCAAGGAAGGCACCTCTATCGTAGTGCTTCAGAGGCCGATGGATCGCCGGGGACGACCGTATGAAACGGATGTCACGGAGGGGCGGTTCATCATCACGACCGATCGGTTCCTGGATGCCGCTGTGTATCACCGGGGCCGGCGTATCGCCGTCGTCGCAGAGGTTACGGGTGGGAAAATACTTCCACTCGGCGAGAGCGAGTACCAGTATCCGGTTATGGTTGCGAAGGAATTGCATCTGTGGGAGCCTTCATCCGGCCCACAGTTCTTTTTTGGCATCGGAGTGTCAAAGGGATTCTAAGTCGCAGCACTGTTATCGTTGTTTACGCACATGCCCTGCAGAAAAAGAAAGCCGTGACTTGAGAAGTTGATGACTTCGTGCATTTGGATCTTCTCAACTTCTTCGATTTTTTACTGCGGCTGGTTCTTCTCATGAGGTCGTCCATGAAAAAAGGATCACAATTATTGCTCTATCTGCTGATATTCCTTGCGTTCATCAGTCTATTCCGGCTGTTTTCCGAACCGCAGACGGAAGCCGTCCCATACAGCGATTTTAAAGTGCTCGTGACGGAGAAGCGGGTCAAGGACCTCGTAATCGCAAGTGACCGCATTACCGGAGTGCTCATCCCGAAGGCGGCGGGAGAAAAGGAAAAGCCGTTCACAGTCGTGCGGGCAGGGGTTGATGATCCCGACTTGGTTAAAAATCTCATGGCGTCCGGCATTACGTTTCGGGGCGAGGCCACGACCAATTGGTTCAGGGACTTCCTGCTCACTTGGATTCTTCCCCTTGTCATTCTCATAGTCATCTGGAGTTTTGTCTTCCGGAGAATGGGCGGGGGCGGCGCCGGTGAAACGTTCATGAGCTTCGGTAAGTCTCGTGCCAAGATTTATAGCGAGAGCGATGTGAAAGTGACGTTTCATGATGTGGCCGGCGTAGAGGAAGCGAAGGAAGAGCTCATGGAAGTAGTGGAGTTCCTCAAGCACCCGGACAAATTTACCAAGCTCGGGGGCCGCATTCCCAAGGGCGTCCTGCTTGTGGGACCGCCCGGCACAGGCAAGACGCTTTTGGCCAGGGCTGTTGCGGGCGAGGCCAAGGTTCCCTTTTTCTCTATGAGTGGTTCCGAGTTCGTCGAGATGTTCGTGGGCGTCGGGGCGTCGCGTGTACGTGATCTGTTTCAACAGGCCGTGCAGAAAGCGCCGTGTATTATCTTCATCGATGAGCTCGACGCCATAGGCCGTGCCCGGGGTGTAGGCATCGCGGGCGCGCACGAGGAGCGGGAACAGACGCTGAACCAGCTTCTTGCCGAGATGGACGGCTTTGACCCACGGAAGGGAGTGATCATCATTTCTGCAACGAACCGGCCGGAAATCCTCGACCCGGCCCTGCTCCGGCCCGGACGCTTCGACCGACACGTTCTTGTTGACCGGCCGAACATCAAGGACCGCGAGAATATTCTGAAGATTCACGTTCGGGGTGTCAAGCTTTCAAAAGATGTAGACGTCACAGTGCTTGCTGCACGAACCCCGGGCTTTGTGGGTGCAGACCTAGCGAACATTGTGAACGAGGCCGCGCTTCTTGCAGCACGCAAGAATAAGACTGAAGTGGACATGACGGACTTTGAGGCCGCCATTGACCGTGTCGTCGCTGGCCTCGAAAAAAAGACGCGTGTCATGAACAACAAGGAGAAAGAGATTGTGGCCTATCACGAGTGCGGTCACACGATTATGGCTGAGCTCCTGCCCACGACCGACCCGGTGCACCGCGTTTCCATCGTCCAGCGCGGCATCGCGGCGCTGGGCTATACGCTCCAGCTCCCGACCGAGGACCGGTACCTCATGACCAAGACGGAGCTCAAAGACAAGCTCTGCGTGATGCTGGGCGGACGCGTGGCCGAAGAGATCGTCTTCAATGAGGTCTCGACGGGCGCGCAGAACGACCTCCAGCGCGCGGCGAACATCGCGCGGAGCATGGTCACGGAATACGGCATGACTGAGAAGTTCGGGCCACTCACCTTTGAAAAAGAACGCCGTCCCATGTTCCTCGACATCGGGCTGCCTCCCGGGACAAAAGAATATAGCGAAGACACGGCACGCCAGATCGACGAGGAGGTGAAACGTCTCGTGGACGAGGCGTATAAGAAAGTCAGCGAGGTACTCAGGGCCAATCAGAACAAGCTCAAGATTCTTGCGGCAGCACTTCTGGAGAAAGAGACCATCGAAGGAGATGAGATCAGGAAAACATTGGGGCTACCGGAGAAGAAGGAACAGGCTTAATCTGGGAACACCAATGCAAGCAATAAAAAAGCGCTCATGCACAATGAGCGCTTTTCTTTTTTTTCGTGAATCTATATATGAGCGTCGATTGATTATGCGAATTTTATCGCCTTCACCGCCTTGAGGCCCACGCTGCCGCGGCTCATCACGCCGTACTCTCTCAGATCGATTACCTTTTCTTTGCCCTTCTCGTCAATTACCTTCACCTCCTCACTCTTACGCACTGCCCGGAAGAGCGCAACCTCGCCGTTCTTCACATTCACAAGCTTGACTCCCTTGCCTGCGCCGGTGAGAAGCGGGATGTCTTTTGCCGCAATAACGATAGCCTTGCCCTCGGTAGTAAGAAACAGAGCATTCGGAAGGTCGATGATGTCCACGCCCATTATGCTGTCGCCGGGCTTCACGCCCGCAAACTTTTTCCCAGCTCGTGTGGTCACAGTATTGAAGGACGACAGGTCGAACTTGAAGCCGATGCCCTTGGCTGTTACGCTCAGCGCGGTTACGGATCCGCCGGCTAGCGACAGCCGTTCCTGCTTATCTTTTGTTTTGGCCTCTGCCGTGGCATCAGCAGAGACCGCGCCTCCTGCAAGAACGGTCGTCAGGTTCATGGCGGACACGGGCCGTTCGCCATCGCCGAACTTGAACAAATGCTGGACGGGTTCGCCAAAACCCGATCCTGACGGCAGGTCGTGCGCCTTTATTACGTATACCTTGCCTGCTGAAGAGAATACAGCGATGCTGTCACGGGTGTTCGCAGGCAAGAGGGCTAAGAGTTCATCCCCTTCCTTGAATCGCAGGTTCTCTCCCACCGTTTTTACGCGCCTGATCCAGCCCATCTTAGTGAGGATCACCGTAATGTCTTCATGCACGATGAAGTCCTCTTGCGTAAACTCCACCTCTTCGGCTGCCTTCATAACAGACTTGCGCTTGTCGCCGTACTTTTCCTTGATCTCAAGAAGCTCAGTCTTAATCAGGCCCCAGACCTTTTTTTGGTTCGCGAGGATTGCCTCGATATGCTTCTTCTGGCTGGTCTTTTCGGCCTTTTCCTTGAGGATGCGCTCGATCTCAAGGCCCACGAGCTTGTAGAGCTGCATCTCAAGGATCGCCTTCACCTGCTCGTCATCAAGCTTGAAGTGTTTCTTGAGTTTGTCTGCCGCATCCTCGCGCGACTTTGCTCTGCGGATGATCTTGATTGCCATATCGAGGTCGTCGTAAAGCACTTCGAAGGCCTTCAGAATATGCAGCCTGGCCTTGAGGAGCCTCAGGTCGTAGTTGAGCCGTTTGGTCGTGATTTCCAGGCGGAAATCAAGGAAGAACTGAATCATCTCCTTGAGCGACAGCCGCTCGGGTTCCATGTTCGGCTTGAGCGCAGTGAAGTTCACGGGAAACGTGGATTCAAGATCGGTATGCTTGAATACATAGGCCATCACTAGCTCGGTGTTTGCCTCTGCCTTGAGTTCGAGCACGATCCGTACTTCGTCCGTGGACTCGTCGCGGACGGCTGACACTTGCGGCAGTTTCCGGTCCTCTATCAAGCCGATGATCTTCTCGAGTAGCTTGGCCTTGTTCACCAGATAGGGAATCGAAGTAACGACGATGGCTTTTTTGCCGCGAGGGAGGTCTTCGACGACGTATTCGCCGCGGACCCGTATTCCGCCGCTTCCGGACTGGTAGATCTCCTTCAATTCTTTTTTGGAGTTCAGGACCTGTCCGCCAGTAGGGAAATCCGGACCCTTGATCAACTTGAGAATATCCTTCACCTCAATATTGGAATTGTCGATCATGGCCACGAGCCCATCGATTACCTCGCCGAGATTGTGCGGTGGGAAGGAGCAGCTCATGCCCACAGCGATACCGGAGGTCCCATTCACCAGAAGCTGGGGGAACCGCGCAGGAAGCACCGCAGGCTCCTTGAGAGAGTTATCGTAATTTGGACGGAAGACGATGGTCTCTCTGTCAATCTCGACGAGAAGTTCTTCCGCGATTTTCGAAAGCCGTGCCTCGGTATAGCGCATGGCGGCTGCCGGGTCGCCATCGAGACTGCCGAAATTGCCCGACCCCTCGATGAGGGTATAGCGTAGCGAAAATTCTTGGGCCATCCTGACCATAGCATCGTATGCCGCTTGATCGCCGTGGGGGTGAAATTTTCCGAGGACCTCGCCAACCACCGCGGCACTCTTCCTGAACTTGGCCGTGGGCCCGAGTCCCATCTCCCACATGGCGTAGAGGATGCGCCGGTGCACTGGCTTAAGCCCGTCACGCACGTCCGGGAGCGAGCGGGAAACAATGGTCGATAGCGCATATGTGAGGAACCTGTTCTCGACCTCAGAATGCAGCGCTGTGGTTAGAACCGCGTCGTCTTCAATCGGCATTCAGAACCCCTTTCTTTTAAAAAATGGATTTTCCCCTTGCTTTCTTTTTTTAACGGACGGTATATTACCATAAAAAGGTTGTGATTTTCAAAGTAAGTTTTCGAAAAGTAGGGTATAATATTTTAATGGTAAACCTGCTGAACAATCAGGCCGAAGCCTACAGTGTTGAAACATTCCAGTGCGGGCACTGCGACCGGGACTTCCAAGCCAAGGTCATCACCTGGGTGGATGTCTCTCGAGCGCCGCAGGCCAGAAGAGCGCTGCTCAAGTGGGAGTTCAATATTATTGAGTGCACGCACTGCGGATGCCGTCACTTTTCCGGGACTCCTTTCTTTTATGAGGATTTTGAAGAAGGGCTTTTGATTGCTGTGTTCCCTCGGATACCTGATAAGCGCGGAGACGTTGAAAAAGGTATCAAGGAAAAATATGGCTATTATCCCGTTCTTGAATTTTTTTATGACATGACGCAGATCTGGATGCTTATCTACTTCCAGGAACACTATAAGATGAATAAGAACCTGCGAGCCCTCTCGAGAATCGGGAAGGGTGAAGAGCGGCTGCGTAAAATGCTCCGGTTCCTCAAGGAAGACTCGCTGATGATAGACATCCGCGAAAAGTTGACGGAATCGTTCTTCGGAGATGCGACCAATGACGAGCTGGTAGACATCCTCGGACAGGCTATATATACGCTCGAAGAGATGCTCCCGTGGCCGCGGGACAGGCGGTGCAAGTGCGGAGCTGACCTCTCTCACGAATTCAAGTGCTGCGGGAACCGGATCAACCTCGACGAACACGATAATCTGCTCTCGCGACATTACATCATTTACTGTCCAAACTGTAAGGAGTCGCTCTCCGGAGCTTCGTGCGGCGTATGCGGCAGGGTGTATACTTGGAAGCTCGGGGTCGTAGATTCAATCGCTTCCGAGAGCGGTAAGACGCGCAAGGATGCCACCGTAACTCAGCGCGAACTGGAGGTTTGAGCAAAAAGGCAGAGAATCATTTATCGACATTGCGTGAAATGCCGTAAAGTTTAATACATTTTATAGCATAAAAATGCATTTTAATAATTATTTTTAATAAAAACAATAACTTATATATAAACACATTTTGAATACCAAAGAAGGATTTTTCTTGACGCCCTATCTTTCTTATGCTAATTTCAATATAAGAATATCTCCCCGCTTTACTATTCAAATCGAACACGTGGTTTATAAAAATGTAGGTGTGGAAGTGCAATATGCGGTACTCATCGTCATCATGAGCGTGTAACGTCTTCATTTGATTGAATACTCCGTCGCTGCTGCAAATGCGCTCATTGGACAACGATATTGCTTCGCTGCAACGCACTGCACAAGCCGCTCCTGCCTTCATCTCCGTGTGGAACCAACGAATGATCCTCAACGGCGAGCGCGCAGTACGTCGGAGGCACCATGTTAAATACGATAGCAGGAGAGCACCTGCCGGACCTCTTCTTGACCGAGAAGTGGCAGGAGCTTTTTACGACCCTCTCAGATACCCTCGGATTTACGCTGAGTATTTATTCTGCAACGGGAAAGCCCATCTATATCCCCGAAGGCGCGCATCCTCTGTGCAAGGAGTTCCGGACGCTGTCACCGGATTTTCAGTCCCAGTGCGAAACCTCCTGTCTCCCCTTCATAAAGAACACGCTTAAGTTAGGAAAGCCCAACGTCTTTAAATGTTATGCAAAGATCATGAGTTTTGCAATCCCCGTTGAATATATGGCTGAAAAGGCGGTAATCCTGGGGCAGGGTTCTTTTTCCTCCTACGATGACTTCCGTGAATGCATGGACCTCGTGAACTCTTTCGGCATCAATACGATTGCTGTTAAAGCACCCCTCACCTTTACCAGTTCCAAAGATGCTTGGAAGGCTTGCGGTTTTGTGGCAGACTCGGTAAATCGGCTTTTAAAAAACACCCAGGAAACCGTTACTCTCAGGAAAAAGTTCGAGAGCCTGAAGACCGTCTTTGGAAGGTGGGGTGCTGTTGCCCAGGAACAGCCGGAAGTCATGTATCGAGACATGATAAACAAGCTTTCCACGCTGCTCGACATTGACTGCATTGCCATCCTGATCCTCGATCGGCAGCGGGGAAGGTACATAAGCCTGTATCATCTGTCGAAAGGTGGAGGACAGGGAGAGGCTCTGAGCATCGACGAGCATGATCCAATCGTGAAGGACCTCCTCGGTGGCAAGCCATTTGTCCTGTCGGCAGAGCCGATTACGGACCCAGAGGCAGATTTCCTGATCGGCATGGGTGCATTGTACTTTTTCCCCATCATGGTGAATACGAAATTAGAGGCTATTCTACGCGTTGCCGACCGGGTCCTCAAAGAGAGCGACAAACAGATCTTTACCGCATTCTGCAAACAGACCTCCCTCTCTATAGAGAATTATCGCCTGCACCAAGACCTCCATAAGAAATTCAGCCGTTTTGCAACTATTTCTGAACTGACAAAGGCTATGGCGCCGATCCAGAATTACGACACCCTGCTCCGGACGATCCTTGACAAGTCCGCCGAGCTTCTCAAGGCAGAGCAGGGGTCCCTGATGCTGCTCGACCAGGAGACCGATGTCCTGCTTCTGGAAGCCAAAAAGGGTATCATCGAAGGCGTAACGGAAAAACTCAGAATTCATCGGGGTGAAGGAATTGCCGGCAAAGTGGCCGAACTCGGCGAACCCATACTCGTTGAGAACCTTGAGAAAGACCCGAGGATCAAACAGAAGAACCGACAGCACTATAAGACACGATCGTTTGTCAGCGTGCCGATCAAGATTGAAGACCGAATCATCGGCGTGCTCAACCTTGCGGACAAGGCCTCCGGGGAAGTCTTCAATGAAGAGGATCTGAATCTCATCCAGTCCTTTGCGAACAATGCTGCCATCGTCATGGAACGGAACGTATTTTATAATAAAACAGAGGAGCTCAAAAAACTGACCATAACAGATCCCCTCACTGGCCTTTTGAACCGGCGCTATCTATACGAACGGTTGAAGGATGAAGTGGCACGGTCCGAACGCCATGGCTACCCCCTCAGCCTTCTCATGCTCGATCTCGACGGATTTAAATATTGCAACGACACCTTCGGCCATCTATTTGGCGACAAGACGCTCAAAGTGATTGCAGAGACCATCTTGAACACTGTCCGGACTATGGACATAGTGGCACGGTATGGCGGAGATGAATTTATGGTCATCCTGCCGGAAACTGATGAGTCATTGGCTATCGACATTGCAGAACGGCTGAGGAACAATGTGGCGAAGAAGGTGGTCTTGACCCAAACCCAAAATTCCGCCGGCGAGGAACCGCGTACTCTGACGGCCAGTATAGGCATCGCGTGCTATCCTGAGCACGGGGAGACGGTAGAACTCCTGCTCGAGAATGTCGACAAAGCGCTATATCGCGCTAAGAATAAGGGTAAAAACAGGATAGAGGTGTTTTCGTAGAATGCTATTTAGTGCACTCCAAGAACAGGATTTTTTCGGAAGAGCAGAGGTGTTGGCCGGTCTCTCCCGCAGGGTCCTCCAAGTGGGCAAGGGCATGGCGCAGAGCGCTGTTCTTTCTGGTTCGCATGGCATCGGGAAGACGGAGCTGCTCAAACAGCTCTTCGGCTCCCTGTTCTGGAGGCAGGAGAGGGTCGCTCCTTTTTACTACGCCGTTAATCCCGCCATGCTGTCCGCAGCAGCCTTTTCAAAAAACTATTTGACGCGGTACCTTTGTCAGCGGCTCGCCTTTGAAAAAAAAGAGCAGCCTCTCCTTAATCTCGACGGTCTGTCAATCGAAAGTGTGTCCGCTCTCGTTGAAGAACGGGAAGCCGCTTGGGCCAGAGAAATTCTCGACCGATATGTCCAAAACGCCGGTGACCCCTATGACGCACTGCACATTGCGCTTAGCGCACCGTATCAGTCAGCGCTGGCTACCGGTATGCCGGTAGCAGTACTGATCGATGAGTTCCACCGGCTGAAGAATCTCCATATCGACGGTTCGCCCAATCCGCGGCTGGTATCCCTGTTCGAAGAGCCGCTGTCCTTGAGCAAGACCTCATATGTAGTTACGGGGAATGCGGCTGAGATTCATGAGATGCCCGTCACGAGCGGTCTGGAGAGAATACTGCTTCAACCGCTTGAACCTGAAGATGCTTCGTCGAATGTGCTCTCCCTCCTTCGCATCTATGAGGCCGAAGGTAAAGCATCTCAGCTGCTCCTGCGCCATCTCGGTGGAAACCCCTTTTACCTGATGTGTGTCGTTAGGACGGCATGCGAGAAGAAGAATCCCGAGGAAATAGACTTCTGGAAGGCCTATGTCCGGGAGATACTCGAAGGGGCTCTCGCCCTTTCATGGTTGTTGGTCCTTAAGGGCTTTTTCCCAGACGTGGGGGTGAGGAGAACCGCCCTCGCTATAGCCTATAAAATCTATCACACGAGTGAGCCCCTTTCCTGTCAACGGATTGCGAAAGCCTTTGCGCTGACTGACGGTCAGGCAGAAGCGATAGCGCATGCCCTGTATCTCGCGGGTTTCGTCCGCGGAGAGTTCGGGGTATTCAGGGCGGTAGAGGATGGGGTGCTGCGGGACATCATTGACTGCGCTTACATGAAGGAGATCCTTGGGAAGCCAGCACTTGAATTGGAACAGGAGTTCCTCGGAAGGTCGCTTCCACAGAAGGAGGGGGTCCTCCAATTTGACATGACCCTGCCTATGATCAAAGACGCGGAGCTGGTGGCAGCGCAGTGTCTCGAGCAGATAGGTAAGAACCTGCACATGAGCCAGGAGGCTCTTGGTCAGCTTCAGATAGCAGTTATCGAGGCGTGCATCAATGCGATCGAACATAGCAGGGGAGGAGAAAAGAAGATCTATTTGAGCATTACGGCGGATGGCGATCACGTGGAAGTGTCAATTGAAAGTTCCGGTCGGGAGTTCGCCGTGCAGGAGACCGGCGAGCCCATCGGCGACCGGGAACACGTGAAATCTGCCGGAAGGGGATTGGGAATCAAAATGATGAGGCGCTTTGCGGATGAAGTGAGGTTTGAAAAGACCGCCCGAGGATCAAAGACGGTGCTCATCAAAAATCTCGCAAAAGCAGCTGGTGTTCAGAAGGAGGATGCAGCAAACCGCGAATGATTTGTCTTTGACCGTGAAGCCGGAGCAGGGCGCAGCTGTCATGATGTCTAAGGGATATAGTGATGACCTCGGGACAGAACGTCTCAAGTAAACAATCTAGCAGTTCCTTGGTAACGGATTAAAAAAGCATATTATAAACTTTTCTGATATGCTGTATGACAACACAATATGGAATGTGAGCAGGTTCAAGTCTATTGACTCAGTCGTGTAGCGCGTGACTTGCAGCGGTGGGTGAAAGAGATTCAGTTTTCTCAAAACAAAAGGCGGTGATTTTTCACCGCCTTTTGTTTAGCTCATAACCTTAGCTGTTTGCCCGTGCCTGTCTTAGGCCTTTTCTGTAGCGGACTGTTTCTCCCGGAGCGCCGC
>Ga0335082_10009304_pt1 | contig 10676 bp, 9 predicted proteins | sample Lox_Sample_41_FD_206718 | JGI IMG/M metagenome (GOLD analysis project Ga0335082, IMG submission 206718) | Soil microbial communities from Loxahatchee National Wildlife Refuge, Florida, United States - Lox_Sample_4.1 | ecosystem: Environmental > Terrestrial > Soil > Wetlands | place: USA: Florida...
ATCACGCGCACCGAGGCGAACGACAAATGGGCCTTCTATCAGGCCAAGAAGGAGCGCGCGCACCTGCAGGACGTGGGAGCGGTGCTGCTCGAGACGCTCGGCAGCGAACCCGTGCGCACTCAGCCGGCGATCGCGAAGTTCCGCGCGGACGAGCAGCGTTACCAGCGCGAAGCCGAGGCCCTGAACCAGGAGGCGCGGGCGCTCGAGGCGGATGTGCAGCGCGAGGAACGGCGCGCGCTGCGCCTGGATCTCGGCGAGGGCTTCCTCGAGCTCGGACTGGTGTTGTCCTCGCTCTACTTCCTGGCGCGCCGCCGCTTCTTCCCCTACTTCGGCGCGAGCGCGGCCGTCATCGGCGTGGCAGTGGCCCTGTGGAGCCTCGCGCCCTAGAACCTCGAGTCGGCGTGGTGTTCCAGGGTGATGATGATGCCGGCCACCAGATAGAGCGCCGCAAACCAGGCCAGACTGTGGGTGAGCAGGAGGTTGATGCTGCGGTAGATCTCGTGCGTGCGCTCGAGAAATACGGTCGCCTGCACGGCGCCGATCAGCACCGCGGCGCTGGCCGCGAGCAGCAGGATCGGGCCGACCGCCGAGCGCGGCGCGTGCGGATCAGGATGCACGCGCGCGGGCGCCCGCAGGCGCGTGTACCAGATGGCCAGCACTGTCAGGCCGAATACCGAGCTCAGGTACTGCAGCACGTGACACAGCGGACCGGTGTAGGAACCGACCGTGACCGGCGCACTGAGGGCCGCCACGCGATGCACGACCCAGCCGTCCGAGTGCGTGAAGGCATCCCACAGCAGGTGGGTCCACGTCCCCAGGATGATCGCCGGAATGGCCAGCAGCCAGCCGCGCGGCTCGCGCAGCGGCGCGAGCGAGCGCAGGCACAGCCAGCGCGCCCGCGGCGCGAGCAGCGCCGTCAGCGGGCGGCGCAGCACGAACAGCGCGATCATCAGCAGGTAGGCGAGCGCCAGGCAGATGGTGAAGGAAGCCTCGAAGGCATGCGTGTCGGGCACGTTGCGCTGCATGCTGCCGGGCAGGTAGTAGGGCAGGTCGGGGCTCATCGCCCCGAGGATCAGCGGCAGGGTGTGCAGATAGCGGATCCCGCGCAGCGGCAGGATGGCGGCCGGATGGGCGAGCGTGAAGGGCACGCGCTCAGCCCCCCGCCGTGGCCGCGCTCATGCGCACGTGAAAATCGTGCCCCACCCAGTCGGCGCCGCAGCGGTAGGTGAAGTCCAGCGTCCGCCCGGCACCCAGGCGCGGCGCATCGATCCTGAGCAGGTGCAGTCCGAGCGGGTTGGCCCGTGTCTGCTGTTCACGCATGTCCTGCCAGCCGTCCACTCCCGAGCGGATGGTGCCCGCTGCGCGCAGCGCGATGCTGAGCGCGCAGCCCTCCGGCACCTCGCTCACCGGGGCCTGCTCGGTCCAGATGACGTGCCGCAGGGCCGGTCGCTGGCCGCGGTAGCGCTCCCACACCGCCTGCGGGCGGTCGAAGGGCCGTCCCAGCCGGCGCGACACCGCGAGCTTGAGGAACTCCGCGTGGGTCCACACCAGCGGCATCGCGGCGCCGGTCGGCCGACCCGGGGCCAGCGCGCGCGCCGCGATCGGCGCGCTGTCCCACACCTGCTCCGGCAGCATGCCGCCGGCGGAGCCCATGCGCGCCATGCTGAGCAGGTACAGCAGCGGATCAACGCCGGCGCACAGCTCGTAATGTCCACGCTCGCCGCACAGCAATGGCCAGGCGCGCCCGCGCCCGGTGCCATCGAAGGGGCTGCCGTCGTCATGCTCGCCATAACCGTCGTCGTTGTAGCGGTGCCAGCACGGTCCCACTGGAGTCTGCACCTTGAGCAGCGCGTCGGCCACCTTCAGGCTGGCGAGCACCAGCGGGTCATCCGCACGGCGCAGCCCGAAGCGCACCAGCTGCAGGAAGTCCACGCTCACCTGCGCGCTCGCCGGCAGCCCCGGGTCTCGCACCAGATTGCGGATCGGTACCACCGACTCGGGGGCGCCGCGCTGTTCCAGCGCCGTGCGCGGGGCCACGCGCAGGTAGTAGCCGGGCACGGAGTAGAGGCGCGCGAGCGCGGTGTCGCTGACGCTGGTCCACGTCTCGAGCTGTGCGTTCCAGTAATCGGCGAAGGCCAGGGCCAGTTCGCGCGCTTCGGGCTCGAGATGCGGCGCGCCGGCCACCAGGGCGGCGATGCAGACGGCGAGCGTGAAGGTGTTCAGGCCCGCATCCTCCTCCCAGCGATCCTGATCGCTCGCCGGCCCCTCGCGCACCAGGAAGCCGAGCGCTGCGCGCACCATGGCGGCGATCTCGGTGCCGCCGAGGGCGTTGCGCTCGGCCAGCGCGGCGCTCAGCAGCACGGGAAAGGCGGTCTCATCAAGCTGCACGCCGAGCCAGTGACCGGTGCCACCCAGCCACTGATTCTGGTACCAGTGGCCGTCCGCCATCTGCGTGGCGGCCAGGTAGCCGAGCACGTTGCGCGCCTCGCGCAGCGCCCCGACCGCGAGCAACGCGCCCGCGCTCTCGCACAGATCGCGCGGCCACACGAGGTGGTAGCCGGCGCGCTCCTCGCGCGTGTTGCCCCACGGCACGCTCAGCGACGCCACCATCGCGCCCGGGTAGGTCTTGTCTTGGTGCACGCGCAGCACCATGGTCGAGATCCGCACCTGCCGTGCGCATTCCTCCGGCAGCTCTCCCGTGAGCGACTCGTCGGGCCCGCGGCGCGCATGCCAGCGCCCCCAGCCACTCAGCTGCCGCTCCCAGGAGCGCTCGAAGGGCTCGGTGAGCGCGCTGCGCGCCAGGGTCGCGGCCGCCTCCGCGCTGCTGCCGAAGCCGAGCGCCAGGGTCGCGCGCGCCGGCAACTCGCCGATGAGGGCGACGTTGCCGGGCCCGGCGGCTGGATAACTCCAGGTGAGCGCGCCGTTGTGCGCGAAGTCCTGCCAGCCGTCACTGCTGCCGACGTAACCGGCGCTGATGCGCGCGAAGGCGTCCTGCTGCGCCGCATCCACCGCCAGCAGCGCGAGGGCAAAGGGTCCCTGCTCGGCCGTGAGCACGCGCCGGCCGCGGTGCTCCAGGGCGCGCGCGAAGTTCTGCGCGCCGGTGCCCCCCAGGTGCGGCGCCAGCAGCGCGTACGGCCGCAGCGGCGCCGCCGCCTGCAGGCTCACCTCGATCAGCAGCACGTCGCGGTGCTCGCACGGGGTGACGCGCAGGCCCAGTTGGAACCTCTCGTGCCGGTGCACGATCTGCACCGCGGGGGTGCCGGGTGCGGCAAGTGTCAGCTCGTGCTGCCACAGCCGCTTCACCTCCACCCAGAAGCCGGCGCCGTCGGCGACAATGAAGCCGAGATCGCGGATCTGCGGCAGGTCCGCGCGCGGGTAGTAGACCTCGTTGAGGATGCCGCCGCCGATCGTGAACCACAGCCGCGACGAGCCGAGCGCGCAGCCCACCATCTCCTTGTTGCTGCTCGACCAGGTGGGCGGAAGGCCGGGCGCTCCGGGGGCCTCGGCCATGTCAGCGTGCGCCGCCGCGCCGCGCGCGTGCCGGCAGCACGCTGCCGCGCAGCTGCCACAGCCGCACGCCGCCGACGAACGCGTTGCGGTTGCTGCCGCGCCGCGCACCCGCGGGCAGGTGCTTCAGCCGCGCGGCGTTGCCGCCGCCGATGACCACGTAGTCCACTTCGAGTGCCGCCTTGAGGTGCGCGGTGATCTGCGCCACGCGGCGCCGCCATTTCTTGGTGCCGCGCCGCTTGCGGCCGCGCTCGCCGAGATAGTCCTCGTACGTGTGGCCGTGGCGGTAGGGCATGTGGCCGAGTTCGGTGGGCTCGATCTGCCCGTCGAGAATCAGCGTGATGCCAAGACCGGTGCCCAGACCGAGAAACAGCATGCGCCCGCCCGCGTAGCTGCCGAGGGCCTGCATGGCCGCATCGTTGATGATGCGCACCGGGGCGCCCAGGGCGCGCGCGAAGTCAAAGCCCACCCAGCCGCGAGCGAGATGGTGCGGCTCAGCCACGATGCGTCCGCGGAACACCACACCGGGATAGCCGATCGAGACTGCCTCGAAGCGGCGCCCCTTGAGCCGCGGCCGCAGCCCCGCCAGCAGCCGCGCCGGGTTCAGCCGCCGGCCGGAGACGAACTTGCCGATCGGGCCGCGCGCGTTGAAACGGAACTTCACGTGCGAGCCGCCCACGTCGAGCACGAGAATGCGGCGCGGGATCCGGGGGGTGGCGGCCATTGACGGCGATTCTGGCCTGATTCCCGCGCCCTGACCATCGGTGCGCAAGGCGCGCGCGCGCCGCTGCAGCCAGCGCGGCGGCGCTAGAACAGGCCGCTGATGCGGCCGTGGTCGTCGACGTCGATCGAGTTGGCGGCCGGCACCTTGGGCAGTCCCGGCATGGTCATGATGTCCCCGCAGATCATGATGATGAACTCGGCACCGGCGGCGAGGCGCACCTCGCGCACGCTCACCACGTGGCCCTCCGGGGCGCCGCGCAGCTTCGGGTCGGTCGAGAACGAGTACTGGGTCTTGGCCACGCACACCGGATAGTGGCCGTAGCCGCTCTCCTGCAGCTGGCGGATCTGGTTACGCACCTTGGCATCGGCGGTGATGTCGGCGGCGTGATAGATCTTGGTGGCGATGGCCTTCATCTTGTCCCACAGGGTGAGGCCGTCCTCGTAGACGTAGTGGAAGCTGCTCGGCTCCCCGCAAAGTCGCATCACCTCGCGCCCCAGCTCGAGTGCACCGCGGCCACCCTCGGCAAAATGGCTCGCCGCCACTACCCGCACGCCGCGGGCGCCGATGCGCTCGATCAGCAGCTCAATCTCGCGTTCGCTGTCCTCGCTGCGCCGGTTGATGGCCACGACGCACGGCAAGCCGTAGTTGTTGCGCACGTTGTCGATGTGCCGCTCCAGGTTGACCACGCCGTGCTCGAGCGCGCCGAGGTTCTCCTGCTTCAGGTCCGCCAGTTCGACACCGCCGTGATACTTCAGCGCGCGCACGGTGGCGACGATCACCGCGGCGCGTGGCTTGAGGCCCGCCTTGCGGCACTTGATGTCCACGAACTTCTCCGCGCCCAGATCGGCGCCGAAGCCGGCCTCGGTGACCACGTAGTCGGCGAGCTTGAGCGCGGCGCGCGTGGCGATCACCGAGTTGCAGCCGTGCGCGATGTTGGCGAATGGCCCGCCGTGGATGAACGCCGGATTATTCTCGAGCGTCTGCACCAGATTCGGCGCCAGCGCGCTCTTCAGCAGCGCCGTCATGGCGCCGTGCGCCTTGAGCTCGTGCGCGCGGATCGGCTGGTTGTCGGCGCGGTAGCCGACGACGATGCGCCCCAGCCGCTCCTTGAGATCCTTGAGGCTCGTGGCCAGGCACAGGATGGCCATGACCTCGGAAGCCACGACGATGTCGAAGCCGTCCTCGCGCGGCACGCCGTTGGCGGTACCGCCCAGACCGATGACGATCTGGCGCAGTGCACGATCGTTGACGTCCACCACGCGCCGCCAGGTGACGCGGCGCACGTCGAAGTTGAGCGCGTTGCCCTGCTGGATGTGGTTGTCGATGAGGGCCGCCAGCAGATTGTTGGCCAGGGCGATGGCGGCGAAATCCCCGGTGAAGTGCAGGTTGATGTCCTCCATGGGCACCACCTGCGAGTAGCCGCCGCCGGCCGCACCGCCCTTCATGCCGAACACCGGCCCCAGGGCCGGCTCGCGCAGGCAGACGATGGCGCGCTGGCCCAGCTGGTTGAGCGCATCGCCGAGCCCCACGGTGGTGGTGGTCTTGCCCTCCCCGGCCGGCGTGGGGGAGATGGCGGTCACCAGCACCAGCTTGCCGTCCGGGCGGTCACGCAGCTTCGCCAGGTAGTCCAGCGAGATCTTGGCCTTGTAGTGCCCGTAGGGCTCCAGGCTGTCCTCGGGAATCCCGAGTCGCTCGCGCGCCAGCGGCACGATGGGCTTGAGTTTCGCGCGCTGCGCGATCTCGATGTTGCTCGGGACGGGGGCGGCGACGTCGCTGGGCTTCGCAGACATAATCTCTTGCGCTGATGGCCGTTTACGGGGCGGCCATGCTACCAGAGGGCACGCTTCCACAGGCGGCCGTGTTGGCTACAATGCGCGCCGATGCTGTGGCTGAAGGCCTTTCACGTGATCTTCGTGGTGACCTGGTTCGCCGGCCTGTTCTACCTGCCGCGGCTGTTCGTCTACCACGTGGCCGCCAGCGACGCGCCGGGCCTGCAGCGCTTCATCGTCATGGAACGGCGGCTGTTCTTCATCATGACGGTGGGGGCGCTGCTGGCGGTGCTGTTCGCGCTGGCGATGCTCATCGAGCAGCCCGCGTACCTGCAGCAGGGCTGGCTGCGTGCCAAGCTGGCCCTGGTGGCCTGTCTGGTGCTGTACCACTTCGGCTGCTACCGCCTGATGCGCACGCTGCGCGCCGGGCGGCGCCCGCACTCGCAGCGCTGGTTGCGGCTCTACAACGAGGTGCCGGCGCTGCTGCTGGTCGCGATCGTGCTGCTCGCGGTGCTCAAGCCCTTCTGAGCGCGCCGCCGGCGCCTCACCAGATGCGCACGCGCTCCTCGGGTGCCAGGTACATCTTGTCGCCCGGCTGCACGTTGAAGGCCTGGTACCAGGCGTCGATGTTCGGCAATGGCCCGTTGACGCGGAAGCGCGACGGGCTGTGCACGTCGGACATCACCAGCTCGCGCAGCGAGCCGTCGCGGTACTTCTCGCGCCACACCTGCGCATAGGCGAGAAAGAAGCGCTGATCGCCACTCAGCCCGTCGATCACCGGCGCCGGCTGCCCCTTCAGCGACAGCAGGTACGCCTCGTGCGCCATGTTGAGGCCGCCCAAGTCGCCGATGTTCTCCCCGATGGTATTGGCGCCGTTCACGTGCAGTCCGGGCAGCGCCTCGAAGCCGGAGTATTCCTTGATGAGCCTATCCTTGCGCCGCTCGAACACCTCGGCATCCTTGCTCGTCCACCAGTCGTTCATGGCGCCGTCGGGACCGAACTTGCGGCCCTGGTCATCGAAACCGTGGCCGATCTCGTGGCCGATGACCGCGCCGATGCCTCCATAGTTGACCGCATCGTCCGCGTTGGGATCGAAGAACGGCGGCTGCAGGATGGCGGCCGGGAACACGATCTCGTTATTGAGCGGGTTGTAGTAGGCGTTGATCGTCTGCGGCGTCATGCCCCACTCGCTGCGATCGACGGGCTTGTCGATGCGCGCCACCTGGTAGTCCCACCACCATTGCGAGGCGCGCCGCGCATTGGCCACCGGCTCGTCGGCCTTGATCACCAGCGTGGAGTAGTCCTTCCAGTGATCCGGGTAGCCGATCTTCGGGGTGAAGGTCGCCAGCTTCTCGTGCGCTCGCGTCTTGGTCGCCGCCGTCATCCAGTCGAGCGCATCCAGGCGCTGGCTGAGGGCGGCGCGCAGGTCCGCGACCAGCTGCTGCATCTTCGCCTTGGACTGCGGCGGGAAGTACTCCGCCACGTACAGCCGCCCCACCGGCTCGCCGATGGCGCCGTTGACGGCGCTCACGCCGCGCTGCCAGCGCTCACGCTGCTGCGGCTGCCCGCGCAGCGTCTGCCCGTAGAAGGCGAAGCGCGCGTCGTCGAAGCGCTTGGGCAGGTAGGGAGCATTGTCATTCAGATAGTGAAAGGTCAGGAACGCCTTGAGGGTTGGTAGCGGCGTCGCCTGGTAGACCTTCGCCAGATCACGCAGCGCGGTGAGCTCGGCGAGCACCACCTGCTCGCGGCCGCCGAGCTGCTGCGCCTCGAGGAACGCCTGCCACGGGAAGCCCGGCGCATAGGCGATGAGCTGCGCCTTGCTGCGCGGGTTGTAGGTGGCCTGCACGTCACGGCGCTTCTCGAGCGGCCACTGCCCCTGGGCCACCGCGGTTTCGAAGGCCATCAGCGCGCGTGCCTGCGCATGCGCATCTGCGCTGCCGCCGAGCGTGAGCATCTGTGCCACGTAGGCCACGTACTTCTCGCGCAGCTCCTTCAGCTGCGGGTCATCCTTCAGGTAGTAGTCGCGGTCGGGCAGCCCGAGTTCGGACTCGCTGATCACGGCGGTGTAGCGGTCCGGGTTCTTGAAATCCGGCAGCAGCTGCACGTCAAAGAGCGTCGCGTAGCCGACCGAGCCGAACAGCCGCGCGATGTCCACGTGCGACTTGGCCGCGGCGATCTTCTCCAGCGCCGGCTGCGCCGGCGCCAGCCCGCGCGCCTCGATGCCGGCCTGGTCCATGAAGGCGCTGTAGTAGTCCCCGATCTGCTGCTCCGGGGTGCCGGCCGCGGCGTGGGCGGCGGCCGAGCGCTCGATGATGTGGCGCACGCGCTCCTTGGAAAGATCATCCAGCCGGTCGAACGGCCCGTAGCTGGCTTTGTCCGCCGGGATGGTGAACTCACGTTCCCAGGTGCCGTTGGCGTAGGCGAAGAAATCATCGCCGGGCTTGACGCTCGCATCCCGCGCCGTGAGGTCGACCCCGAAGCTGCCGATCGCCGCCTTCGGCGGCGTGGGGTTTGCCGGCGTCGCTACGACGCTGTTCCCTGGGGCTGACACGGGAGCCTTCTCCTGCGCGGACGTGGTGAGGCTGGCGGCGAGCGCGGCGGCCGCGGCCACGGACAACAGTAAACGCATCATGGGCGGACCTTCAAATGACGCAGCAGGCGCGGATCATACGGCAGCTGCTGCGCGAGCGGTGCGCGCGCCGGCGCTCGCTTCGTCGCAAGGGTTCCCGCAGCCGCGCTTCGGCGCGGCAAAGCCTCGGGCCGCCGCACTAGCCGGTGGGCGAGAACTCGCGCACCAGGTCGCGCCATTCGGCGGGCGGCGGCGGCGGCGGCGCGCCCACCTCGGTGCCCACGTACAGGAAGCCGACGATGGCATCGGCGGCGCGCAGGCCGAGTGCGCGCTTGATCTCATCGTCGTAGGCAGCGCCGCCGGTCTTCCACATGGCGTTGAAGCCGAGCGCGACGCAGGCGAGCATCATGGCCTCGGCCGCGGCCGCCGTGGCCAGCAGCTGCTCGATGACCGGGATCTTCACCGCGGCGTCAGTGTGCGCCGCCACCACGATGATCAGCGGCGCGCGCAGCGCCTTGGCGCGCTCACGCTCGAGCGTCTCGGGAGTGCTGTGCGGGTGCTGGCGCTGCAGGTGCGCCGCCAGCAGCGCCCCGAAGCGCTCGCGTGCCGTGGCGCGTATCAGCAGGAACCGCCACGGGCGCAGGCGACCGTGATCCGGCGCGCGCGCGGCGCTGGCGAGGATCAGATCCAGTGTCGCCGCATCGGGGGCCGGCTCGGTGAGCGTGCGGGCGGAGCGCCGCGTGAGCAGCAGGTCTATGGCTTGCATGCGCGTATTGTCGCAGACTTCGCCCGTCATGCTCGTAACCGCCGAGGCCAGCGAACGCAACAAGGGACCGATCCTGGAGGTGCTGCGGCGCGAACTGGCGCACGCGCGCGCACTGCTGGAGATCGGCAGCGGCACCGGGCAGCACGCGGTGCACTTCGCGGCGCACCTGCCGCTGCTGCGCTGGCAGCCGAGCGAAGTGGCGGCGCTGCTCGAGCCGCTGGCGCAGCGGATCCAGCTGGCGCACCTGCCGAACCTGGCCGCACCGCTGGCCCTCGACGTGCGCCTGCAGCCCTGGCCGCGCGTTGCGGTGGACGCGGTCTTCAGCGCCAACACGCTGCACATCATGGACGTGGCGGCGGTGGCTGATTTCTTCCGCGGGGTCGGCGTGCTCTTGCAGGGCGGCGGCGTGCTGTGCGTGTACGGACCCTTCAACTACCAGGGCCGCTACACCAGCGACAGCAACGCGCAGTTCGACCAGTGGCTCAAGGCGCGCGATGCGCGCAGCGCGATCCGCGACTTCGAGGCCGTCGATGCGCTGGCGCGCGAGGCCGGCCTCACCCTGGCCGCCGATCACGCCATGCCGGCGAACAACCGCACCCTGGTGTGGCGGCGCGCCGCACCCACCTAGCGTACAGTGGCGCGCATGCCGCCCGTGACCGAGAGCGAGATCCGCGAGGCCATCCGCGCGATCCCGGACTACCCCAAGCCCGGGGTGGTGTTCCGCGACATCACCACGCTGCTCGGCGACGCACGCATCTTCCGGGCGGTGGTTGATCAGCTGGTCGAGCCCTGGCAGCACGCCGGCATCGACCGCGTCGCCGGTATCGAGGCGCGCGGCTTCATTCTCGGCGGCGCCGTGGCGCACCAGCTGTCGGCCGGCTTCGTGCCGGTGCGCAAGAAAGGCAAGCTCCCGCATGCGACCGTGCGCGTCGCCTACTCTCTGGAGTACGGCCTGGACGAGATGGAAATGCATCGGGACGCGGTGCGTGCCGGCGAGCGCATCATCCTCGTGGACGACCTGATCGCCACCGGCGGCACGGCCGCGGCCGCCGTCGACCTGCTGCGCTCGCTCGGGGCGGAAGTGCTCGCGGCCTGCTTCGTGGTCGATCTGCCCGGGCTTGGCGGCTCGGCGCGGCTGGCGCAGCTGGAGGTGCCGGTGCGGCGCCTGGTCAGCTTCGCGGGCGAGTAAGAGTCTCGCCGTCTTGGAGATTTTTGATTAAATTTCAATTAGTTATTGTTATTGCTGCGGCGAACATTACGTTGTGGTCATACGCCGTTCTGGCGGGGTCATTGCGTTCATAATACGGCCGCCTTGAGCTGTGGAGCCTGCCCGGCTGATGC
>Ga0335082_10009305_pt1 | contig 10675 bp, 8 predicted proteins | sample Lox_Sample_41_FD_206718 | JGI IMG/M metagenome (GOLD analysis project Ga0335082, IMG submission 206718) | Soil microbial communities from Loxahatchee National Wildlife Refuge, Florida, United States - Lox_Sample_4.1 | ecosystem: Environmental > Terrestrial > Soil > Wetlands | place: USA: Florida...
GACGGAGAGGCCCGGATCGGTGGCCGTGACGACCACCGTCCCCGGGTTGGCGACGGCGATCAGATCCTCGACCTGGCCGGGCAGGGTGACGGTGCGCAGGGCGGTGATGCTACCCGATTGCACCTGGAGCTGGACGTCGGTGCCCTTCTGGCTGACCGGGAAGGTCAGGCAGGTGGTGGCGTTGCCCGGCTGGGCGGTCACCGGGATGCCGGTCTGCTGGGTGTACTGGGTCACGTCGCACGGCGGCGCCGCGTTGGTGACCGGGAAGCCGACGATGCCGATCTGGCGCGACACGCTGTCGTCCGGCGTGAACGGCACGACGGTGAACGACACCGGGGTGCCGTTCTCCACCGTGTTGCCGAGGCCGTCGGTGACGATGGCGGTGATCGTGGTGAGATCGGTGCCGTCGTTGTTGTCGATGGCGCGGCTGTTGACCGAGACCGAGAGCTGTCCGGGCAGGCCGGAGGTCACGGTGACGAGGACGCCATTCGAGATGATGCAGCGCTCGCCCGGTGTGCGCGGATCGCTGCAGGGCTGGGTGAGCTCGTCACCGAGGTTGGAGGGCACCTCGGCCACGACGCTGACGGTGCCGAGGCCGCTGCCGGAGCGCAGTTGAATCTGCGCGTTGCCGGCGCGGTCGCTGTACACTACGAAGCGATTGCGCGGGTCGATGTTGCAGGTCGCCCCCGGATCGCAGTCGTTGGCGGTCGCGCAGATCCGCGCGATCGGGCTGCTGCAGTAGCCGCCGCTCAGGTTGACCGGCAGTAGTGCGGCGCCGACGGCGTTGCTCTGCGGAGACAGGGCGTAGCGCACCTCGGCGTTGTCGAGCCGCGCCCCCTGGTTGTCATACACCGTGGTGACGATCGAGCTGATCTCGCGCTGCCCGGCGCCGCGCACGCGCACGCGGTTGGGGCTGGCGCTCATGGTCAGGCTGGCGGCCTCGCCGATCTCCGTGGTCGGGCCGGCGCCGGCGCGGCATTCCTCGCGCCCGGGGACGATGAAGAGTTGGACCGTGCCTTCTATTCCTCCGGCACGGGCGGTGATGTTGTAGGGCAGGATGTTGCCGACGTCGTCCGTCAGGACGGGGGCTCCGGCGGGGATCTGCAAGGTCGTCTGGGCCGAGCCGCCCTGCCCGTTGAGGGGCTTGGTCACGGCGGTGAGCGGAATCACCTCGCCCACCGGGGTGATGAAGAGGACGTTGACGTTGTTGATCGGCTTGTTATCGGCGTCGAAGACGATGGCGGTCAGGGTCAGGCCGCCGCCGACGTCGGAGCCGCAGGTCGCATCGCTGATCTGCAACAGCACCGTCGAGATGGTCACGGTGGAGCCGCCGGCGGTGATGTTGAACGCCACGGCGCCCGACACCATGCCGGCCTTGGCGGTCACGGTCACGGTGCCCGGCGGGGCGACGCCCGGCGGGATGACGATCTGGACCTGGGCGACGCCGTCCACGGACGAGCCGTCGGGGAAGACGACGGTATGCGTCGTGGTGGCGATCGGGCGCAACTGTCCCACCTTCGGGGTGAAGTCGAAGAGCAGGTTGACGCCGTTCAGCGGCCGGTTGTCCTGGTCGAAGGCGAAGGCGGACACGTTGATCGTGCCGCCGTTCTGCGAGCTGATGGTGAAGGGGTCGGTCTCCATGAAGATGGAGGTCACCTGCGCGGCGCTCCCCGGGGTCGCCGTCGGCGTGCTCGAGCCGCCCGAGACGGTCGGGGTCGGCGGGGGCGGTCCCTGCACCGACATGCGGACGTTGACCGACGGTCCGCCGGGAACGGGGATCGACGCGGTCACCAGCGTGGAGCCGCCGGAGAGACCTTCCACGATGCCGGAGAACAGGCCGTGGCCGTCGGTCGTGCCCTGATTGGGGGTGGCCCGGACGGCGACGCCGTCGGTGACCAGCACCTCGACGTTCTGCTGGGGATTGCCGGCGCTGTCGAACACCGAGACGGTGAACGCGGTGGTGTCGCCGACCAAGATGACGAGCCGGCCAATCGAGATGCAGATGCGGTTGGTGCTGTCGCAGATCTGGTTCGGCAACGGGGTCGGGTTGCCGCCACCACCACCGCCGCCACCACCACCGCCACCACCGCCGCTACTACAGGCGGCCAGCAGCGCCATCGACGCACCCGCGAGCAATCCCACAACCCGTCGGCCCATGTCCGTTCCTCCCACGCTCACCGAGTCGGCCTTACCGTTCGCCGCCATCGTCGATCATCCGCCGCCGCTACCGCCGCCGCCCATGGTGGTGCAGTTGTTGGCGTCCGAGAAGTTGCCCAGGATGCCGGCGTGGACGTTGAAGCGGTTTCCGCTCTCGTCGCTGCCGCTGAAGGTCACGTTGGTCTGGAAGCTGAACGGCGTGACGTCGCCGGGGATGATGATCAGGTCTCCCTGGTCGTCCTGCCCGAGCGACGGACACGTTTCCTTCTCCGGTCGGATGAGCTCCTTGATGGCGAGGCTGTAGAGCGAGATCTCGACCGCCACCTCGGTCCGTTCGCAGGGACCCAGCAGGCCGCAGTCGTTGTCGGTCGCGCAGTGTTGGTTCGGCAGGCTGTTGCAGGTCCCGCCGGGAAGCAGCACGCCGGTCTGCACGACGGTGGGCGGGATGGCGTTGTCGGGGGTCTCGTAGCTGACGGTGTAGTGGTCGAGCAGGATGTCGGAGAAGCCCCTATTGATGAACAGCGCGTTGGCGGTGGTCGGGGTGAAGTCCTCGAGCTCGACGGTCGGTGCGACGATGCTGCCGCTGATGGCGCAGATCGTCTGGCAGAGGTCCACGTCGGCGGAGGTGTTGCCGACGACGTCCTGCTGCATGATCCCTTCGCCCGTAAACCCCTGGAACGACATCGTCAGCGAATCGCTGCTGCCTTGGCCGTCGAACCCGCTGCTGCCGCAGCCGACGGCTCCCAGGACGAGAGTCAGACTCAGGGCGCAAAACGACACACGTGACCACCACATGGCATCCTCCACAGCAAAAGGTCCGATCACGCCGCCGCCGGCGTTTCGCCGACGGCGTGCTCGGTGCGCGACCGGTGTTGATTCAGCTTCGGCTTCTCAGTGTGCGCCTCCGGCATGGCGCAGCACGTCTTCTCCGGTCAGATACTCGAAACGCGCTCGGCCGATGTCTTCGATGCACACGAACTTCACCTTGCCGCCCGACACCTTCTTGTCCGCCTCGATGGCGAGCGCGAGGTGCCGGCCGACCAGCTCCTTGGGAATCTCTGTGGGCAGCCCGGCGCGCTGCAGCAGCGCGATCAGGCGATTGGCGACGGCGGGCTGGCAGATGCCGCGCGCCAGCGACAGCCGGGCGGCGAACGCCATGCCGATCGCGACCGCCTCGCCGTGCCGGAAGCTGCGGTACTCGGTCAGCATCTCGATCGCGTGGCCGACGGTGTGGCCGAAGTTGAGGATGGAGCGGTAGCCGCTCTCGCGCTCGTCCTCGCCCACCACCCCGGCCTTGATGGCGCAGTTCTGTCGCACGACCTCGATCAGCAGCGTCTCGTCCAGCGCCATGACCGCTTCGATTTTCTCTTCGAGCAGCTCGAACAGCGACGGACCGAGGATGGCGGCGTGCTTGATCACTTCGGCGATGCCCGCCTGGACCTCGCGGCGCGGCAGCGACTTCAACGTCGCGACGTCGATCCACACCAGGCGCGGCTGATGAAAGGCGCCGATCAGGTTCTTCCCGCCCGGGTGATTGACCGCGGTCTTGCCGCCGACGCTCGAATCGACCTGGGCGAGCAGGGTGGTCGGCACCTGCACGAAGGGCAGGCCACGCTGGAAGGTGGCGGCGGTGAAGCCGGTGAGGTCGCCGATCACGCCGCCGCCGAGCGCGACGATGGCGCTCTCGCGGTCGAGCCGTGCGTCGACGAGACGGTCGTAGAGGAACGTGAGCCAGGCGAGGTTCTTGTGCTCCTCGCCGTCGGGCACCTCGAGCACGGTGGCGGAGAACCCGGCGCTCTTGAGCGAATGGGCGACGGGGTCGCGATAGAGCCGGCCGACGATCGGGTTGGTGACCACGGCGAGGCGCTTGCCGACCTTGAGGTCGGCGAGCCGCGGCCCCAGCCGGTCCAACGTCCCCGCCCCGATGCAGATCGGGTAGGAGCGCTCGCCCAGGTTGACCATGACGGTGGCGGTCGCGCTCATGCGGGCACCTGGCGACGCGGTTGGGTCCGCACGTAGGACTCGAGCTCGGCGACCAGGTCGTCGAGCGGGCGATCCGAGGTGTCGAGCGTCAGATCGGCGCGGGCATAGGCCGGGGCGCGCTGGGTCAACAGGTCGGCGATGCGCCGGGCGGGATCGTCGCCCTGCAAGAGCGGGCGCACGGCGCCGCCGGCGTGGGTGCGGGCCAGGATGACGTCGGCCCGGGCGGTGAGACAGACGAGCGGGGCGGCGGCGCGCAGTGCGGCCAGGTTGTCGGGGTCGACGATCGCCCCGCCGCCGGTCGCGATGACGGCGTCGGGCACCGCGATCGCTTCGGCGATGGCCCGTCGCTCGGCGGCGCGGAAATGCGCCTCGCCGTCGGCGGCGAAGATCGCCGCGATCGAGCGACCCTCGCGCCGCTCGATCAGCACGTCGGTATCGACGAACGGCCGGCCCAGCCGCGCGGCCAGGCGCTGGCCGATGCTCGTCTTGCCCGTGCCCATGAATCCCGTCAACACCACGGTTGCCATCACTCCAGACGCTGCCCTCAGCCGTTCGGCGCCGGTTGCAGGTTACTGCCGGCGTCGCGATTTTCCCACAACTTGGCGGCGCTGGGCAGGTTGTCGGTGGCCACGTTCTTCAACACCCGTGGAGTGAGGAAGACGAGCAGGTCTTCGCGCTGTTTGACCTTCGAGTTGCTGCGGAACAGCCACCCGATGCCGGGGATGTCGCCCATCCACGGCACGCTGCTGGTGTTGTCGGTGGTGGTGTCCCGGTAGATGCCGCCGAGGACCACGGTGGTGCCGTCGCGCACCAGGATGTGCGAGGTGGCCTGACGCGTGATCTCGGTGGGGATGTTGTCCACCGTGCGGGTGAAGTCGGCCTGGCTCGACTTGGCGAACATGTCGAGCAGCACGAAGCCGTCCGACGACACCTGCGGGGTCACCTCGAGGGTGATGCCGGTCTCGATCTTTTCGGTGGCGGTCGTCGCCGTGCCCGCGGTCCCGCCGGCGCCGGTGTTGACCACCGTACCGGTGGAGGGCAGGCGGACGCGCAGGATGGTGAGGCTCTGGATGGTGGCGGCGACGTTGTTGAGCGTGACCACGCGCGGCCGCGAGATGATCCGCCCCTGGCCCTTCTCTTCGAGCGCGCTCAGGCGCACGTCGAGCTGCTGGGCGCCGTTGAGCGAGCCGAGCGCCAGATCGAGCGCGCTGCCGTTGCCGGGGCCGAAGTTGCCCTTGGCCGGGAAGTCGACCAGGAACGGGGCATTGCCCAGGAGACCCCCGCCGAGGCCGCTGCCGCCGAAGCCGATCGTGCCGGGGAAGTTCGCCCCGGTGCTGGTGCCGGTCTGCGGCCCGATGTTGGCCGTGTAGCCCCACTGCACGCCGAGGTCGCGGGCGAAGTTGGTGGTCGCCTCGACGATGTTCGACTCGATCAGGATCTGCGGGATCTGGATGTCGAGCCGGGCGACCAGCTCGCGCGCGTTCTTGATGCCGCGCTCGATGTCGCGGACGATCAGCGTGTTGGTGAACTCGTCGACCATCACGCTGCCGCGCGGGGTGAGGACGCCGAAGATTTCCTGCTGACTCCCCTGGCCCTGCTGGAAGCGCTGCTGGACCTGCCCGATCACTTGCGAGCCGTTGACGATGGTCGCGAGCTTCAGGGCCTTGGCATAGTTGCAGTGGATGTAGGCGACCTTCAGGGGCTCGACGATCGTCGCCGCGAGCTGGGCCTTGCGCAGCTCTTCGCGCTCCTCGCGCAGGCGGCGGACGGTCGAGATGCGCACGACGTTGCCTTCCTGGACGCTCTCCAGGTTCTGGGTCTGCAGGATGATATCGAGCGCCTGATCCCAGGGGATGTCGTTCAGGCGCAGGGTCATGGTGCCCTTCACGTCGTCGGTGGCGACGATGTTGAGACCGCTCACGTCGGCGAGCAGGCGGATGACGTTGTGGACGTCGGCGTCCTTGAGGTCGAGCGAGATCGGCTGGCCGTAGTACAGCTTCTTCGCCACCGGGCCTGCCTCCGGCGCGTCGGAGGTCACCACCGGCAGCGGCGACGGCGAGGCGGCCGCGGCGCTCCGGGCGGCCGAGGTCGACGGCTTGCGCACCGGGGGCGCGCCGGGCATCGGAGCGGCCACGGCCGCGGCCACCGGCTCCGGCGCCGGGGCGGCGCCGGGCACGGCGCGCTGGGTGAAGACGATCGATTCGTGCACCGGGTCGGCGGTGCCACGCGGCTCGCCGAGGAAGGCGACGATGGTGTCGTTCAGGTTGTCGACCGTGTAGGTCGGCGTGGTGTCGCCCTTCAGCACCAGGGTGAGCCGGATCTTGCCCTCGTCGCTGCCCAGCTGCACCTGCTCGATGAGCGGGTTCTCCACCGCGTAGCGCTCGGCGATGATGTTCTGGCCCATCGTGCCGGTCATCTCGATCAGCAGCCGGTTCGGATTGCTGAGCAGGACGTGCGACACCTCGCGCGGCGGCTGGCTCAGCTTGGCGAACACGCCCTGCTGGCCGTTATCGTCGATGATCTTGAGCTCGCGGATGAGCAGGACGTTGGCGTCGGCGGCCGAGTTGCCGGCGGTGCTGACGTTGGTGACCTCCTCCTTCGACACCACCTGGTTCTGCTTTGGCGCCGACTCGTCCAGAGCGGCCGGTTTCGGCGCACAGCCCAACAGCGCTGCCGCTGCATAGGCGACCGGAAGTCCGCGAAGTACCACACCCAACCCGCTTGCCACTCGCTTCATCGTCACTCCTGGCCTGTGCTCTGAGGCTTCTCTTCCTTGGGCATGTCGATGACGACCTGGTGGAGCTGCTCGCGCCCGTAGTAGTCGAGCACGTGCTCCTCGACGATCACGCGGCGCGATTCGATCGACTTCACCACGCCGTGGCGGCGGCCGATCGGCGTGCCGGGCGTTACGATGTATCCCATTCCGTAATTGTCCTGCAGCATCGCGCGCGGCGGCTTCAGATCGAGGACGACGGCGGCGAGCCGCAGCTGCGGGATCTCGTAGCGTTGCAGCGGCGTCAGGATCTCGGTCTCGGCGGTCTCCTGCCGCAGATCGAGCGTGAACGGACGGAACGGATCGCGTCCGCGCGCGGCCAGCGCCGCGGCGTTGGGCGGCGGCGGGACGACCTGCGGCGGCGCGCCGTCGGCGGCACCGGTGCCGTCGGCGGGAGCGCCGTTGGCCGGGGCGCCGTCGGGCGGGGCGCCCGCGGACGGGGCGCCGCCTTCGCCGGCTCCTGCGACCGGCGCCGGGGCGACGGCGGCGGGTTCCGGAGCGACCGCTGCCGGCGGCGGCGCGGTGCTGGCACCGGGCTGCGCGCCCTGGCCGGCGCCGAACACGGCGTTGATGGCCGCGTGGCTGACCGAGCGCGCCTGGCCGGCCATGCTCTTCTCCTGCTCGGACGACAGCGCGACCGCCGCCGCCGCGTCGGTCGGCAGCTGGGCCAGCGCGCGGCCGAGCGGAAGCAACGCGAGGGCAATACCGATCGCTCGGGGAATCACTTTTTCCCCTCCTTCTGCTTCTCGCGCTCCTTGGCGATGCGGGCGCGCTCCTCCTCGTCGAGGAACCGGAAGGTGGTGGCGGCGCACGCGGTCTGCAGCTTGACGGGGTCGCTCTCGATCAGGGTCGGCGCCTTGATGCCGATGTCGCTCACGTTGACGATGCGGGTCAGGTCGGAGACCCGCTGCAGGAACGCCTCGACCTGCCAGTAGGCGCCGCGCACCAGGATCTCGACCGGCACCTCGGCGTAGAAGTCCTGGTAGACCTCCGGCCGCTGCCGGAACTGTTGGATCTCGAGGCCGGACTCGCGCGCCACCGCCGAGATCCCGCTCAGCAAGTCAGGGATCTCCTTGGTGTCGGGCAGCTGCGCGATGGCCTGCTTCAACGCCGCCTGCAGGTCAGCGACGTCCTGTTTCGCCTGGGCCAGGTTGGCCACCAACGCGGCCTTGCGATCGCGGTCCTGGCGCAGGTTCTCGACCGTTTGCTCCTTGTCCGCGATGTCGTCGGCGCGCGGCCAGTAGAGCAGGTAGGCGTAGCCACCGAAGACGAGAAAGACGATGGCGACCAGCAGCAGCACGCGCTGCCGGATCGGCATGTCGAGAATGCGGTCGAAGAGCTCGTTCATGCCTTGGGCTCCTGCCCGGCGGCCGGCGTCGCCGGCTTGGCGGCCGCGGCCTTGGTCCCTGGCGGCGGTTCCGGCGGCTTGCCGTCGCGGCCGAAGTAGTCGATGCCGGCCTTGACGATGAAGCGGGTGAAGGACACCGGCGCCTCACCGCCCCCGGCCGCGGGCTGCGGGGTGGTGCGCGAGGTCTCGACCAGGTCGACGGCGTAGAAGTACGGCGAGTCCTGCAGCTGGCGCATGAAGCGGGCGATGGTCTCGTTGTCGAGCGCCAGGCCGGTCAGGGTCGCCTGGCCGTTGTTCTCGCTGAAGTCGATCAGCCACAGGTTCTCCGGCGTCGCGGCGCTCAGGTCGTCGAGCACGTGCGACGGCCCGATGCGCTTGCGGTTGAGGTCCTGGATGATCTGCAGCTTGGTCTGGACCTCCTTCTTCAGGTGATCGAGCTCGTGGACCTCCTTCACCTGGGCGTTGAACTGCTGGATCTCCTTGTTGAGCTGCTCGATCTGGTTGTCGAGCGTGGCGAGCCGACGGCCCTGGATGAGGAACGGCACGATCATGATCAGCAGCGCGATCGCGACGCCGAGGGCGACCAGCGACATCTGCTGCCGGCGGCCGACGGCGCGCTCGGTCTCTTTGAGCGGCAGGAGGTTCAGCCGGATCATTTGTCCCCCGGGCGGCGAACCGACAGGCCGAGCGCCACCGCGAACTCGGAAGCGCGGCGCTGCAGGGCCGCCGCATCGATCGCCGGGCTCATGGCGATGCGGCTGAACGGATCCGTGACCTCGACCGGCGCTTCGACGCGCTCGGCGAGGCGCTGCGCCAGCTCCGCGGTCTGCGCGGCCCCGCCGCTGAGATAGAGCACGTCGATGCGCTCGTCGGTGGCGGCGGTCCAGAAGAAGCTGAGCGCGTAGTGGATCTCTTCGATGAGCGCGTCGACCGCCGGGCCGAGCGCCATGTTGAGCTGCTCGGCGTCGACGTTGCCGCCCTTGCCGGTCTTCAGCCGCTCGGCTTCCTCGGCCGACACGCCGAGGTCGCGGGTCAGCGCTTCGGTGATGTCGCGCCCGCCGACCGGCACGTCGCCGGTGAACGTCGAGCGCCCGCCCTTCAGGATGTTGATCGACGAGTAGCGCGCGCCGATGTTGACCAGCGCCACGACCTGATCGGCGACCGGGTCGTAGTTGAGCTCGTAGAGGTTATCGAGGGCGAAGTAGTCGACGTCGACGACCACCGGCAACAGCCCGGCGCCGCGCAGCGTCTCCGCGTAGCTGCTGACGATGTCCTTCTTCGCCGCCGCCAGCAGGACCTCCATCTCCTTCGCTTCGACCCGCGTGTCGATCACCTGGTAGTCCAGGTTGACGTTGTCGAGCTCCTCGGGGATGAAGTTCCCGGCCTCGAACATGATCGTGTTCTCGGTGTCCTGCGGGCTCTGCGCGGGCAACGTGACGCGCTTGATCATGACCGCCGGACCGGGCACCGCCGTGATCGCCTTCTTGGCGCGGACGCCCTTCGCTTCGAGCAGCGCCTTGACCGCGTCCGACACCCGGTCGGGCTCTGAGACCATGTTGCTCTGGATGGCCGAGGGCGGGGTCGGGATCGAGCCCCAGTTGAGCAGCTCGAGCTGGTCGGTCGCCGTGCGAACCTCGAGCATCTTGATCGAGTTCGACCCGATGTCGATGGCGACGTAACTTTCCTGGCGGCGGAAAGGGTTGAGGTCGGAGAGTGAAACGGTGAACAGCCGCTTCACTCGTTCCTGCCACTCAGCGGCGGCGGCCATGCTCGCTCCTCGACCCCTCGATGGTCCTAACTCGCATGCGACTTCGCATATTCAGCCCCGCCCATACAATGAGTGCTTTGGCGCGACTCCACGGCACAGAGTTCGCGAGACGCTCCACCCAAAGCCATCGGCCAGGTGGGGAAAGCGAATTCCAGGCCAAGCCCGTCCGGGTAGGCGTTTGATTGCTCAGGTGCCTGCTTGCCTGGACTCGGGCAACGCCCGACCACACAAATGTTCGACTTATGACACCAAAGTGTCGAAAAACGTGGAGGCTGCCAAACCACCTGACCCGGCGCTGACCGCCTGGTGAGGCAGGTCGCGTGTAAGGGACCTGGGGTTCAGGGGTCGGGGGGGCTTTGCAGAGAAACCCCAGCCTGAGCCTCAGCCAGAACCTGAGCCTCTCTAACCCCGAACCCCTAGCCCCCTGACCGCCTAACGTCCCAGAAAGCCCAGGCAAACCAAATAGATCTCGGCAGATCCTCGCCGGGTGGCGTCGGGGCGGGTCAGCCGGGCGGTTTTGAAGCGGCGGCGGGCCGCGGCGACGACGGCGTCGGTCTCGGGGGCGGTGAAGAGCTTGAGCAGGAGGCGGCCGCCCGGGACGAGCAGCCGCTCGGCAATGGCGAGCGCCGACTCGGCCAGCTCGATG
>Ga0335082_10009307_pt1 | contig 10674 bp, 13 predicted proteins | sample Lox_Sample_41_FD_206718 | JGI IMG/M metagenome (GOLD analysis project Ga0335082, IMG submission 206718) | Soil microbial communities from Loxahatchee National Wildlife Refuge, Florida, United States - Lox_Sample_4.1 | ecosystem: Environmental > Terrestrial > Soil > Wetlands | place: USA...
AGCAGCAGCTCTTGAACGAGGCCTACGCGGGCGAGGTCTCGTACTCGGGTCTGATGATGGACATGTCCGAGGTGATCCCGTCCGACGCGTACCTCTCGGCCCTGTCGGTCACCACGCCTGGCGCCACCACGTCCACGACGACGACCCCCACGACGACGACCACGCAGTTCATCGGGTCGATGACCTCGAGCGGCGAGGCGATCGGCTTCGATACCTTGAGCCAGTACCTGACGAACCTCGCCGGTGTCACGGGATGGGAGAACCCGTGGATGCCGACGATCACCGCCGATACCGACATCCACAACGCCTACCAGTACACGACCAGCGTCGATCTGAGTACGGCGGCCGAGACCGTTCGCGGACAGGGTGGGGTGACGACCGGTGGGTAGCCGTCGCGCTCCGATCATCGCCGCGGTCGGTGTGGTGATCGTGGCGATCCTGTTCTTCCTGATCCTCGTCCTGCCGAAGATGCACTCGGTCTCGGACGCCCAGGCCCAGCTCGATCAGGCGCACCAGCAGCAGACGACCTTGGAGGTCCGCAAGGCCGCCCTCGAGCAGGCGAAGCTCGACGCCCCGAAGAACCAGCACGTGATCGCCAACGTGCACAAGCGGATCCCGCCGATCGCGGACGAGCCAGGCTTGATCCAGCTGTTGAACGGGGCTGCGGTGAGCGCCGGCATCGAGCTCGTCTCGCTGACGCCGAGCAACCCCGTCTACGACGCGACCACCGGTCTGTCGACGATCACGGTCGCCGTCAGCGCGACCGGGTCGTACTTCGACATCACGCAGTTCATGTTCAACATCGAGACGCTGCCACGGGCCGCCGTCGTCACGACGCTGACGCTCGCGCCGGTGGATCAGACGTCCACCGAGCCGGTCCTGACGATGTCCGCGACCGTCAACACGTTCACCAGCGACTCGAGTGCAGGCCCCGGGTCGGAGCCGGGACCGACGCAGAGCACGGGCGGTAGCGCGACCGGTTCCACGGCCACCGGGACCAGCGGGGTGGCGACCTAAGATGCCGTTGGCCGACCGCGATCGACGCACCCTGATCATCGGAGGCGTGATCGTCGGTGTGCTCCTGGTCGGACTGCTGCTGTTCACGCTCTTGAGCGGGGGAGGCGGCAACGAGGCGCTCCCGTCGTTCCCGCCGCCAGGCTCGCCGCCGCCGAGCGCCGCGCCGAGCACGACCCCGACGACCGTGCCGCGGCCGGTCGCGGTGTTCACGGGCAGGGATCCCTTCTCGAAGCCGGGCGCGTTCGTGACGGCCTCCTCGAGCAGCGGGTCGCCCACCGGCACGCCCACGAGCGGCTCGGGGAGCAGCTCCGGTACCGGCACCCCGTCCTCCAGCTCGAGCCCGCCACCGACGCAGCCGGGCAACGGGTCCTCGGAGTCGGTCGGCGGGCATCAGGTCGTGCTGCTCGACACGTTCCGGGCCAACGGGCAGACGCGTGCGCAGGTCGAGATCGACGGCACGGTCTACAACGTCGCGGTCGGGGAGAGCTTCGGGCCGGGCAACCGCTACGAGCTCCGATCGGTTTCGGGTGACTGCGCCACGTTCCTGTTCGGGGACGAGTCCTTCACGCTCTGCACCACGCCCCAGAAGTAGGAGACGTTCGCGGAGCGGAGCTCCGGCGGCCCGCCCACGGGGGGAGCGGTCGCCGGCCGCGAGGGCGGTCCCGACAGGGGCCGCCCTCGCATCGTCCGGGTTCGTCCGCCGCCGCCCGCGCCGATCCATCCAGGGGGCCGGCGGATGCCGGTGCCTAGAATGGGCCGCATGCTGCGCCTGCTGACCGCCGGAGAATCGCACGGCAGGGGATTGGCGGCGGTGCTGGAGGGGCTCCCGGCGGACGTTCCCATCACGGCGGACGCGATCGCGCACGAACTCGCCCGGCGGCGGCAGGGTTATGGCCGGGGCGGCCGGCAGAAGATCGAGGCGGACGCCTTCGAGATCCTGGCGGGTGTGCGCCACGGGCGGACACTGGGTTCTCCGGTCGCCGTGACGATCAGCAACGTGGAGTTCGAGCAGAAGTACCGGACGCTGATGAGCGCCGAGGGTGAGGTCGACCCCGCGGCGCGGCTCACCCGCCCGCGTCCCGGCCACGCGGACCTCGTGGGTGCACAGAAGTACGGCTTCGACGACGTGCGTAACGTCCTGGAGCGGGCGAGCGCGCGAGAGACCGCCGCGCGCGTCGCCGCCGGCGCGTTCTGCAAGGCGTTCCTGGGGGGGCTCGGGATCGAGGTCCTGTCCCACGTGGTGCGGATCGGGAAGGTCCGAGCCCCGGCGCGGATCCCGACCCCGGCCGACCGCCCGGCCGTCGACCGCTCGCCCGTACGGTGCGCAGACGACGAGGCGTCCCGCTCGATGGTTGCCGAGATCGACCGGGTCCGGAAGGCGAAAGACACCCTCGGCGGGGTGTTCGAGGTCCTCGCCTACGGTCTGCCGCCGGGGCTCGGCTCCTACGTGCACTGGGACCGCAAGCTGGACGCGCGTCTCGCCGCGGCGTTGATGTCGATCCAGTCGGTCAAGGGCGTGGAAGTCGGCGACGGGTTCGCGGCGGCCGCACGGGTGGGGTCGAAGGCCCACGACGAGATCGTGCTGCGCGGTGGGCGCCTGGCCCGCTCGTCGGCACACGCGGGCGGGATCGAAGGCGGGATGTCGACGGGGCAGCCGATCCGGCTGCGCGCGGCGATGAAGCCGTTCTCGACCGTGCCGAAGCCGCTGCGCACCGTCGACCTGCGCACGCGGGAGCCGGCCGTGGCGATCAAGCAGCGGACGGACGTCTGCGCCGTCCCCGCTGGCGGCGTCGTCGGCGAGGCGGTCGTGGCGTTCGTGCTGGCCGACGCCGTGATCGAGAAGTTCGGCGGCGATTCGCTTCCAGAGACACGGGGCAACCTCGATCGCTACCTCGAGGGGCTCGGGTGATCGTCTACCTCGTCGGCATGCCCGGATCGGGCAAGACCACCGTCGGCCGTGAGGTTGCGGGGCGCCTTGGGGTGCCGTTCGTCGATCTGGATGCGGAGGTCGAACGGACCGCCGGGCGATCGGTGCCGCAACTGTTCGAGGAACGCGGCGAGGATGCGTTCCGGGCGCTCGAGGCGCGAGCGCTCCTGGACGTCTCGCGGCACGATCCCTCGGTCGTCGCGTGTGGCGGGGGCGTGGTGTTGGAGCCGGCCAACCGGATCACCCTTCGGAACACCGGCGTCTGCGTGTTCGTGGATGTGCCGCTCGAGCAGCTCCGCGAGCGCGTCCGCCCCGCCGCCGACCGCCCGCTGATCCGGGCCGACGGGGATCTCGAGCGGCTCCTGGCGGCACGCGAACCGCTGTACCGGGAGTTCGCGGCGCACGTGGTGGACGGGAGCGGCTCGCCGAAGGGGGTCGCCGACGCGATCCTCGAGGAGCTGCGGTGGAGCGCGTGACGGTCGAGGTGCCGGGGAGGGCCTATGACGTCGTGATCGGGGCGGGGATCCTGGATCGAGCGGATGAGCTCGTGCCGGCGTTCCCCTCGGCTACGCACGCGTTCGTCTTGTCCGACCGCGCCGTGGGGGAGCGGTGGTTCCCCGTGCTCGCCGAGGCCCTCCGGCGATGCGGCTTGCACTGCGTCCCCTTCACCGTGCCATCGGGTGAGGCCGCGAAGTCCCTCGACGTCTACGGGACGCTCCTGCACCAGCTCGCCACACAGGAGGCCCACCGGGCCGATCCCGTGATCGCGCTCGGAGGGGGGTCGACCGGGGACGTGGCCGGCTTCGTCGCGTCGACCTACATGCGAGGCATGCCGTTGGTGCAGGTTCCCACGACGCTGACCGCCCAGGTGGACGCGGCGATCGGCGGCAAGACCGCGGTGAACCTCCCGGAGGGCAAGAACCTCGTCGGGACCTTCCACCAGCCGGTGGCGGTGCTGTGCGACGTCGACGTGCTGGCGACGCTCGAGGACCGTGATCTCCGCAGCGGCCTCGCAGAGGTGGCGAAGGTCGCCCTCACGCTCGATCCGGAGCTCCTCGAGATGCTCGAACACGATCCGGGGCCGCTGCTCGCGCGGGTGCCGGACGCGCTCGAGTCCGTCGTGACGCGGTGCGTGCGTGCGAAAGCGCGCGCGGTCGGCAGCGACGAGCGCGACACCGGCGAACGGCTGATCCTCAACTACGGGCACACCCTTGGGCACGCGCTGGAGCGCCTGGATGCGTTCGCCGGCAGGAGCCATGGCGAGGCGATCGCGGTGGGCATGGTCTTCGCCGCGCGTCTCGCCGAGGTCCGGGGGCTCTGCGCGGAAGGCCTGGCGGCGCGGACGACGCGCCTGCTGACCTCGCTCGGACTGGAGACCACCGGTCCGTTGCCGCCGGCCGCCGACGTGCTCGCCGCGTTCCGGATGGACAAGAAGTTCGCCGGCGGCGTTCGGTTCGTGTTGTTGGAGGACGTCGGACGGCCGGTCGTGGTGCAGGACGTGCCCGCCGAGGAGCTGCGGCGCATGCTCGAGGAGATGGGGGCGGTCGGATGAACGTCGTGTTCCTGTTCGGTCCGAACCTCGGCGCGCTCGGGCGGCGCGACCCCGAGATGTACGGGTCGCAGACGCTGCAAGAGATCATGGAGGAGGTCGGCGCCCGGGCGATCGAGCTCGGTCATACGGTGCGGTGGGAGCGATCGGATCACGAGGGCGACCTGATCGGGTGGCTGCTGTCGGCCGCCGAGGATGGCGCCGAGGCCGTCGTGATGAACCCGGGGGCGCTGTCGCACTATTCCTACGCGTTGCGCGACGCGGTCGAGGCCTGCGGCCTGCCCGTCATCGAGGTGCACATGTCGAACATCTACGCCCGTGAGGGGTTCCGTCGGACCTCCGTCATCTCGCCGGTGTGCCGGGCCTCGATCTGTGGCCTGGGAGCCGGTGGCTATCATCTCGCGCTGGAGGCGATGCCGTGGATCACCACCTGAGGAGGCGGGCGCTCGCCGCTCGCCTCGATGCGCTCGACGTACACGCGATGCTCGTCACGCGTCTGCCGAACACCCGGTACCTGACCGGGTTCACCGGCTCGAACGGGGCCATCGTGGTCTCGCGCGACGCGGCTGTGTTCCTCACCGACGGGCGGTACACCGAGCAGTCGCGCCGCGAGGTGCCCGACGTCGACCGCGTCACCTTCGCGCGCTCCTACCGAGCTGAGGTCGCTGGACGGTGTGCGGCGCTGGGCATCTCGCGGCTCGGGGTGGAGGCCCAGGATCTGACCCTGACGGAGCACCGGCAGCTCGTCGAGGCGATCGGCGAGGACGTGACCGTGATCCCGCTGGAGGACGTCGTCGAGGAGGCGCGCGTCATCAAGGACGTGGATGAACGCGACCTGGTCCGCGCCGCCCAGGCGAGCACGGACGCCGCATTCGACGCCGTGCTCGACCTCTTCGTGGTCGGCATCACCGAGGAGTGGGTCGCCCGGGAGCTCGGGCGTCTCCTGCGGGAGGCCGGCGCCGACGACCTCGCGTTCTCGCCGATCGTCGCGTTCGGCGAGAACGCCGCGGAGCCGCACCACGAGCCCGGGCACAGGGTCCTCGAGGAGGGCGACGTGATCAAGCTCGACTTCGGCGGGCGCGTGGGCGGCTACCACGCCGACATGACGCGGACGATCGCGTTCGGCGCTCCCGCCGCGGAGCTCTCGAAGATCCACGACGTGGTGCGGGAGGCCCAACAGGCGGGTATCGACGCCGTGCGGGCGGGCGTGAGCGGTTCGGCGGTTGACACCGCGGCGCGGGCACCGATCGAGGACGCGGGCTACGGCGAGCGGTTCGTGCACGGCCTCGGGCACGGCGTGGGGCTGGAGATCCACGAGCTGCCCTGGCTCGGCACCGATCACGACGCCGCGCTGCCCGCCGGCGCGATCGTGACCGTGGAGCCGGGGATCTACATCCCCGGCCTCGGCGGCGTGCGGATCGAGGACATGGTCGAGGTCACCGAGGACGGCGGCGTGGTCGTCGGCACCTCGGCGCGCGATCTCATCGAGTTGTAGGGAGCCCGGGTGTGAGCGTTTCCACGAACGACCTGAAGAACGGCATGACCCTGGATCTGGACGGCACGCTGTTCCAGGTGGTCGAGTTCCAGCACGTGAAGCCGGGCAAGGGCGGAGCGTTCGTCCGGACGAAGCTGCGCAACGTGAAGTCGGGGGCGGTGCTCGAGAAGACGTTCAACGCCGGCGTGAAGGTCGGGCTCGCGATCGTCGAACGCAAGCAGATGCAATACCTGTACGGGGACGGCGAGGACGCCGTCTTCATGGATCTGGACAGCTATGAACAGGTGCACGTGCCCACGTCCTTGCTCGGGGACGCGGGCCGCTTCCTGGGGGAGAGCGCGGAGGCGCAGGTCGCCATGCACGAGGGCGTGCCGATCGCGGTGGATCTGCCGGCCTCGGTCGTCCTGACGATCACGAAGACCGATCCCGGTGCGAAGGGCGACACCCGCACGGGGGCCATGAAGCCGGCGACCCTCGACACCGGCGCCGTCGTGAACGTCCCGCTGTTCGTCGAGGAAGGCGAGCGGATCAAGGTCGACACGCGCTCCGGGGAGTACGTCGAACGCGTGAAGGGCTGAGCGTGACGAGCCGCCGGGAGGCTCGCCGCATCGCGATCGACGTCCTCTACCAGGCGGATCTCACCGACCGGCGGACATCCGACGTCGTCGCCGATTGGCTCCACGCGGGACGCGAAGTGCCGGCGTTCGCGGTCGGGTTGATCGACGGGGTCACCGAGCATCTGCCCTCGATCGACCTGCTGCTCGAGCAGCAGGCGGAGGGCTGGAGCGTGGCGCGCATGACGGCGCTGGACCGCACGATCCTGCGGGTCGGCATCGAGGAGCTGCTGTACCGCGAGGACGTGCCGCCCTCGGTCGCGATCAGCGAAGCGGTGGAGGCTGCGGCCGAACTGTCGGCCGACGAGTCGAAGCGCTTCGTGAACGGGATCCTCGGCCGGATCGCCGAGGACGCGCCGCGCTGAGGGATCAGGTCGTCGGCGGCTTCTCCGCCGGCTTGGGGCTCTCGGCCGGCGCGTCGCCCTCGGAGCCTTCCTTGAGGCCCTGCTTGAACTCGTTCTGGGCCTTCCCGAGGTTCCGAGCGATCTGCGGGAGCTTGTTCACGCCGAAGATCACGACGACGGCCACGATCGCCACGATGACCCACTCGTTCACGGGCGCTCACCTTCCTGTGTCCGGCTCCGTCCGGAGCCTGGTCTGGAGATCTGCATCAAGGATAGCCCTCCTCGGCCGTTCCGCACAGCGAACCGCCGAGGTCGTTGCGACCGGCGGCCCTCGCTCGGTATCCTCGGTGCGACCGCTCTTCCCCTTTAAAGCCGGTCCCGTGAGGCCGGGAAGGGAGCTGGATGTACCTGACGCACGCCTCCTTGCCTGCGCGAGGAGGCGTCCCCGTATGAGCGCCCGGGTCATGGAGCCGGACGACGTCCGGCGTGCCCTCACCCGTATCGCCCACGAGATCATCGAGCGGGACCGAGGCGTGGAGCGCGTCGTCCTGGTGGGCATCGCCGATCGCGGGGACGACCTGGCGCGCCGGCTCGCCGCGGAGATCGAGCGGATCGAGGGGGTTCCGGTGCCGGTCGGCGTGCTCGACATCACGTTCTATCGCGACGACATCGGGCTGCGGTCCGAGGCGCCCGAGGTGCACGAGACGCGGATCCCGTTCGACGTCTCGGGGCGGACGGTGGTGCTCGTCGACGATGTCCTGTACACCGGCCGGACGATCCGGTCGGCGATGGACGCGCTGATCGACCTTGGCAGACCGCACACGATCCGCCTGGCCGTGCTCGTCGACCGCGGGCACCGCGAACTGCCGATCAAGGCCGACTTCGTCGGGAAGAACGTGCCCACCAGCCGGACGGACGATGTGCGCGTGTTGGTCCGGGAGCTCGACGGCGAGGACGGGGTGCTCGTGGAACCGGCGGCGTGGCTCCCCGACGCCGAGGCCGGGATTGGGGGGGCCGGGATGGACGAGAGCGCATGAACGAGCACGTGCTGTCGATGCACGACCTGACCGCCGAGGACGTGACCCGGATCCTCGACATCGCGGGCTCGTTCCGCGAGGTCGGCACGCGCGTGATCAAGAAGGTCCCGGCCCTGCGCGGCCGCACGGTCGTGAACTTCTTCCTCGAGGACTCGACGCGAACGCGGATCTCCTTCGAGCTGGCGGCCAAGCGCCTGTCCGCCGACGTGATCAACTTCAGCGCCGGTGGGTCCTCGGTGGCCAAGGGTGAGTCGCTGAAGGACACCGCCCTGACGCTGCAGGCGATGGGCGCCGACGCGATCGTGATCCGGCACTCCTCGAGCGGCTCGCCGCTGCAGCTGACGCGGTGGGTGGACGCGCACGTCCTGAACGCCGGCGACGGCACGCACGAGCATCCGACGCAAGCCCTGCTGGACCTCTACACGATCCGGGAGAAGCTCGGCCGCCTCGACGGTCTTCGGGTGGCGATCGTGGGCGACGTCCTGCACTCGCGCGTCGCGCGATCGCTGTCGTTCGGGCTGGTGCAGATGGGCGCCGACGTGACGCTCGTCGGGCCGCCGACCCTGATCCCGCCGGACGCGCAGGCGTGGGGGGTGCAGGTCAGCTACGACCTCGACGCGGTCCTCCCCAAGCTGGATGTCTGCTACGTCCTGCGCGTCCAGCGGGAGCGGCAACGCCTGGAGTACTTCCCGAGCATCCGCGAGTACGCACGGCTGTTCGGCGTGACGCGCGAGCGCGTCGGCCTGCTGCCCGAGGGTGCCCTCATCATGCATCCGGGGCCGATGAACCGCGGCGTCGAGATCGACTCCGACGTTGCCGACCTGCCGCGCTCCGTGATCGAGGAGCAGGTGACGAACGGCATCGCGATCCGGATGGCGCTGCTGTACCTGCTGCTCGGCGCCGGCGAGAAGGTGCCGGCGTGAGCGCGCGCCTGGTCTTCGCTGAGGTCAGGGTCGTCGATCCGGCGGCCGGCACCGACGAGGTGCGGGACGTCGTGATCGCCGACGGCGTCGTCGCCGGGCCCGAAGCCGCCGAGGGCGCCGAACGCATCGACGCGCGCGGCCTGGTGCTCGCGCCGGGCCTGGTCGATCTGCACGCGCATCTGCGCGAGCCGGGCGAGGAGCACAAGGAGACCGTCGAGACGGGGACGCGAGCCGCGGCGGCCGGCGGGTACACGGCGATCGCGGCGATGGCGAACACCCATCCGGTGACCGACCACGCTGCGATCGTGCACGAGGTGCGCGACCTGGCGAGGGCCTGCGGCCTGTGCGAGGTCTTCCCGGTCGGCGCGATCACGAAGGGCCTCGAGGGGGAGTCCCTCGCCGAGATGGGCGAGATGGTCGAAGCCGGCGTCCGGATGTTCTCCGACGACGGCCACTGCGTCCCCTCCGCGCGGCTCCTGCGCAACGCGCTCCTGTACGCGAAGGCGTTCCCGGCGGAGATCGTCCTGGCCGAGCACGCGGAGGACCCGACCCTCGTGCAGGGAGGACAGATGCACGAGGGACCGCACGCGTCCACGCTCGGGCTCGCCGGGCGGCCCGCGGAGGCCGAGGAGATCGTCGTGGCCCGCGATCTGGCGCTGGCGGCCGCGACCGGCGGCCGGTTGCACCTGTGCCACATCTCCGCGGCCCGGTCGGTCGGGTTGATCCGGCGCGCGAAGGCCGAGGGTGTCCGCGTGAGCGCGGAGGTGACGCCGCATCACCTGACGTTCACCGACGCCGATCTGGTCACGTACGACACGAACCGCAAGATGCATCCGCCCCTCCGGAGCGAGGAGGATCGCGAGGCGCTGCGGGATGGCCTGGCCGACGGCACGATCGATGCCGTCGCCACCGACCACGCGCCCCATGCCGTCGAGGAGAAGGAGGCCGAGTTCGATCGGGCGCCGCCGGGCACGATCGGGCTGGAGACGGCGCTCGCGGTGGTCCTGACCGAGGTGGTCGCCACCGGCGGCGTGCCGCTGCCGCGCGCGCTCGACGCGATGTCGACGGCGCCCGCGCGGATCCTCGGCGCGTCCGACCACGGCGGGCCGATCGAGGTCGGTCGACCGGCCAACCTCGTGGTGTTCGACCCGGAGGAGGACTGGACGGTCGAGCCGCCGTTCGCGTCGAAGGCCAGGAACAGCGCCTTCCTCGGCCGGCGCCTGACCGGGCGCGTTCGGTATACGGTGCTGGAAGGCTCGCTGACCGTCGCCGAGGGGAAGCCGACGCGGTGACGTCACACCCGCCCGCGCTGCTCGCGCTGGAGGACGGCACCGTGTTCGCGGGCACGTCCTTCGGCGCGGAGGGCGAGGCGTTCGGCGAGGCCGTCTTCAACACGGGCATGGCCGGCTACCAGGAGGTGCTCACCGATCCCTCGTACGCCCGGCAGATCGTGGCGATGACGTCGCCGCATCAGGGCAACTACGGGGTCAACGGCGAGGATCCGGAGAGCTGGCGCCTGCAGGTCGCGGGGTTCGCCGTCCGGGAGGCCTCCCGGCGCGCGAGCTCGTGGCGCGCCGAAGGATCGCTGGGCGAGCTCCTGGCGAGCGACGACGTGCCGGGCATCGAGGGGATCGACACGCGGAAGCTCACCCGCCGCCTGCGGGAGCAGGGCGCGATGCGCGCCGCGATCTCCACGGTGGACCTCGATCCGGCGTCGCTCGTCGAGCGGGTCCGCGGCACCGCCGGCATGGCCGGGGCGGATCTGGCG
>Ga0335082_10009309_pt1 | contig 10672 bp, 10 predicted proteins | sample Lox_Sample_41_FD_206718 | JGI IMG/M metagenome (GOLD analysis project Ga0335082, IMG submission 206718) | Soil microbial communities from Loxahatchee National Wildlife Refuge, Florida, United States - Lox_Sample_4.1 | ecosystem: Environmental > Terrestrial > Soil > Wetlands | place: USA...
AGACTGATTAAATCATGTCCTGCGCTGCGGGGACGCGGTATTATCGCAATTCACTTCTGTTAGTCCTGTCATTTGCACCCGCGCATAAGGTAGTAAGATATCTCCAACCGGATCAGCCACTTCGTTCTGTAGAGTAGCCCTATGGCCAGACCTGCTGTCATTCTCGTCGGCGCGGACAAGGGGGGCGTCGGCAAGACCACTGTCGCCCGCACCCTGATCGATTACTTCGGCGCGCATCAGACGCCGACCCGTGCCTTCGATACCGAGTCGCCGCGCGGCACGCTCAAACGTTTTCATCCTGAGCTGACGGAGGTCGTCGACGTGACCTCGGTCTCCGATCAAATGAAAATCTTCGACACGCTGGGCAGCGCCGAAGCCAAAGTGACGGTGATCGATGTGCGCGCCGGTCTGCTGTCGTCGACTTTGCAGGCGCTGAGCGATATCGGTTTCCTCGAGTCGGCCAAGAAGGGACAGATCACCTTCGCGGTATTTCATATCCTTGGCCCGTCGATCGCTTCGCTCGAGGAGATCGCCGAGACGGCCCGCACCGTCGGTGATGCCAACTACTTCCTGGTCAAGAACTTCATCAACAATACGACGTTCTTCGAGTGGGATCCGGCCACCTACAATTCGTATTTCAAGAAGATCAAAGGCGCCGAAGAAATCACCATCCCGAAACTGAACGAAATGGCTTACGAACAGGTGGAAGTCGCCAGCGTTCCGTTCGTCTCGTTTGTCGGCAATAAAGGCACCAAAGGTGAAGCGGCCAACTATTCATTCGTTCTGCGCGGCTATGTCCGGCACTGGCTTGGCAATGTGTGGGGTGAGTTCGATCGCGTGAAGCTGGTCGACATGGTTTCGCCGAAGATGGAAAGCAACGTCCGTCAGGTTGCTGGCTAGCACTTCCATCCAAGCTGCGCCGATTGAGCGGGCGGCGTCCGGTCAGGCGATGTCATTCCGCAACTCCATCACCATTGTCGCATCGCCACGTCCACGCGTCGGCAAAACGTTGCTGGCGCGGCTTCTCACTGATTTTCATTCGCAGGAAGGCCGCGCGGTTGCGGCTTTCGATCTCAATTCCGGAGAACACACGCTGGCGCAGTTCCTGCCGGAACGAGCGGCGAGGGCCACCATTCGTGACATTAGTGGCCAGATGGCGCTGTTCGACCGCCTGGTCACAGACGAAGACACCACCAAGGTCATCGACCTCGGTCACGAATCCTTCGAGTCGTTTTTCACGGTTGCTCATCAGATTGGTTTCGTCGAGGAAGCGCGGCGGCATTCACTCGCAGTTGCGATCTTGTTCATGGCGACGCCCGATCAATTGTCAGTCGAGGCCTATCGCAATCTGCGCGTTCGCCTCGCGCAGGCAACGCTGGCGCCGGTGCACAACGAACTGCTGGGGCCCGCGCAGCACCGCGACAAATATTTGCTGGGCGGCGGGTCCGTAATTGTGCACCTGCCGGTCCTGGCACCTGGCTTGCGCAAGCACATCGATACCCCGCCGTTCTCATTCGCGAATTTGAATATGGGGAGCGCTATCGGCATTCCGCTCGACGGCCATATCGAAGTGCAACGCTGGCTGCGGCGGGTTTATCTCGAGTTTCGGGAACTCGATTTGCGCCTATTGCTCGCTGATCTGCAGTCTTCGATTCGCATTCGGTCGCAATCGACATAAATTTGTATCGGTTGGTGCTGCCGGCGAAAAAATAACCGAAACCATCTTTTCCGATGATCAGGGAACGGACGCCGTTCTGATGCGTTGCCCCCGCCGGAATTGCCGCGCCCGGTTCGTGGCATCGGAGGAGGTGCGCCATGTGGATTACGATTTTTTCCTTTTTTTTGGGCATCGCCCTGGGCGTGGCCTGGGCGGGGTTTTTTTTGGACGCGGGCGCGAACGCGCCCCGACCCTACGGGCGCCGGTCTGCACGCAATCTCCGGCCGGTTCGTAACTCCTAGCTTTTCACCAGAAACCAATCGTACGGGCGGCCCCAGGCCGCCCAATTTATTTTATATGCTGTGAATGGCGGCGCGCCGGTGAGGAACTCTGCGATAGTCTGTCGGAATGCCCGGGCCCCTTTTGCTATCGCGACGTTTTGCGCCACTGTTCTGGTGCCAGTTTTTTGCTGCATTCAATGACAATTTTCTCAAGACCGCGCTGGTCTTCGTCATTTTATTCCGCTCCGTCGCGCGCGACGCCGAAGCCCTGATTACCATTGCGAGTGCAGTGTTCATCGCGCCCTATTTCTTTCTGTCTGCGCTCGGGGGAGAACTCGCTGACCGCTATGACAAGGCGCGGGTGGCGCAGTGGCTCAAATTCGTCGAGATCGTCGTGGCTGCACTCGCGGTGTGGGGCTACGTGCAGGCCTCGCTGCCGTTACTCTTTGCCGCTCTGTTTGGCTTCGGCGTGCTCGGCGCGTTATTCGGGCCGATCAAATACGGCATTCTGCCGGATCACCTGAAACGCGAACAATTGCCCGCCGGCAACGCGCTGGTGGAAGGTGCAACTTTCGTCGCCATCCTGCTGGGGACGACCGTCGGGGGCCTTGCGGCCCGCGGCGAGGGTGCGGTTGCAATGTTTGCGGTGCTGGTGATGGGATTCGCGTTTGCCTGTTGGACCTCGGCACTTCTAATTCCGGCGACCGGCGAAGGGGCGCCGCATCTCAAAATCGCAATCAACATCGCCGGATCGACTGCCGACATGGTGCGCCATCTGCGCGCCGATCCTCGGCTGTGGTGGGGCGCGATGGTGACAAGCTGGTTCTGGCTCGTCGGCATTGTGGCGCTGTCGTTATTGCCGCCTCTCATCAAGATACTGATCGGTGGCAACGAAGCCACGGTGACGGCGTACCTTGCCGTATTCTCGATCGCTGTCGGCGCCGGCTCAGGTCTGGCAGCAGTCATTGCGCGCGGGCGGATCGTTCTCAAAACGACGCTCGTGGGCGCGGTGCTGCTCGGTAGCTTCGCGCTCGATCTCGGCATTGCGACGCTTGGCGTCGGCTCTCCGCAAACGTTGCAGGGCCCGGCAGCCGTGCTGTCATCGGGTCTTGGCCTGCGCGCGGCCATAGACCTGTGCGGCCTCGCGATCGCCGGCGGCTTGTTCGTCGTACCGGCCTTCGCCGCCGTTCAGGCCTGGAGTAATGCCGGTTATCGTGCGCGTACGATCGCTGCGGTTAATGTGCTCAATGCGGCGTTCATGACCGGTGCAACGGTCGTTGTGGCGATCATGCAGAAATACGGAGTGACCGTGCCTGCATTATTTGCGCTGATTGGCGTCGCCACGCTCGGCGTGGCGGTGGCGATCTGGAAAACAATGCCCCCGAGCTCTTGAATCCTCTGTGTCTATCTACGCCCTCATCCTGAGGAACGTCGCGCAGCGACGCGTCATCGCAAGTCGGCCCTGGCCGACTTGCGTACTCTCGATCCGATCTCGGGTAAACCCGAGATCGATGGATGGGGGTGACCTCATGCTTCGAGACGCCGCGCTACGCGCGGCTCTTCAGCATGAGGCAAACTATTTCCGCATCTTCAACACACGGTCGACCATTTCGCCGGCAACACCGAGATAGTTCGCCGGATCGACAAGTTTTTCCAGCGTCTTGCGGTCGGCATGTTTGCTGATCTCCTTGTCCTCGGCGAGCAGATCGATCAGCGGCCGCCCGGTTTTTACGACCTCGCGGCAGATGTCGTAGACGAGATCGTGCGCCCTGTTGCGGCCGAGTCCCGTGCCGAGCCCCATCATCACCGCTTCAGACATGATCAGTCCCCTGGTGATGTCGAGATTTTCGCGCATTTTCTTCTCGTTTACTTGCAGGCCTTCGACCAGGAATCGCGTCTGGGCGAGCGCTCCGGCCGAGAGCATGAAAATTTCTGGCAGCGCGATCCATTCGATTTCCCATGGGCCGGTTGCACGCTCATGGTCCTCGATCTGGGCCTCCAGCAACGCGGCGACGAGCTGCCGAACCATTGCGGTCTGCGCGGTGATGTACACGGACGAAATCGGGTTGCGCTTCTGAGGCATCGTTGACGATGAGCCGCGGCCGGCGTGGAACGGTTCGTACACTTCTTCGACCTCGGTCTGCATCAACAGCTTCACATCGAAAGCAATCTTGCCGCAGCTTCCGGTGACCAGCCCGAGGAAACAGCCGACCTCTGCGATGCAGTCGCGCACCGTGTGCCACGAGATTGCCGGCTGGCCGAGCTCGAGTTCCTTCACCAGTTCTTCCTGCACTTTCAGCCCATCCTTGCCGAGCGATGACAGCGTACCGGCGGCGCCGCCAAACTCTCCCACCAGCACGCGCGGCTTGAGTTCTTTCAGGCGCTGCTTGTGGCGTTCGAAGGCAGCCAGCATCGTCGCCATCTTGTAGCCGAAAGTAATCGGCACGGCCTGCTGAAGGTTGCTGCGGCCGGCCATTGGCGTATCGCGGTATTTTTTCGCGAGCCCGGCCAGCGCGTCCGCGATGGCGCCGATCTCCTTCTCGACGATGTCGAGAGCCTCGCGGATCTGCATGACCGTTGCGGTGTCGGTGATATCCTGGGTGGTGGCGCCCCAATGCGACCATTCGCCGAGCCCGTCCTTGCACAGTTTCACGAGTTGCTGGACGACGGGCAGCACCGGATAGCCGATCCTCTCGGTGGCTTCCTTGAGTTTCACCATGTCGATTTTATCTGCGCTGCAGTGGCGGACGATTTCGGCAGCCGCGTCCTTCGGGATGATGCCGAGCCTGGCCTGCGCCCGCGCGAGCGCGGCTTCGAAATCGAGATATTTCTGCACGCGGTTCTCGTCCGAGAACACATTCCGCATTGCTGGCGTGGTGAAAATGTCGCGGAACACCGCGGAATCGAGGATCGTTGAAGGCATTCGGGCTCTCCTGTGGCGCGCAAGTTAGCGCTTATCGTGCTGCGATCAACACGCAAACAGCAAACGACGCCGGTTGCTTCGAAAGCCGTTTCGGTCCCAAATGGCGCGGAATAGTTTGCCAACAGGAGGCCCCGCCATGACCGTCATGACCAAGCCGCAGCAGAGCTTCCGGCTCGAGCCCGTGCATCCCAAACCGGAGGAGGCGCACACGATGCCCTACGCCCCGGCCGTGCACATCGTCGGCGCCTGCGATCTGATGTTCCTGTCAGGTGCTACACCATCGCCGCTCTACCACAAGCATCCGCACGTCGATGCTGAGCACGTACATCCGCATTCGATCGAGGAACAGACCGACCGGGCGATGCTGGCAATCAAGTCGATTCTCGACCATGTCGGCGCCAGCTGGCGCGACGTCGTGAAGGTGACGAAATATCTTACCGACTTTCGCGAAGCCGACGCCATGCACAAGACCATGCATAAGTATTTTGGCGACTGGCGGCCGGCCAGCACGACGGTCTGCATCAACTCGCTATCATCGCCGGGCGCGCGCATCGAGCTCGACATGATCGTAGCGCTGCCGAAGAAAGCCACGTGATTTGTAATTGTCATGGCCGAGCTTGACAATGGAAGTCGGGTTCACCCGACTTCCATCAATCAATAAAACCGAACTCGGGAGCACCCGAGTTCGGATGCCATCTCGATCAGGGACGCAATGTCGTGAAAACCTAAGCGGGATCACCGGGACAAGCCCGGTGATGACAGGTCCGAGACCGTCGTGAGCACATTACCCTCAAATTTGGCCCGCATCGTCGAAGCCGAATATCCGCGTTTTTCGGACGCGGAGATGGCACGCCGGCGCGCGGCCGTTGAAGTACTGCTAGCCGAGGCGGATTGCGATTATCTGGTGTTCTGCGGCGCCAATCGCTTCGGCTCTTCTGTGCAATGGCTTACGCAGTGGCCGGTGACGGCCGAGGCCGTGGGCGTGTTGACCCCCGGCGCGTGCGATGTGTTGTTCGTGCAATACGTCAACCACGCACCGCAGGCGCAGATTCTCGCCGACAAAGCCGAGGTCGCCTGGGGCGGCGAGTCATCGATTGCGGCTGCGATCGAAGTGCTGACGAAACGCGGCGCGCGCGAAAACCGTGTTGCAACGCTCGGGCCGGTCAATGCTGATCAATACGCAGCGCTTTCGGCGAAATTCGGAAAACCGAAAAGCCTCAATCGCGCATATACTCGCTTACGGCAGATAAAATCCGCTGAGGAACTGGATTGGCTCCGCATCGGCGCGCATTTCAGCGATCTCGGCATGGCGGCGTTGCGCGACGGAGTAAAGCCCGGTTTGAACGAGCGCGAATTGGGCGATCTGGTCGAACGCGCTTACATCGCGCAGGGCGCGATCAATATCATTCACTACATCGGTGTCACGTCGATGAGCGCGCCGGATCTCGGCGTGCCGCGCCAGTTTCCGCGCATGCGGCGGGTGCAGGCAGGCGATGCTGTGGTGGCCGAAATTTCGGCTGCGTTCTGGGATCATCCGGGGCAAGTGCTGCGTAGTTTTGCGCTTGGCGAGCCAAGCAAACTATACCGTGACCTGCATGCGGCAGCCGATGCCGCCTTTGATGCGATCATGGCGGTGCTCAAGGCCGGAGCGACACCGGCGCAAGTGATCGAGGCGTCAGGTGTAATCGAGGATGCCGGCTTCACCATCATCGACGATCTCTTGCACGGTTATGGTGGCGGGTATCTGCCGCCAATTCTTGGCTGCAAGAGCCGCCCGGCGGGCCCGGTTCCGCACGAGCCATTTCGCGCCGGGCAGACCGTTGTCGTCCAGCCAAACGTTGTGACGCGCGACGGTAAGGCCGGCGTGCAGACGGGCGAGATGGTGCTGATCACCACCACCGGCATCGAGCGGTTTCACACAATCCCGAGAGGATTCTTGCGGCTCTGACTCTACCCGCCTCATCCTGGGGAGGGCGCGAAGCGCCCATCTCGAAGGATGGGGCGGCCCTATGGTTCGAGACGCATCGCTACGCGACGCTCCTCACCATGAGGGCGACTATAGGCCTGTTATTTGAGTTGATCCTTCATCCAGTCGGCGCTTTGCGAGCGCCAGCGGTAGGCGCGGTTGGTAGCGATGTGATTGCCGTCCTCGATCATCATCAGCTCGACCGGGCCCTTTGCCTCGCGCGCCAGGCGTTCGGCGTCCTTGGCCGGGACGATGCGGTCGAGCCGCCCATTCACGATGAAGAGCGGGCAGGTGATGTTTTGCGCCACGCCTTCGAGCGATAGCGTCAGCGCGTTTTTGCGTGCCTCGTCCGATGTCTGGCAATGGCTGCGCACGCGGAATGCCGTCTGCGTCAATTCCGGCAAATTGTCCCAGTTGGCGCCCCAATTGAATGGTCCACCAAGCGCGATACAGGCCTTGATGCGCTTGTCGAAGGCCGCGGCACGTGGGGCGTAATAGCCGCCCAGACTGACGCCCCACATGCCGACGCGTTTGGCATCGAGATCGCCGCGCTTTTCGACGAAATCAATCACGGCCTTTACCGGCACCTCGTAGTCGCTGCGGATGGGAAAATCATATTGTGCTTCGCCTTGGCCAGGGCCTTCGAAGATGAGCGTCGCAACGCCGCGCGCCAGAAACGGCGCTTCGTAAGCGTCGCCTTCCTCCTTGGTCGAGTCGAGGCCGACCGCCATGATCACGACTGGTGGTTTATCGACACCTGCCGGCTTGCGCAGAATGCCGGCCAGTGTCTTGCCCTGATAGGGAATCTCGACACGCTCGCCAGGCGGCCGCAGGTAAGGAAGCGCTGCCTGCCGGCATTCGATCTGCTTTTTGTGCGCTGCTTTCATCTGCGCCTGGTCATGCACAAAGAGAAACGAGGCGAAGTGATAGTAGACGCCGGCGCGCTGCAGACATTCGCCTGCGGTAAGAAAATGCTTTTTTGTAAGTGCCTCGCGTCCGAGTTGCTCGTGGTGTGCGGCCCGCGCCGACCAGGCGCTGCACCAGTCGTTATACGAGGAGATCGAACCGGTGACTTCCTCGAAGTCGGTCAGCACCACGCCATTGGCGACGAAGCGGGGGCCCCAATGCGCGATCGCGGCCTTGAGCAAGGGGTCGGATGACATGCAGAATTTCCTTGTGATGAGACGTGAGAGGTCTTCGCTAGTTCGCCTTTTCGTCGCGGCGATACCAGGGCATGAAGCGCTTCGTCGCCCATTGCACCAGCACTTCAAAGCCGACGCCGAAGGCGGCAAGCAGCAACACGCCGACGAAGGCCTCGTTGTGGTGATAAGAGCGCGAATTGTAGAGGATGTAATAACCGAGCCCGCCAATTGAGAGGAAGAATTCCGCTACCACTGCGCCGATCAGCGCGCGACCCGCGGCCAGCCGGAAACCGGCGAGTAGATAGGGCATCGAGGCCGGCAAGACGATATCGGTCAACATACGCAGGCGGCCGGAGCGGAATGAGCGAGAAACCTCCAGATATTCGCGCGGCACTGATCGCGCCCCGTCGGCGACGTTCATGGTGATGGCGAATATTGCGGCGAAGATGATGGTGGCGATGCGCGCCGCGCCCGAATATCCGAACCACAACGAAAACAGTGGCAAGACGACAATCATCGGCATCGCGTTAAAGCCGTTGATGTAGACGCGGATCATCCGGTCAACAGTGTTGCTGCGGCCCATGAGCAATCCAATGCCGGTGCCGACGATGATTGTGATCGCCAATCCTTCGGCCACCGCAGCGAGGGTGGCGCCGAGGGCCTGCAGGAACGCGGGATCGGTGATGACGCGCGGAATAGCGAGTACCACAGTGCTTGGCTTCGCCACGTAGGCGGGAGCGAAGGCGCGGACCACGAATTCCCAAATCAGAAGGATGGTCAGCCCCGTGATCAACCGCGGCAACAGAGCGCCGTGCGTCAACGCCGATGTCTTGGGCTCTGCGGGAGCAGGGGCAGCGATGGCGGCCTGACTCATCGTCATTGCCTCCAATGCGCAAAGTGTTGCTCGATCTTCAAGCCGAGCCGCGTCAGTCCGACGCCGATCAGGCCGATGACCAGGATGGACGCGAACACGCCCGCTGTATCGAAATCCTGCGAAGCACCCATGATCAGCTGGCCGAGGCCGGTCGAAGATAGAAAGAATTCAGCTGCGATCATCCCGACCAGGGCGCGGCCGATCGCCTGGCGCACGCCGGTCATCATGTAGGGCAAGGTGTATGGCAACATGACTTCACGCCACAGCGACCACTCGGTGGAGCGGAAGGATTTTGCCACTTCGATCAATTCGGGCTTGATGCTGCGCGCGCCTTCCACCGTGTTGTAGAGTACCGGGAAAACGGTGAAGAGAAAGACGACCAGCACCTTGGGCGCGAAGCCGAAGCCCATCATCGACAGGATAAAGGGGATCAGCGCCACCATCGGGGTGGCGTAGAGCGTCATAATGTAGGGCTCGATACCGACGCGCAGCACTCGCACGCGCGCAAGCAGCAGGCCAAGGGGGGCGCCGACCATAATCGCCAGCACGAAACCGGTCAGGAAAAGCTCGGCTGAATCGATGAACTGAGTGATGAATTCGCCACGCGTGACGAGCTGCCAGAGCCGGACCAGCGTCTCGGAGAACGGCACCATGAAGGCTGCACTGGTCGAACGCCCCGCGATTTCCCAGGCTGCAATGCCGGCGAAAAGACTGATCCAGAGCGGCGCGTGGCGGCGGATATAGGCTATGGGCACGGTCTCTCACTCATTCGGCGGTCATCATCCGCGAAAGCGGATGATCCAGTAGCCCCGGCGCTGCCATTCGAGCGAACGCCGGGATTACTAGATCCCCGCCTTCGCGGGGATGACGCTGCGCGTCACTTCACCATCGCGTTGGCGTCTTTCCACACCGACCCGTCAACGAAGGCGTCGTAGCTCACCGGCTCCTTGTCGGGCTTGATCGAGCCGATTTTCTTCATGAGCGCGGCGACCGCCTCGATCTTGTTGCGCGGCATGCCGTCATCCTTCGCAGCCCAGAAATCGATGCCGAGGAACGCCTTGAGGGCAGCCTTGTTGACCTCTTTGTTATGCCCGGTGATGGCGGCAATCTCGGCCACGGTATCGGCGTTCTTCGGGTCCTGCATGAAGCGTGCGGCCTCGATCATGCCGGCAACCGTGCGCACAATGGCATCGCGGTTCTTTTCCAGATTGTCCTTGCGCACCACCATGATCAGATAGTGGCTGGTCGGGTTGGTGTTCTTCATAGCCAGCAGGATGTTGAGCTTCTTGCCCTGGTGTTCGATCTCGGCGAGGTCGTCGAGATGCAGGACGGAAAAATGCAGCCGACCGGCAAGCAGCGCCGGACCCGGGCTGGAGCCAAGCGCAACCTGCTTGACGTCTTCGATCTTTACGCCCGGGCAGCCGACGAGCATCGAGCGCAACGCCACCGAGCGCGCGCCGTTGATTGAGTCGACGCCAACGTCCTGACCGACCATATCCTTGCAGGTCTTGCCCTCTTCGGTCGTGCCGATTACCCAATCCGGGTTGGGCATGCCATAGACCGCGACCAGCGGAACGCCGGCATTGGAGACTTGGTTGATCACTGGCGGCGTCGGCGACCAGGCCATGTCGACGTCGCCGGCAACCACTGCCCGCGCCGCGGCGGTGCCGTTGTCGAACGGTTTGATCTCGACATCGGCGCCATGCTTCTTGAAGAAGCCCTGCTTTTCAGCAACGTAGGCGATCATGACCGAGAAGATCGGTGGAATGCCCGGCGTTGCCACAACGACTTTCTTGCCCTGCGCATAAGCCGGAGCGCTGGCCAACAAC
>Ga0335082_10009310_pt1 | contig 10671 bp, 7 predicted proteins | sample Lox_Sample_41_FD_206718 | JGI IMG/M metagenome (GOLD analysis project Ga0335082, IMG submission 206718) | Soil microbial communities from Loxahatchee National Wildlife Refuge, Florida, United States - Lox_Sample_4.1 | ecosystem: Environmental > Terrestrial > Soil > Wetlands | place: USA: Florida...
GCCGGCTCGCGCGTCGTACGTGGTCGAGGCCGACCTGACGCCCTCGGCGACGGCCGTCCCGGCCACCGTGGACGTTCCCTGCTGCGCGACACCGGGCAGGGCCGCGAGCACCACGATCGCAACGGATGCCGCCGTGGCCGCGCCGAACCACCACCGACGTCCTCGAGGCGTCGACATGGAACGTCCCCCTCTCGTGACCGACCGGCCCGGGCGAGCCGACCGAGCAAGTCTCGGGCTCCGAAGCACTCATCGCAAGGGTGCCGCAACATCGGCTCGCTGGCCCGGGGAACGTCCTCGATGACTGTCGGCGGTTCTCGGTAGACTGCCGTTCCCGCAGGCAGACGGCCTGCAACCCGGGGGGGTTCCGATCATGCCGAGAGCAATGTGGAAGGGCGCCATCTCCTTCGGCTTGGTGACGATCCCGGTCGCGGTGTATCCGGCCACCGAGGAGAAGTCGCTCAGGTTCAACCAGTTGCACGACGCCGACGGCGGTCGCATCCGCTACAAGCGCGTCTGCGAGAAGGACGGCGAGGAGGTCGGCTTCGAGCACATCGTGAAGGGCTACGAGGTCGAGAAGGACCGCTACGTGATCCTCACGGACGACGACTTCGACGCCATACCGGTCGAGTCCAGCCGGGCGATCGACATCCAGCAGTTCGTCGATCTGGACCAGATCGATCCGGTGATGTTCAAGAAGAGCTACTACCTGGTGCCGGAGGAGACCGGCGCGAAGGCCTACTCCCTCCTCCGCGAGGCGATGTCGGAGGACGGCCGCGTCGGCATCGCGAAGGTGAGCTTCCGCGACCGCGAGCACCTCGCGGCGCTCCGGTTCAAGGACGACGCGTTCGTGCTGGAGACGATGTACTGGCCCGACGAGATCCGCGAGGCGGACTTCGGCGGCGTCGACGTCGCGGCGGAGGTCCGTGGCCAGGAGCTCGAGATGGCGCGGCAGCTGATCGACTCCCTCTCGTCGGCGTGGAACCCGGCCGAGTACGGGGACGAGTACCGGGAGGGATTGCTCAAGATCGTCGAAGCGAAGCTCAACGGCCAGGAGATCGAGGTCGTCGAGCCGGAGCCCACCGCGAAGGTCGTCGACCTCATGGAGGCGTTGAAGGCGAGCGTCGCCGCCGCGAAGAAGGGATCGGAGCCCGCGCCGAAGAAGCCGGCGGCGAAGAAGACGGCGGCGAAGAAGCCCGCGGCGAAGAAGACGGCGGCGAAGAAGCCCGCGGCGCGCAAGAAGGCCGTCGGGGAGTAGTGGAGCCGGATCTCCGGCCGGCGTCGGCCGGCGACCGGGCGGCGATCAGCGGGTTGCTCCAGGCTGCCGAGCTCGCCGAGTACGGCCGGGTCACCGCCGACTGGGACGAGATCGTGGCGTTCATCTGGCGCGCGCCCGGGTTCAGTCCCGCGGACGACGCTCGGATCGTGGTCCTCGATGGGACGCCCGTCGGCTTCGTCGGCGTGTTCCCCCCCGATGACGGGCCCGGCGGCGGAGCGCCCGCCGAGCCGTACGGCGCGATGGTCGGTCTCGACGCGCAGGTCCGCGAGGCGCTCGAGGCGTCCCTGATCGACTGGGCGACCGATCGAGCGAGCGCCCGCGGGGCCGTCGGTGTCCGCCAGTACGTGCCCCGCGAGGACGCTCGTCGGCAGGCGCTGCTGCGGGAGCGAGGCTTCGAACGTGTGCGCTCGATGTGGACGATGCACCGGGACCTGCCCGATCCCGAACCCGCTCAACCGCCGGCGGGGATCGCGGTCGTCACGCTGAAGGACCACCCCGACCACACGGCCCTCCACGCCGCCGATCAGGAGGCGTTCGGTGAGCATTTCGGCTTCGTGGCGGAGACGTTCCAGGGATGGCGCGCGCGGCGTATCGACGTCGACCGGCACGATCCGACGCAATGGTTCCTCGCGCTCGATGGCGAGCAGGTCGTCGGGTTCCTCTTCCAGGTCACGGGCGGTCTCGTGCCGCAGGTGGCCGAGCTGGGGGTGCGTCCGGCGTGGCGCGGACGCGGGATCGGGACGGCGCTGCTGCGCCACTCGTTCGCGGACATCGTCCGGCGGGGCGGATCCGAGGTCACGCTGTGGGTCGACTCCGAGAACGCGACGGGAGCGGTCGGCGTGTACGAGCACGTCGGGATGCGTGCGATCGTCGTGACCGACGTCTTCCAGGTGGATCTCTGATGACCCCCGGGCGGGAGCGGCCCGTGTCCCGGGGGCGAGGGGCGGCGGGGGTAAGCTCGCGCCCGTGAAGCTCGTCACCGCGATCGTGAAGCCGCACCGCATCGAGAACGTGAAGGAGGCCCTGCGCGAGCTCGGCGTGAGCGGCCTGACCACGACCGACGTCGAGGGGTTCGGCCGCCAGCGCGGCCACACCGAGGTCTATCGGGGCGCGGAGTACCAGGTGGACTTCGTGCCGAAGGTGAAGGTGGAGGTCGTGGTCGAGGATGCCGACGTGGACGGCGTGGTCGATGCGATCGTCGAGGCCGCACGGACCGGCAAGATCGGGGACGGGAAGCTCTGGGTCGGCGACGTGGACCGCGTGATCCGGATCCGGACCGGCGAGATGGGTTCGGACGCCCTGTCCGGCTGACGCGGTGGCCGACCCGGTCGCCACCCTCCGCGACGAGCTCGACGCGCTCGCCCGCGCGTACTCGGCGGGACATCACGGCCGATGGGTGGCGCGCCGGCGCGCGGGGCTGATCGACGCGTGCCTCGGGGCGCTCTGGGAACGCGCGGGCGGGCCGCCGGGCGCGGCGTTGGTGGCGCTCGGTGGGTACGGGCGCCGCATCCAGCTCCCGATGTCCGACGTCGACCTCTTGATCCTGCACGACGGGGTCGACCCGCCGGAGGTCGCCCGTCTCGTCGACGCGATCCTGTATCCACTCTGGGACGCCGGCCTGGTGATCGGGCACGCGGTCCGCACGCCGGCGGAGTGCGTCGCGGCGGCGGCGCGATTGGATTCGTGGACGGCGATGCTCGATGCGCGGCCGGTGGCGGGCGACGCGGCCGCCGCGGATCGCGCGATGGAGCCGGTCCGGAGGATCGCCCGGCAGGACCCCACATCGTTCCTCGATCGGCTGCGGGAGGCGGCCGACGTCCGGGCCGCGCGGTTCGGCTCCTGCGCGCACCTGCTCGAGCCCGACCTGAAGGAGGGGACGGGCGGTCTCCGGGACGTCGCGTCGCTCGGGTGGATCGCGGCCGCGGTCGGCGCCGACCTGGAGGCCGCCGGGCTGCTGCGTTCCCGCGAACGGGTCGCGGTCGACGACGCCGAGGAGTTCCTCGTGCGTGCGCGCAGCGCCGTGCAGCTGCTGACCGGCCGGCGCACCGACCGGCTGGTGGCGGAGCTCCAACCGGACGTCGCGCGCGAGATGGGGTTCACCGACGAGCCCGGCCTCGTCGCCGCCGACGCGCTGATGCGGGTGTTGTTCGAGCACGCGCGCGACGTGGAGCTCGTTGCCGGGATCGTGCCGCAGCGGATCGGGGCCGCCGGCACACCCGCCGATCCGACGACATTGATCGAAGGCCCGGCGTCGATCCTGGCCGCGTTGGCCGACCTGGCCGAGGCGGGGGCGCCGCCATCCGCTGCCCTGCTGGACGCGGTGGAGGCGGTCGAGGTCGACGACCCCGTGCGGTGGGACGCCGAGGTCCGATCGGGGTTCCTGCGGCTGCTCCGAGCGGGCGCGGCAGGAACCCGGATGCTCGAGGTGCTCGATCGTCTGCGGCTGCTCACGAGGTTCGTGCCCGCGTGGGCCGGCGTGCGGTGCCGACCCCAGCGCGACCCGTACCACCGCTTCACGGTCGACGTCCACCTGCTCCGCGCCGCCTCGCAGGCGGCGGCCGCGTTCGAGGGAGCCGCGGACGACAACGATCCGATCGAACGCGAGACCCGCGACCAGATCGCGCGGCCGGACGCGGTGCTGCTCGGGGCGCTCCTGCACGACATCGGCAAGGTCGGCGGCGGCGGCCACGTGCCGATCGGAGCGGCGATCGCGGCCGACACGCTCGAGATGATGGGCGTCGAGCCCGACATCCGCGACCTCGCGGGGTTCCTCGTGGCCGAGCATCTGCTGCTGGCGGATACGGCGACCCGGCGCGACCTCTCGGACGAGAACCTCCTGCTGGATGTCGCGGCTCGGATCGGCACGCCGGAGCGGCTCGCGGCCCTCTACCTCGTGACGAAGGCCGACGCCCTCGCGACCGGTCCGGCCGCGTGGACCCCATGGCGACAGGCGCTGATCCGTGAGCTGGTGGCGAAGCTGCAGCGCGTGTTCGAGCGGGGGGACATGGGGCGGGAGCTGGCGGAGCGCCTGGCCGGCCGGACCGAGCGGCTGCGCGCGCTGCTCGCCGGTGAACCCGAGCCGGAGGTCGATCGATTCGTACTGCGGATGCCGCGGGGGTACTTCCTGGCGACCGAGCCCGCCCAGGTGGCGCGCCACTTCCGGACGATCGCGCCGCCGATCGGCGCGAACGAGGTGCGAACGGCGGCGACCGCCGGCGAGCGCCCCGACACCTACGAGGTGCTCGTCGTGGCGAGCGACCGCCCCGGCCTCCTTTCCTGGATCGCCGGCGCGCTCGCGATCGGCGGCATCTCGGTGCTGTCCGCGCAGGTGTTCACGACCGGCGACGGCGCGGCGGTCGACCTGTTCGAGGTCGAGGGCGCGTTCGAGGCCGAGATCACGGAGGCGCGGTGGCGCGAGTTCCGCAGCACGCTCCGGCGCGCGATCGAGGGATCGCTCTCCCTCGAGCATCGCGTCGAGGAGAAGCGACGCACCTACCCGCCGCCCCGGCTCCGCGCGCCGCTGACCGTGCGCAGCCACAACGACGTCTCGGAGTTCTCGACGGTGGTCGAGGTCGGCGCGCCCGACCGGATCGGCCTGCTCTACGACGTGACGCGCACGTTCGCGGACCTGCGCCTGGACGTGCATCTCGCGAAGGTCGCGACGTACGGCGGCCGGGTGGTCGACACGTTCTACGTGCGCGACGCCCTCGGTCGCAAGATCGTCGACCCGGGGCAGCTCGGCGAGATCGAGCGCGCCGTGCGGGAGCGGCTGGACGCCTAGCGGACCCGCATCGGCATCCCGTCGCGCGGTCGCAGCGTGATGACGGGCTGCATCACGACCCGCGCATCCGGCGCGAGCGCGAACCGACGCCGCCGTGCGATCGTCGCCAGGACGAGGCGAGCTTCCATCTCCGCGAACCCCTCGCCGATGCACATCCGCGCGCCGCCCCCGAACGGGATGTACGCGTGCCGGGGCCGGCCGGCGTCGTCCTGGAGCCAGCGCTCGGGACGGAAGGACGCCGCGCCCGGCCACCAACGGTCGTCGTGGTGCAGGAGCCATGGCGACACGAGGACCACGTCGCCCGGGTGGACCGCGGCGCCGGCGAAGTCGTGCTCCCCGACGGCTTCGCGGCCGATCAGCCAGGCCGGGGGCCGCAGGCGGATCGACTCCGACAGGACGGCGCCGAGGTACTGGAGCCGGTCGAGGTCGGCGACCGTCGGCGTCCGTCCCGCGAGCACGGCATCGAGTTCGGCGCGCAGCCGCTCGTCGGCGTCTGGGTGCTGCGACAGCAGCCACCAGGTCCAGGTCAGGGCGCTCGCCGTCGTCTCGTGCCCGGCGAGGAACAACGTGATCGCTTCGTCCCGGACCTGCCGGTCGTCCATCCGCCGTCCGCTCTCGTCGGCCGACAGCAACAGCGACAGCAGGTCGTCGCCGTCGGGCGCGGCGCGCTTGCGCTCGATCATCCGGTCCACGACCTCGTCGAACACGGCGACCGATCGAGCGAACCGTCGCGTCGACGGGATCGGGAGCCGCGCCATGATGGGGAACCACGGCGAGAACTGGCGGTCGAACTGCGAGAGCACCTCGTGCATCGCAGCGCCGACCGCCTCGACATCCCGATCCGCCAGATCCGTGCCGAACAGCGCTCGCGCGACGATCGTGAGCGTGAGCCGCGTCATCGCCGCGTGCATGTCGATGGCAGCGCCGGGCGTGAGGTCGTCCGCCGCACGCTCCGCCTCGGCGGCGATCGCGGTGGCGTAGCCGTCGATCCGCTCGTGATGGAAGATCGGCTGGATCAGCCGGCGCTGCCGCCGATGGCGGTCGCCCTCGCTGGTGAGGAGTCCGTCGCCGAGCACGCGTCGCGCGTTCCGGAGCGCCGGGCTCTTGCGGAAGTCGCGATCGCCCGAGCTCAGCACGTCCCAGACCAGGTCGGGATGGTTCACGAGCGTGAGCCGGACGCGGGGCATCGGGATCCGTACGACGTCGCCGCCCGTCGCCGCCCGCTCGATCAGCTCGATCGGGTCGCGACGCAACAGACGGAGGGCCTCGACCTTCGAGACCGCCGCCGCCGTCGGCACGCTCCGCACGATCACGAGCTCCCAGCGTAGCCCCGATCCGGCCGTGGTCCGTTCCCGCCGAACGACCCTTCGTCGAGGGGTCCGATGACCGGTGCCGCGCAGCGGGTCCCGTCCTACCGTCCAGGGAGGAAGGAGCGTTGCGTCATGGCTCGCGCTGCCGTACGTGCGGTGGCCTTCGTGGTACTGGCCGTGACCGTGCTGGCGTGCGGCGCGACTCCTGCCTCGGGCCCGTCCCTCGATGGGCGCCGCGGCGTCGTCAGGATCCTCGTCGGCGGCGACGTGATGCTCGGGCGCGGCGTGGCCGACGTGGCCGCGCACGACCCGTGGAGCATCTTCTCGGACGTCCAGACCGAGGTCCGGTCCGCCGACATCGCGATCGCGAACCTCGAGTCGCCGCTCACGCGACGTCCCCACGTCGCTCCGACGCCGAACGCGCTCGAGGCGGACCCCTCCGCGGCCCGGCTGCTGGCCGCCGCCGGCTTCGACGCCGTCTCGATCGCGAACAACCACGCAGGCGATGCCGGGCCCGGCGGGATCGCCGACACGCTCGGCGCCCTCCGGGGCGTCGGCGTCCTTCCGCTCGGCGGCGGTCTCGACGCGGCGCAGGCGACCGCCCCTACGATCGTGGTGCGCAACGGGGTCCGCGTCGCCCTCATGAGCTTCGATGCGACGCTGCAGGCACCCCCGGCGACGGACGCCGCGCCCGGCGTCGCCTCGTGGAGCCCCGACGCTGCCCGGGCGGCCGTGGCGTGGGCCCGTGCGTCGGCGGATGTCGTGGTGGTCGGCCTCCACGGCGGGGTCGAGTACTCGACGCGGCCCGACGCGTACATCGAGGGCCTCGCGCGGCGCCTCGTGGGATGGGGAGCCGACGTGGTGTGGGCGAGCGGTCCGCACGTCGTGCAGCCCGTCGAGGCGACGCGGCCGTCAACGGCCGGACGCGGGAGCGTCATCGCGACCAGCCTCGGGAACCTCGTGTTCGATCAGACGCAGCCGGGGACGACCACCGGCGCGTTGCTGGAGGTGCTCGCCGATCGCGACGGCGTGATCGCCGACCGGGTCGGCACTACCGCCGGCGGTGACCTGCGGACCCACTTCACCGGGTGGGTCCCGCCCCGTGGCGACGCCGCCGATCTCCACGACGGGTGGTGGTCGCTGCTGCGACCGGTCGTCGCGGCCGCGCCCGTGCAGCCACGTCGCCTCCCGCGCCCACCGGGACGCCGGGTGTCGATCGTGGCCGCGGCGGTGGGCGATGTCGACGGCGACGGTCGCAACGAGGTCGTCGTGGCCTACCGCAGCGCGTTCCACCCGACCCGCGTGAACCGGATCTACCCGCACCGGCGGTGGGCCGACCGGCAGGGTCTGGCGGCGCACCTCGGCGTGTGGCGCGCCGGAGATCTCCGGCCCGTCTGGATCGCCGGCACCGTGCTCCGGCCGGTCGCGGCGCTCGCCGTCTGCGGCTCGGAGCTCGCCGTTTCCTACTCGACCTTGCTGAGCCCGAGGATCGTCGCCACCGGCGTGTGGCCATGGACCGGGTTCGGCTTCGCATCCGCAGCAGATCTCACCGGGCCGGGCCGGCCCGTGTGCGCCGACGTCGATCGCGATGGATCGCCCGACGCCGTCATCCTCGGTCGGTCCCCCTCGGCGAACGATGGAAGGGGTTCGTCATGAAGGCCCGCATCGGCATCCTCGTCGTCGTGTTCGCGATGGTCGTCACCGCCTGCACGGGGAAGTCCTCATCCACCGGAACGAGTCCGCCACCGACCAGCGTGTCGCCGTCGCCCGCGGGCGGCGTGCCGGCCTCGCTCTTCGGGTTCGGAACGCTGCCGGCCGTGCCGCTCCTGGGCGATACGCCCGCGTACGCCGGGCCCGCCACGCCGCACAGCCTCACCGCCGTCCGGATCCCGAAGTCACTGCTGCCGCAGCTGACGACCGAGGTACGTCGACGGCTCACGCGGAGCGGGTTCGCGATCGTGCCGAGCGACACGAAGCTGATGTACGACGCGTACACGGAGGCGCCGTACGGCAACTACCCGGTCTTCGTCACGACCGACGTCGCGTACCACCAGTGGCACCTCACGTTCGACAAGCTCCTACGGAGCATCGAGCAGGAGGTCCTCCTCCCGAAGCTCGAGACGCTGACCCAAGGGGCGTTGGCGGGAGCGCAGCGACAGGCCGCGGACCTGCGCGGCACCCCGCTGGCTACCGAGGCCGCCCGCGTGGCGCAGCTGTTCCAGGTCGAGGCGACGTTGCTGGGGCTCCCCGCCGGAACCCTCGGACCACAAGCCCGGCAAGAGCTTGCCTTGATCAAAGCGCACAGCGCGATCGCCCAGTCGTCGATCCTCGGCTTCGGCGGGACCCCCGGCGGGAGCTGCGCGGGCGAGGTCCCGCCACCCTCGGGCTGCATCGACTACTCGCTCTACACGCCGCGGGGCCACTACACGACGACGGCGGCGTTGACGCGGTACTTCCTCGGGATGTCCCTGCTCGGACAGTCCGCGTTCCTCGTCAAGGACAAAGACATCCGACCGTTCGCGATGGGGGTGCTGGCCTCGCGCGTGATCGTGCCGACCGGCGCCGGGAACGCCGACCTCGCCGGGCTCTGGCGTGACCTCTACGAGCCCACCGCGTTCCTGGTGGGCGCGGCCGACGATTACACGCCATTCGAGACGGCGAAGGCCGTCGACGCGACGGTGCCGGGCGGGATGCGGACCCCGCAGCAACTCACCGCCCAACAGCTGCACGCGGCACGCGCGGCCCTGCTCGCCGCGCGCAGCGTGATGATCGATCCGGGGTCGGCCTCGATCCGGTTGATGGGCACCCGGTTCGTGATCGACGCGTACATCCTGGACCAGTTGGTCGACCCGAACGTGACCGGCCGGCTCATGCCCTCGGGCATGGACCTGGCCGCATCGTTCGGTTCGCGCTTCGCCTATCAGGTGCAGCGGAAGGCCGGAGCGACGGCGTATCCGCACTACGACACCCAGTTGACGAAGATGCGCGCTCTGGTCGCCGCTCGACCGCAGGCCGCATGGGGGCGGACCGTCTACGACGGCTGGCTCTGGTCGATCGAACCATCCTGGCGACCGCACGGCGCGGCGTTCCCCGACTTCATGCGGAGGCCGGCCTGGACCGTGAAGTCCCACCAGACCGGGCTCGCGTCCTGGGCGGAGCTGCGCCACGACACGATCCTCTACGTGAAGCAGTCGTCCTCCGAAGGGGAGGGTCCCTCGCCCGACCTCTCGTACCGGAGCTGGGTCGAGCCCGACCCGGTGGTGTACGAGCGGCTCTCGGCGGTGACCGGGCTGATGCTGACCGGGCTCGGCGCACGGCACCTGCTGACCGGCGAGCAGCGAGGACTGCTCACGGACACGAAGGAACTGATGGACTTCTTCGCGCGGATCGCGAAGGATGAGCTCGCCGGCACGCCGATCTCGACGAAGGACAACCAACGCCTGGTGTTCATCGGCGACGAGCTCGAGGCGCTGTGGTTCCGCTCCTCCGACCACCCCACGGCCAACACGCCGTCGGCGACCGATGACGACGCGGTGATCGCCGACGTCGCCCGCGGCGGCGACGATGCGCTCGAGGTCGGCACCGGCCGGTTCGACCGGATCTTCGTCCTCGTGCCGGACAACCGCGGAACCTTCGAGATCGCGGTCGGCGGCGTCTACTCCTACTACGAGTTCGGGCAGCCGATATCCAACCGCCTCACGGACGACGCGTGGCGAGCGATGCTGAACGCGCACACGGCGCCCGCCCGGCCGTCCTGGGAGGCGCCGATCCTGGCCGGGTGAATCGCTGACGCGGGTGGGAGCGACCCTCCCACCCGCACGGCGGCTCTCCTGTGCGGGATAGCATCGGCCGTGCTCGTCTGCTCGAACTGCGGGACCGCGAACCCCGACGGGGCGCGGTTCTGCAACGGGTGCGGCACGTCGCTCGGACCGTCGGTCGCCGCCGGGGAATCCCGCAGGACGGTCACCGCCGTGTTCTGCGATCTGGTTGGCTCGACGACGCTCGGAGAGACCCACGATCCGGAGGTGCTCCGGCCGATCCTGGAGCGCTACTTCACCGAGATGCGCGCGGCGATCGAGCGTCACGGCGGTCGGGTGGAGAAGTTCATCGGCGACGCGGTGGTGGGGATCTTCGGCCTGCCGGTCGCGCACGAAGACGACGGGCTTCGGGCCGTGCGCGCCGCGGTCGAGATGCAGGAGCGTCTCGCGTCGCTCAACGAGGCCTCGGGGATCCCGCTCGCGGCCCGGATCGGGGCGACCACAGGCGAGGTCCTGGTGCCGGGCGGCGACACGCCGATCATCGGC
>Ga0335082_10009311_pt1 | contig 10671 bp, 10 predicted proteins | sample Lox_Sample_41_FD_206718 | JGI IMG/M metagenome (GOLD analysis project Ga0335082, IMG submission 206718) | Soil microbial communities from Loxahatchee National Wildlife Refuge, Florida, United States - Lox_Sample_4.1 | ecosystem: Environmental > Terrestrial > Soil > Wetlands | place: USA...
GCAAACCGCCGTGGTATCGAGAGGATGTTCCCGATCTCCCGTTCCGAAGAAGAGAATGTAATAGCCGAGCTCACGCGTCACCTCCGGGCGGTAGAGGATCTTCCGATGGCTGGTCGCGTCGTTCGAATTAAAGAGGATCCGCCCGGCCCAGTTGCTGGGATCCGCGTCGCTGACGTCGAAGCTCCACATTTGCCCGCCCACATCGCCGACGTAAAGCCGATCGGCGTAACCGTTCCGGTCGGTGTCGAGCACCGTCACGTCGCTGGGAATCGCGTAGGTCATCGACGTGTTGTTGCTGATGGAATAGCTCCAGATCCGGTTTCCGGTTTCCACCTCGATGGCGTAGATGGATCGACCCTCCGTATCCGCCGTGGCCGGCTGGGCATCCTCATGGACGGGATCGTAGCCCCCGCCCACGAAGAACACATTCTTCACGCCGGAACTGAGATTGACCTTTTTAATCGCAGGCGTGGACCAGGTCTGGCCCAGTTCGGTCAGGCCCGTATCCCCCCGATTGATATCCCAGAGGAAGCGCGGGTCGTCCGGATTCGTCACGTCCAGCGCATGATAGGATGTTCCGCCGCGGCGCTCTCCAAAAATCAGGATGGCCCGATCGCTTCCTTCGTCCCCGATGATCCCGTTGTTGTTGTGGTCGTAAATATACACCTTGGGCGAACCGTCGACCGAATAGGGATGGATCGTGCCGTTCAGGTTTTTCAGATACGGGAGTTGGTCCTTCGGAATGTAGGCCCAAAGTTCCTGGCCGGTCGCGTCGTCAAACGCGTGTATCATCCCGTCATTGGCGCCGACATAGATAACGGATCGGCTGGTGGAGTACGAAACGACCGTCGGCCCGGAGTGCAGCACATCTCCGAGGATCCAATCCCGGGTCGTCGTGCTGTTGTTGTAGGAATCCTGGCCAAAGACAAATTTGATCAGCTGGTCCTTGCCGGCGGTATCGCCCGCGCTTAATCCGAGCACGGTCGGCGTAATGTTGGCGTTGGCAATCTCAAACTGATTGGACGCATTTTGCAACTGCGCATTCGTCCCGAAGTAGGTATAGATTTTTCGAACCCCCGTGGCGTTCGGATCGAAGTCCGTCGGGTTCAAGGCCTGGGTTCGCATCATGTCGCCGACGCCGCCCTTCTCGACCAGGCCTCCATCCGCCACGGTGCTCCAATACGATACGCTCGTTTCGATGAAACTTCCATCGGGGTTTGTGGCCACGTTGCCGTCCTTGTCCACGATTTGACCCGATGAGTTAATGCCGTATTTCTTGATATTTCCGGACCAGAACGAATCGATATTCGGCCGGAAAAATCCGACATAGACGAAATCCCCGCTGTAGGTGCGGTTTTCCGGGCTCACGGGCACCACCGGGGCGACGAACGACGTATTTTCCTCCACGATCTCCCCCAACGCGCTCAGAAAGGCCTGGGTCAACTCCTGGGCGGTGTCCGCGGTGAAAGACTTTCCTTTTCCGTTCGCGGCCGTATCGGCCAATAGCTGGTTGGCGACGGGATCGCCGGTTGAGAATCCGATGGTGTAGGTGATGATGTTCTGCTTTCCGGACCCGGAGACGTTGGAGCTGGGAAGCAGGTCCTCGTCGTACCATTTTTTGGCTACATCGTCCAGATAGTGGGATCCGCTGTCGGGATAATTTCCCGGATCCTTCCCGTTATTGTCGGTATCGCCCACCGCTGAGGCGAGAATGGGGTCCACGTCATGGGTCGAGAGACCGTCCGTCATGAGGATGATGTAATTTTTCTGACAGGAATATTGCATAGGCGTTGTATAGGTCACGCCGGCGTTAAAGTAGCTCGCGGCCCCCTTGAAGTACAAGCCGGCCTCGTACATCGTCTCGGCCAAAGGGGTCCAGGTATCCGCCACAACGCCGTTAACCGCATTCACCAGATCCTGTTTGTTGGTACCGATCCCCATATCTTTAATTCCTTTGACGATATGCCCACCTTGGTCGTTTTTATATGTGGTCGCCGGCTTCCAGGAACCGAAGTTCATGAGACCGAACCGAACGCCGTCGGTGTTTTGAATGATATTCGTGATCACATCTTTGGCGATCTCCAGCTTGGGCTTCGACGTCGCCCCGGGTCCGCTCAGGTAGTTCAAATAATTTCCAAGGGCCGTCGTAACGCTCGAAGTGCCGCAGGTTCCGTTGGACTTCAATTTTCCCGTATAGCTCCCCGCGCTCGTGAGCGAGTTATAGGCCGCCGTACAGGTGACCGAGGATATGTTTGTAATGTAGGAATTCCAGTTCCCGCTTTGCTTTCGATAAACCTTGTTCTTTGAATACGAATCGTAACTGCTGTAATCGGTCGCCGGGTCGTAGGGATCGGGCGTCACGGCGACGTCGTCATTCATGCTCCCCGAGTTGTCGAAAATGATCAGCACGTTCGGCTGAATCGTCGTGTTGGTGGAACCGTAGATATCGGTATCGTCGGCAAAGGAGCTGGCCGGCCATGCCAGCAGGGTGAAGACGCTCAACGCTATGATCCATCGGGTATACATGGTCTTATCCTCCTGTTGGTGCTGGAACGATTTTGTCCATCGCCAACTCTTGCTGGTCGGTGGAACCCAGGCTTCCCTTTCCGGTTGTATCGATCGCGAAATAGTTCGCCTCCCAATCCATTCCCATTTTGGATCCGGCCGGAGGCGGCCCGCTGCCCAGAAAGGTCACGGACCCCGTAGCCGTCGTATCGCCTTCCATTAAATCGACGTCCCCCGGAAATCCACCCGCAACCGTCAGTGTCCCCGGCCCGGTGGCCGGCACGACGAAGTTGCGGTTATCCAGGAGGGCATATTCGATCGCCGCACTGGCGGCATGGAAGGCCTCTCGAGACCGACGGTAATTCGCGGAGAGGGACAATTCGGTAGAGGACGTTGAAATGGTCGCCATGCCGATAAAGGTCAGCATCAGCAGAATCAGCATCGTCATGACGAGGGCGACCCCGCGCTCATCCGTCCACTCGGTACGGCCGCGATTCAGATATGATTTAAGTCGCTTCATTTTCCCCTCCCCCTCCCGGCTCAGGATGCGGCGTTCTTCAACCGGACCAGTGTTTCCACGGTCCGGGTTCGCGGCATACCGACGCCGGTCTCCGCATCTTTGATTATGGTCTGGGACGTAATCGTAACCCGCACCATCACTATTTTATCCAGATCGGCCGGGGCCACGGTATCCACCTCGGCCCCGCCGGTGCTCAGCGTATATTTGAAATCCATGCTCTGTATATGATCCGCCAACTGTTCGGGTGCCCCGGCATTGAGGGTCCGCTGAAGAATAAAGGAATTGGGGACACTGGGATCCGCTTGAGTGCTATAGGTGATCGAGTCGACCGGACGGCTTAAAACCACATCGCCGTAGGACAATCCAACGGGTGCGGCATCCAATGTGATGTCGGTCCCGGCAATGGCGTTGGGGGTCATGGAATTGATGGTATAGTCGCCCATGGGCGTTTTCGAATTAATGGCTAAAAGGGTGACGCCGCTGCCCGGAGTGAATGTATTTCCGGGGGTATTCGCAACCGTGATCGTCGCCCCGACGGGAGGGTTTATCAGAAAGGTTGACGGCCCTTGCGCCGCCTGAAACGTGATCGAATCGGGGTTCGTATCATTTGTCGCCGTGATTCCCGTCTGACCCGCCTGAATCCCGAAACCGGCCGACCGTAAATCCCGGGTCAACAGATCAAGACTCGACCGGGCGTCGCTTTGTGTGTCGGCGACATCCTCCTGCACCACATAAGATTTATGCTGGGTCATGAAGATCGAAAGGACAAACACCATGGCAAAGCTGAGAATGGTCATGGCGACCATCAACTCGACCATGGTCATTCCGCGCCGATCCGTCATCACGTAAGGTGGTCTGGATAACTGTCGATTCATGGATCTTCTCCCTTAGAGCGAACTGTTACCGACCCTCTCCACCAGACTAACGCTGTGGTTTCCGCCATCAAACCACGATACCGTATAGGTAATTGTTTTCACCCCTGTAATGGGGGTGTTGTCGACAACGGTGTACTGGCAGTTGTAGACCACGTTTTGGACCGGGACACAGGTCGGGTCGACGGCGTCGACGACGGCATTCAATTGAGGATCCGCATAGGGCAAGTTCGCGTAATTCACGATGCCCTTATCGGCATAAGCCGCCGCCGTGGTGAATTTGAACCCGGAGCTGTTGGCCCTAATCGACATGATCTGCATTCCGGAAACCGCCAGGAGCCCGACGGCCAGGATGACCAAAGAAACCGCCACTTCCAACAAGGTCATCCCCCCTTCGCCCGCAAGTCGGCCCTTCCGAAGAGGGATGAGATATTTGTCAACGAAGCGCCGCATGGATTCTCCTTAGCACGGTGTTTTAGCGTCCAGGGTCTGGATTCCCCCGATGCGCTGAATTTGAACCTGCATCGTTTCGGCGGCATCGCAGGACAAAAGCGTCATGGTCACCGGCGGGGCCGCCGGGGCCGAGATATAACCGCTTCCGCCGAAGCTGATCGACGTTTCATTGCCTCCCCCGTCGGTGACGGACGTGAGCGAAACGAGCCCTCCCATGCCTTCCGTCCCCAACAGGCGCGTTGCCACGACGGGAGGCGGGTCGCATTCATCGCCAGGGTTGTTGGCAACGGTGGGATCATCCTTGCACACGCGATAGGAGTCCGCGGCGGTGTCAAACACGACTTTGTATGTCAAATTCTCTTTTTCCGCAAACGACTGGGCTGTTCTTAGATCCCGGATCAGCGTCTGTGTCTTTTCACGCAAATTTAAATGATACCGGCTGTTCTTAAACATCGGAACGCCAACGCTTGCGACAATCGCAATAATGGCGACAACTATCATCACCTCGGTCAATGTCATGCCCTTTGTATTTTCTAAATTCACCGTTCGATTTATCATTGAAATTCTCCTGGGAATTCTCCTGGAAACTCTCCTGAGAACTCTACTGCCAACTCTTCTGCCGGCATGAAATGCAACCGACATGCCATTTTCAACATCCACGGCGGCTTTATAAAATGAAGAATATTCAAGCTGTTAGAATTCAGTCACATGAAACAGCGATGTGGTCTAGCCGGCCCCGTTTTACTTTGGGTAATAGAAGTATGTAATGGATTACACATCGTCACGCCGGTTCCAAGGTTTGGCTTTGTCGCCCATCCGTGCGATCCGGGGGTTGGCGTGACCCTTTCGTACCGGACTAGAAGGGCGAAAAGTTCTGCAGGAGATACAGGGGTGAATCAACGGAAGGTCAAGGATTCGTGGATGAAAGTCCCTTCCGAATCTCGAACAAGACTTGATCCAGCATAGGCGCCGTCAGTCGTCCCGTCTGGGTATTTTGCTGGCTGGGATGGTATGAGGCAAACAGATCGGGCCCTGGGCCGAATTCGGACTCGCACAGACGATACTGCACGCCGTGGCGAAACCGAATACCGCGCCGCTGCGTGATCCGCCCGATTTGGATCAATGTCTTGAGATATTGATCAAAGGCAATCTTTCCGAGCGTCAACACCGCTTGAACCCGGGAAAGCAGGCGGAGTTCTTGGACCAGAAAGTCACGGCAGCGATCCAGTTCTATGGGCGCGGGTTTATTCCCCGGGGGGGCGCAATGAAGCACGGCCGTGATATAGGCGTCCTTCAATTCGAGCCCGTCGTCTCGACGCCGAGATTCCGGCTGATTGGCGAATCCGGCCCGGTATAGCGCGCTGAAAAGAAAATCGCCCGAACGATCCCCGGTAAAGATGCGGCCGGTCCGGTTGCCGCCGTGCGCGGCCGGGGCTAGACCGATGATCAGCAGCCGGGCCTGCGGATCCCCGAATCCCGGAACAGGCTTGCCCCAGTAAGACTGGTCGCGGTAGGCCCGCCGTCTGACCCGGGCGATCCGCCCGCAGTACTGCCGCAGACGGGGACATCGGGTGCAAGCAACCACTTCGACATGGATATGGTTGAAACCGTCAGCCATACGCCGTTTCTTCTTGTTGGATATGTGCGCCACCTATTATATAGGGCTTCTTTCGATCAGGCAAAATCGGACCTTCTCTTCGACATAAAGGATTGACAATGGAAACGCAACATGGTTATCCTGAGGACGACAGACATTGATGGTTTAATAATCATTTCCAATCCTTAAATAAGGAGGGCGCCATGGGCGACGTTATTCGTAAGGTCGATTATTTTTACATAAAATCCGCCAATAAACCTGGAGAAGGTGCAAAAATTTTGAGGGCCCTTCGGGATGAGGGGATCAACCTCCTGGCGTTTTCCGGGTTTCCGGAAGGTCAGAAGGCCCAAATCGATTTCGTGCCGGAGGACCCTCTTGCGTTTGAGGCAGCCGCAAAACGGGCCGGCTTGAAGCTGAGCGCAAAAAAGAGCGCCTTTCTGATTCAAGGGGAGGATCGGACGGGGGCCGTCGCGGAGGTCATGGGAAATCTCGCCGATGCCAAGATCAATGTCACGGCCATCGACGCCCTTTCAGCGGGAGGGGGCCGTTATGGGGCGATTCTCTGGGTGAAGCCGAAGGACGTGGCGAAGGCGGCCCAAGCCCTCGGCGCTTTCTAAAGAGCTCGCGATATCAGCGAAAAGGATTTACCGGATATACCAGCTTCCTTTGAGCGGGATCACGGTCGGAAGACCGGGATAGTAACCCGTCCGCAGCCCTGCGTCATACCAAACCTCCGGCTGACCGGCGCCGGTAACGCCCTGTTGTGCGATCAGGGCCCCAAACACCTTCGGATGACCTTCCACGACCAGTTGCCCGGCGGTCGACAGGACACCTTTGAAATGGACGCTCGGAAGAACGACCGTCTCCCGGGAATCCAAATTTATATCGTCCGACGGAGGTGCCTGGACTTGAACGGATCGCCCGGAACCCGATTCTCGAAGAGTCAAATGAGCCTGGATGGAATAAATGCCCTCCATATAACCCACCGGCAGATCCAAAGTGGCCAGATTGGTTCCATCCGGCGGTTTCTGATCAACCGTGTCGACAAAAACAAGCCCTCGGTCATTTTCAACGGCTTGATCCCCCAATGCTTGGGATGGCGTCTGCCGGTGCCCGGGATCCAAAATCCCATCCTGATATAGAAATCCCTCTCGATCCGTGGCGAAGTAAACCCCCCAGGTCTTCGCAAAGGTTTTTAGACTTTGATAATCCCAAGGAGCCAAACCGAAGCCCGGACGACTTTCGATTTGAAATTGGTGAAGGTGGCCGTATCCCTCCGACAAAAAAGGTTCCGTGCAGTTCGTACATTCTGGTTTGGGATTAATAATCGCCCCCCCTACGTAAAATTCGACCCAGGGGTCCTGTCGGCCGGAATCGGCATAAGGTTCCCCACTGACCCCCGCATTTGAATTTTTTTTCGGAACGGCGGCCAACGAGCTTCCGAAATCGGCCTGGCCCATCATCCGAACCTCTCCCCAATGCACCAGAACGGGAACCGATCCGTTGGATCCCGGCCCGATCTGGAGCGGGGCTGTGGTCGGAGGAACGGGGCTTGGGGTGATTTCGACGCTCACGGTCCGGAGGGTCCCGGATCCGGTCATACCCGTCGCCTCCACGGTGCAGATGGCGCCCGCGCTTTTGGGGGCAAAGATCTTCAGGCTCGTAAGATCTCCCGCACCGCCCAACGCCTCGGCGAGAAAGCCCGGATGATCCGGTTCGGACTGATACCAAAAATCCGGTTGCTCGGCGGTTCCCGTAAACTGAGCCTGCCCTTTGTTATCATAAAATGAAGCCGACCCGCTGGCGTCGGTCATCCGTCGTGCCAGGAAACTCCTTCGTCCACCGACCGGTTCTCCCAGAGGAAAGGTCCCGATGTCCGGAAACGTCTCCGGCTCCTGAAACCATTGGAGCACCATCGCGGGTCCCGATTCGGCGAGATACTGCGCCTGGACCGTATCTTTTTGGTTGGCCGAGATGCCGATCTCGTCCATGGACAAACGATAAGCCGAAAGCCCCAGCAGTGTGATGAGAAACAACAGACCGACCGTCACAACCAGGGCCATTCCCTGCTCTGAATCCAAGCGCCGCATAATCCCGATCACCGATTTCTTAAATAAACTTCTGTCGTCATCGACCTTATCCTTTCGGGTGTCCTGGACAGTCGGGCGGTCAAATGAATCCGGACCCGATATACGTCCGGCAAAACCGCGCCCGACCGACCTTCACGATCCAGATAGATCAAATCCATGGAAGCCAGCCCCTCGGCCACGGGATTGGTACCCCCGTCCACGGTTCGAAGGAGCTTAACGTGTGTTGAATCCACCGGCTTGAGCGCATACCGTACTTGGTTAATGATCTGAATCGTGCTGGCGGGAGGGAAGGTGCTCCTTAACCCCTCTGCGAATTCCAGGCCGTTATTGCTTCCATCCCTGGCCAGGGTATGTCGCTCACAGTAATCCAGCCGGCAGATCGAAACGACTTTTCCCCCTACAAATTTTTCGGGAGCGCCATCGTAACGAATGGGCAACTGCAACTGCTCCGTTTGAGCCGTCTCCGTCAAGCGAGCAGTCGCCGCATCCAGGTTGGCCAGAAATTGGATCTCCTGTTCTTCGGCTTTGAGTATCCTTTCATCCCCATCCGGAAGACCGAAACCAATAAGCCCAAACTCTCGAACCATGAAATCCATCGCGGTTCTTACCTGTTGTTGGGCTTCGGCCGTATCCTCCTGAATAACGCTCCGTTGGTTCTGAAGGATTAAAAACTTCATCCCAAAGGCGGAGACCAGCGAAAAGACCAGTGCGGCCACCATCAACTCGACCAAGGAGGTCCCGTGCCTGTCCCGAATCGGCCCAAGGATCTTCATGGAACCACCCCATTCGATCGGATGGTCGTCAGGGCCAGCGTGTGGGTTCGATTTGTTTTGTCCGTCCACTCGACCGCAACATGAATCGTCGTGAAATGAGGGTAAGGAGCGTCGATCCGAAGGGTCCGGGTTCGGTTAAAACCTTCGGGATGATCGTCATCCTCAGGACGCCCATGAATCAATTCGTCATACGGGAACGAAATTTCCTCTTCCATCTTGGCCTGCGCCAAGGCGGCGGCCGTGGAAATGCGACGGCCGGCATCCAATCCGATCTGGCTCGCATGCGTCATGCTCAAGCCCGAAATCATTCCAACGGCGAGGATAAACAGGCTTACCGCGACTTCGATAAGGGATAGGCCGCATTGCCGGAGAACGAGATCGGGTCTCATGTCAATTTCACTCTCCCGGTGGCCACAACGGTGATCTGCCGTTGCTCTCCGGAACGATTCCTTAAAACGATCGCGGTCCATGTGTTGGTCGTCCCTTGAGGATAAAAAGTGAGAATGGGGCCGCCCGAGGAGCTGACCAGGTCAATCCCTCCAAACCCCTGTCCCCCGTCCTGAAGATCTCTAACCCAACCGATTGGAACCCCGGGTTGGGAACCTCGTTCAATCTGATACCGCTCCCTTTCAAGGTCCAGAACAACCGAAACAGGCTGGCGCTCCGCCAGGGCCAGCTGCCTGGCCCAACGCAGGTCCGAAACAACGTCGCGGGCCGCACTGGTGAGCCGATGGTGAGGGAGCTGGGATATAAAACTGACGGAGGCCAGCCCGCAAAGGATTCCCGCAACGGCCATTACAATCAACAGCTCCGTCAGGGTGGAACCTTGCTGTATGACCGGTGTGGTGCGCATGCTCCTGCCAGATTACAAGATCCGTGCCGAGCGGGGTTTAAAAAGGGAAATAAGAAAGGATCGTTCAGAATGAAAATGGAAGACGCGCGTTTAACTGAAGAGAATTTTTAAAGAAACAAGATCAATCGGCGGCGATTTAAGAACCCGGAGAGGCCCGGAGTTCGTCTCCGTGTCTGTCATTCATCCAGCACGGCCGTTCAGGGTGCCTGAATGCGGATTCAGGCCGATGGTTTATCTTCCATTTCTTTTTCCAGTTTCCGAATCCATCGGTAGGTGCGTTTCAATACTCGAGCGGCCTCGGTTTTACTGCCGTATTCCAGGATCGCCCGTTGGGCCATGGCCCACTCGATCTTTCTAAGGAAGGAATCCATCGAGCCTTCGATCTTCATGGCCTCGACAAGGGTCTGCCACTCGATTCGGTCGATCACGTCCTTAACATTCCTGCCGTCCATTTTATTCTCCCGCGGATCATGGACCCGCACGGCCATCAGGGGGGAGTGAATCCCGTCACGGATCTCGGGCGGGAGGAACTCCGGAATTAGCATGGTTTGTGAGGCCGGTATCAAGGTCACGGCCCGTTCAAGGACATTTTCCAGTTCACGGATATTACCGGGCCAGGAGTAGGTCACCATTCGATGCAAGGCTTCCGGCGAAAGGGTTTGCACGTTTTTCCGAAGTCGACGGCTGAATTGGATCAGGAAATATTCGGCGAGAGCTTGGAGATCTTCCAGGCGTTCTCTTAACGGGGGCAGATGGATCGGGATGACATGGAGACGGTAGTAGAGGTCTTTCCTAAACAATCCTTTTTCGATGAGCGCCTTGAGATCCTGGTTCGTTGCCCCAATAATCCGAACATCCAGCTTGATCGGGTCGTTGCCACCGACTCGCACTAGCTCCCGCTCTTGTAAAACCCTCAGGAATTTTACCTGGACGGTCGTCGGAATCTCTCCGATCTCGTCCAGAAAAAGCGTGCCCCCATCCGCCCATTCAAACTTCCCGATTTTGCGG
>Ga0335082_10009312_pt1 | contig 10670 bp, 7 predicted proteins | sample Lox_Sample_41_FD_206718 | JGI IMG/M metagenome (GOLD analysis project Ga0335082, IMG submission 206718) | Soil microbial communities from Loxahatchee National Wildlife Refuge, Florida, United States - Lox_Sample_4.1 | ecosystem: Environmental > Terrestrial > Soil > Wetlands | place: USA: Florida...
TATCGACGCCGCTTTTCTTCGACGAAATACTCAAGGCCGTTCACCAAGATCATTGGCACACTCCTACACCGCGCCAGCCGGTTGATTTGTCTCGCCAGCATGAACATTAACCTCTACTGGCGAGGTGTGCCCAATGATCTCCTTCGCCTGATCCACTTCATCCGCGGTGCCGTGCGCAATCTGCAGGAACTTGTCCGCCTTCAGCACTACGTCATATTGGACGATGCTGTCCCGGGGATTACCGATGTTGTATAGGCCGCCGCCGATCACGCTGAGTACCACGGCAACAGTTAACGCAATGGGGAATCTGAACGGGAAGCTGCGCGAAATTCGATGGGAATTCGGATGGAAGCGAAGGGCGCGCCGATGATGGTCGCTAAGATGCTGGTGGCTCCCATTCTGAGCAGAGTGCACTCTCCTTCACTCTCTGCCGAGTGGGTGGGTCATTTCCTCCGGGCGCACCCATGAATCGAACTGGTCCCCAGTTAGGAACCCGAGCTTGATAGCAGCGTCACGTAGACTGAGATCTTCGTGGTATGCGGTCAGTGAAATCTTCGCTGCCTTCTCGTATCCAATGTGTGGATTGAGGGCAGTCACAAGCATCAGTGAATTATCGAGATGTTCTTTGATCCGTTTCTGATTCGGCTCGATCCCAATGGCGCAGCGGTCGCAAAATGAGCGGCAACCGTCGGTGAGTAGCTCGATCGATGTCAGCACGTTGTGCAGCATGACGGGCTTGTATACGTTCAACTGAAAGTTGCCTTGCGAACCTGCAAACGCGACAGCATGGTCGTTCCCAAAAACCTGGACTGCGACCATCGTGAGGGCCTCGCACTGAGTCGGATTGATCTTTCCCGGCATAATGGAAGAGCCGGGCTCGTTTTCGGGGATTTTCAGTTCACCAAGCCCTGCACGCGGGCCGCAAGCGTACCATCGAACGTCGTTCCCGATCTTCATCAGCGCGCCGGCGAGCGTGCGAAGGGCTCCGCTCACGGTTACCATGTCGTCGTGTGCCGAGAGCGCCGCGAATTTATTGGGAGCTGAGACAAAGGGCTGGCCGGTCTCCTCAGCTATCCGCCGCGCAGCTACTTCACCGAAGCGGGGATCAGCGTTGAGTCCCGTTCCGACGGCTGTGCCGCCGATTGCCAGACGATAAACTCCAAGAAGAGCTTGGCGAATGCCGTCGAGCGCCTGGTCCAGCTGTGCCACCCAGCCGGAGACCACCTGACCAACGGTGAGCGGCGTCGCGTCCTGAAGGTGCGTCCGCCCCACCATGACGACCTCGCCATAGCCGCGGGCCTTCTCATCGAGGACATCCCTTAGGCGCCCTACCGCTGGAATCAGGCCGCCTTCGATTGCCTCCACGACTGCGATATGCATCGCAGTTGGAAAGGTATCGTTCGAGGATTGACTGTGATTCACATCATCGTTCGGATGGATCGGCTTCTTTGAGCCGACCGTTCCACCAGCAAGCTGGATCGCCCGGTTCGCGATCACTTCGTTGGCGTTCATGTTGGTCTGCGTGCCAGAACCGGTCTGAAATACAACCAGCGGGAACTCATCGTCCCATCGGCCATCGATCACTTCCTGAGCAGCTCGCACAATCAGATCGACTTTTTCCTTGGGGAGCTGGCCCAATTCGCCGTTGGCGAGGGCCGCACATTTTTTCAAAATGCCCAGGGCTCGAATGACGGGTCGGCCCCAGCGGAAACGCTCCACGCCAATCGGAAAGTTGATATGAGAACGCTGAGTCTGTGCGCCCCACAAGTGTTCGGAGGGGACCTCGACGTTTCCTAAGGCATCTTCTTCGATGCGGAACTGATCGGTAGTTGCAACACTCATGATCGTTTACTCCTCGTGAGACTTATTTACTTCCCCAAAGCAGGGATGCCCAAGGCACGCCGATGCTCAGGAACACAATGAGGAAAACGGCACCGAAAATTGTTCCGAGGCGCCAGTAGTCCCTAGCCGGCAGGAAACCGCTATTGGCATAAATCGGGCTAGCGGCATCTGCGAATGGCGTGATAATGCCCATGATTCCCAATTCCATGCACAGAAGCAGCGCGAATTCCTTGACGGGGATGCCCGGGATCGCAGCGCCAGTCAACAGGATCACCGGCAACAACGCAGTGGTGTACGCATCGACGCTGGCGAACAGATAATGGGCCACGAAGAACACCATTAGTAGGATGAGCATCGCGAGATGAGGCGAAAATCCCCGCATATGCGTGGCGACGCCGTCAGCAAACCATTTGACGAAGCCGACTCGATTCAGGCCATCGCAGAGGGCAATCAATGCTCCCAGCCAGGCGAAAGTAGTCCAGGCGCGCTTATGCCCGGCGATGTCGCTCCAGGTCACCACGCCGGTGATCAGCATCAGCGAAACCGCGATGAAGGCAACGGTCGCGGCGGAGACGTAAGCGCCGCCCGCAATCCACAGGACAAGCGAGAGAACGACGGTTCCCGCGAGAAATCCTTCGTGCCGTGTGGGGGATCCAAGCTTGTCGAGCTGCTCCGCCGCCCAGTTTGAAACTTGACTGCAGCGCTTGACTTCGGGCGGGTAGAGCCAATAAGTCAGCAGCGGGAGCAGAAGTAAGAGCGGAATGATCGCGGGCGCGGCAGTCGTGAACCAGTCCATCCAGCGCAGTTCAATATGCGTGAGTTTTTCGACGAACCCAGCAGCTAACAAATTAAATGACGCCGCGGTGAGAAAGAGAGAACTCGTTACGCACGTTGTGGCGATGGCCACCCACATCAGGTAAGAGCCTACCCGCCGCGAGGACGGATCGTTCGGTTTTGACCCAAAATCAGCGGCGAGGTCGCTTGCGATCGGGTAGATGATGCCTCCGCTGCGAGCCGTAGGCGAAGGTATGAACGGCGCCAAAATCGTATCGGCAAATGTTATGCCATAACCGAGCAAGAGAGTGTTCTTGCCCATCTTCTTCACGATTAAGAGCGCAATTCGATGGCCTAGACCGGTTCGGTCATACCCAAGCGCGAGTATGAATGCTCCGAATATGAGCCATACTGTGGGATTGCTATATCCCGACAGCGCCCAGGTGAGAGCGGCACTCGCTGGACGGAATCCCGAGGCCGACAACTGCTGGGGGCTGAACAGTGCAAAAGGTGCGAGCACGGCGACCAGGGTCAGGCCAATCATTGCGATCGCGGCGCCTGGCAATGGTTCAAGAATGAGCCCTACGATCACGCCGGCAAAGATCGAGAAGTATAACCACGCGAAATGAGCCAACCCTGGTGGCGATGGCAATAAGGCCAGAATTACTGTTACTGCGATCGGCGCTATCACTTGCCATGGGCGAGTGTGAGATTCAGTCGTAGTGGGCGTGATTCTAGTCGTGACCACGCTTGCATCCGACACACTGGGAGTAGCGTTCAATTGTGTTGCCATTGGTTCGTTACCTCAGTACCTGACGTCCAGCCACCCAGTCCAATAATTGAGGTTGCGACCGAGCGTGGATTGCATCAAAAACTCACCGGGGAAGAAGTGGCCGAACTCCGTGAACCAGCCAAGATTGCGAGTCATCCTCCACTGGAGTTGCGCCGACGCCTGTGTGGCGACATATCGTGCATCGCTTTTCAGGCCCGAAACGATCACCGCGTTGCCAACGCTATACAGGCCATCGCTAGTGCTCTCGCGCCAGAAAAAAGCGGGGTTGAAGGTCAAAGTGACGGACTTCCTCAGCTTGAGCTCTGCCGATGGTTGCAGCACGATCAAATTACGCCTGGCAAACAGTTCGGCGTAGCTGAAATAGGGACCTTTCTCGTATATCGAGTTAAAAGTGCCCAGTGTATGCCCGGATGGTTTTTGATCGCCGCTGAAGGCAACGGCTCGAAAGCCAAATCTTGGGCATAGAGGCGCGGAGTCGATCCGATAGCCTGTCTCAGTCGAAACGGCCCACGCCCGAATGTCATACGATTGAAAGCTGCCCCATTGAAATGTAGGTTCATAGTTGTAATCCCAGTGCTCCGTCGTCCCCCACAGGCGTGTGCCAACCGTTTCTCTCTGTTCCCGGCCGGTTCCTTTGCCATCGAACGGCACGCTTCGGTTATCCAGGCCCATATAATAAAGATCAATATTTCCCCGCGGCAGAAACTGGAATGGATGCACTGCATATGCGGCCCAGAAGCTGCTGCCATGCGCGGGCGGGTCGTCGAAATAGCCTGAATTCTCCAGCGTTGGTTTGAGGGCAAGGAGATCAACAGTCCAATCCCCCTTCACCCACGTAAGCCGGGCCCCGTCGAGGCTGCGCCGGATGTTGCGTCCATCGCGGGTCGAAACAAAATTCTGCGATCCGAGCGCGACCTCTTGCCGGCCGGCTCGTAGCGTCAGGCTGTCGTGGCCGGACTTCCAAAGGCCGAGGTCGAAGAATCCTTGATGCACGTACATCTTCTCCTCATCTAACGCAGGCCGCGGCCCTCCATTCCTGCCGTCTACGAGACTGCTTGCAAGTTCACCGAAGAAGCGGAAACGTTCACCCAGGTGCAGATCCGTATGAAAGAAATACCGCTGCATGAGATACGCATTGCCGGGAGGAGTGCTTGACCAGTTTGGGTTGCTGGCGTATTCGCCGCGTTCCCGAATCCAGAAGCCAAACGAGAGGTAGTAGTTCTCATTTTCACCATCGAGCGGAATAAACTGGATCGGATCTAGAAAGCTGGTTCGGCACGTGGGATTCGCCAGAGATTGAACATTCTCGTCGTAGGTCATTAGCGGGAGCTTGCTCGACCCGCTGGGGCAGCCGGGTGCGGTGTCCTGCGTAGTTTGCGCCCCAACGAAGCCAGCAAGCGCCAATCCGCCGATGACGTAAGCGATCCTCGCCAGCGCCGACGACCGAACTTTGAAAGTTACGCACAGCATAGTTTCCTCTCTCGTTCGATGGTCAGCGGCCAATAATGCGGATTAACATCTCCTGCCCACTGCTGAGTGTGATCTTCTGGTGTCCATGGAACGCGGTAGTCCCAAGTCCGCCGGCGCCGCCGACGATGGACCCGATCCCAGCACCTTTACCCCCGCCGAAGATTCCGCCGAGCAAAGCGCCCGCTCCCGCCCCGATCACCGTATGCACGATGGCTTTTCGGCCCCTGCCACCTGACTCGATCGCGCCTTCCACGTCTACTTTCTCGCCGGACGGTGCATGGTAAAGCTCAACAATTTCGGCATGAATCCGCGCGCGACGCCCATCCGGCATCACCACTCGATCGAAGCGAAGCATCATGCTGGTATGGCCTTTAACCTTTCCGGACATATCAATGTCCGTGATGTGTCCATACACACGGGCATTCCGATACTCGCCCGCGTCAACCACTGTTGCACTGAACGGATCGCCGACCCGGGAATCATCACTCGTCAGCGTGTCGTCCAAGCGAATCCGGAGTGCGGTATCCTCCGGTACTTCGAACGTCCACGCCTGCGCGGACGAACCCGCAATCATGATTAGCCCTAGGACGAGACCAGCACCCGGACTAAGCTTCCAAACCAGCGACTTTGTGAGATCAACACCCATAAATGGCTCTCCTTTTCTTCGAAAACGATCGATAGACTGCAGTGGTGCGTGAACCACCTCAAACGGAAGGCGAGTAAGCAGGAGTCCACTGGGTCTCGCGCACCCGCCGGCGCAGTTCCTCCTCATTGAGCTTGGGAGCAACGCCGTTCTTTTGTGCTTCGATGCCAACCGCAAACGCGATTTCCGCGGCAACTCTCCTGATCTCTGTCAGAGCAGGAAGTAGCGCTGCGGAGGAGTCTTTCAGGGCAGGCGAATTTCCGCCAAGCGTTCGAGCCGCTGCCAGCATCATCGGCTCCGTGACCCGGCGAGCGCCGGATGCGACCACGCCCAGTCCCATTGCAGGAAAGATGTAAACGTTGTTGCATTGTGCGATCGGAATCTTGCGCCCGCCGTAGCTAACAGGTGCAAAGGGCGAGCCTGCGGCTACTAGTGCACGTCCCTCAGTCCAGCGAATCAAGTCCTCGGCGTTTGCTTCCGACCTCGTGGTGGGATTCGAGAGAGGAAATATAGTTGGCCGTTCGACCTTGCGGGCCATTTCGCGAACAATCGGCTCAGTAAATGCGCCCCCAACCGTAGAGAGACCGATCAGGACCGTAGCATCGATCTTTCCAATCACGTCAGCAAGACCGATCTGCCCGTTGGAAGTTCGAGGCCACCCTGAAATCCGGCTCTCCGGTTGGGCATAAACATTCTGCTCCGGAGTAAGGTCCTTCCGGCCTGAGTGGAGAAGGCCATCTTTGTCGATGACCCAGAAGTGTGTTCGCGCCTCCAATTCGGATAATCCTTCTCCTTTCATTGCCTCCCGTAACCCATCGGCAACACCGATCCCGGCTGAGCCAGCACCGAACATGACGATCTGTTGGTTCTTTAGACTCTTTCCAGTCACCTTCACCGCGCCTAAGATAGCTCCGAGGGCGACGGCCGAGGTCCCCTGAATGTCGTCATTGAACGTCAACAACTGGTCACTATAACGTTGGAGGATCGGGCGGGCATGTGGAGTCGCGAAATCCTCCCACTGCAGGCATGTTCCTGGAAGCTCCTGCTTCACTGCCTGAACGAACTGGTCAACGAAGTCGAAGTAATCTTGACCCGTGATTCGTTCATGACGCCAGCCGAGGTATTCAGGATCTTTGAGTCGTTCCGTGTTGTTCGTTCCGACATCCAACACGATCGGCAGCGTTCGTGCGGGATGGATGCCGCCAATCAGTGTGTAGAGAGAAAGCTTCCCGATGGGGATACCGAGCCCGCCTGCACCCTGATCACCGATGCCCAGAATACGCTGCCCGTCGGTTACAACGATCACATCGATGTCCTTATTGGGGCGATTTCGCAAGAGCGCGGGTATGGAGTCGCGGCGAGGATAGGAGATAAACAGTCCACGAGGTCGTCGATAAATGTGGCTGAACTGTTCACACGCGAGTGCAACCGTTGGTGTGTAAACAATCGGCGTCATTTCGGCAATGTGGTCGAGAAGAAGTCTGTAAAAGAGAACTTCGTTCGTATCCTGCAGAGCCCTCAAATAGATATGCCGCTCAAGGTCGTCGTCTTTTCTCTGGTAAGCCTCGTAGGCGCGCACAACTTGCTCGTCAAGCGTCTCTAGTTGTGGGGGCAGAAGGCCGTGCAGGTCAAACTCGCTGCGCTCTGTGTCGGTAAAGGCCGTTCCTTTGTTCAGTAACGGGCTATCGAGCAGATTCATACCGCGAGGAGCATCCGCTAGACTCGACTGAGGGACTGTTTCGACTGTCGCCATTTGTAGGTTTCCTTTCTAGAGGTTGCGGTTGAGGGTTTTGGGACTCGTCAGCGGAGGAGATTGACTCGCGCCAGATCGACAATTTCGTCGCCGCGTCCGCTGAGGACTGCCTTCATCATGAACAGGCTGAAACCCTTGGCCTGTTCCAAAGTAATTGTCGGCGGCATCGAGAGCTCCTGACGGGACACCAGAACCTCGACCAACGCGGGGCCAGGATACTCAAGAGCTTCAATGATCACGGGTTCTACCTGGTAAGGTGTTTCCGCCTTCAGTTGGAGGAGTCCCGCTCCCTCGGCGATTTTGGTGAAATCCGGATTATGCAAGTTTGTTCCAAAGTCAAGGATGCCGGTCGCTTTCATTTCAAGCTCGACAAAAGCGAGAGAATCGTTCTTGAAGACGATCACTTTCACCGGCAATTCGTGTTGCCTTAGCGTGAGCAGATCCCCCATGAGCATCGCCAAACCGCCGTCGCCCGACATCGAGACCACCTGACGGCCCGGATGACTTACCTGCGCGCCGATGGCCTGAGGCAACGCATTGGCCATCGAACCGTGCGTGAAGGAACCCAGTAGCCTTCGTTTGCCGTTCATCGTGAGATACCGCGCCGCCCAGATGGTCGGGGTTCCGACGTCACAAGTGAAAATCGCGTCCTCGGCCGCGAGTTGATCGAGCACTCGTGCGACATGCTGAGGATGAATCGGCTTCTTGCCGGAATTCACGGTTGCCAGTTCGTCCAGGCCCTTGCGAGCGTTCCGATAGTGCTCAAGTGATGCTGTCAAATGCGCTTCATACTGGTTCTTCTCCAGCTTCGGAAATAGGGCTCGGAGCGTCGTCCTTGCATCCCCTACAAAGCCGAAGTCAACTTTAGTGCGACGCCCGAGTTGTTCACCGCGAAGGTCGATCTGCACGACCGTCGCTTCTTTGGGAAAGAACTGCTGATACGGGAAGTCCGTTCCAATCATGAGCAACAGATCGCAGCTCATCATCGCGTGGTAGCCGGAAGAAAACCCGAGCAGACCTGTCATTCCCACGTCGAACGGGTTATCGTACTCAATGAACTCCTTCCCACGCATCGCGTGTACGATCGGAGCTCGTAGCTTGCCGGCGAGTTCGACCAGCTCGGCATGAGCTCCGGCGCAGCCGGCACCGGCAAGGATCGTTATCTTCTTCGATCGATTCAGAACTTCCGCGAGGATGTTGATTTCATCATCGGAGGGACACACCGTGGGCTTCGGCTCTGAAAAATGCAGTCGCGGCGCTTGCTCGATGGCATCTCGCAAGGCCACATCGCCGGGCAGGACGACCACCGCAACACCGCGCCTTGAGAGAGCAGTCTGCATCGCAATTTCGAGTACGCGGGGCATCTGCTCAGGCTGCAAGACCGTTTCACAATAATGGCTGCACTGCGCGAACAGATGCTCGGGATGGGTCTCTTGAAAATACCCACTCCCGATTTCAACGCTGGGGATCTGTGCGGCGATAGCCAGAACGGGGACACGGCTACGGTGGCAATCGTATAGGCCGTTGATTAAATGCAGATTTCCCGGACCACAGCTGCCGGCGCAGACCGCCAATGATCCCGTAAGATGCGCTTCCGCTCCTGCGGCGAATGCTGCCGTTTCTTCATGTCTTACATGAACCCATTGAAGGCTGTTCGTCGCGCGGATTGAGTCCGTGATGCCATTCAGCGAATCGCCAGAGACGCCGTAGATCCGCTTGACCCCTGCTTCAGCAAGGACCTCCACTAGCAAGTCTGCTACTTTTTTCTGCGTCATTTGACTCACTCGAAGGGCACGGGTGATTCCAAAGGAATCGTTCTTTGGAACAGACAGAAAGCATAGGGCTAAGGCGCAGTTGCCGGCAGAAGCACAACGCGACCACAACACCCAACGTGTCGGTCTTTTGGCTTCGTGTCGAAATTCGCGACACCTACCGTGGAAGCGCCTGGACGACGCCGCACTTGCTCGGTGTCGTCCCGCGTATTTTTCTGGATGTGCAGGCCTTCTCGTGTCCGAAACCGAATCTGGCCGCCCTGTTCGCGAGCAAGCAAGAACCCGGAATGAGCGAGAACTCACGAAGTTACACAGGGTGAAATTGCGACGTCTTTTGCAATCTCGCATGCGAGAGAGTCTGTCAGGCCGTCTATACCGCGAAGGAGGGTTATGAACGATTGGGCGCGTCCGGGAGCTAATTCTGCAGAGTCTTGAGCTTGGATTGCTTCTACCGTCCTGTCTAGAAGCTCATGAGAGTCTTCAACGGTATTTGTCGCGGGTGGTTTCTCGTACTCAATCAGATCGGCTATTTCCTCCATCATCCGAGCTGAGTGTTCATCGTAGGCTTCCTGTCGAAGACGAACAATCTCCGGCAATTCGAAGCCAGGCAACTGGAGACGGTATTTCAGGAACGCAATCCGCATGACGAAAAGGATGCGGAGCTGCGGTTGCCACTGGCGGATGTAGCTCCTCAATTCGAGATCCGTGGCGCGTGATGGGCCGAACTCGAAAAGTACACCGTCCGCGAGAGCCCTTACTTTATCCAGATTTGCGTTGATCGTCTCGCGAAGTGCAAGGCTCTTGCCGAGCGCAATTCTCAGGTCCTTTGCGACCGGTAGTGTTGCAAACTGCGCCACTAGCCGGAGATTGGAAATGAATGTTCGCTTCATCTCAACAGAGGCGGTCGTGGTCCCCAGCCGATCGAAGACCAACCACATCATGAAGAGACCCAGCAGAATTCCAACCACGCGATCTCGGGCAACTCCGAGAGAGGTTTGTATTTTGAATTCCTGTACGTGGACCAGGTAGAAGGCCAGAGCGGCCTGCACTCCGAAGTATGACAAGCGAGGACTGGATGTCAGTACCCACGAACACAGCGCGGTGACAATCACGAAAAGAACCAAAAAGCCGGCAATAGAATCGACGTGCGGCAGAATGAAGATCTGCGCACCCATCCCGATCACAAACCCGCCGACGACCGCTCCCGCGATACGAAGCACCTGCTTCTGACGAGATGCGCCGATCGTGGAGAGCGAGGTTAGCAGGCACGTGGTCACAGCCGTGCTGATGCCCTGCCAGGCGACCGCGTTGTAGATCACGTAACAAAGGCTCGCAGCTAAGCCGCCTTTTAGCGCGAATCGAAGGTGCTCAGGGTTAACGAACGCATCTCGGGCAAGGAGCGTTGGTTGCTCTAGATAGTCCGATGAAGGCACGTATTCACCAGCCGAGCGAGTACCCGCAAACACCTCCGTCATTAGAGTAACGGTACGTTCCATCTCGCCCAGTAGCGGAGCCACAGCCGCGGATTCTTTCTCTGTAATGAACTTAACTGGCGCCGGAATTTCCCGATTTGTAAGAGCATTGCGAATGCTTGCCAGAGCCGAGGCCAAGTCGCGGAGTCGC